>Ga0115002_10000402_pt1 | contig 62365 bp, 59 predicted proteins | sample ArcticOcean_MG_C_8_FD_89576 | JGI IMG/M metagenome (GOLD analysis project Ga0115002, IMG submission 89576) | Marine microbial communities from western Arctic Ocean - ArcticOcean_MG_CB11_86 | ecosystem: Environmental > Aquatic > Marine > Oceanic | place: Arctic Ocean: Canada Basin | collected... | reverse complement strand
TGACAGAGATGCTCAAGCTGGATTAGAATCAGCCGCTGAATTCATGTTTGTTGGAGGGCTTTGCTGTGTAATTTTAGCACTTCTCTTTCTCGTTGTGAGTGGCATATATCGATTCGCGAGGAACCCAGGCACCTTACAATTCACGACCCGGGATACTATACCATAGTTCCTAGGAACCTCAGTGTCAGATTCCATAGGTGAAAGGGTAAATCTTCCGGTAATATTTGCCTGACTCACCCTTGTTTATATGGTGCAGAGGACAGGATTTGAACCTGCGAAGCACTACGCACTGGGACCTCATCCCAGCCCCTTTGACCACTCGGGTACCTCTGCCTTACAATTAGCCAAATGCCTTACATATATCAGAATGGCGAAACAACAATTGACAGATTAAACAGTATCCAACCCATATTTTTGTGCCAAAGGCACTTCTTCACCAGTTTTCGCATAATAGTACATTGATGCAATATTTACTGAATTACAAGCAGTAAAGAAAAGTGTTGATACTGCTATACCCGCAATAATCAGAACAAAAGCCAATGCTACACCAATTTCTCCAAAAACAAAAAGTGGTAAGCAAATAATGACAATTAGCAGGATGACAAGGAAATTTATTACTCCAGTCCCCGCACTAGCGACGATATTCTCTCCCCATGTTTTCCTGAATAATCCGGGGCTTTCTTCCATGCTGTCAAATATTCCCATATTTTCTAACACGATCATTGGTATGACAAAGAATGTGGTCATCCACCAAGCCGCTTTCATCAAACTAGCAATTATTCTTCCTAATATGGCTACTATTGGGTTTTTGGAAGTATTCATTGACTCAACCATCATTATCAAAACCCCTACGGTGCCAGAAATTAGTCCCCATGCACATATTTTCGGCAAACATTTCAGAGCTTGATTAATACCATAAAAGAAACTAGGATTTCTTCCAGTAGTAAGTCTCTCATAAGCACTAGCAACAATCGCAGCATTCCAAAAAACTGTAATTACTGATACTAAAAAATAACTAATGAAAGTTCCAATAGCCGCCCCCAATTCAACCCCTTCTTCATCTCCCAAAACAAATCCAATGCCTCCCGTGAGAGTCAAGATCCCTCCATAGGCCACAATCGACATAATCCCCGAAAATAATACATAAGCCATTAATTCTGGATCCTTTCGAACAACATGAATTCCAAGTTTTGTAACTTTCCAGCCTCTGTTTGTTCTATTCCAAAATCCAAATTTGGTTCCACCAGATTCCATCATTCCTTTATTCATATTATCACCACTAATAATTTATTTTTGAACATTTTTCCATCAAACTCCATCATAATATTGATATTTGGTCGTTTTTAGTAACAAATCCTTCTTTCGTAACAGACGCATACCATCTTGACCAACCCGGATATTTTTTTTCTAAAATTCTCACAAAACCCCCTTCTTCAAATGATTCAGAGATGGTCTTACATGGAGGGGCCGGGCCTGTTAATTCAATTTCAGCATCTCCAAGCAAGAATTTAACTCCAACTGTCATTAATTTCCAATCAAGTCCTTCTATAGTTAGATTTTCTCCAGTACTTCCTGGTTTAATCGGATGACCTTCTTTTTGTAGGGCCAAGATTCTTTCTAGAGAAAATAAGCATACTGCTCTAGTGGGTCCACCATGATATTTCAGATCATTTTGTTTATCCCCTTCTACGTTATTTTTCCCAATAAATGCATTTGAAACAGGAAATTTAGGTACACCGCCTTCAGAATTAACGTTTATTGAGTAAATTGTTGACACATTTTCACTTTCCAATCATATATTTCGAATCTTTTCATATAATTTAGTAGAATGATTTTCGGGCGTTAGTCCTAATTCATCTATTCTTTTAATTCCAGATTTTGCCCATTTTTCTCTATTTTTAGGATCTCTTGCTTGTATTAAGGCAGCAGTCCATTCTTCATATGCTCCCCTATTAATTAAGCGGCCATTTTCTCCATCAATAATAGTTTCACAAAAACCACCCTCTCGAACAAAAATAGGGGGGACTCCAAGAGCCATAGCTTCAATTGGAGTTAGCCCAAATGCTTCTCCATGCGCTAGTCCTACAATTGCAGTTGCATTTCGCATCACAGCACTCATTTCTTCAGCAGAAAGTCCTGATAATATTTTGATATTGATTTTATTTTTTCGTCCATAATCTTCTAGAGATATTTTTTCATTAGTAGAACCGCCACCAATTACTACAATATCTAAACCACTTCCCTTAACATGATCAATTACTTCGTATGTTCCTTTGAAACGAGATATTCTGCCAATTGTTACAACATAATCCTCTTTGTTGCCTGGCTTTATTTTGTTGAATGCATCTATTTCACCGGGATTGGGGCATCTGGGAAACTCAGAGATATCCACGGAAGGGTATAGTACCCCTCCTTGTATGTTGTAAATTCTTTCCAAATTAGAAGCTGAAAAGTTAGAATTCGCACTCACTATCCAATTCTTATTTTTTACAAATAATTCGAATGTTTTTTCGATTCGTTTTCTTTGAAATGTTTGCAATAAGTGTAAAATAAGAGGCCGCCAAGCCCCAGTTCCATCGGGTTTGAGATGATTAACGTCCTCATGGATTCCAGGCTTAGCTTCTAAGAAATGTAAGTGCATCTGTTTATTTTCTGGTACTAATCTTATAAATTCCATAGAACCATTTCCACCAGTAAGGTGAATAAAATCAGCCCAATCAATGACCTCCTGTATCTGATTAATTGATTTCCAAGCAGATAAAGCGCTACGTTCCTGACCTGCCGTGATTTCATTCCAAAGACCGCCACCTACTTCCCAATGTGTTTCAGGTGAGATTATTTCAATTCCTAGAGACTCAATTATATTGCGCTGTTCTTGCATTAAATTTAAGCATAAAAATTGAACTTGGAATTTTTTTGAGATTGCAGGTAAATTTCTAAGTAAATCTCTTGATGCTCCACCATTAACAGTCATCGCTGCTTTCACGACTAATAGCCGCATCTTCGGTTCACCCACGTATGTGCGGCTAGTTAATACTCTAAGTTTCCATCGGTAAATAGATTACACAATATTTGATAAATAGGATTTATGCTATAATTCAATGAATAATTAATAATTCAGGATTTACATAAGATTCAATATTTTCAATAAATTCGATTTCTTCTTTAAATGCAATTTCAAGAGCCTCTCTCATATTTGTTTCCAATTTTGGTCGAACAGATTTTTTAGGTTTAAAACCAGGTTTCCTTAGTGGATTAAAAATCATTTTTCTAAGAGTTTGAGATGGTATGATGATTTTCGTTAGATTGACTAAAAATTTAGGGGGTTCTCGCAATATTTTTGCCCATTTAGCGGAATTCATATATCCTCCTTCATTTTGACGCGGGAAATCAAAATCTTCAGGAAGTAAATCTAAATTCAACCAAGATAAGATGTCATTCATAGTGGATAGAGGATTATTCTTTATTGAGTCCAATGGTACTATTTTGATGCGATCTCCAAACTCTTCAACCCACCTCATAGTGGAGGATTTCATACGAGGGAATCCGAGAAAACTCCAAGTTGCAGGATCATTAACATTCGCTTCGAAATTGGCTTTTTTTGCTAAAATGAGCATATCTTCTTGACTTGTATTATATTCCACAAGTCTTTTCGAATGTTCTTGATGCATACTTAACATCAAATCTATCGGATTACGTAATGTAATGATTATTTTTGCATCAGGGACGTGCTCACTAACAGTTCTAAGTGCACGTTCCGAATATAAGTGGAATGCTGATTTATCCAACACCCACGGTTCATTGCCATATTTTTGAAAAGAGGGTTCAGGAGCTATAATTGTAGTCCCTTTGGGATATATTGGAGAGGTAGGGAACTCAGCCGCACCTGCCATTAAAAAATGACTTTCATTTGGCCATGGGTGATATATGGAATCATGAGATCTTAACCAATTCATCAGAGAAGTCGTGCCGGTCTTAGGTCCTCCAATTAGTAATAGATTAGGAGTTTGATTGAATCTGTGCATTACATCTCTCCGTTAACTCGCAGAAGGTTTTAACCTTGAACAACGCGGTTATTTTCAAAGTATACTTAACATAGAAATAGATATTAATCGGTATGATGAAGTGAAATACGATACATACGGTCGCCAATATGAGTTGTTGCAGATGCCAGAGGTTGACGTTTTTCTTATTGGTGTACCTAAAGCAGGTACTACATGGCTCGCTTATGCACTCAATCAACATGATGAGATTGATCTTTCAGACCCCAAAGAGCCGAACATTATAGCATCACACCGAGGAACATTTGTACGCACAGAAGAAAAACCCGATTGGGCTAAATTCACTCACCATTTTGGAGAAAAAGGACTGAGGATGGACGCCTCCATTCACGCGTTTGCTTGCCCCTTAGCTCCTTCAAGAATACGTAAACGTTTACCTGATGCTAAATTTATTCTTTGTTTAAGAGAACCGGTTTCCCGGTCTTTCAGCCATTGGAACATGGTTTTGAATACCAAAGAAGCAGTCGCTAATGGATTAGATTGGAGCACTTTCGAAAAGGCGTGGCTTGACGAACACCTACGTGCCGACTCTATGTATGGGTCATCTATGAGTAGGTGGTTGAAAGAATTTGATTTAGATAGATTTACAATAATAGATAGCGAAAGGCTAAAATCAAAACCTCTTAGTGTTTTAAGAGAAATTGAACAATTTCTTAACGTCGAGAGTTATGATTACAACCTCAACGAATCTAGACATTCTAATAGCGCAATTTCTCGAAGACCCATGACTTCTTTTGGTAAATTAACCAGAGGGGCATTCTCTCTTATTCCTGAAAAATTAAAACTCCCAATAGTAAGAAGGTTACAGAAAAGAGATTTCAATATCTATAATTTACCAATTTTAAGTAAAAAAGGCATTTCACTAAAATTAGATAATATGCATTACAATATTTGTGGAGAGACTCTCATCAATGAGTTAGAATTATTGGAAGACCTTACTGGCTTTAACACTAATATTTGGCAGAATGAAATAACTAATAGAATTAAGAATTAATATTATTTTCACACAGAATAATCAAATTTTTCTAATATTTTTTGATTTTCTCTCCAAACTCGTTTAGATTGGAATTGTGCTTGTATGTATAGGCGCGACTAAAGACTAATTATACATTTACTTCAAAAACAATTAGCACTTCGTCGAAATCATGATTGATGTTGCTTCACTTGTATTAGCAGATTTCCAAGATACAATTCTAGCAGCCTTTGGACCTTCTCTTGGATGGATTGTAGGCCATACCATAGTACTTTTATTGGTATTATCTACGTTTTGGGCCATACAAAACAGACACCATATTCTGAAAGAATCCGGTTGGAGCTATTCTAATCTTATGGATATTTCAGTAATTTTCTTATTAACTACTGTTCAGTACCTCATTTATGCTCATCTACTTAATTTTCCCGAGGCGACATCATTTGGGCTTGCTCTCTTTTGGACTATGGTGTTAAGATGGCATATACTGGTTCTTGAATAATATTATCTTATTCATATTCTCGTCCTTTCCGACGATAATACATAAATCCTCCAATTATCAACACCAAAATTCCAATTGAACCAGCAATTACTGGAACCTGTTCTTCAGTTATTCCGAGCTGTTCTAATATAGATTCATTACCACCCAATTCAATCCCTAAACCAATCGCCTTTTTCTTAACCTTCAATTCAATTTTATTAGTACTCGGGCATAAATTTGGCCGAACTTCTCCCTTTTCAATAATAATTATGCAGCCCTCCCAGTCTTTTCCTAAATCACTCGGACTACCTATTTTGAAATTACAATTTTCTCCAGTGTCTCCTATTTCAACCTCTACTTCACAGTCTCCGTTAATATTCTGGAAGCCGCTTGGCCATGAAGAAGAACCCATATCTTTTTCGATTAAATGAATTTGATAGCTCACCACACTCTCTTCATTACTTATGCAACTTATTGAAGCAGAAATAGAAATTTCATCTCCCGAATCAAATGTGCCTCCACCCTGTCCAATTTCTGCCTCACAAGATAAATATTGAATTATAGTAACCACCACTTCTTCTGCATCAGAAGCAGCAAAGATAGGTTGCGGAATTCCATTGGCTTGAGTAACCGTTGCAGTTATATTGACCAATATTTCCCCCGGGGATTCAGCTTCGTCTGATCGAAGTGCAACCTGAAAATCAACTGTGTCACCCCCTCCAATGGTTATTGATTCGGGTCCAGCACTATCCAATCCTCCCGATTCTATTTGTATATCGATATTTTCATTATATAGAGATGGATTTTCTGCGGTACAGTAAACAAGTGCCATTCTTGTAATCGGATTTATTTCAACTCCATCATCGCATTCAAGAATTACTTCCGGTAGAATTTGTGCTGAAACTGGAGTTACGAACCCCGCCACCGTAGTCAAACACAACATCAAACAAATGATGCCAACGACCTTCGACATATCAGGAGGGGGAGGACTATCATGCATAGAATTATTGCTTATAAAAATCATTTTTCAATTAAAATCCGATTCAAAGGATTCATGACAGCCCTTAGTCCCGATTGATGTATGAGTGAGGGGGCGGGACAACCTCCGGTTGTGATTGTACCCGATCAAACTTCGATTACAAGTGGTACTGCAGTACAAGAAAAATTGATTTCTGCAGCGAGAGTTTTCTCAGACCTATTGAAGCCTACGTTTGGCCCTAGGGGTTTAGATAAGATGCTCTATAAAACGAATGGAACAACCGCAGTAACGAATGATGGAGCAAAAATAGTGGCCGAACTGTTAGTTAAACACCCCGCAGCCAAAATGATGGTTTCTATGGCTAATTCCCAAGAAGAAAACTGCGGCGACGGGGTTACTACAACTATGCTTCTCTGTGGTGCACTTCTTCAAGAAGCAAACCACCTTCTAAGAAAGGGATTACACCCATTAACTTTGATTGAGGGGTTTAGGACCTCTCTTGAGGTTGCCAAAAAACAGATGGACTCAGATTCTCTCGAGATTAATGAAGAGATACTATTAGGCGTCGCTGAAACAGCACTTACAGGTAAAGGTACTGATGGTGCTTTAGATTTATTCGCTCCAATGATAGTCCAAGCGATTACATTAATTTCTAAAATCCACGAAACTCCACGTGCAGAGAATATAGCCATGTTCAAGTCATCCGAAGGAAACATTCGTAATTCGCGAATAATAAAGGGTGTTGCTTTCCGTCGCAGAGTTCTGATGGATAGTTTGCCCAACCGGCTCTCAAAAGTCAAAGTAGCGGTAATATCCAGTGATATTAAAATCAGAAAAATGACCAGAACAGCCGAAATCAAAATAACTTCTGCAAATCAATTAGATGAGTTTGTAGACGCAGAAAAAGATAGAAAAAACGACATTGCTAATGCAATAATAGGTACTGGTGCAAAATTGGTATTATGTGGCGGGGAAATCGATCGAGACATATTACACCATTTAGCGGACGAACAAATCCTCGCAATAGGGGAGTTAGACTCTTCCGAAATCGAAAATTCTGCGGCCGCAACCGGTGCAAAAGTCATTACTTCAATATTAAGCATAAAACCTCAGGATTTGGGTTTCTGTGGGCATGTTTTGTGGGAACGCAATGAAGCAAGTGATATGGTAGAAGATATCATCAGGATTGATGGTTGCCTTAATCCGGGACTGGTTACTATTGAGGTTGGAGGAGCAGGTGACATTGTTACTGAAGAAATAATTCGTGGGTTACACGATGGACTAAGAGCAGTATCTTTAGCGCTGGAAGATCAAGAAGTATTGCCAGGAGGTGGTGCAATACATAGCCGCATTGCTCAATCCGTAAGAGCTGCCGCCGAATCTGAACCGGGCCGAGCCCGTCTTGCAATGGATGCATTTTCACGGGCAATGGAAATAATACCAGGCGCATTAATTGAAAATTCGGGACAAGATCCTTTAGATGGGATTCTTGAACTACGAACAGCAACTAGAAATCAAGAATCTTTTACTGGTATCAGTGCCGAAGGAAAAGTTTCTGCAATTAAAGGAGTATGGCATCCTCGGACAGCTATCGAAGAGTCACTTCGATCTGCATGTGAGACAAGTATTGGCATGCTTCGCATAGATCAAGTAATTTCATCACGAGGCGATTGAAAGAACGTATTACAAACACTTCAAGGCTCACGCTTCCACGCCTTGATATGACCCCCCGTCGAGCCTTACTCAGTGTTTGGCAAAAGTCCGGAATTATAGATCTTGGAAAATCATTATCTGACATGGGTTGGGAAATCCTTTCCACAGGCGGAACTTCTCGTAAATTGAGAGATGCCGGCATCGAAGTAATTGATGTTAGTGAAGCGACGGGGCACCCAGAATGTTTTGATGGCAGGGTCAAAACCCTACATCCAGCCATCCACGGTGGAATTTTAGTAAGACGAGACAGAGAAGACGATATGAAAATACTTGCTGAATTAGGCTATGGTACAATTGATTTAGTTTGCGTAAATCTATATCCCTTTGAAGCAGTCGCTGCAAAACAACCACCAGTACCGGACTCTGAACTTATTGAGATGATCGATATAGGCGGACCAACGATGATTAGATCAGCTGCTAAAAATCACAAAGATGTTTTAGTACTCACAAATGAAAGTCAGTACCAAATGGTAATCGAAGCACTTAGAGAAACGGATAAAACTTCTTCTGATGTTAGTTTAGATATCCGGCAACAACTTTCTCTTGCAGCATACCAATGTACTGCAGCATATGATGCAGCCGTAAGTAACGAACTTGAAAAGAGATTTATAGGCGGGGCAATACCAAATCGAATCCATATTGCTTCAGAAAAAGGAGTTACACTTCGTTATGGCGAAAATCCTCATCAGCCAGCATCTTTCTATCCAGCATCTTCTTCATCCGGGCCAAAAGGCTTAGCAGCAGCTATTCAACACGGAGGAAAAGCGCTTTCCTTCAACAATTATCTTGATTTAGACGGGGCACTAAGAATAGCACGTGGATTATTGAAAGATATGGATGATATTCGTAACCAAGGTTGTGTTGTAATCAAGCACACAAATCCTTGTGGTGCAGCCATCGATTCTTCACAAACTGATGCTTGGAAAAATGCATTAGCCAGCGATCCTGAAAGTGCATTTGGTTGTGTGGTGGCATTCACATCCATAGTCCAAAAAGAAACAGCTGAATCAATAGGCGATCATTTCTTAGAATGTATAATTTCTCCAGGATATACCAAAGAGGCTTTAGAAATACTTTCTCAAAAGAAAAATAGACGAATGTTGACCATGCCTCAATTCCTACCAAGAGAAGACGAAGTAAGAATTCGTCAATTAGACGGTGGTTGGGTCGCACAAGTTCAAGGTCCTCCAAGTGTGGATTGGTCTTCTGTCAAATGTGTTACAAAAGTCGGAGGGGATGCTGATTTGATTGCTCTTGCCCGGTTTGGCTCAACGGTTCTTTCTGAGGTCAAATCTAATTCAATAGTATTAGTTGCAAATACCGAAACCGGCTTTGCAACTGTTGGAGTGGGGCCCGGACAAACAAGTCGTGTTGAAGCCGTACGTATCGCCGCTAGGAGAGCGGGTGATAGAGCAATAGGTTCAATGATGGTATCTGATGCATTTTTCCCTTTCCGTGATGGTGTAGATGCTGCAAACGAAATAGGAGTTACTACTGTAGTCCAACCAGGCGGTTCTATACGAGATCAAGAAAGTATAGATGCAGCTAACGAACATGGAATATCCATGTTTTTCACTGGCCAAAGATTATTTTTACACTAGGATTGAATATATCTTTTGATAGAAAACAACATCATCTCCATGGTCTTCCGAGATTTATGGAAGAGTTACTCCTCATCTCATTTGGAGCCTTTATTGCGGCGGCTTTAACGGTGCCCGCGGGTTTCGGACTTTCCACTATCCTGACTCCTTTGGTATTACTCCTATTACCCGTTCATGAGACCGTCGCAGTTGTAGCGATAGTTCATTGTGCTCATAATGCCGGAAAGTACCTGTCGTTGAGAGAATCGGTAGATTTTTCTGCATTTAGAAGATATGGTATTTGGTTAGTATTTGGCTCAATAATTGGAGCATTACTCCAAAATCAAGTTTCTGGTGACCCCTTACTATTACTAGTTGGTATATTTCTAATTATACTCCCCATTCTTTCAATTAGTGAAAAATGGACAGGATATACAATTCCCGAAGCAAATGATCAGATGGGAGGGTTCGGTTCAGGATTTATGGGTGGATTATCTGGTCATCAAGGTGCATTAAGAGCAATGTTTCTGACAAGAAGATTGCCCGATAAAATGGCTTATGCAGCAACTGCAAGCGTCCTTGCTCTCTGTGTTGACATTTCAAGAATACCTGTTTATTTGTTTTTCAGAACAGATGAAATAACCAGTCATCTTAATTTAACAATAGTTCTTGTTATTTCAGCACTTATTGGTGTTAGAGTGGGTAAAAAATGGCTCCAGTCTTTACAATCCTCTCATATCCATTTCATGGTTATGTCAGGCATTATTGGTAGTGGGATTTTCTATATTCTAGAAGCTTTAAACTAATTTTCTTGCTCTCTTTTTTCTCGAAGAAACATAACAAGCGAGTCTAGATCCTCAAAAATTATTGTTACCACACTTATATGATTGCAATCCTGACAAATAAAACGTTTACCAGTTTCATACCCCATGTAAGGAACAATACGTGGACTAAAACAATTTGAGCATACTTCTATGTTCTTTAAATCATCAGAATTAGATTTCATCATTACCACTATTCGTTTTATAGAAATAAATTTACTTTCTAGTCGTAACCTTCATTCCAACATACCATATGCCAATAATACCAACCAAAATTATCGTTAAAGTTCCAAATCCAGGATCCGCTCCATTCCACGATGAAATATTATTCCATTCTCCATCGCCTTTAGTTGAAACATACCAAACAAAATAGGAAGACAAAGAAGTCATGACTGATATCATCAGTATGATACTATTTTTTGCATGTTTGGGGATAGTCTTACCTGTCGCATAGTAGTCAAATATAGCAGTACCGAAATAAGTATTATTCAATGTTTTTCTGAATAATTTTTCACTAGAAAGAGAAAACAAAAATGCAGCAGGAACTGCCCAAGAAACAGTAGGCCAGCCAGGGATCCAGATTCCAATTATTGCAAAAATAACAAATAAAGAACCCACCCCGATATACAATTTACTTTTCAACGGGCTACTGGATACACAGTATTTTTCAACCACCTCGTCGATGGTTTGCAACCTATTCATAAAACTCCGACGACTAATCAAAGATAAAGCAATATGTTTTCATAAAGGTAAATAATCCCCAACTGTCAAGCATTATCACCTCTTCCGACAACTATGAACGCCTCGTATGTAAGCCCCCGTCGAGGTTCGGTAGAGGATCCTTTACGAACAGCCGTGTTAATTTCGGGTAGCGGCTCTGGATTATTCGCTCTACTCAATCATCAATTATCTAAACCCTCATGTCACGTTACTAAGCTTATTATTTCAGATAATAAAAAATCAAAAGGCTTACATTACGGTTCTAAGTTTGATATACCTGCCTTTGTAATGGAACTACCAGAGGTTCAGGATAAAATCCACCGCCGTATATTACATGAAGAGGCAATACATAACCAGTTAATTCAATCAGATATTGAACTTGTTGTACTGAGTGGTTATATGAGAGTTTTAACGCCTACTTTTGTTAAGAAATGGAAAGGTCGATTGGTCAATATTCATCCTTCATTGTTACCCAAATACCCGGGCGTCCACGCTCATAGGGATGCTTTGGCGGATGGAGCTAAAATAACAGGCTGTACTGTGCATTTGGTTGACGAAGGAGTTGATACTGGCGAAATTCTCGCACAATCAGAAACTCCTATATTTGCTGACGATACCATTGAAATATTACAAGAGCGGGTTAAAAAATTAGAGCACTTGCTTTATCCAAAGGTTTTAGATCACTATTGTAGTAAATAATTTACTGGAAAACAGATAGATTAATTTCATCGATCGTCACTTCTTGAAATTCTCCCAAATTTATATTATATTCTGAAAGTACCATATTTCCGATTGCTAGGCGATGTATAGAAATCACGCGATTACCCAGAGAATCGAACATGCGACGAATTTGTCGTTTTTTCCCCTCGTCGATAGTTAATACTGCTATATTTTGGTCGTTTAAAGTAATAATTGCCGGCCTAGAAACATATTTCTTTTCGTAACCACTTTCTGATATAGTAATACTAACACCACTCTTTATTTGAGAAATTTCTTCTTCGGTTATTTCCCATTTTGTTTCAACTAGATACTTCTTAGCGACATGATTTTTTGGATTTGTTATTTTTTCCACTAGTTTCCCATCACTTGTAACCAATAAAAAACCAGTGGTGTCTTCATCAAGTCTGCCCACAGTTATTAGAGACTCATATACTGTTGAAGGAACCGTATGCCTAAATAATTCATATATTGATTTCTTTCCAAGTTCTTTTTCTTGAAGATTCAAACGCGAACAAATAAAACCAACTGGTTTATTCAGTAAGAAATATACATCACTAGTGGGTAAAGTCAAAATTTTCTCACGAAAGGTCACAACTTTCTTGTTTGGATTAAATTCGAATTTAATGTCCTTCATTATCGAACCATTTACTGCAATATCGCCAGACCATATGGCGTTTTTTACTTCCTTTTTTGACGTAAACGCTCCACATCTAGAAAGGAATTGATGTAATCTTATTTTCATATCTCATTCCATTTCAAATTCAACTAAATCTCCAATTGATTCGTACAGGCTTGGACCGCTTCCAAGGTAATAGACGGATCCTAATCGGCTCCGAGAATCTTCCGGTTGAGAATTATTGCCAGTTGCACAAGTATCTGTACAGCCATCTGCAAAAGCCACATAGACTCGCCCATCTCTATCTATATGCAAGTCATTAAAGTCCAATAAGTTTCGATTTGACCCACCTATATCTCGGCAATCTCCACTATTCAAACAAATACTTCCAATTTGCACAGGGTCCGGCGAAACTCTAACAGTATGGAAAATTGGATTTGCATCTAGAGCATTCAAACTGTAAGTAACATAAAGGTAATAGCTTACATTATTATTTGCATAGTGAGGATTTCCATCCCAACCCACTCCATCTATATTCGTACCATTTAATTCACTTGCATTTTCACTTCCTAGATAGGTTATGGCAATGCGCCCAGGGTCTCCTGCATCTATTTGAGGAAAAGTGGACGATATAATTTCAATAGGACTTATCCGAATACTGTTTTGTTCCCACGTATCTCCTGAGTCCGTACTTCTCGACATATAAACTCCAAAATCAGAACCTGCCCAAATGTGATAGGCATTGGATTCTGTATCCGTCGCAACCTCACTATTTTTGCGTGGATTTGGAGTGCCCACGTCTTCGCCCATTGTTCTAGTATCCCAGGAATAACCATTGTCTTTAGAAAAAATAACGGCAGGAGTTTCAACCCTCGGTGTCACATATACAGTTCCATCTGGCGCAGTTGTAATTGCCCCATGAAGTCCACCATCCTCTGTAGCCAGTCCGAATATTTGACCTCCTGCTTCAAAGGTGGCCCCTCCGTCAAAACTAGTGAAACAGAAGATCCCTGCAAGTTTATTGTAGCAGAAATATACTGCTTCATCATAAATCGGTGACAGAGCGCCAGGAATACCATACCCTTCACTAACCCAAGGTCCAGTAGCCAGTTTAATGTGATCATTCAAAGGAGTAGTACCTGAATCATGAGGATTCCCTAACCAATTTTGGCCGTCGTTATCTGACCAACCAATCCAGGTTGATTCCAAACCCATCATATGGATATTAAACACCCGATCAGTCACAGGGTCGACCCAACCGTATGGGTCACTTGTGAATGGCGCTTGTGTAATGTCACGAGAGTTTACCCATGTTTGCCCGTGGTCACATGATCTCATTGGTTTTTCCATCGCAATAAAGAATATACACCCGCTTGAGGTAATGCCAATACTTGGTTCAGGACCATCTTCCCCTACATTACTAAAAATGAAACTTAGAGGCAAGGGGTCAACATCAACTGCCATACCGTTCGACCCAGTTACAAATATTCCATTTGGAAGTGAAATTTCCTCGGGGATAGTAGACGACCCATCATCCAGGTGAAGACAGCCAGAAAATGTTACTGCGCACATCATTAGACCAACAAGTGCGGCCATTATTCGTGTATTCATGCTGCTGCCCTTTCATTGAGTTATGTTATTCTTTCCTTTGTGGTATATTCAATATAACCATGCAATCCGCCCCTTTATTGATATATGTTGAGTTGCCGCGTTGGATTTATGACACGAATATCTGTAATCTTGACCGCCCTAGTATTGTTAGCCACACCTTTGGCAGGATGTCTCGATGAAGCAGCTTTAGAAGACCTAATAGATGATGTAATTGGTTGTATGGATGAAAATGCTAAAAATTATGAGGACAATGCAACAACTGAATTAGTGGGTGAGTGTATTTATGCAGCATCTATGCAAACATTCCTTGATTCCATGAATCAACAAATGGGCATCGAAGAATTACTTGAACAGAGCCCTTCTGCTGGGTATTCTATGTCCATGACTATGCCAATGGACGGCGAAGATATGGGATTAGAGGAAACAATAATTATGAATGTACAAGAAACAGTCAAAGTCAACTTATCTTCGAACTCAGCTTATGTGTCAATGCACATTGGAATCCCATTGATGTTAACTTCTGTATCTACAATGATTCAGGTTGGAGAGGTAGTTAATGTCCATAATGAATTATCTGGCATGATGGTAACTCAAATGGGGGCTGAAACTGTCGATGATTCATACCAGACTAGAGATGCATCTCCGAACGTTATGGAGTGGGTATTGCCTATGCTTGCCGACTCTATGATTTCTGATGATGATATGATGGATGACGAGGGTGAAGATGATATGATGGATGACCTTGATATGATGAATGCAACAATGTCATTTACATTAGATACTGTGACAAATTCTCAAACTATGCATCTATCTTCGACTAATGAAACAGGCGATACTCTTAATTTAACAATTTTAATTGATGAAAGTCAGAATCTAATGTCATATTCTATGGTACAGAGCAATGCAACAAGTGAGATGCACATGTCTTACGCTGTTATGTGGGGCGATGCAATATCAATAACAGTCGATGAAACATTACCTAGGACCTCTATTCCAGTACACTGGGATGGATTATCTATGAGCGGTAGTGACGACGGAGACGGCGATGAAGAAATGTTCCTTTGTGATTCTGGTGAAGAGATACCAGAAGATTGGGTTAATGATGGCGAAGAAGACTGTTACGACGGTTCAGACGAGTCCGAGGATGATGACAACGACCCCCCTACTCCCGAAGAGGCCATGGATGACGTAGACGCCAACGATGACGGCTACATGAGCTACCAAGAGTTCCAGGACTCCTGGGAGTCCGAGAACTCCGAACTCGATTGGGATGAGGTTGCAACTCTGTTCGATGATTGCGACTATGACGGCAACGACCTGATCGACATCGACGAGATGCAGTACTTCATCGACGGTGTCGTAGACATGCTAATCGAGGATGGAGATTCAGATGGCTCACCAGAGGAGTGGATGGACTACATTGATGCCGACGACGACGGCTATGTGAGCCTGCAGGAATTCATTGATCATATCAACAACGATAACGACCAGAACGGCGAGCCTCCGATGACCAGCGAAGAGGAAGACGGATTTACCTCAGTATTCGACAACGTAGACTCCGATGATGATGGCCTTTTGGATTTCGATGAATTTATCGCTTTGTTAGAGTCTTTCGAAGATGACGATGATGGAGAAATGTTCCTTTGTGATTCTGGTGAAGAAATACCAGAAGATTGGGTTAATGATGGTGAAGAAGATTGTTCCGATGGTTCAGACGAGTCAGTAACGGTCGTGGTTGATAATAATAATTCCGTTGAAGAACCTAGAAACCTATCTCTTACAGTGGCTGATAACCAAACGTTCGAAGCATCTTTGAATGATTTCGCAATTCAGTTCTTATTATGCAATTCCGATGAAAGGTCAGAATGTATGGTTGAAGCAGAAGCAAGTCTTTATTCTTTAACTGGTACAATAGGTAACTCAAGTTATGTTTACGGAGACTTAGATATGGATGGAATGATTTCTGCAGGAGATACGTTAGAGATAACCGACATGGATCCTAATTATGAATTTGATTTGTACGATTCATGGTCAGATAGTTATGTTTCAGAATCAGCGGTAAACGGCCCAAATATGCCAGGATTTGGCGGCCTTCTTGCAACTATCAGCATGTTAGGGGCAGCGTTCCTATTACCACGTAGAGACGATTGAAGCTATTCATCATCGAATACTTCAATCTCTACGTTACGCTTAACCAAGTCTGTGAATTTGGAAGTATAACGTGTCGCTCTTACAACGTGATTATCTATCCAATGATAATTCCCTCCACGTGGTTTACCCATCAGGAGAGTATGATATTGGAAACCCTTCTCTCGTAACCACGTCTCTGTAACCGATCGATGTTCTTCAGTTCGAGCAGTAAAGAAACAAATATGATGTCCCTCTAAAAACCATAGATTGATTGTTTCAATAGCATCAGGGTAGGCTTCAGCAGTAACCATTCTTTCTGGCTCTTCGTTGGGTATGTCCTCTCCAATAGTTCCATCTATGTCTATCAGGTAGTTTTTCTTATCAGATGGAAGCACAGGGCTAACTTTCTTCCCATCATTTCCAGTAGTCTGTAACAGGTCTTCCATAAATCTCGACAACCGAGGCCGTTCATGAATGAGAGGTATAGATATTCTCAAGAATTGCTGTTTTGAGGTTTAAAAATAATTCCTTATTCAGGAAAACTATCACCGTATTCCGAAGCATTATGAACAAAGGGTAGGACGGACGAGTATGCCTGGTGCATATGACAGAAGTAGAAAATCTGCAATTGTCAGAACTATCTCTTCTAATTACAGCAATGCTTTATCCGCTTATTTTGGAACAAAAACACCAAACTATGAAGATGCAGTTGCCTCTCATAATACATATGTCACAGCTCTTAGGGCACATGGAACTGAAGTTACAGTTCTTCCCGAATTAACAGATTTTCCAGACAGCTGCTTTGTTGAAGACACTGCAGTAATGATTGACGGGAAAGCCATTATTCCAAACATGGGCCACCCATCTAGGGAAGGCGAACAAAAAGAAGTTATAGAACACATAAGGGAGTTTGCGGAAATCATCCAAATGCCAAAAGGAGCGATTTTAGATGGTGGCGACGTAATATTTTTTGATGATAGATATTTGATAGGGCGATCAACACGTACTAACAAGGCGGGTGGCGATTTTCTTGCATCTTATGTAAAGAAAGATGGTTACGATGTTGAATTCATTGAAGTCCCTAGTACTACTTTACACCTAACAACTGTGTGCTCCTCGCCGAGAGAGGGTACTATAATTGCAGCAGAGGGGCACCTTAAAGAAAATCAAATTTCAAATTTTGCCGAAGAAATACTTTGGATTCCTAACCAAGAAAGTTACGCTTCCAACACAATTGGATATTCGCAAGATCGTTTAATCATTGCAGCAGGATTTCCCAAAACAAAAAACATACTTCAAAATGAGGGCTTTAGACTAATGTCGGTCGACATGTCCCCAATAATGCAAGCAGACGGTTCTCTGACTTGCTTATCGGTTTACACTTCGTAAACAACTTTACAGTTACTAAATATTTCGTAAATTTCACTCTAACATGTTTGTAGGAACAGCGCCGTACGCGTTGTCTTCTGGTTGGCCTGCGTCAGCCATGAACCACAAAATCACCAAGACCATACCAACTATTGGAATCACAAAACAAAGGGTCATCCAACCACTCTTTCCGATATCATGCATTCTTCGAATACTAGCAGTAATCATAGCAGGTACAAGTAAAAGTGGTAAAATCATAAAAATCCCATGTACAGCACCAGCTAGTATCGAACTTAGCAGGAATGTCAACATGTAACCTAAATACAACCACCAATATTCAGAACGTGAAGCACGCCCTTCTAACTTAAATGACTTTGAAACTCCACCTTTCATTGCATCCATAAACGACATCATACTTGCAGGCCTTCCCGTGTTGGAACCTTCCATCATAGCCACTTCTGTTCAATGAATTACATATTAAGTTATACCCGCCGCACCCCTCCATTTTCGAAGTAATACATATTTTCCAATTTGGTTTACAAATCTTTTTTTGTATTTATATTTCTTAGAATATTTTGTTCAACCATTAGAAGTGAATGAGGTATTTTTTGAAACATCTCATGAAGTGGAATGCCATCCCAATTATCCAAAGAACTAATCAAAAGACTTGGTCGAACCAGAGAAAGCAAAGGATGTAAAATTTTACCATCTGTTGGAATAATGACTTCATCACTTTTTGAAATAGAATTTTCTAGGCTGGTAAAAACCTCTGCAGTTATCCAAGGCACATCTACAGTTGCCAGTTGAATACTTTCTTCTTGTAAACAAAACGGATCATTCAAATTTTCAATAATCGCATCAACAGGACCTGCATGTGGTATAGAATCGAGCACCCATTCAATATCATACTTAGGATCTATAACAGCAGCATAATCCTCCATCTTTTCAGGACTTGAGACTGCTATCCTGATAGGTTCTTTTCCAGCACTAGCCAATGCCTTGATTACTCTTGTTATCATAGGCAAACCATCTACTTCAATCAACGCTTTATCTTGGCCCATTCGTGCCGATTTTCCTCCAGCAAGAAGTAAAGATCGCACACTTTCACCTTAATTCACTTAATCGATTTAGCGCATATTGGATCTCATCCATTAAATCCATAGCTCTATTCAATAAAATCTGCCTATCTCTCCTAGCTTTTTCTGTTTCCATCCATCGCATTAGTTGTGTAATATCTTTAGAATCCCGCTTAATAGTCCATTCAAGAACCTCTTCTGCGATAGGGTCGCCAGAAGGTAGTAGCCTCTCCACCATAGCCTTCCGAAAACATCATCAGCAATCAGTACTGCGCTTCAAGAGATATTATTCTGTCTTTTATTCTAGTTAGCAAGGAGTCTCCTTCGGGAATTTCTATTGCAATAATTGCATTAATCAGGTTCTTCGAAAATTTGTATTCATGAAGTGTTGCCGAGTAAACAATCATTAGAGACATATGTTGTTCTATTTTTCTTCCTCGTGACCAATTAAATATCTGTTCTTCGCTTGGAGGTTCACGCTTTGCACGAAACAATTCTTCTATATTCAATAATAGGCAATCCACAGATTCCATGGGGTGTATAGATTGTCCAAGTATATTCCAAGGATCTGTATTCATTCCTTTGTGGTCAAGATTTGAGAGGAGTATTGCAGCTAAAGCCACATCTTCTCGTCCATGTCTTTTCCATAATCTATCTATTAATTTCAATAAAACTCTATGAGTGCTGCCTGCATTTGTAATCAACCACGATGCTAAATTTCTCAAAAGCTCATCTGGAGTACCTAAAATAAATGAATAACCCGAAGAAACCATCATTCTATCCGTACTAGATTTCATAATTAATGCCGGTACGCCTATTGGATATGCGTCTCTTACCAAATTAGCTAATTTTCTATCAGAAGAATGTACACGTGTATTCTGCTTAGATAAAAAGTCATCAAGATTTTTAGATGTCATCCACCATCACTCATTTTTGAATTCGAATACTCTCAAGAATTTCCGCAAGTCTTTCCATGGTTTCTTTCATTTCATATCTAATATTCTCTTTGACATTACGGTGTACGATTTCTTCCAATTGCCTGTCTAGACTTCTAAGAATAGCACGGTGTTCGGAATCACTAATCTCAAATACGCGCCTTAAATAAGCAATTATTCGTAATTCATCATCAGCCCTATTCGTGTGAATTAGGAAAGTTTCTAACACTTGCTCATAGGCTGAAAGTTTCTCACTATTGCTCAATGAAACTCCTTTTTCTAATATTTTTTCTTGAATAACAGCATCATAAATCAATTTCGGATCATTATCATTTAGCCTCAGAGCTCTTGCAAGTTTCGTGATTAACCTTTTTTCACCAAAAGTAAGGTTTCCATCATGAAGTGCTAAACTGACAACTCCTCGAAAAACGGCTCTCCTATCAGAGGAAGGCTCAACCATGAACTTCGTTCATAGTCCTATGACTTAATCCCTACCATTGGGGGCGAAATCCAAAAAAAGTAAATTTCAGTTGATAGGAGGCTTCATGAAGGGTATAACCTCCCGTATAGGTTGGTAATCAGCCACACTCGCGGGCATTTTGCGCCCATCCAACCCGGAAGCCATCACGGCAATTAGGGAGTGAAGCCCTCTAGTTGGGCCGAAAACCGGAAAGGAATTAATATGTCAAACACACAAGGAAAATATATCATACACGCAACGATACGTTGTGACGGCACCGTCGCCAGAAAAGACGTCGTAGGAGCCATATTTGGCCAAACCGAAGGACTTCTTGGCGACCAGTTACAACTAAGAAAATTACAACGCACTGGCCGCATAGGCCATGTCGACGTTGAACTCAATCAAAACAAAGGAAAGGTTCAGGGCGAGATCTCACTTTCTTCTTCAATTGATCAAGTCAGTACCGCAGTTATCGGTGCAGCCCTTGAAACAATTGATCGAATCGGTCCCTGCAAAGCAGTGATTAAAGTTACAGGAATCGAAAACATCCGTTCTGCAAAGAGAGATAATGTCATTGACCGTGCTAAAACTCTACTTTTGAATATGGTCAATTCTGGCCAAGATGATTCTAAGAATATACTTGATGAGGTTCGCGCAGTCTTAACTTTAGATACAGAGAAGGATATTTCTGGCATGACAGCCGGACCAAGTGTTTCAGATAGTGATGCAATAATAATTGTAGAAGGTAGAAATGATGTTAGGAATTTATTAAAATTCGGAATTAAAAACGCAATAGCAACAATGGGTTCGGGAATACAAGACGAACTCGTGGAATTAGCTAAATCTAAAACAACGGTTATAGCATTCGTAGATGGTGATCGAGGTGGCCGTCTTTTGTTAATGGAGCTTAGTGGTAAATTAGGAAAAACATTAACCCATGTCGCCCTAGCTCCATCGAGTAGAGAAGTCGAACATCTTGAAGGAAAAGTAATTACAAAATGTTTGACCCAAAAAGAAAAAGCTAACAAAATTGTTTCAAAGATTCAAGCGGAATTAGCTAAAGAAGATGATGCTGCAGTCGGAAGAGGCACAGAAGTCCTAGAGGCCCCAGAGGAAGTCAAAGTATGGGTGGATATGTTAGAAGGTCTAAAACGCAACCAAGCAGTAATAGTTAATGCAGACGGTTCAGGAAGTGAACCAATTGGTGCTAGCTCTCTTGAAGCTAAATTAGCAGAATCGGAGGGTGCAATTGGTTTAGTATTCTCTGGAAAAGTAACTGATAGAATATTTACTTTAGCGTCAGGTGCAGGTATTGAAAATGTAATGGGCACATCTGTTGGAACGGTAACTCGTAAAGCAGGCGTACAAGCCTATTCATCTTCGAATCTCTGAAAACAACTGTAATTTTTACTACGCTTTCGGCGTAGGAAATTTTCACGAGAAATTGCTATGGAAGCCTTGCCAACGGTAGAAGCCATCAAAAGTCTCTCATTCCCGCTCCAGACGGATGGAACAGTCGACGACAACAATTCTTGCGTTGTACGGGTTGTTTGGTATTGCTTTAGCGACTTTATGGTTAAGGCACCAATCTGTTCTGAAACAAAGGGAACAAATGCAGATTAAACTTGGAAATCTGCAAGGCAATCTTGCTAGCACATCTAATCGCTTAGATTTACTTTCCCGGGGAGTCGACACAATACTTGGAGAAACGCCCGAAGTCCATGAACTACTTTCTGTTCACAAATCATTAGAGTCCGCCGAGTCATTATTATTTGAACAGGATGTAACTATCAGTTCAAGCGAATCTTGTGCTATAGCCACCCATGCAGCCCGTTCAATTCTCTCCAACTATCAAAGTGACTCTGAAAACGAGGGCCGAGAGAACATCCTTCCTGGAATCATCCCACTCGTTCTTCGATTGGATGCAATTCTTACAGAAGCAGAAATGAAATCTGAAGATTTAGAATTAAACGGCGAAGAACAAAGATGTCTCGGTGAACTATTTCATGAAGCAGGAAAATCAGACAGGGCATCGGATTTTTACCGGAGAGCACACACACTTTCTCCAGAGGGCCCTTCTGTTCTTTATTCACTAGCTTCTATTCAGAGAGATGAGGGTGATTTTGATACCCTTGATCGAACTCTAGAGCGTCTTTTAGCAATTAATCCTGATGACATAGAGATATTGAAAGAGCAAGCTATTTTATTATCAGGAAGTGAAGATATACGATTAAACCGTAATATTAGGCGATTAGAAGCCTTAGGGGATGATTTTAAAATTTCTGAAAACCAAACAAATCTGAATAATATTGCAGGTAGAGCAAGCAATGTACAAAATGAAATCAATCCCCATCTGAAGGAACCATCAACCTCTGAAGGGTGGGTTGCTAAATCTTCGAAATTATTCCTCTTAGGAGAAATTGGCGTTGCTATCGAGTCTATTGAAAAGGCATTATATGTGGATCCTACAAACTCTGAAGCCTGGTTACTGAAAGCAAGATTGTTGGCTGCAGGGGAAGACAGGTCCAAGGAAGCGCTTCAAGCAGTCCGCCGTGCAACCGCTTTAGGAGAATATACTGTAATATTAGAAAGTGAAATACTTGAAAACGAGGGAAAACTAGATTCTGCAAGGGCGGTATTAGAAGAATGGTTAGAAACAAACCCTTCTGATGCAGAAGCCCGAGGTCGTTTGAGTTTAGTTTTATTTCGTGCAGGGGCTATTGAATGGGCCGCTAAAGTGTTACAAGACGCTCCTCCCGAGGCTTGGGAAAACGCCTCATTACATGTTATGGAAGGCAGATTACATCTATTGGCCGCCGATGAGTATAGAGATAGGACCGGCAATCACGATCACATTATTTTACTAGATGCAACAATTTCTTTTGATTTAGCAATAGAGAAAGACAGAGAGTCCGGCCTCGCTTGGTTAGGGCGTTCTCGCGCTCTAAGATACCAAGGCTCTCTCAAAGAAGCCGAGGTTGCTTTGGTGAGGGCTAGAAGATTAATTCCAAATCATCCATCAATATCTTTAGAAGAAGCTCATCTATGTTTAGAGACAGGTAAATTGGATCAAGCCAATGCGTTAGTTTCAGAAGCATCAACGAATCTCCAAAATCACCCTTCAATACCCTTTATTAGGGGAATAATAGCAGCAAAACAAGGGCGATTTATTGAAGCCCAATCCTTTTTCTCTAAGGTACTTTTAATGCAAACAAATCATGTGCGTGCAAGGTTAAATCGGTGTTCTGCAGCATTATTAGCAAACGATTTGGTAACCGCTCTTGACGATGCAAATCTTCTTGTCGAACAAGTTCCGGAATTGAACTTAGTACGGCAAAGGCGTTCAGAGATTTTAATGAATCTTGGAGATTGGGTGGAGGCCGAACTTGAATTAAGAACCCTTCTTTCTCGTGATCCGGAGCATATTATGGGGCTTGTTCATCTAGGGACCTGTATGATTGCTATGGGTAAAGCTGAGCAAGCAGAGAAGCCGTTAAATGATGCAATAAGATATGACCCTTCACATTCCGATGCATGGTATCAAAGAGGGCTACTATACCTTGATTTTGGAAGAGTAGATGAAGCAAAATCTGATTTTGAAGCAGCAGCAAAGCACGATTCGAAACATATCGATGCACGTCTGAGAATTGCTGCTATTTCACATGAAGGAGACAACCCAAATACTGCAGTCATAGCGTGGAGAAAAGTCCTCGACATAGACCCCGAACATCGTTTAGCCAGAAGAAGATTGCAGGAATCTTCTGACCGCCAAGAGCTTCTCAAGGTGAAGATACCTCCAAAGGATTGAACACTATATTACGTCAGCGATTGATATGACAACCTCCAATGGGATTGAGCCCGGTCAAAAAGCACCACCATTTAACTTACCAAATGCTAACTCGAGAATGGACGATGATTTTGACGCAAACATTTCTCTTTCAGACGACATAGGTAGTAATGGCATAATAATTCTCTTCACTTGCAATCATTGCCCTTATGTTGTAGGTTCCGAATCTAGAATAGAGGAAATGGCTTTGAAAGCTAGAGAGAATAATATTGGCTTTGTGGGCATTAATTCTAACGATCCAGTTAACTACGAATCGGATTCATGGGAAAATATGGTTAAAAGAGCTTCAAAAAGAATGTCTTATCATTATTTACATGATGCAGACCAATCTATTGCTACAATTTACGGTGCCAAGAGAACTCCCGAATTTTATCTTGTTAATTCATCCGGCATTGTAGTTTACAGAGGGCGGCTTGATGATTCACCAAGAGATCCATCTCATGCAACAACTACAGATCTTTCGGATGCAATCGACTCACTCATTGCCGGTGAACCAATTTCCCAAGAAAGAACGGAGAGTATTGGTTGTTCTGTTAAGTGGAAAATTTAGGTGTAGCAATGTCAATGGGGATTCCCGCTAGAATTTTTGCAATATCTCTAAAATTATCTCCCTCTTCATTACAAAATAAGTTATGGAAATGGTGGTATCAGAAATTATCGAAAGCACACGATAAGAAAGATTTCAGATTTATGAATTATGGTTATATTGACGACAACCCCCCTATTTTAGATTCGCATGATGAACCCCATCGTCTTTTTATCCAATTGTACCATATGAATATTAGAGACACGGAATTAACCAATAAAGCAGTACTTGAAGTCGGCTCAGGACGAGGCGGGGGAGCAAGTTGGGTAGCAAGGTCAATGGCGCCATCTTCTTTAATAGGAGTAGATTTCTCTAATGAAGCCGTTTCTCTTTCCAATAATTGGTACCAAGGACAAAAAAATCTTAACTTCATTGAAGGAAACGCGGAAGATTTACCTTTCTCTGATTCTAGTTTTGATGTCGTTTACAATGTCGAATCTTCTCATTGTTATGGGAACCAGTTTAAGTTCGCCAAAGAAGTATTTCGAGTTTTACGAGAGGGTGGGAGTTTCTGTTGGACAGACTTTCGCGATGAGAACGCCATGAAATTAACAAATCAAATATTTTTAGATAGTGGATTCAAAATAGTTTCAAAGAGAGAAATAACAAACGAGGTATTGCAAGCCTTGGATTCAATAAATGATGCTAAGAAGGAAAGAATTCACGAGCTAGTCCCGAAAACAATTCGCCGTAGTTTTGAGACCTTTGCGGGAGTACAAGGAACTCCTGTATATGATGCATTTAGGAATAAAAAATTAAAATATTTCTGCTATAAAATGACTAAATAATTAATATTGCTCCAATACTAATTCTGTTTGTGTCGATGTAATCTCTCCTGGTGCTGCTAACCACATTCGATCTAGTAAATTTCTTAATGACACAGTATCGTCTACATGGACAACCGCAACTAAATCTGCATCCCCACTAATTTCGTATATGCACTCAACTCCAGCCCAACCTGAATACTCTCCAGCCAAGCTTCCAATTTCAACACCCGAGCCAACTTTAAGGCGAATTAAAGCGGTTAATCCAATACCAGCCTCTCTAATGGTATATCCTCGAATTACTCCACTATTTTCCATTTTTTTCATTCTAGTCCTTACTGTCCTCTCAGTTACATTTACATTTTTTGCAATGTCCACAAAAGGAGCTCTTCCCGAATCTCGGAGAAAAGCCAAAATCGCTCTATCAAGTGAATCTACTTCTACCATGTTTCCTCCGCAAAGTGAACCCTTTTTGATTCTTTTCGTCATTTTGTGCATATCCCCAACCTATTTTCTTTCCGTTTTCAGGTAACTAACATTGCATTACAACCCAAATCTAACTTAAGTTGCATTGAAATGGGTTGCTGATTTCTGAACAAACATGTCGGGAGATGAGGCGATGGCACATCTCCGCGTTCAAGAGTACTTAGACGATGTTTCGAACCTTAATTTATCACTAGCTAAATCTGAATGGTATAATATTGATGTAGCGGCTCTTCTTGTTAATTGTAGATTAATAGGCCACGATATCGATGAAGCAACAGGGTGCTCATTATTGTTCTTAGAAAAGAGTGTTATGATGTGTTGTCCTAATTCAGGTAGAATGCATCACTATCCAAAACACCTTTTACATTGTTTTATTGATGATAAAAGAAACCAGCCAATTACTGCAGACGGCGTTATATTCAAGGCAGAGTTGTTTTCAATCTCACCATCCGAGGAACAACTTTGTTGGGAAGAAATTTCCCGTTCAGAAATGGAGATCCCTATGGTTCAAAATAAAATAGCCCGTTGGTTAAGTTGGCTAAATACCTAGGACCACCATCGCAACATTCAGACCATTAATGCGGGTGGGCCAATCAATGAGCGGCATTATTACCGACCTCAAAGCTCGAACAATAATTGATTCACGAGGAAATCCAACAGTAGAAGTGGATTGTTTTGTTGATGGTATTCTTTTGGGCCGGGCTGCAGTCCCTTCAGGTGCAAGTACAGGAAGTCATGAGGCAGTAGAATTAAGAGATAATTCTGACGCTTGGTTGGGAAAAGGGGTGACTCAGGCTGTTGATAACGTCAATTCTAAAATTAAAAATTTATTAATTGGATTAGAAGTTTCCAATCAGAAGGAAATAGACGCATCGATGCTAACTTTAGATGGAACTAAAAATAAAGAAAATTTAGGTGCTAATGCAATATTAGGGGCGTCTATGGCTACAATTAAGGCGGCTTCAAAGATGGCCAAAACCCCTCTTTGGTCGTATATGTCTGTAAACCAAGAACCTAGCCTCCCCGTCCCATTAATGAACATTCTAAATGGCGGGGCTCATGCTGCTTCAAATGTAGATGTACAAGAATTTATGGTTGTACCTCATGGGTTTTCTAATTTCTCCAACGCATTTCGCGCGGGGGTCGAAATATATCATGCACTGAAGTCAATATTAAAGGAAGAAGGCTTACTTACGGGCGTGGGTGATGAAGGGGGTTTTGCGCCTAATCTACCACGTAATGAAGAAGGTCTCAGGTATCTTGTTGGAGCTATCGAGAAAGCAGGTTATTCCCCCGGAACTCAGGTGTCAATCGCATTAGATGTCGCAGCACAAGAATTTTTTGACGGAGCCAATTATCATATTGATGGCAGAATTATTGATGGAAATGAATTAGGTGCACTATATTCTTCTTGGTTGGATAATTATCCTATTGTTTCTTTGGAAGATCCTTTTGGCGAGGATGATTGGACCTCTTGGGTGGAATTTACCAAGAGGGAGGGCAAAAGGGTCCAAATTGTAGGAGATGATTTGTATGTCACAAATCCCTCACGTCTTCAAAGAGGAATTGATGAATTTGCTTCTAATGCTATATTGATTAAATTAAATCAAATTGGAACAGTGACGGAAACATTGCAAGTAATTGAAATGGCCCGACAAGCAGGTTTCGGAATTATAATATCTCATAGATCTGGTGAAACATCAGATGATATAATTGCTGATATTTCAGTAGGTGTCAATGCTGGCCAGATTAAAACCGGTGCACCAGCTAGAAGCGATAGGACATCAAAATACAATCAATTACTAAGAATAAGCGAACTCTGTGAAAAGTATAGTGAATTATTCTAGCGATGCTAATATTAGCGGTAGAACAATAGTAGCATCTGATTCAATTACAAATTTCGGAGTATCTGTGTCTATTTTTTCCCAACTGATTTTTTCATTAGGGGTGGCTCCAGAATAACCACCATATGATGTACTTGACTCAGATATTTGAGCGAACCAAGACCACATATCAATATCTAGGCCGACATCTTGTCTTAACATTGGAACCACACATATTGCAAAATCTCCTGCAATGCCTCCACCTACTTGCAATATTCCGGTTGGAGAGTTATCTTCACGATACCAATCGGCTAATGCTTGCATAGCATGCAAACCTCCCAGTACAATGTCTGGTGATGATAACGTACAATCGATTACTCTAGCGGTTAGGATATTACCCAAGGTGGAATCTTCCCATCCTGGTACAAAGATTGGTAAATTCGCATCTGCAGCAGCCAAAAGCCATGAATCATTCGGATCTGCATCATATTTTAGATTTCCATGCAACAACAAATCGTACAAATATTCGTGAGGGAATCTTCTATCGTCGGCTGCATCAGCATCTTTCCAGAGTTTTAGCAAAGGTTTCTCTATATTTCTAATGGCTTCTTCTTCTGGAATTGCAACGTCAGTTACTCGATTCAAACCTCTTTTTTGTAATTCCTTATCTTGCTCAGCCGTCCAACTCCTCCAATCATCAATTTTTTCATAAGATGATTTTGCAACTAAATTGAATAAATCTTCTTCAAGATTTGCCCCAGTACAGCATATTGCATGAATTTTTTGAGCCCTAATGGCAGGAGCCAGAGACCGCCCGATTTCAGCAGTTGACATAGCTCCCGCGAGAGTAATCATCATTCTCCCATCCTTTTGTAAAAAATTTCGTAAGGACGAACAACATTCTGCAAGTGTGCCTGCATTGAAATGTTTGTAATGCTGTTCAATAAAATCCTTTATCTCCATTACAAACCCTCATTAATATGCCCATATCTAAATCTTTTAATCTCATTTTTACTTATTTCTTTAATTCCTTCCATTTCACTAATCAGCCTTTCATGAATAAATGTAATAATTTCGTTTGGGTCACCGTCGCCACAAGTAAAAGCATCAACTGCCAATAGTCCTTTTTCATAATAACAGTGTGCACTTACATGACTTTCATCCAATAAAACTACAGCCGCAAAACCAGGGGGGCTTTGAACTCCATTGAACTCTTCAACATGTGAATGAACCTCTCTAACTTTGGCATTTTTAACTGCTTCCCGCATTAATTTCAACATCCAAATCCCATCTCTCTCCTTGCTAAAATTACATTTGATGTAATCTACACAGATTTGTTTTCCATGTGCTGAATCCATTTTTGCACCTCTTTTTTCTTTTTATTCTCTTAAGGAAGTAACCATTTTTTTAATCTTTCTAGGCCCTCTAATATTACTTCTTCATCAGCAGCATATGATACTCTGACAAACCCCTCTCCTCCGGTTATTAATGAAGCTGGAATTAATTGAACGCCTGCTTTTAAAGCCCCATCTGCAAACTCAACATCTGTCATTCCAGTACCAGTCACATCGACAAACGCATAAAACGCCCCTTCTAGTTCTCCCACCCTTAATCCTGGGATTTCTGACAACCCATTTCTCATCAAATCTCTTCTTTTCAGATACTCTGAATTGAATTTTTCAACAGCATCATCACAAGAGAGTGCGACCTTTGCTGCCTCCATCATGAAAGTTGGTACATGTGATGCAGAGTTTGCTTGAGATTTAATTGCAGCCTCCATTGCATTTTCAGGCCCGGTAAGGAAACCTAAGCGCATACCAGTCATTGCCCATGATTTTGACCATCCGTTAACAACCAATGTTCTTTCTTTGCCTCCTGGACATGTTGCTGGAGATATATGAGGGTAGTCCATACAATTTAGACGTGCATATATTTCATCAGAAACAATCCATAGATCATGTTCTGCTGCTATTTCTACAATTCCTGAAATCTCTTTGGGCGTAAATACCGCTCCTGTTGGATTATTCGGAGAATTCAGTAAAATCATTCTTGTTTTATCGGTGATTGCTGCCCTGATCACATCTAAATCTGGATGGAAATTATCCTTCCTCACAGGAACATGCACAGGAATAGCACCAACAAGTTCTAACATGGGTTCGTATGAAGCCCATGAAGGTGCCAGTAAAATCGCTTCATCGCCGGGCATTGTAGTAATCATGAAGGAATAGAGTAGGGCCTGTTTCGCCCCTGGAGTAATTACGACATTTTCTGCTTTTGTTTGTATTTGGTGCTTATCTAATAGGTAATCCGCAACTGCTTGACACAAATCCATCGAGCCAGCGCCTCTTGTATACTTTGTATTCCCTTCATTTAGGCCTTTTATTGCGGAGTCAATAATTCTCTTTGGAGTGTCAAAGCCCGGCTCTCCAACTGTCCAACGAATAACTTCTGGTCCAGGGGGTTGTAAGTAAGGTGCGAAGCCAACACCAAGGTCATCATAGCGGGATGAAACATCAGGCACGAACCCTAGGGTGCGCATACGCCCCATCAAGATATGCAGCCGAGACACTCATTCTAATCGATACCCCCGAACGAAGAATCTTCAAAGATAAGGTCTGTTACGCAAAGACACAGCATGGGTGGCAGAGTAGCTATGCAGCGGACTGCAAATCCGCGGACCTGGGTGCAAATCCCGGCCCGTGCTCCAAATTATATCTTCTAGCGGAGCCTTTAATCGGCCTTCCATTCCATATCATAATGCGGTCCAATATTTTCTATGTCAAAAACATCTGATACAATTTTAAAACCACATCTCGCATACATAGGAACTGCACGGATTCTTGCGTTACACCAAATTCCAGTATTCTCTTTTCTTGTCTCGTTTTGGAGAGTTTTGACTATATCGGACCCTATTCCTTGGTTTCTACAGCTCGAATCAACTGCCATGCCTCTGATACGATATTTACACCCCTTTCTCGAGTCTACCTGCAATGTCGCACATCCTACCATTTCTCCATCGATATATGCACAGAGATATCTGGTACGAATGTCCTTATCTACAACAGGATAATGCTCACTCCCTCTTGGCATACCTATTCTTAAAACTCTAAACCTTAGTTCCAGATGCGCTTCATCCACAGAATCAGACCATACCAATCTGTGCACCATATACTTGCGTAGCATACATAAGTCAAGAAACCATCTTTTGGCGGCGCTTTGAAATCTAACTTATCTTTGGTGAGGTTGTGAGTGAGGGGAGGGCGCCAGTTTGGCGAATATATTTTTATGTAGGAGTAACACTAATCCTCAACACCATATTTTTCAAAATATCTATATCAGGGCCATGGAACTCATCATCATTCTCTCTCGGAGTAATAGGGCTCATTGGATTAACTTTGATATACGTTTCTTGGTATAGATTTACTTTCAAGAGGAAGGGGTTAGTTCCTTGGCTTGATCTTTGGAAAGACCCAAAAAATTCAGCTATCCAAGAATTAATAATTGCTTCCTTATTCCTAGTATTTGCTTATTTCCTAGGAGCAGATAAGATGTTTTTTCCCACTCCTACCGCGTTAATTTTTTCTTTAATAGGATTATTAATGCTAATACAGTCAGTATATGTATTGCTTAGTATTAGTATTTTATCTGATGATTAATTATCTCTGACCGGGTTTCCAAAACTGTACTGGCAACGAGTCTTTTCCTTGCATTGCTCGGTAGGCCAAATGATCTGCTCTTTCATTCCAACGATGTCCTCTATGGGCTTTCACATGTTCATGTTTTACATCCCGAAAAGAGGAAACTTCACTCCATAACCTTTGGACATGTAATGCAAGCTCTTTATTCGCTTTAGCCTTCCAAATACCCGATCCAATATTTAGTGCATATTGAGAATCACCTCTTATTACAGCAGGAGTATCACTACCTTCCACGAGTAACCACTTCAATGCATGTGCAAGAGCACACAACTCAGCCGTATTATTCGAGCCAACCGCAGCCCCAATGAACTCCTTTGAATCTTTTTTAGTAATGACTCGCCCATTTTTCTCGATAGTGATTTCTCCTTGTCCTTTACCCAATCCTGTGTCCCCTATTACAACACAAAAGCCCCAACCCGCAGGGGTTTGAGATGTTACATTTTTGTTTTCTTCGCAAGATCCATCAACATAAATAGAAATCTTACTAAGATAGATCATGCTCATTCCTCAATTAGAGACTTGTATGCTGCAGCATCGAGAAGAGCATCTAGCTCTCCTTGGTCCCCAATTGTCATTTTACAAATCCACCCTTCACCATAGGGATCAGTATTAACGGTTTCAGGAGCATCTTCTAAGGATTCATTTACTTCAACAACCTTTCCCGAAATAGGAGCATATATCTCACTCACAGACTTTACTGATTCTACACTTGCGAAAGATTCCATTGAATTTACAACAGTGTCAATTTCAGGTAATTCAACCCATACAACATCAGTTAATGCATTTTGTGCATAGTCAGTAATCCCTACTGTAATCACATTTCCTTTTTGTTGAATCCATTCATGTTCCTTGGTATAAATTAGTCCATCGGGCACTTCACTCATGGTTATCTCCAACGTCTACGACGATGACTGGAAAGTCAAGTTTTCGCTTCACTCTTCTTCATTCAAGCTTGTTTCTAAATGTGTTTTTTCCATTTTTGACCAGTCTGACCCCATGCTGTCTCCACTTGCTTCTAATTGCTCTTGCTTTAGACGATCTCTCATATCCTCTTCTTTTTCCCTACTGATCCATTTATCAAAAAATGCATTTTCATGCTCTTTATCTCTAGAAAAATACATCGATAACAGTAAAAAAATGCTAAAAATTGTAATAATAGGGAATATTAAAGTATAGTTATTCTGCTCCAAACAAATATTTCTTTCACACCCTAAAATTTGAATTAAACCTTCAGATATTGCCAAAGCAGTCATCATAATAAAAGCGACTATAACACCAATCAAAATCCTTTGAACTCGATTTGCAGGCGAATCCACAAGAACTCACCTTTGAAATATATGTATTATTTGATTCATTAGAAATACTCACTCCAATAATTTATGAATTTTATATGGTAACAAGGCCCGATTAACGGGAGTTACTTCGAGGACCCTACCATCGTCTCTTCTTCGAATATCTTGTAATAATGGGTGACGACTTTTTTTGTGTAAAGTCATTAAAGTTGGTTTATCATGATCCAATGCTGTCCGAACAGCTGCTACAAAGGCTTCACTTTCTACTGAAAATTTCCCAACTTCGTCGATAACTAAAACTTCACACTCATCCAATGCCTCAAGTATCGCCGGTACTGCTACACGATCTAACTCTGTGGGGTCAATTCCATATCCTAGTATCCGATGTCTTGAATCAATATTTTTATGTGCAATTACTCCCTTTTCTCCTGTCCTAACATTAACGCAGGCGTACCCAACTCGCTCCCCATTTTCGACAATTGCCTCAGTTTGTACACCTCCGATAATGTCTTTGTACCTTTTTCTTGAACCATTCTTCCTTTCTTCTCGTACCATTTGAATTACTTTTTGTAAAACCGCTGATTTTCCAGACCTTGGAAGGCCAGTAATACCAATTTTTGGATAAATTCCCATAATTACTACCTTCATTTGTTTGCATTCACTGCGCAATACGGTTTCACCGAGGTAAAGCGTATGTATTAATGGGTTTGGTTTTTAATAGTCGAAAAAACCGGAGAAAGGAAAAGAATTACCGGAAACTGAAAATACACTTTCCGGATTAGGGTTATCGGGCAGTCATCGTATGTATTTTGTTTGGTTTAGGAAATGGTAAATTTTCTATTTCGTAGTTATTGACATTATTATTTGCTGCCCAAGCACGAGACCAAAGATCTAGAGTTTCCGAATTAAGGTGTACTGCTAACCAGTTCAATCCGTTATCCACAGAACCATGTTCTTCTGATATCCGTTCCAGGACTTCTGCCGGTAATTCTAGGAAATTAACAGAATTTCCCAACACACAGTCCGAAGGAACTACTGCCCATCTTAATCTTCTTTCTAACTGGGCGTTAACAATTGCTTGACAAGCAAGTCTTGGTTGACCTTTAGGACGAATAGGACCAATCCATTTCGCGTGTGACCTTTGAATGGCATCTTCTTTAATTCCGCTTACATATGCTGGATGTATTATGCTGATATTTTCGCCTTCCGTTGAGAAATGCGCCCCTCTGATAAAAGCCGTCCCTCTAGATCCAGCTTTCCAATCTATAATATCTTCAGACCAGTTGGTTTGATCTATTTCTCCAACCCTTACTCTTATTGGTTTACCAGTAGGGTTTAGCCAATTATTTTCTTCCGATAATCTAGGTTGTTCCGCCAATTCTGTAATTGCCTTGACTACTCTTCTCCTGTCGTAAGTATCACGAGGCATACGAGGTACGGACCAATTACCATCTGTCCAACTACTCCATGATTTTCGTTCCATGTCAAAGGTAGGTACGTTGTTCCCCAGACCATTCTGTGGAGTCACTTCATTAGTTTGTAAAGGACCAAAACTAGTCATTTTTTGTGTTTTCCCATCTTTAGTAATTCCAATAACTAGAACTCCTTGTGACACCCCCGGGAAGATTCTTTGATTTTCAGGGAACGACCAAGAAGACGACCATCGATTACTCTCGACCATTAATTTTCGGAGAGGAATACTACTTTTCTCACGTAGTAATGAATCGGGAACAATCATTCTCACTCTGCCATCTTTCCGAACAAGTTGAATACCTCTTTCTAAGAATAAGCGATATAGGTTCACATTGCCCCTGAGTGTTGAAAATCTTCGACTCCCATCTTTATTTGTAGTATTCCTTAGTTGCCTGGATAATTCTTTCCTTAACCCACTACCATCTGGGTGCCCTCTAAATCGATCTTTAATTCTCAACCAAGGAGGCCTACAAACGAGTAATCCAGGTTTCTTTTCCCATGGCCATTCTCCTCTTAGTGCATCACCATATTGTACTGATTTTAGTAAAATTTCTTCAGTTTCTTTCCTTCCGATTTTACCCTCATCTCCCTTTCCATCTAAGTCAACTAAATTACAACGAGATAGGGCAATTAGAATTCTCCGGCGTGCGCAGTTAATTGCAATTTCAGAACTGTCTAACATTTGGAGACCATTTAGTAGAACAAGAGTATCTTCCTTCCTTTCTTCTGCAGTAAATTTTTCACTCCTTTCAGAATGAATTCTAATTAATCTCGCCGCAAAAACACCGGCTCCAACCGAGGGGTCTGCAAAAGGTATTGAAATTCCAGTTCGTGTTTGCAAACCATTCACATTATCTTCCGAATTATCATTTTTATCTTCGGTGACATCTTGATTAAATTTCTGTGCATAGGCTCTAAATCCTGGTGGTAAAGCAGATAATGATAAGGTCGCTGAAGGCTCTTTAGAAACTTCCTTGCGTGTATTTTTGAGTTCATCGGAAAGAATGGCTTCTGCAAATTTTGCAGGGGTAGCATATGCTCCTCTTGGAGAACGTCCATCACTCTCAGCTTCATTGCGCGCTAGAAGGTGATCTAAAACTGCTCCAGGATCCGAAAGTAAACCTGCAGGCAAGGTTGGCCAATGATTTGGTAGGGTGGCTGCAATTGGTATTCCATGACGCGTAGCTTCTTCCCACGAATCTAGCCAAGTTTCAAGTTGTTCTACTCTACTTGAACACTCTCTGTCAAGTCTAGCGTACCAACCGGATGCGTCACTAACCATAGAAATACATGGATGCGACAAGGGTCTCCTCTTTGAATGAGTCGGCTAAAAACGGGTTTCTTTCCCCACGGTTTTATATGTCTAAACAAAAGTAATCTTGTTCCAACTCTATAATCATCTCTCTTTGTAATAACCAAGTAATAGCCTCATCCACTTCTTCTTCTCTGATTCCTAATCCACCTAATTCTTGCAATAATATATTAAAGTGAATTGAAACAATTTTTTTTGAAACCAATGATTCGAGAATGTGCATTATGTGTTCAGCAACTATTGCTAACAGGGGATCGTCTCCTATTTCTAAATTAGTATAGTCCACCGCAGGAAATCCCTCAATACTTTGTTCTTGATTTTGTGTATTCTCTTTTTTGATATTTTCTGGTTCATAAACATCAAACAGATTTTTCTGATGTGGATCCGTCCAAACAACTCCTTCTGTAATTTCTCTTTGTCTTTTGAGGCGTTTTGCCAACGTTTCTAATCTATGTAAACGCTGTTCCAAGCGTAATCTTTCTCTCCCGAGTTGTCCCTCTACTAGTTGTAGTTCTTCGTTTGCTCTCTCATCTAACCATGTAGGGAAGTCCCATGAAGGATCGAGTCTAAGCATAGTTTCCCATAGCCTTGCTACGGACTCAGGAAGCGATCTTACATCTATGCGAGGCCTCTCCCCTCTGTCGTCTGATGCATGGTCCACGGTAAGTCGGTTTGTGGTGAACGTCTATGAAGTATCGTGTTCATAATTGTCAATTGCCCAATAGTTGGATTGATGAAGTAAAAGCATTTGCCACGCCTTATGGCTGAGTACCGAGTGACAGTTCTTCCGGGCGATGGAACTGGTAAGGAAGTGATAGCAGAAGCCATGCGAGTGTTATCAGTCTTCGAAGAAAACAGCCCAATTTCCTTTGAAATCACAGAAATACCTTGTGGGGGAGAGTATTATCTTGAGACAGGAACAGAATGGCCAGAGGGGTCATTCGAACATTGCAGAGATAATTCCGATGCAATTCTCCTGGGTGCAATTGGCTGGCCGGGAGCTCGTCTCCCAAATGGAGATCTTGCCGGTGGTCAAGTAATATTAGGCCTTCGTTCAGGATTGAATCTTTATGCAAATGTCAGGCCAGTAAAATTATTCCAAGGGGTGAAGCATAAAGTCCATGGTATTCACAAGAATATTTGGGATCATAATCTGGTAGACCTGGTGATGATTCGCGAAAATACAGAAGGATTATATCATGCATTATTAAGGCGCATGTCCCAAAAAGCAATAGGTGAAAAAGACGAACCAATGATTATTAAAAAATTCCCTGGTTTAGACGGAGAAGTAGCTTGGGACCCTCGCCCAATTTCAAGGAATGGAAGTGCACGAGTCATCAAATTTGCTTTTGATTTAGCAGAACATCGTCAGAAGAAACTAGGTAGACCACAAAAAGTGACCTGTGTCGACAAGTCCAATGTTACACGAGGATGTCAATTATTCCGAGAAGTATTCTATGAAATAGCAAAGACACAATATCCGGACATCGAAATTAATGAAGCATATATTGATGCATTCACAATGTGGTTAATTAGGGACCCAGAAACTCTGGATGTCGTAGTTTTACCTAATATGTTTGGAGATATTGCTACAGATCTTGCTTCAGTCCTTCAAGGAGGCATGGGAATGGCAGGAAGTGCTAACTTAGGTCCAAAGCATATGTTATTCGAACCAGTCCACGGCTCATCTCCAAAACACGCAGGAAAAAATATAGTAAATCCTATGGCAACACTTTCATCCTTACAAATGATGTTTGAGGCGCTTGGGTTTCGCAAGAAAGATCAAGATTTGGATAAGTGTGCAGATATTTTGATGCAAGCAATGGAAGAACATTTCGCAGAAGGTGGTTGTATAACATACGACCTTGGTGGCAATGCCTCTACTAGCGACGTCGGAATTGCAATAGCTGAACGCTGTGAAAAATTACTAAAAGCGCATTTCTAGATTAATTTAGAGAATTTCTGGAGTAGTTGCATTATTTGCAATAATTTTTAACGCTTCAACTAAATTTTTTTTATTATTCCAGTTTTTTGCTTTCTGACTGTTATTGATTACATCATCAAGCAATATTTCAGCTGCTCTTGAAATTTCATCAACTATTGTAACCGTTGCCATTTTTGCAGTCCTTGATAGTGGGTTTAAATCAACAACTAACACTTGTTTTCCTAGGTTTACAAGTGCCTCACACCTATCTCCATCTTCAAGAGGCACTAGAACCACATCGGCTTTTTCAATTCCTTCAGATGAGCAAATAGACCTTGGTCCTTCAAGTCCTTCAATGCGACCATCGCTTTCTCTACCAAGAATGTTGACAGACATTACGGCAACTCCCCAATCTCCTTTCCAGTTTTGGGGGGCATCTTCTTGAGACAATTTTTTCTTTTCTTTTTCCAATAATAAATGTAACTTCTTTATTCTTTCATCAGTTCTGTAGTAGATATTTACTTCAATCGGACAATTTAATACTGCTGCCACACGAATAAGTGATTTCCCTGCCAATACTACGGTATTTCCATTTACGGATATTACTGGATTATCTGCTTCAATTAATCTTGCGGCAGATTCCTTGATTGCAGTTTTAGCGGAGTTACTGGTTTTTTCACCTAAAAGGTAGTCAAAAGCCTCCCCTCTTCCATGTGCAATCATAGCAGAATCAGCCAATAATCCTTTTTTTGTGCCATCAACAATTTTTTGCCTGGAAAGTAATGATTTCTTCCTTGGATGACTATCGGGAATGTCAGCCATCATTCATCACCTTCTTCGATAATTAGAGATAAATCAAGAGGATTGACTCCTCTATTGACAGCCGAAGTTGAAATTAAATCAATCCCACAAGATGCCCATTCAGCGACAGAACTCATGATTATCCCTCCCGAACCCTCTAATATACACCATTTTCTTAGATTTAATTCTTCTAATTTTGTTACTATATCGGTTACTTGGTCGATACTCATGTTGTCTAACAATAAAACAATTCGATTATTTTTCTCATGTTTTTTTTGTAATTTAATCCACGTTTCTGCGGCTACAATTGCTTGTGCTATATCTTGAATTTCTATTATTGTAAATTCAGAATTTTTTTCTAAATCAATGTGTGAAATCATACGCCTGAGGGTACTGAGTTTGTCTTCATCTTTATTTTTTACAGATGCCAAATCATTTTCTTTCAGCATCAAAGCATCTTCTCTATCTAATCGATGAGTCAATCCTCCTCCAATGTATACTGCCCATTTATCCAAAAGCCCCCAATCTGTTTTTCTTGTACAAGCGATGCTGATATTTCCTGAAATAGCAACCCATTTCGAGGTTGATGTTGCAATCCCTGAAAGTCTTCCAAGTAGATTTAGTAAAACTCTCTCAATTTTTAATATCTCTGACGAATCACCATTTATTTCTAAAATAGTGTCACGGGGTTTCACACCACTTCCTTCTTTCACAATCCATTGTATAGAGCAATTACTTGCGTACCTTTCTACTAATCTGTCAATTACTACATGCCCGCAAACAATCCCCTCCTTTTTTGCGATAACTTTTGCATGAACTAATTGGGACACCTCGTCTTTACCCCCTCTATCATCGGCAACCATTGTTTCAATCCAACGATCAATGGAATCGAGGAAAAATGTTGTTGGAACACCTTGTTCGGTCAACAATCTTGACCTGTCATGCGGGAACGTCAACACAGTAACCCGTCTCTAACATCTCACTTCAACCGTCCGAAACGTCAATTGACCCAACACATGTCGAAAATCGATGCGCGTAGTGGTCGTGGGCGGTGGAATAACTGGTCTTAGTGCCTCAATCCAACTTGCAGTTGATGGTGCCGAGGTCATCCTTGTCGAATCTAGAGATACACTTGGAGGAAGAGTCAGACAACGAAATACGGGCGATTGGATTATTGATCCGGGCTTGCACCTTATGCGAAGTAAAGGGCCCTTAAATCAACTATTAAGAAAATTAAGAGCTCCACGAGTACTCGGAGAAAAATTCCATAAGAATGATTTTTTCTCTATATCATCACAGGGAACAGCCGGACTATCTAAATTAGAAAACATGAGTATTTCTTCCACCTCCGATGCCTTGACAGAATTCATAATTCCTAGAGGAGGATGGTCTAGCATAATTGGTCGTCTGATTGTTGCTGTTAATCAGTTGAATGTTGAGGTTTATGTAAATAGTACAGTAGACTCAATAAATTTACAAAACAAAATAATTCAATCTATAACTATTGGTGGTAAAAAAATACATTGTGACAAGGTAATATTAGCAATATCTCCCTTGGAAGCATCTCTTTTACTCAAAAATACTGGCTTGAAAACCTCTGAATTAAATTCTTGCACCCCTATGTCATATGCCGCTCTTGATGTAGCAGTAGAAGCCAAGGTAATGAACCCTTATTCTGGATTATTTGATTATGATTCAGGAGTACTTGCTATCGATGTAGCACAGGAAGATAGGATACCCCATGGTCGAAAACCTACTGAATGTTCTATTATCCATGCAGTTAATCTTAGAGGAGAAGGTGATGATGCTCTTGAGGTAATCAAACAGTTTCTTGATTTGCGATGTTCGGGTTGGAGGAAGCATGCATCCAAAAGGAGATCTACTCCCTCCATAATGATCCACCCCTGCGCTCTTGATGAGAGAGTCGATGCATCAATTTATGCGCCCTCAGGAATCATTTTAGCTGGTCCACATGTTATTTCTGATTATACGCTAAGTGATGCCTCAGTATTTACCGGAAGGAATGTTTCCAAGTTAATTAATTTTCATCAATCGCATTCAAAGTAGACTCAATAGCCGCTAGACACGCTAGTAAATCGTCTACTGTGGCTCGTACGTTTTTCAGAGTTTTCCCCGAGACCTGAATTCTTAATTCCCATACTCCCCCAATTTCAATAATTTCTGCGTTAAATGTATCAGGATCATCAGCGGAAATCCCTGCTAACAATGCTTCAGCACGACTTTGAGTACCTGCCCAAACCAAAGAAGTCGAAACGTTACTCACAGACACCCGAGCACCCTAATGCATATCTTTCCTTTTGTCTCCCGGTTTACATGAGCGGCGACCCTGTACCCGATGTTCCTTTGCTAGCAGGAATGGGTGGCGTCAATTCATCAGAGTCTCAAAGTATTCATTTTGGCCGAAAAGCAATCATACTTTCAAGAGATAAAAACACAGACGAATTATCGTCCTTGGCTCAAACTATGGGTATAGAAATAGTCGATGTCGTAATACAGAAAGGCAAAGCCAACTCAAAGACATATCTTGGAGCGGGAAAATTACAGCAAATTTCGGAAGAACTCCGTATGGCCGGAAAAGGGCATACTTGGACAAATGTTGATTTACTTTTGATTCATAGTAATTTGAAACCGAATCAATTGGTTAATATTAACGATTTAACAACTATTGAAAGCTGGGACAGAGTACGCTTACTGCTTGAATTATTTACTATACACGCATCTTCTGTTGAAGCGAAGATCCAAGTTCGTATTGCTAGATTATTAGCCGATAGATCAGTTTTAAGGGAGCTGATTAACCGAGAACATACTGGTGAACGTTTAGGATTTGGAGCAGGTGGGCAGACAGGCTGGAGCAACGTTATGACTGCAGTCAGCCATGATATTGCTAAATTACGAAGAAGATTAAAGAAAATGGATTCATCTTTATCCGAGAGAAGGCGTCAAAGGACTAAATCCGGGGCTATGACAGTCGGACTAGCTGGTTATACCAATGTAGGTAAATCTAGCTTATTTTCCGCACTTTCAGGCAAACCGGTCTTGATTAAAAATCAACTTTTCTCTACCCTTGAAACAACTGTTGGGCGGATGGCTAATCAACCCCGGATTTTAATGGTCGATACTATTGGATTTATTGACAATATTCCTGCAGAATTACTAGACTCATTTTCAGCAACATTACAAGAATCTCTTTCCTGCGATATGTTATTATTACTTGTTGATGCGTCAGATAATCCCGAAGAGATTCGTCGAAAACTTGCAACATCTCGTCGGGAACTCTACGGAAGAATTGATGATGGAAACAGCAATAATACGTTAGTAGTCTTAACAAAAATAGATTTGTGCACAAACGATCAACTTACAGAAGCCCAAGAAATTGTGCACCTCTATAGTCCATTTGAATCAATACCAGTCAGTTCAATAACTAGTCAGGGCATAGATGAATTAAGATCAGGAATAATGACCATGTTGCATGGGCCGCCAATCAAAATTAGTGTAATTCCTCCTGATGATGACGGAGGTATGGGGTTGGTTGAATTAGTAGCTCGTGTACACCGTGAAGCATTAGTGATAGAGGTAAAAATCGACTCAAAATCCACTAGAATTTATGGTTGGATGGGTAAAGCAAATATTGCTAGATTAACAAAAGACCACCCTGGTCAGATTCAGATATCTATTTGATTCTAAATATCAGATAGTAATTGCATACGACCATACCAAGGCCAAACAACATCATGTTTTTCGACGATATCGAACCCATTTAGGCCTTGCATAGATCTCAAGATTCCATAATTAGCAAAGTCAGCGCCATTCGGGGCACCTCCTCCAAAAAAATCATCTTCCATGGCTGAAGACATAGAATTTAGTTGAGTCAAAAGATTTTCACGTGGAGATTCATCGAACATTTTAGCACGACTTTTCCCCACCATTCTCATAATAATAGCGCCAATCCATTTGCTAACTAACCTGTCTTTAAATCCAAATTTATCCACCTTCGTCACATAGTCTAGAGCATGTAATGATGTACGATAATTTTTGTAAATCACAGCAACAATACTTTTTCCTAAAATATCATTTGAAAAATCCATCCACTGATCTTGCTTTGGATCTTCTCCCTTCCGAGGGAATTCTCCGCCATGTTTTTCATCAATATAGTGTAAAATCTCATTTGAATTATTAACATGAGTCCCATCTGTGTCAACAAAGACAGGAACTTTTGTCCAATCTGACCACTTTAATTCGGTCTTTTTCATAGGATCAACCTCTACGTTCGAAAAATCAATTCCTCTAGACCTTAATAGTGATTTTACTTTTAGAGAAAAGGGACAAGTTGCATAGGTATAAATCGTAGGTATTCCATCAACAACTCTTTCTGGTACTTTCTTTGGTTGCACTCCTCCAAATGGTTCTGGACCATTTGCCGCCTTCCTTGCCATGATTTGCCGAAAGCAATCTATTTGTCAATGTTCTGTCTTGTTTGATTACATTTTTTAAGACAGTCACACGGTTCTTTTCAATTATCTATATTATTAATTCCAGCCCTCGATTCATGAAATTCTATGAAGGAGAGGCTCTCGCACTATCAAGTATGACTTCGCTATTTACTTCTGAATCAGTATCCGCGGGTCATCCTGACAAGTTATGTGATGCTATTTCAGATGCTATCGTTGATGCGTGCTTACGTATTGACCCAATGTCTAGAGTGGCGGTTGAAACAATGGTCAAAGGTAAGGAGGATAGGGCAGTAATTATCTTAGCTGGAGAAGTTAGCCTATCTGGAAGTGCGCCTTCCTATGAACAAATCGCAAGAGAAACTGCAGCAAACATTGGATATACTTCTCATGCAATAGGGATGGATGCGACTAACCCTAAGTTTTGTGAAGTTCAAATTCATATTACTACTCAATCCGCAAATATTGCTCAAGGTGTTAATAGTATTTCTTCCGGAGACATAGGTGCTGGCGATCAAGGAATGATGTTTGGCTATGCTTGTACTGAAACAGAGGCCGAACCCGAATTAAGAGGGAGGTTTTTCCCACTTCCCGCCGCTTTAGCTCAGCGAATTTGTCGAAGACTAGACATGATAGTACAGAGTCAAGAGATTGCGTGGATAAGACCTGATGGCAAGAGCCAAGTTACAGTTGAATATGATGACCAAGGCACCCCTAGCCATGTTCATACAGTAGTAGTCGCGGTTCAACATGATGCGGCTCTAAAAGATCAGTTTGGTGGTAGCGAAGAACTTGAACACCAATTTGTCACAGAGGAAATTCGTAAACATGTTGTAGAACATGCAATACCTTCTCATTGGCTAAGAAATGGCTACAAACTTGTGGTTAATGGAACAGGAAGATTTGCTGATCCGGGTGGGCCGTATTCCGATGCAGGAATTACTGGGCGTAAGATAATCGTTGACACATATGGCGGAATGGGTAGGCATGGAGGAGGGGCATTTAGCGGTAAAGATCCAACCAAAGTAGATCGTTCCGCCGCATACTATTCTCGCTGGGTAGCTAAACACATAGTAGCAGCAGGTTTGGCCACAAGATGTGAAATTCAAGTAGCATATGTCATCGGCGGTACTCAGCCAGTAAGTTTGCATGTCAATAGTTTTGGAACAGGAATAGTTAGTGACCAAAATCTAGAAGATAAAATCACATCTGTGTTTGATTTCAGACCTTCTGCAATACTTCATGATTTGAAATTAAGAGAACCTCATTACAGCATAACTTCAGCAGGTGGGCACTTTGGCCGTCCATCATCTATAGACGGTCAGTTTGAATGGGAGCGATTAGATGAAGATCGTATCTCCGCCCTCAAAATTGATTAGAATTAATCTATTCTAATCAGGCACGCCCAACCGATGAACACTTGAATGAGGGGTTTTCCGCCAAGCCATGGTACGTGAGCTGGTTAGGCTAGATGAGATCCATCGGACCTTTGGCCCATTAACAATTTTAGAAGGAGTAAACCTTCGAATTGATGAAGGTGATAGAATAGGTGTTGTTGGGCATAATGGAGCCGGTAAGACTACACTTTTACGAACAATTTCCAACCAAGATCAAGATATGGGTGACATTACCTTTGCACCTGGTTTGCGTTTGGCATTTTTAACCCAAATTCGAGATTTAGATGAGAATGCTACACTAGAGGAGGAGTTAAATCGTCGTGGCCGACAATTTCAAGAACTTGAAGATGAAATTACTGAAATTGAAGAGAAAATGGCAATTCCTTCCTTTTATGATGGCGATTGGCAGCCAACAATGGATAGATATCAAGAGTTGCAAGCATTAATGGCTCGTTCCGGTGGAAGCGACGTTGCAGGGCATGCTCAAGAAATTCTGAAGGCCTTGGATTTAGCACATCACCCAATGGAAACGAAACTTTCCTCTCTTTCTGGTGGTGAGAAGGCGAAAGTTGCTTTGGCCAGGCAATTAGTCGGTTTGAAAGAAATAGATTTGCTATTTTTAGACGAACCCACAAATCATCTCGATTTACAAACACTTGATTGGTTGGAAAAATTTCTTTTAAATTTCCAAGGTGCCTTACTAGTAGTTAGTCACGATAGATATTTTCTCGATAGAGTTTGTAATAATATTGTTGAGATTCAAGATGCACATTCTAAAGGCTATCCTGGAAATTACACTTCTTTCTTGAAGCAGAAAGAATTATTTCTTCAAACACTTGATGATCGAATTGATAAAACACAAAAAGAATTAAAGAGATTAAAGGGCGCTATGCAATCGATGAAAAGTAATAATAAATTCGATAAATCAATATCTCAAAAACATTTCATGATTATGCGTTCAGAACGCGAATTAAAGTGGTTAAAATCGATTAAACCTAGGCAAAGAAGAATGCTTAACTTTTCTTTACAAGCAACGGAGAAATCAAGTCTCGAGGTTCTAGATTTCCACAAGGCGCATTTACATTTTGATGGTATGAAAAGACCAATTTTACATGGCCTCGATGTAGGGGTTAGGAGAGGGCAGAAAATAGGCGTTGTTGGACCAAATGGTGCAGGAAAAACGAGTATTCTACGTGTAATCATGGGTGAATTGAAATTAGATTCTGGGCAACTTGACGTTCGGCCAGGGGTTCAAGTCGGTTATTTCCATCAGGATCATCGATCTCTAAATTTTGATAAGACTCCTATTGAACAAATCCAAGAATTAAAACCAAGAATGGATTATAAGGACATTAGAGCAATGCTCGGTCAATTTCAATTTACAAGTGATATGGTTAATACTAAACTCCAAAAACTAAGTGGGGGAGAGAGGGCAAGAATTGCGATGCTTAAGTTATTGCTTGAGGATAATAATATGCTTCTTCTTGACGAACCCACAAATCATCTTGATACTGATGCTAAAGAAGCACTTGAATATGCCTTGGAAGAATACGATGGAGGCATTATCACAGTAAGTCACGATAGGTGGTTTTTGGATAAAATTTGTGATACAATATGGGAAATTCCAGGTGACGGCAGTCTTTGGGTATGGCCGGGTAATTATTCTGAATATATACGCCGAAAAGGTCAAATTAAACAATAATTAATAACTCAAAGGATATTTCAATATTTACTTGATTTCCTTGTTTTCGGACCTGTCCGGTGCCTATACTATGTGTGCCACAGTATCTCCTTCACTATGGTTCGAGCGTCTGCCAACATGTCAAATAATATATCATCAAGAAAAATATCAATTGAAAATAAACAAAAATCCCGTCTATCTATTGCATTGATAATGCTAATGATTTTTTCAGTCGCAGCTCCTAGTATGTCCCAAACTCCTCAAGTTTTAGAAGATCCAGAAGTGAGATATAATACTGCTAATGGAACTCTTGATGATGCTTCTACTTCCACACTTCTTTCTAACCTCAACACCTCAAACCCAATAGAAGTAATAGGAGTTATGGACGATTCTCAGCAAGTACACCTAGTTTGGATAGAGAATGGTACAAATCCTCAGTTGTACTATGCATTAATTTCAACAAGTGGAATTGACACAGTCCTGATCGCAGGTACTCCAGTTGGGCAAAATTCGACAACTGCATTGTCTAGTCCTTCTTTAGTGATTGATTCTAATTATCGGACACATATAGTTTGGGCAATTACAGATACTGAGATATTATACACTCTTTTAGACTCATCTTTAGATGATCAAGACGGAAGTCCTGGTGATATAGCTTCAATGACTCTAGTATCTACATATACGATTGCTATAGAAGCATCTGGAGTTAGAAACGAACCAGATATTGCAATTGACTCCTTTGATGGAATTCATGTAGTTTGGGTAGATACATATGATTCCCAAAGCACCTTTTTCGGAGCATCTCTGATTTATTATGCAATGTTTGCATTCAATAGTTCAGGGACAAATTCACTTTCTACTTTAATCAATAATACAATTATCACTCCAGCAATTGGTTACAAAGGTAGCCCTGCGATATCGATAGGTACGAATAATACGGTAATTGTCGTTTGGGAAGATACGCGTGGAAGTTTAATTGAGTATGTTGGATTAATAGATTCTTCAGGTTCCATGACTACTGAATGGTTGGATATGTGTGCGGTATTTTATGGTGGTAATTTAAGCAGTGGAGAATATTTTCAAGGTGTTAAACCAATGCTCGAGTCCGCTAGTATAACCGTATTAGAGACACTATATGCAATAAGTGGACGAATGAGTTATGCAAGTAGCCAGAAAAATTGTGAAGATGCTTATGAAATAGGGGGATATGGTGACGGACCTAGGGCTACTCATTTAGGTCAAAATACGACTGATACATCCGGCGGAATCAGGGCTTTATCAGATGTCATGTATAATGGTTCAAGTTACAATATTCCTTCAGATGCGGGCTACAACAGTGAAATGTGGGGTCCGGGTTCAACATGGGCATGTCTTTCTTGGAGAGATAATTCAGGAAGTGTGCCTGGTAACCCGGCGACACCATATGATCATCAATGGAATCCCAACGCTACAAGATTAATAATTCCTATATCTGACGAAGGTCCATTTGGAGGAGATCCAGCGGCAAATTCTGACGATACTCAAAGTATTGTTGAAGCACATGATGCATGTGTCAAGGCAGGCATAATTCCAGTTACTGTTGCAGGAACATCAGCTTATGGTGTACAAACTGCAATGGGTGGTTCTGACACAGTTGTTCGTTCCCATATGATGGATCTCGCGCAATGCCCTGGATTAGTCATGGGAACTCAACAGAGGATTTGTGACGATACGAGTTGGGAAACAAAGGATGCAGGTGGAGAAATGTACCTATATCCATCTAATAATATGGCAAATTTCGAAGGTAATTTTGAGAGTGGTGCTCTAACAAACGGTTGGGCAGTTTCTGGTAGTTCAAACGACATGTGGTCAGTAGAGGCTGCGGATAATGGATCAATGTATTCAAGTCAGAATATGTGTAGCATCGGTTTCTTTTCTTTTTATTCTGTAAATTGCACTTTTTCTGTGCTCTCAAATAATACCCCTATAGATTTAACAGTCACAACTGATGGGTGGGCATCAGAATTCAGTATGGACGTAATTCTTCCGAATGGGACAATAGACTCTTTCAATTCTAGCCATGTCACCGACTATTATAATGGGGTATTAGTTAGTTACAATGATGTAGGAAATTATACTATTTATCTTAATGACACATACGGCGATGGCGGTAGCTCAGTATCCGCGGATTATTCTTATCTGTCTCAGCAGCACCCCTCATCTACTCCAATTTCCGGTACATACTCTGTACAATCCGGTTCAATCTCTGATAACCAACATACAAACTTAGAATTTGTAGGGATATTGGCGGATGGGTCTGTAAGTTTTTCCTACAATGTTTCTTCCGAAGGATATTATGATTTTTTGAGATTTTATATTGATGGAATTCAGTTAGCTGAATGGTCAGGTTCTCAAACTGGTAATTTTACTACACCTGTTAGTCTAGGTCAACATACATTGATGTGGAAATATGTCAAAGATGGAAGTGTAAGTTCTGGCCTTGATGCGGCTTGGATCGATGATGTAATAGTTCCAGTCGCAAATTATACGGATGAACTCAATGCCCTCGTCAACGAAATAGTTTCATTAACTACTGGCAGTGGCTCAACAGAGACCTTCCTGACTGTATTAAATCCCTATTCAATTCTCAATTCTCCAAGGAGCGGTTGGTCAAGAGGAATGCCTGCAATTAGTATAGATGATCAAACCGGAGAATATGTCGAAGATATCGGACCTGCTCTTGATTATATTTGGCAAGATGGATTAGGTTGGAGCACAATCGGCCACTTTGTTTTAGTTAACGATACACGGCTAACAAATGGTCATGGTTGGTCAGTAAACCCCGAAGTGAATGTTGGCGATGACGGCAATATACACGTAGTTTGGGTAGATGGCCGAGATTCTATGCCAGGTCGAGATGTGGCCTCACAATTACATTACATGCAACTTGATTTGAGTCGTGCAGGAGTTCTTAATGGAGAGGCAGATGGTTTGAATTTAAACCAAGTATCGGTTGTTACAAATTCCGCAGTTCCTGGTTCAGACATGACTTATGGGGCTAATCCTCGAGTAGATTTAGATAATGATGGTTCAATCCACATTACTTGGTTTGAGTCTATGGATGACACAATTAGTGATGAAGGAATAGTTGAATTACGATGGACAAGAATAAATGCTCCCCAATTGAATAGTGAAGGAGAACTTTCTACTGGACAAACTCTAACCGATGCTTATGGCGTAATAAACACAAGAATAATAGCCTCAAGCTCCGATAATTTAATGGGTATATTTGGCAATAATATCCAGTCAGCATCACAACCAATTGTGAATTTCGATTGGCCAAATCGTGATATTATCTGGACTACTGATGATTGTTTCGATCCAAATTCAGATGAAGAAAAATGGGATGTTTGTCTGTGGTCAGAAAATGTATGGGATGTTGAAATAAGCTCAACTCCAGATGAAATAATTCTCCTTCCTTCTCAATCATTCAATACCAACTATCAAGTAAATGCCATTCAATTGCCTGGTGAGTCTGATGTTGTTATTATCGACATTCTGGGTGCACCAAATAATTGGTTTATTGACGCTGGTTTCGCAGGGACGTATCAACATACGACTACGTTAATAGAAAACCAAATGAGTAGTTTTGACTTATTTATTCGAGCCCCAACATTGTCTCAGGTCAATGAGAATCAAGAGTTTTGGTTGACTTTATCTATCACTTCATCAACTAAAGATGAAGCATCAGTTACTAAATTAATCAAAATCAATCTTGTTAATGAAGGCGATTGGAATGATGATGATTCCGATGGTATTTCTGATGAACAAGATTTGTGCCAATTCGGCGAAACAGGATGGATTTCCTCTCCTCTCAACGATCATGATAGCGATGGATGCAAAGATTCTTCTGAGGATTTTGATGATGATAATGATGGTTATTTAGATTCAGATGATTTATGTCCAACGGGCCAAATCGGTACTATTCTAGACAATGATGAAGATGGTTGTGACGATATTATAGAAGATATTGATAATGATGGAGATGGAGTAGTCAATAGTCAAGACCTTTGTCCTAACGGAGCTCAATATTGGGGCGCTTTTGCTATTGATAATGATGGTGACGGTTGTCGCGATGCTGATGAAGATGACAATGATGATAATGACCCTTACTTAGATATAAATGATGATTGTAGTTCCGGACATTCTTGGTGGGATGACTTATATTTCGATCATGATGGTGATGGCTGCCATGATGTATTTGATGACGACGATGATGACAATGATGGCATCACTGATAGTGAAGATTCTTGCCCCCGAGGGCTCGTGCTTTGGATTTCAAGCCCTGCAACAGACCAGGATAGTGATGGTTGCTATGATTCTATAGAAGATGACGATGATGACAATGATGGTATTTTCGATATCTTTGATCAATGCCCAATGGGGGCCACGGGATGGACTTCTTCAACATTGAATGACTGGGACTTAGATGGTTGTAATGATGTATCAGAGGATCTTGATGACGATAATGATGGATTTTTAGATACTAAAGATAATTGTATTAGAAGCCTAATGAATGCGGATTCAAAAATAGATTTAGATAATGATGGTTGTTTAGACGATTATGAAGATCAAGATCTCGACAATGATGGTATAGACAATGAAGTAGATAATTGCCAAGACAACCCCTCTTTAGATTGGGTTTCCTCAATAGCTGAAGATACTGATAGTGATGGTTGCCATGATGAGAACGAAGATGTCGACGATGATAATGATGGAGTTTTAGATAGCTTTGATCAATGCCCAAATAGCATAGGAAGCGGATTAGATATAGACAACGATGGTTGTATTGATGATACCGAAGATTTTGATGACGATGGGGACGGCATATCTGATTCTAAAGACAATTGTCCAAATGGCTTGACTAATTGGATATCTTCTAAATCAACAGACTTAGATCGCGATGGTTGTATGGACTCTATTGAAGACGACAATATTGAGATGAGTATTTTCCAGTTACTTTCGTCTAATTCAGTAATGACAGCTGGAATATTCAGCATTACTATGGTATTACTCGCTGGTTTAGTTTTGTTACAAAGAAATAAACCTCGGATAGGAGAATTTACCGATCACACTGAAAAGATTCAACAATCTATGAAAAGAGATTTTTGGTCTGAAGAAAGAAATGATCAGAAATTAAATGACTTGACTAAAGTGGGTTATTCTCCAGAAGTTGCACTTGCTATTGTACAAAATGAAAACGTAGTAATAGATAATTCTAATGAAAATCAATCATGAATCATTTTCTTAACCTTGAGGGGTAACTCGAGTACGAGGCAACATACCATGCGGGCAGTTAGAGTTGAGTGCGCGGCATCCTCAATCAATCATGATTTCCGTATACAAAAGGCGCTAGAATATGTCAGTTGGGATTACCGTGGCAACCTTGGCATTATTAATGAAAAACTTAGATTAATGATTGAGTGTATTACTATTGATTCTCAATGTCCACCACCGGGATATAGCATAGGTGGAGTTTCAGTAGTAGAGGTGTTAGAGGAATGGTCATCTGATTATTTGACGCATCATTTGCTAGTTTTAGAGTTTGATTCGGAAATAATTCGAGATTATTTTACCGGTAATGATTTATGTATTCTTACCGGTACTAATTTAACATCATCCGGTCTTGTATTACAATTATCCGGCCGCCAATCTTCAATTGTTAATCTTCTGAATGCGATACAAAATCAGGTGCCTGTAGAAAGGATAACAAGAGTTCAAAATTCTGAGGGAATTTCTAGCATAGGACCAACTTTGCAACAACACAGAATTATTAAATTAGCGCATAGTGATGGTTGGTATAAAGTTCCTAAAAAGACATCAATAAGGGATATTGCAGCAAAATTAGGGTTATCAAAGTCCACCGTTGCTGAACAGCTTGTTAAAGCCGAAGGAGAAATTGTTAAAGATTTCCTTAAGAATTCAAAATGAATCCAACCTTGTTTGTTTCTGTCTTTTAACAAACCAAGATTTTTTCAGTTCATTTGGTGATGATACAATTATGGACAAATGCTCAACTGCCTCGTTTAGAGAATCAAAGATTTTTGGTTGCTGTTTCATTGCATCCCTAACTGTCTCCCTAATCAGCCACACCCCTACGGGTGCCCAATATCCTGGTCCTATATCTCTCCAAACAAGACATGCTGCCGACTTTCTAGATCTATTTAGTGATTCCATTACTCCAAGCTTTGCAGCGTAATACGCACCCGTAACATTACTGGCATAGTCTGTTCTTGGCTCATTATCTTCCCAGTCAGTCTTGAGTGATTGATTTGATTCAGACCATAATGAACCGTTAGTCCAATTTTCAATCATCTGATATGCCCAAATGCCTGGTGTTAAAATAATATAGAATGAATTATCCAAATATGTTGATTTGTACACCAGAGTCTTATCTATTGAACTATAATCTCTTATTTTCTCCCATAAATTCTTGCTTAACATGTCATCTGTAGCCGTGATACTCCATCTTGTAGGTACTAGCTTTCTATTCCCTTGTTTACCTAATAAACCAGTAGATAAAAGTCTAGAAATATGAGATTCTCCAATAGATGAACTTCCTAATTCTTTGATAGCATCATTGGCCAAAAGATCGGTTTCTTCCACTATCGAATCAACTTTTCTTGGAATATTCGCGTTCCCTACGATTTCTGCTCTGAGAACTTCTCCGGATGGACCTAGAGGAGTACTCATGGTATCGAAACTTGGACTTCCATTTAATTTGACTTTATTCACAAAATCCAATTCGATATCTACTGACTTACTAGCCATAGCTATCTCTTGCGTGGTCTCAAGAATTTTATTAGGATTAAGGGGGCTAGTAATTTTTGCCTTTTTACTCCCAGTTATTAGATTAGAATGTCTAACAGCCACCTCTTCGAGACTTCTCCCAAATAAATCTGCAGGATCTCCTGTAATGTGATCATTAAACTCTTCTTCCTCTAGAATCCAAGATGCACTCGGGCCTACTCTTACATCGGGATAACCATATCTTCCAACAAATACAGAGGGAGGGCTCGGCCCAATCATTTCATCGAAAGTACTTATTTCATAAGTTGGAAGCCTAGCACGTACTTTGGATAATAATGGACATGGATTAATTCCGCACATACCACGGACCCCCCTGCAATCTATACATTCGGGGAACATTATACAGAGGATAGAATTGATTGCACTTTAGGATACTGGAAGATAAACAGGTATACTTGGCTTTCTTAGGTGAGAAATGTTCCGCCCAAATTATAAGTGATTCTCATGACTGCAATTCCAGCAACAACGTTACAACAATTTATTGGTATGGGTGATTATGAAAGAATGCTAGCAATTGACCGCATTGCTAGAGAATTAGGGATGACTGCTGCCGATGTTGAAGATGAGATTAATGATTTTGAAAAGGGCACTTCTTCGCCCCATTCTAGTCCAGCAGATATCGAGATCCCAGAGAAAAAATCTAATTTTTCTAAATCTGCTGAGTCTCAGGAAGGATCACCCGAATTCATAAATGACGCACATAAATATCGATTTAGTTATGATCCTAGTAGGGATGCTAAAGACCGACAATCAAAAGTAAACCAAGCAATTCTTTGCCCCCATTGTAATGTCGCAATAGGGATACCCCAGATGCGGCCAATCAAAGTAATGTGTCCTTCATGTAGAATAGAATCATTATTTGAAAATTAATCAAACACCCCAAAACTTGTTGTTTGAATCATCATCTTCCTCTTGTGTTATTGAATCAACTGCAGTTTTTAGTAAGTAATATAGTACAAGAGTAAATAGAGGCAGATCCCAATCTCTTGAAACTGTGTCAAAGCTCACTATATATGATTGAGAACTAAGGATTGTAATTAGAACTCCAAGAGAAGCATCAGCAATAGTGTAAACGATAGCCCCTTTACCAAAAAGAAGCATTGATCTGCCCGTATATGTTCCTTCTCCCCATCTGACGATACCTATTGCCAGAGCAAAAGAGAATACCGCAACAACCAGCCATTGTAGCGCTTCCTCAATGGCCGTAGTCCAGATAAATACGTCCGAAGAATTACCATATGTTGCGGTATCAGAGAATACTTGATACATAGTTATTCCAGCCAAGAAAACAGAAAATATTGACATTGCCCATAACATTGATGAGAAAATTCCTTTTTGTGCACTATCGCGTAAATCAACCATTAGTCTTTCTAATTGTTCTTCCCATCCTAGGCCCTTTGAAAGAATCCAAATTCCAACCAACAATGGCATTATTCCAATTAATACTTTTCCATTGGGCAGGATTAATCCCAGCCCTATAATCATCAAAAAGATAGAAATAGGGACTAGTAATTTTGCACGCCAACGAGGATCATCTATGGCCTTAGCAATATAATAATAGGTCGATTCAATGCCTTTGGACTGCCTTACAATAATCTTCTCGACATGCTCTACTCGGACACGAGAGGTAATTATCGGCATTGAAGCTTCATCATCAGCTCCATCTGTTACAAGAATTGCCACATCTGGTTGAAATTCTTTAATCACCTCATCTAGTTGACTTGCGATTGCTCTATCACTCCTTGGACCTACACGCACATCTCCTGTAAGTATGGCAATCTCTACTTCATCATTTGAATCAACATTTCCGATCAGCCGATCATAGTGGTGTAAAGCACCTAGTATTGCATTAGTATCAGATTCTTCTGGATCAGCAATTCCAAGTTTTATTGCAGCAGTAATAGTAGGTTTTCGTCCTATAACGGGCCCTCTAATCGCGGCTTTAACTCCCAGATCGTTGTCTCTATCAACCGTTAGAACTAGTGTTCGTACCATCCGACTTAACCTCCGATAGATTAGTCTTAACGAAAGTCACCTATGAAGAATTGTCTTTTAAGATTATATTTCATTCAGTTTTCTCAGTAATTATGGCTGCGCCACCTTCTTTAAAACGACGTCTTTGTTTTGCTTTAAGATATTTCAGAGGATGCGTTAACCATTCCTGATCACACAGCCGATCATCCCCCGGAGAAACAGGACACCTCGCGCTCGTTTTTAGGGCTGAACATCCATGGGGGGTATATCCCACTTCGAATATTTGATTGATTTGATAACTCGTAGTGTCTGCATTATAATCCGGTGCATTGCTAAAAAATCCACAAGTTTGTTCTTGTGTTAACTTCATCGCTAGAGCCATAGATGCCAAAAAAACTCGGCCTGTATGATTAACATTCACTCCTTGACTTAATTCCGCTACTGCTGATTCGAAGCAAGGAGGCCAGTCCTCTCTAATGGCTGCAGTCATCGGCATTTCTTCTTTCACTTGTTCAGACAATAGTTTCGTCACTCTTTCCACAGGATCGAGGAATAGTTCTGCAAAAGAATCATCCATCTTGTTCATCCTATCTACGCAACCGTTTGTCATATCCTCTCGTATTCTTTCTTTAATCAGTCTTGCAGTCCGTTGCCTACTTGTTTCCCCTGCTCCTGAATTCATGCATACCCAACCGTCTTTAACAGGCCGATTTATTAATCTCCAATAATTTCCAGATATACGTGGACACAATTCTATAAAATCGCTTATTGGAATCCAATAGGTTGATTTGCTACTCCCTCTTTCTCGAACTTCTCTAATGTCTGAAAGGTAAGATCTAGCTAAGATATCAAAATTTTCTTCATCCATTCCAAATAGTTGATCAGCTCTACTAGCTTCACCTTCTACCCATCTTGCTAATAGCCGTTCATTAAATGAAGCACATACTACGAGCATTGCATAAAGAAAAGATAACGATTCAGTCATTTTCCCTAGATCTGACGACAAATCAATAGTTGTAGCTGCGTCAACTCCTTCTTTATGCATCACAGATTCCAAGAGTCGAATCCTTCCACGTGATCTAACCTCTTCTAGCCAATGAGCTTCAATAAGGTCCTCGACTGTTATTCCGTTTTTCTCAAGAACTAATTTTAGAAAAATCCTCCCTTGAGGGAGGAAAGGATATCTCGCCATTATGGCTTCATTTTCGATGCTTGGTTTGGTGAGCGGCATCGGCATATTGCAATCATGAACGACGAGGGTTCTTCAATACTCACCGACCCCTTCCACTGGAGACAAGGGATAATGTCAGCAAATATTGGCGTTTTTGCCCACGATAATCAATTAATTCAGATACAGGATGAAGTGCGAGAATTTTTTGGTTGGGATGTAGCATTTGATATTGATAGTGCTCAAGAACTATTGTCTGCAGTAGAAGCCTTTCCAATTGATGCATGGACCAGACCTCAAAGAGCTGTTACGGTTGCAAATTTACGTAGAAGATTGGTCCTAAGAGATGTCAAAATTGCTGTTTTGGGCGCGGCAGTTGAACAATCAGAAGTCATTTCTCTGTTAGAATCTTCATCTCTGATCGTAGCAGCAGATGGAGCAGCGGGCGTACTTTCTTCATTACCTGAATCAATATCTGAAAGAGCGTGGTCACGTTTAGTTTGTATCGTTAGTGATGCGGACGGAGGTGCTGGGACAATTGCGGCTGTCAAAAGGAGCATTCCGGTTGCATTACATGCTCACGGGGACAATTTTGATTCTTGGAAAAATCTCTTACAAATCGCCGCTAAGATGGCACACCCTCCTAGGTTGATACTCACTCATCAGACTCTAGAAAAAATCGAAGGCATGCATAATCCAGGCGGTTTTACTGACGGTGATCGGGCGATTTGCTTTCTCCTTGCATTAGGCGTTCAAATTGAAAATATTTCCTTACTTGGTACTCGTACTGATGTGGTTGGCGAATGGTCGGGTGAGACTGATGTATCTGAAAAATTAGTCAAACTTCAATGGATGAATAAGGTACTAAAAATTATAGGAATTAGTTATTAATCATAAGAAATCAGTCAAAGTCATCACAGTAACGCGGTCATTATTGAATAATGAGTCCGTACTTTCAATTAACCACTTGACTCTTTGTTCAGTATACAGATCAACCCCATAATTCTGAATTATACCCTCTGTAACTTTGATATATTTTCTCACATTCCCTTCAGAAACAGTCAGTATAACATTTCCTCCACAATCTGTTGTGTCCTCTCCCCTTCTTGCAGATAACCCGCCAATCTCTAATTTGTGTGTTTGAATGCATTTTCCAGCCAGAGGCATCCTCCGATAAGATTCTCCGCATTTCACACATCTCACTTTTTGCCGTGTATACGCAACTAAATTTCCTCTCAAATCAGGTAAAAAGTGAGATTCAATCACCTGTGAGGCAACTTTTTCCACTCGGACACTCCTCAACATATCACCGATTGCTAATTGACCATTCATCTTATCTTCCATGGTTTTTAGCGTTTTATAAGATGAATTAGTGGGCCCCGCATCTAGGTCGCCAGACTCATGCGTCCATCCATAGCCCCGCCAATCTCCAATTGTTCCTAGTCGAGATCCTACAGTTTCTACGATGCTGCTTAATTGATTAGGGTGGGGTTGATTAAGTGTTTCCTCATAAAACTCTCTTGAGTAATTGTGTGAACAATCCACATTTAAAGCCTCTTTGTCAATTTCACTAGGATTTAATCTAGTAGTCAAAACAAGTGGTGCGTCCATCCTCCCTCCTCTGCCAGATGGTAAAATATGTTTTGAGAAGTTTAGTAAACCATCCATTAGCATTAGTATACTGTCTTCATCTCCATCACAATTTCTTCTTTTTGCAGCATGAAAAAGCGGGTGAGCATAACCTGCAGAAGCCGTAGTCCAACCAATTATTCGGCACAATACTCCTCCTGATGTATGGGGGGCAAGTCCTATTGCTAACGATCCAACGATGTCATTAACGTTTTTAATATTGTAGAAAGGTTCCATTTTATAGAAACGAACTAAAAGATCATCTATAAAATTACAAGTAGATATCAGATGTTCTTCAGCATTCAGGGAAGGTATAATATCTTGAGGAAATAATTCCAAAATCTGTTCATCGGAAACTAAGGCATCACCATAAACATCGTTTTTATATCCCAAATCATATAATTTTTCCCAGGGTGTATATATTTCCTTAGGCTTGAAATGTGTGACGGGAACATCAATCATATCGTATCTTGAAGTTCCGTCTCGAAATACAGAGACTCCATGTTTTCCCCTAAGAATGCCTTTTTCTATTGGTTCAGGTGTTTGTCCTTTTGAGAGCAATTCTTTTTGTGCTTTGGTAGTTTTTGGTAGTCTATCTAGATCTAAAGATCTTCTTTTGACCTCTAATAATTTCTCTAACTCAACTGTAGTTCTTTCTCCTCTTCTCCACCGTAGATTTCCTCCTCTCGATTTCCTCTCGATTGTCTTCCCCCCACACTCGACCGCTTCGTCCGCATGTTTTCGATTATGACAAATTAAATTCGGTGATTCTTTGCCACATTTTTGACAAATACGTCTTGCCATTTCCACCCTAATTCTGCCCTTATTTGCAGCCTGAATAAGTAATTTTTGAGGCCCGCCATTTTCTCCAATTGGGTATAATGAATGAGTTAATGTTTTCAATTCTCTTCTCGCAGCCTTTTCAGGCCTCCCCATTCTAGCGCCAATTCTACAAGGCACAGAATCTTCCCATCTCAAGTTGGATAATTTTCTTACTATCCAAAGGCTTCTTTCAACCTCATTTTCATCAATCAATATTTTTGCATTTAACAATTCATCATTATTTTTAGTTCCGTGGTCAACAATTTTTGCAGCAGCCTTTTCACCTGCCGTTTCAGTTTCTCTAATATTCATCCCGGACTGTCTTGCTGCAGTAGTTGCCTCAATTTTTTCTAGTTCTCTTAGGCGCTCTAATTCTTCAATTCTCTCAGTTTCTTTACTAATTATTGAATATGCGTTGTTGATTTTTTGAACTCTTTGATTGACATGTAATTCAGCATCACTCGCCTTCCTTATATTTCTTTGAGAAACTTCTAGACCCAATCCTTCTATTAGTGATTCCCAATTTTTGCTAATAATGATATTTCCTCCTTCATGATAATGCTCAATTCCTAGGGTCATGAGTGAAGATTTAACCACGCCATTTTCCTTCACTTCCGTCCATCGCGGCCAATTTTTTGATATTTGGGCTGGTAACTCTTCTTCTAGACTCTTTTTAAGAGGCCAATCTTTGACAATATCTGGGATGGTAATTACTCCATCATTGATCTCAGCTTTCATCAAGTTCTGAACCAATATTGGAATGAAAGTCATCGGTAAATCTGACCACCAAAGATTCCAAGGTGGAGGAATAGCAGTACCATAATCTAGTGATAATTGTTTAATTTGTTCCCAATTTAATTCTAATTCTCTAAGGAATGTAACCCATCTTCTTTTTCTCCATTTCCTTTCTATGGGATTTTCTCCGCCTCTTTTTATCGCTCCATTAAATGGCAATCCCTCTGGTAAAGAATTTCTTTGAATCCCCAATATCTCTGCGAATCTTTCTACTTTCTTCGGCATGTCAAGAGATTCTATTAAATCCGATGCCCACCAATCTTTATTATATGCAGATGGTACTAATTTCTTATTATTCTCCAGGAACTCCCCATAACCAATTAATATTTCTCCTGCATCCCAAATACTTCTCACATCAGTGAGATTTGTTCTCCAATCTTCCAAATCTCTAACTTTTCTAAATTCGCCATTTTCCATCAATACTGTAGGGCCATCAATTTCTGAACATGGAGTAATGGCACAAGCTTTCCCCGGTCTTTCAATTTTCATCTGCGTTCCCACAGAAAGAAACCCTCCCATTGCTTCCATAGTAACGGGATTCACCCCTGCTGCTGCTAATCCAGTAATTCTACTTCTTCCATATCTTAGTCTAAATCCTCCTGGTTGATTTGGTTCACCAAAAACAGGTCTTCCAGCAATCACATCTTCCATGTATCTTCTAATTGGAGCAATTTGTCTTGGGTTGAAAGAGTCTATATCTCCCCCCCCTTTGTTTTTATTTGCGAATTGGGCTATAAATTCCCAGCCATGAATATTCATTCGTTCAGTATGTTTCTGGATTTTAGGTGCTTTGAGACATAATCCTTCTCCAATTACAAGCATTACTCCGCCGCGAATTCGTGTCCGATAAGATCCGTTAGAATTCACAATATTTCTTACTTCTTTGTATCCTGCACATTCTATTTTCTCAGTTTCTTCTCCATTAACCATTACTGGACAAGCTCTCATTATTGTCTCTATTTCTTCGGGTGGTGGTTTATACTGTAACCCCGAGCGATATAATCCAAATTCTTCCTTTACCCGCTCAACTTCAGCCGTTGTGGGAATATATCTGTTTAATCCTAGTTCTCTTCTCACCATGTCTCCAATAAGAACTCCAAGAGCTTGAGCGGTTCCCCCGGCTGCTCTAATAGGGCCGCAAAAATCAATAGAAAGGAATTCAGATCCATCTGCATTATTCAAGATTCTCACATCTCCTATGCCCTCTAATGGTGCAACTAAAACCGCCTCTGTCAAAACAGCTAAACCAACTCTAAGTCCACAATCTATTGATTTTTGTATATCTAATGTTTCTTCATTCATCTTTCTAGCAACATCTACAGCAATCTGTATAGATGCACTTTCTCGATCGGTTGTACTTAGGAGATGACGTAAATCATCTTCTATCTTCATGCCGTCCAAATAGTCTTCAAGCAATTTTTCAGTTCTACTTGCTAAATCTGATGCTCTAGGAATTTCAACCGTGTTTTCGAAATCCAATCCTTTAGATTTTGCCTTCTGGGCGATTTGATATACCTCTTCAGTATGCTTTTCCAACCAGGTTTCATATTCTAATTGTTCTTGCTCAAGTCGCACAGTATCGATTATGAAATTTTTCTTATCAACTCCTCTCATATACTCTCCCCGTGCCACTCAATAATCCCTCAACTGTACCGACCGCCCAAGAACATTCACTGTAAACAACGTCGAATCACATATTTTAATGTGGTAACATTCATTCGATTCACTATCCCCGCAGAGGAGAGGGAACAGTATGCCGACAAGTGTAAGTGATGCTAAATCTCGATTAATCCAAAAAGTTCGAGAGTTGGCATACCTCCATTCTCCTGACGACTTATTCACCTTAGCCAGCGGTCGACAGAGCCCTCATTTCTTTGATATGAAGCCAGTAATGATGAATCCAGAATGCGCTCACCTTCTCGGGGTCCTTATTCATTCGAAAATCAACTCTCTTAATTCAATCGATGCAGTTGGTGGATTAGAACTAGGGGCGGTCCCACTGACAGGAATAGTGATTGCAAAGGCCCCAAAAGGGTCTGCCATTCGTGGATTCATGGTCCGTAAAGAGGCAAAAGGAAGAGGCGGAAGGAAGACAGGAAACCCACCTGGAATTGAAGGCTCTAGCCTCAAAAAAGGCGATAGAGTAATCTTGTTAGAAGATGTAACTACAACGGGCGGTTCTGCCTTAAAGGCTTCAGAAAGATTGACAGAAATAGGCTGCGACGTAGTCGCTTGCATTACTATTCTGGATCGTCAAGAAGGCGGTATGGATGCCTTCAATCAAGCAGGCGTTTCATTACTTCCTTTACTTCTACGTTCTGACATCACGGGTGAGTGAATGAGTCAGCACCAAATTGATACCGATAACCTTCCTTATCAACCTGAAAAATTACTCAGAAAAGAATATGTTAGCGTTAATGACTATTTTTCATTAGACATAAGGGCTGGAAAAATAATGGATGTTTCCGAATACCCTGAAATGAGAAAACCATCCTATAAGATTCGAGTTGATTTCGGGCCAGTAATAGGTGAATTATCTAGTTCCGCTCAGATAACTAACTATTCTAGGAGTGAATTAATTGGACGCTTGGTTGTCGGTGCAATCAATCTTGGAAATAAAACGTTACCAGGAGGTTTCGTTTCTCAATTTTTAATTTTGGGTGCTCTAGATCCAGATGGTTCCGTTAATCTTCTAGAATTACCGAATGGTGTTTTACTAGGTTCGACTGTAGCCTAATCTTCAGTAATTTTATTCTTACTTATGGATATAACAATAACCGGAGTCTCTAAACTCTAATCTCTTGCACTTTTTATCATTTAGACTATCTATGTATTTGCAATAACCATCTGATGTAGATTTTTTCGCTCTGAACCTTTCAGTTGCGGACTTATTTACTACCATTTTCTTTGCGGGCTCATTGTCGATTAGTTCTTCGAGCGCCTTTTCCTCTTCATAAATTTTCTGAGCCTTTAATTGCCTTTTTTCTGCTCGCTTTTTTTTAGATACTTCAACACATTCTCTACAAAGTAAAAGCGGGATCTTTTGACCCTTCTCATCTTTCTTTGATTTACTCGATCCACCTGGAATCGGAAGTGAACCAAGTCCTGCACCGCCAGTTTCGGCCACAGCGGCGATTGCCAGAATGCCTACACCTACGACAACCACTCCAACTGCAACCTGTCCGAGAGTTTTGGCATAGGTTTCCACCGGATCAGCGCCGACAGTTTGGCAGTCGGTGCAAATATGTGCCCAACACCCACCTCTTTGGCAATTCCATGCTAGAGATTTATTTTCCTTTAGACATTTATCGCAGGTGCCTTTAGCCAGAGCTTG
>Ga0115002_10000394_pt1 | contig 62807 bp, 64 predicted proteins | sample ArcticOcean_MG_C_8_FD_89576 | JGI IMG/M metagenome (GOLD analysis project Ga0115002, IMG submission 89576) | Marine microbial communities from western Arctic Ocean - ArcticOcean_MG_CB11_86 | ecosystem: Environmental > Aquatic > Marine > Oceanic | place: Arctic Ocean: Canada Basin | collected... | reverse complement strand
TACCGGTTCAACAGCAATGACACCGTCGGAAGTCACGACAAACATTGAGTTATAACCGTCTCCTGGCGCAAATCGATAGACACCTTCAGCTACCATCGATGTCGGTTCCGCTGCCGCCGCTTGTCCGGATAACGCCGCAGCATAGAGTAGAAGCGCGGCAAGCCCCCCCACAATAAAATTGAATTTGACCATTGTGATATCCACTTCCTTCTCGGGTCTCGGGATGTGTTTCGCGGCACGCTTACCGAATTAGAATCGCCCGGAGGGTGCTGCTTGATTTATTTACCGTTCAGTACATAATGCGTTTGGCGACTGCCTGTCAATATTTTTATACCGATCAGTATGAAAAAAAAATCCGCCAGACCTCGAGGCCGGCCGCGGTCTTTTGATCGAGATGCTGCGCTCGACCGCGCGATCACCACATTTTGGGCAAAAGGCTACAATGGCGCGTCTATGGACGATCTCACAAAAAGTATGGGAATCAGCCGCCCGAGCCTATATGCGACCTACGGCAATAAGCATGATTTATTCATGGCGACGATTGATCGTTATGCCGAGACACTTGGTTGCAAACCCATGGAAGCATTTTTCGGTGAACGACACATAACAGATGCTGTAGCCGCATTTTTAGATATGGGTATTCGCTGTGTTACCGCGGAGAATGAGCCGAAAGGGTGCCTGATCGCGAGCGTTGCGACAGTGAGGGCTCAAGAAGACGCGCAAGTTCGAGGCAAACTCTCGGTAATATTCTCCGAAGTTGAACGTCTAATTACGGACGGATTTGTGGCCGCCCAAGATCAGGGACAGTTACCTCAAGACGCTAACCCCCAGGCGCTCGCTTCGATAGTTATATCGATCAGCCACAGTTTTGCCGCGCGCGCCCGGGTGGGTGCGAGGCCTGAAGATTTATCTCGCATGGCAAAGAGTTTCTTGGCCGTGCTGTTGCCAATTCGAGAATCGAAAATTGGGTAGTCTCCGTTGCAAGCCTATGGCTGCCGGGCTGCAGTTCGCCCATCGTCGGGAGATTAAGGGCTACGCAATGCACTTCGGCGTTTTAGCGCCGCTTCACGTCGCGCGACATAAATGCCGCTGGCCACGATGATGACGGCACCTACCCAGGTCCATAAGTCCGGCAGTTCAGCAAAAATGACGTAGCCGAACACTGCGGCACCGATCAGCTGGCCATAATCAAAAGGCGCAACGAGCGAGGCTTCAGCATACTCGAAGGCCTTGATCAGGCCGATATGGGCGAGCGCACCGGTGACGCCGATTCCGATGAAGACGAGCAGGTCGATTAAATTCGCCGGCGTGATCCAGAAGAAGGGTACGGTGATCGTCGAGACGACAAAGGCAACCGCCATCGTATAGGCCGCCGTGGTCCGTGGATCGTCGAGCGCTGCGAGCCGGCGCGTTTGGACTTGGAAGAGCGCGTAGAGAACCGTGGAGACAACCACCAATATAGCCGACCAATGCACATCTCCGCCGGGCCGAATGATGATCAGCGCACCCATGAAACCGACGGCTACCGCGAGCCATCGGCGCGGACCCACATGTTCGCCGAGCAGGGGAACAGAGAGCGCGACCAGCACCAGCGGTGCCATGAGACCGATTGCCGTGGCCGTGGTGAGCGGCAGCCAGGTAAGCGCCAACCAATAGGTGGCAACGGCCACGAGCTGGACCAATGATCGGGTGAGCTGTCCACTGAGATCGGCTGTGGTGAAGAGCCTCACCATACCCCGGCCCGGCCCGAAGACGGCGAGGAGAAGGGCCATGTGGACCGTACTCCTGAACCAGATGACCTGGACCAGATGGTAATCCGCCGCGAGATACTTTGCCGCCACGTTTGACAGGGGAAACATCAGGATGGCGGCGAAGCACATGCTGAGGATGGCGAAGAGTGGGCGCCCCGGCTGGCTCGGCTGGCTCATCCGTTAGCATACGCCCCAAAGCAGTCCGGATACATATCAGCGACTGACGATGGCGCACAATAATACAAGGCGAAAGATGGGGGTTGGCCTCTGATCACCGGCCTTTGCCACTCGAAACACTACACTGACCGCAAGGTGCCGAGGCCGGTGGCTCAAGGACGCCGTAGATGCCGCTTCTCCAGCTCAAGGCGGTTTTCGCTGACAACATCATTCTGGGGATTTGTCAGACAAGGCCCGGGTGATCAACTCGTCGTTTTACCAGCGCGCATTCGTGCTGACCGAAGTTCACACTTCTCCTTGCAAAAGACGTGGCGCTCGCTTTTGTCGGCCACCCAAAGTCGCCGGGCAATCATGCGCCCACAGAGAGAACAATTGACGATTTTGACCTCGTACCAGGGCGTCGTCGACCTCAACCGCGACACGCGCTTTGGCTTCAGCGCCGCCCGAAAGGAAAGGCTCTATATCGATAACCGGAACAAGAGACTCAGCCATCACCCGGTCTCCCTCACCCGTCGCCGCCCAAAACGTAGCGGCAGCCGTCACACCGTCACAAAGTAACGTCGTCGGCCCTTTCGATCATAGCCAACTCCAACTGCTGACGAAACGGACTGGCCAGTGTTGTTCTCGAGGCCATGACTCGACTGTTCAAAACGCGTGTTTGTCGGCTTCGGCTTTGAATTTTTCTACTTTCTCCGGCGTCGTCTCGGTCTGGTGATTTTCTTTCCATTCGTCGTAAGTCATGCCGTAGACCACTTCGCGCGCCGCATCAAAAGATAGCTCGACGCCGCGCTCCTTGGCCGCCGCCAAATACCATTTGGAGAGGCAGTTGCGGCAAAAGCCGGCTAAGTTCATGAGGTCTATATTTTGCACATCGGTGCGCTTGCGCAAATATGCGGTGAGGCCGCGAAACGCCGCTGCTTCCAGTTCAATACGTGTTTGATCGTCCATCTCACTGCTCCCGTTTGGATCGCGATTACCACAGTGAATTACCGTGGAGAATTACCGTGTCGTATCCGCTTGGGAGTACGTATAACAGCGCATGCGCTTCTCCCCAACCGCCAGCTTCGGCCTACCGGCGCTTGCCGTCGGTGTCCTGATTATTTCCTTCTCTCCGGTTTTGGTCCAGGTGAGCGAGGTTGGCCCGAGCGCGACGGCGGTCTACCGCATGCTGTTTGCCCTGCCGGCGCTGACCGCCTGGATGGTGTTGGAGCGGCGCCCGGAACATGTGCCGCTGCGCAAACTGAAGATGCGCGATTGGGGATTGCTGGCGCTCGCCGGCCTGTTGTTCACCGGTGACCTTGTGGCCTGGCATAGCGCCATCCGCATGAGCGGCGTGGCCAATGCCACATTTCTCGCCCATCTTTCAACGCCGATTATCTCGACCGGCGCCTGGCTGCTGTTTCGCGAACGCCTCACGTGGGGCTTTATGACCGGCCTGCTGCTCGCCATGGCAGGCACCGCGCTCATCATGGGCGCCAGCATTCTCGAGCCCAGCGGCAATTTATTGGGCGACGGGCTCGGCCTGTTGACGGCGTTTTTCTACGGCACCTACCTGCTGGCCATCAAACAACTGCGCAACAGTCTGCCGAGCGGCCTGATCATGGCCGTGAGCAGCGTCTTTAGCCTGATTGGGATATTGATTGCGGCGCTGGTGCTGGGCGAAGGATTGATCCCGGTGACCCTGTTGGGCTGGGGAACGCTGGTTGCCATCGGACTGCTGATTCATTGCGGTGGCCAGGGATTGATTACGGTCGCCTTCCGCCATCTCAGCGCCTCCTTTGCGTCGGTGGCGCTGCTTGCCACGCCGGTGCTCGCGGCCTTCTTTGGCTGGCTGTTGTTGGATGAAACACTGACGCTGTTGCAGAGCCTAGGCTGTGCCGCCGTGCTGCTTGGCATCGCCCTCTCGCAACGACTCGGCGCGGCCAAGGCATGACCAAAGAACGCGGCGAAACCCGCGTGCCCGGAGCGGCAGCCGCACCCTGGCTGTTCTGGTTGGCGGCGGCGGCGTTGTTTGGTTACGGCCATCTTACCCGGGTCGCACCGGGCGGCATGGTCGACACGCTGATGCGCGATTTCGCCGTCGGCGCTGCGGCGCTCGGCAATATCTCGGCGATGTATTGGTACGCCTATTCGATATTTCAGATTCCGGGCGGCTTCCTGCTCGACCGTTTCGGACCGACCCGGATCATTGCGATCAGCGCTATTCTCTGCGCTGGCGGCGGGTTGTTGTTCGCCTATGCGCCGAGCGTCGAGGCTGCCAATGCCGGACGCTTCATCACCGGCGCCGGCGGTGCGGCGCTCTATGCATGTTGCGTCAAGATCGCCCACGCATCGTTCGATTCCAAACGCTTCGCGCTCCTCGGCGGCGCCACCATTCTGATCGGCATGTTCGGCGCGGCGCTTGGACAAGCGCCGATCGCGTGGCTTATCGAAATTAACGGCTGGCGGCCGGTGATGTTTTGGGTCGCCCTCGCGGCGCTGCCACTCGGCGCGTTCGTCTTTCTCGGCCGCCGCAGCCCGCGGGCGGAAGTTGGCCAAGCGGTGCATTCGCGCGAGCTCTTCGGGCTCATGCGCGACGTCGCTCAGGTGCGGCAATATTGGATCATTACCCTATTCGCCATGATGATTGCCGGGCCGGCTATCTCCTTTCCGGTGTGGGGGATCGCCTATTACATGCAGGTGTTGGACTATGGCCGGACCGAGGCGGCGCTCTTTACCACCGTGGCGCTGTTGGGCTGGGCCGCCGGCTCGCTTTCCGCCGGCTGGATCAGCGGCCTTGTGCGGCGGCGCAAGATTATTGCCGTGGTCCAGGGGTTGATGGGGCTCCTCGGCTGGTCGCTTTTCGTGGCCTTTCCTGGCCTACCAAAAATTGTGCATTACATATTGATGCTGCTGATCGGGCTTTCCGCCGGCGGCATTGTGGTGAGCTTCATTCTGATCGCAGATATTTGCCCGCCGCGCGCGGTCGGCACCGCGACCGGCATCTCCAATACCGTGGTCATGCTGCTTAGCGCCGCGATTTTGTTGATCATGGGCTTTGTACTCGATCTATTGTGGACGGGTGAAATCGTCGATGGCGTGAGGATCTATTCACCGTTTGCCTTCCGTATGGCCTATCTCGCTATGCCGGCGGCGTCCGTGGTGGCGGTGGTGGCCGCGCTAGCGATACGCGAGGCGCCGAAGCTGGAGAACAAGGAATGATTCACATGAAACTGTTTACCCGATCATGACCTCTTCTGCGCGCCACCTCCTGCGCGATATGTTCGACGCCGCCGTAAACGCGGCGCAACCGGCGCTTTGCCTGCCCGCACATTTGCCGCCGCCGCCGACCGGGCGAACGGTTGTTATCGGCGCCGGCAAGGCAGGCGGCGCCATGGCGCGGGCGGTCGAGGATAATTTTCCGGGGCCGGTCGAAGGTCTGGTGGTCACGCGCTACGGCCACGCCGTGCCAACCAAACATATTGAAGTCGTTGAAGCATCTCATCCAGTGCCGGATGCGGCAGGCGCCGATGCCGCTCGACGCATTCAGGAATTGGCGCACGACCTGCAACCAGATGATCTTGCTATCTGCCTGATATCCGGCGGCGGCTCTGCCCTTCTCTCCCTGCCAGCGGCGGGCCTAGGGCTTGACGACAAGCAGCAGGTGACCACGGCGCTGTTGCGTTCGGGCGCCACCATTTCCGAGATCAATTGTGTGCGCAAACATCTCTCGGCGATCAAGGGCGGACGGCTCGCTGCCGCCTGCCATCCGGCGCCACTGGTGACGCTGGCGATATCCGACGTGCCCGGCGACGATGCGGCGGTGATCGCCTCCGGCCCGACTGTGCCCGATCCCTCGACCTTCGCCGAGGCCCGCGCGGTCTTGAAAAAATACGCCATCGACGCGCCGACAAATGTGATGACTCACTTGCAGGCAGCACGGGAAGAAAGCCCGAAGCCGAATGATGCGCGCTTGGAACACGCCGAATTCCGCCTCATCGCGACTCCCGCTGCAGCGCTCGAAGCCGCTGGCAAAGTGGCGCGCCAAGCCGGCTATACGGTGCGCCTGTTAGGCGATGCGTTGGAAGGTGATGCCGGCGATCTGGCGCGCGCACAGGCGATGCTGGCAGCCGAATGTGCGCCGGGTACAATATTGCTGTCGGGCGGTGAAGCGACGGTCACCGTCACCGGCGGCGGGCGCGGCGGCCCCAATGCGGAATATGCTCTGGCGTTGGCGCTGGCGCTCGACGGCCGTGCCGATATATGGGCGATGGCCTGCGATACCGACGGCATCGACGGCACCGAAGACAATGCCGGCGCGCTGATCGCGCCGGACAGCTTGGCGCGCGCCACTGGGCTCGGAGAGAGCGCCATCCGGCGTCTCGGTGACAATGATGCTTACGGCTTTTTTCAGGCGCTCGGCGATCTCGTGATGTCCGGCCCGACGATGACCAACGTCAATGATTTCCGTGCCATTCTTATCGGCGCTGGTTCGGACGAGGCTGAGTTGTTAGGCTAACGTAGCAATGCGTCGTCATAGAAAAGCAAAAATTGTCGCTACGTTGGGGCCCGCGAGTTCCTCGCACGCGTGTATCCTAGCGCTCTTCGAAGCCGGCGTGGACGTGTTCCGCTTCAATTTCAGCCATGGCAGCCATGAAGACCATCGCGCGCGCTTCGATATCGTGCGCCAGATTGAGGGTGATGTTGGGCGGCCGATTGCCGTGATGGCGGACCTTCAAGGACCCAAGCTGAGGGTTGGCGAGTTCGTTTCCGGCGAAGCCATGCTGGAGACCGGCGGCAAATTCCGTCTCGATCTCGCACCCGAACTTGGCGATGCGACCCGCGCGCCCCTGCCACATCCGGAGATTTTTACCGCCCTTCAGGGCGATGCCGAAATTCTGCTCGACGACGGCCGCATCCGCCTGAAAGTGGTATCGCACGGCGCCGATTTTGCCGACACGATCGTGCTGGCGGGCGGCAAACTGTCTGATCATAAGGGCGTCAATCTGCCGCGCGTGGCGCTGAATGTCGGTGCGATCACAATCAAGGATCAGCGCGACCTGCGCTTTGCCCTAGAGCTGGGCGTGGATTGGGTGGCGCTCTCCTTCGTGCAGCGGCCGGACGATGTCGCAGAGGCGCGAAAATTAATCGCCGGACGCGCGGCGATCATGACCAAACTGGAAAAGCCCGCGGCGCTCGACAGTTTGGCGGAAATCATCGACCTCTCTGACGGCATCATGGTGGCGCGCGGCGACCTTGGCGTCGAGCTGGCGCCGGAAGACGTGCCGGCGGAGCAAAAAAATATCGTGCGCGCGGCACGGCGTGCCGGTAAGCCGGTGGTGGTCGCCACGCAAATGCTCGAATCTATGATTTATGCTGCCGCGCCGACCCGCGCCGAAGCCTCCGACGTTGCCACCGCAGTCTATGACGGCGCCGACGCGCTGATGCTGTCAGCCGAATCTGCCGCGGGCGCCTTTCCGGTGGAATCGGTCGAGATGATGAACCGGATTATCGAGCGGGTAGAACGCGACCCGGCCTACCGTGTGTTCATCGAAAGCCAGCATCACGACCCGGAAGCGACGCCGTCCGACGCCATCACCGCGGCCGCCCGGCAAGTTGCTGAAACGGTGAACGCCGCCGCCGTGGTCAGTTACACCACGTCCGGCTCGACCGCGCTCCGCGCTGCGCGAGAACGGCCAGCGGTGCCGATCCTGGCGCTCACGCCTGAGCTGTCGACGGCGCGCCGCCTGGCCATCGTGTGGGGCGTGCATTGCCTGCAAACGGAAGACGCGGCCGATTTTCAGGACATGGTGGAAATTGCCTGCTCGGCGGTGAGCGAACAGGGTTTCGCCCGCCTCGGCGACCGCATCGTCATTACCGCCGGCGTGCCGTTCGGCACACCGGGTTCGACCAATGTGTTGCGTATTGCCTGGGTCGGTGAATGACCAAGCGCTGATGGTGCTGCGCTAAATCGTTGAGCGTTCCAGAATCGGACGCAGCCGTTCAATCATACTCTTGGCGTGCGGCATATGCGGATGCACCGCCAGTGCCGCCTCGAACGCCGCCATCGCTTTGCCGGGGCGCTCCAGGGCCATATTAATTAAGCCGAGGCCCGAGAGGGCGCCAAAATGACGCGGCTCGAGCGCCAGGGTGCGCTCGACATCGGTGATCGAGCGCTCAAATTCACCAATCAGGTAATAGAGGGTGGCGCGCTTGTTCCAGCCTTCGGCAAAATCGGGGCGCATTTCGATGACGGTGTTAAAACTGGTTAAGGCAGCATCGAACTGGCGATGATTCATCGCCGCCGTCCCGCCAGCTAGGATGCGATCAATAGCGTCATCGTTCGACAAGCTCCAAAGGTGCCAAATTTGCGCTTCTATGCTAGCCACATCGCTCATGGTTTGGACGGTCTTCAATTCGGCGAACAATTTGTTGAGCCGGGGATCATCCTGCGCCGCCATACCCATCCGCCCCACCATAAGCACACCCATTAAGCCAATAAAGGCGATGACGCGAATCATCGGCCCAAAGAGCGGCCGGTGAGAGCCGGCGGCAGCGGGCCGCCCGTCGCCCAATCTAGAAGCTCGGCCGTATGGACGACCGGAATCTGCGTGCCGGAAGCGATCTGAACCATGCATCCTATATTCCCGGTAGCGATGATATCAGGCGTAATCTGCTCAAGCGTCTCGACCTTGCGTGCCAGCATGCGCCCGGCCAACTCGGGTTGCAAGATATTGTACGTGCCGGCTGAGCCGCAGCAGAGATGGCCATCGATCGGCTCGCAGATCTCGAACCCCGCTTCGGCCAACAGGGCCTGGGGTCCGCTATGAATTTTTTGACCGTGCTGCAAAGAACAAGCGCCGTGATAGGCGACCCGTAACTTGGCAACACCGACCGTTTTGAGTGGCCGTAAATCGGTGAGAACTTCGCTGATATCGCGGGCGAGCCCCGCGACTTCGGCGGCATTTTCCGAAAGCACGGGTTCATCACGGAAGAGATCGCCATAATCCTTCAACATCGTGCCGCAGCCCGACGCATTGGCGACGACCGCGTCCAGCGGGGCGCGGCGATGCTCGGCCAGGAAGGCTTCGATATTGCCGCGCGCGAAGGCTTGCGCCGTTACCCGTTCGCCCTGATGTAACGACAAGGCGCCGCAGCAGCCGGCACCTTTTGCCACCACGACTTCGCAGCCGTGGCGCGCCAATAGACGCACACTGGCTTCGTTTATCTGTGGCGCCAGCGCCTTCTGTACGCAGCCGCTCAACAGCGCGACACGTTTTTGCCGGGCACCGCCATCAGCGGCGATGGTTTGCGGCCGGTCGACCCAGGAAGGCGCATGCACGGGCCGGAACGAAAGCCGCATCAAGGCGCCCAGGCTGCCGGGCAGAAACTGTCCGAGCACGGCCGGTCCGCGGGCCGCCAAGACCGCCACGCGGAACAGGCCGGGGCGCGGCAACAGCAGGCCCAGGAGACGGCGCAGCAGGCGATCAAATGCCGGGCGGATATGGGTATTTGCGATATGTTCGCGCGCGTGATCGACCAGATGCATGTAATCGACCCCCGACGGACAAGTCGTCATGCAAGACAGGCAGGACAGGCAGCGGTCGATATGGCGCACCGTGGTACTATCGGCGTCGCGGCCGCTTTCCAGCATGTCCTTGATCATATAGATGCGCCCGCGCGGGCTATCGCGCTCGTCGCCAAGCAGCACGTAGGTCGGGCAGGTGGCCAGGCAAAAACCGCAATGGACGCATTTTCTGAGGACCCGCTCGGCCTCGGCGATTTGCGGCTTGGCCAGCTGGATGATGTCGAACTGTGTTTGCACGGTGCGTCTAGCTCCTATACGTCAGCATACATGCGGCCCGGATTGAGCACGCCGGTCGGATCGAAACTCTCCTTCAAGCGCGCCGAGAGCGCGGCGATGGCCGGCGCCGGGGGCTGGAATACCGGTACCACAGTACGGATATCGCTGGACGCGCGCAGCAGGGTGGCATGGCCGCCAAGCGCCGCAACGGCGCTTCGAACAGCCGCGGCGCCGGCATCCTCGCCCGCCGCAACAGCAAGCCAAACCAGGCCACCGGCCCAATCAAAATATGCCTCCGATACCAATGTTTCGCGCACAGTCGAAATCAGGCGCGCACCGGCGGTGGGCGGCAGCGAGATACGCCACAGTGCCCGTGCATCGCCGGCAAACGGCGCTACATCACGGATTTCCCGCCAGAACTGCCGGGAATTCATGCTGTGCAATTCCTCGATATCGCCGCGCGGTGCAAACATCGCGCGGAGCGTTGCGCAGCGCGCTTCCACCGACGGGCCGATCCCTTCGATACGGAGCGCAATCACTGCTGCGCCAGCGTTGGCGACATAGGCAACTTGCGAGCGTGCCGCCAAGGCGGCCGGCAAATAGGCCGCGCCGGACACATCATGCGGACTCGACACGGCATCGCCGAGCGCGGCAATCGCCGCCTCGGCATCGAGGCCGAAGACAAGCACCGTTCGGGTGCGCTCCGGCGCCGGCATGACTTTAATCGACACTTCATGCAACGCCGCGAGGGTGCCCCAGGAGCCGGTGAGCAATTTGCAGAGATCATAGCCGGTGACGTTCTTGACCACCTTGCCGCCGGCTTTGAACGCCTCCGCCCGCCCGCTGACGGCATGAAAGCCGAGCAGATGATCGCGCGCGGCGCCGGCCTTGATGCGGCGCGGACCGGACAAATTGCAAGCCAGCGCCCCGCCGAGCGTCGCCCCCGCCTTGGCACCAAGGAGCGCGCCATAATCGGCCGGCTCGAAAGCCAGCATTTGCTCTTTTTGGTCAAGCGCCGCCTCGATTTCTGCGAGCGGCGTGGCGGCACCGGCGGTCAACACTAGCTCCTCTGGCTCGTATTCCCGGATGCCGGTAAAGGCCGACAGATCGAGCGTGCGTTCAACCTGCATCGGGCGGCCGAGCGCGCGCTTGCTGCCGCCGCCGATCAATTCGAGAGGATGCACGCCGGCGACTGCCCATTCGATCGCCTGAACAAGCTCATCGATAGTGCGGGGTTTGAGCGCCTGATTCATTAAAAGCGCGGCAGATCCGGGAACGGTGTTTGACCGCCATGCACATGCATGCGGCCTAATTCGGCGCAGCGATGAAGCTCTGGAAACACTTTGCCCGGATTTAACAGATGCTCGGAGTCAAAGGCGCATTTGACGCGCTGCTGTTGCTTGAGATCGATTTCGGTGAACATCTCGCCCATAAGATCGCGCTTTTCCACGCCGACGCCGTGCTCGCCGGTCAGTACGCCGCCGACTTCGACGCAGAGTTTGAGAATCTTGCCGCCCATTTCTTCGGTCCGCTCCAACTCGCCGGGCACATTGGAATCGTAGAGAATGAGCGGGTGCAGATTGCCGTCGCCGGCATGAAACACATTGGCCACCTGCAAGCCATATTCCGCCGACAATTCGGCAATGCGGTTAAGCACCTGTGACAGGCAACGGCGTGGAATGGTGCCGTCCATGACATAGTAATCGGGCGCTATCCTGCCGGCCGCCGGAAACGCCGATTTCCGCCCCAACCAGAAACGCTGGCGCTCTGCCTCGCTGTCGCTCACACGGAGCGAGGTTGCGTCACAGGCAGTGGCAATATCGCCGACGCGGCGCACCAGTTCTTCGACTTCGACCTCCGGCCCGTCGAGCTCACAAATCAGAATCGCCGCCGCTTCAAGTGGATAGCCGGCATGGCAAAACTCCTCGGCCGCTTTAATCGCCGGGCCATCCATCAATTCAAGCCCAGCGGGAATGATGCCGGCAGCGATAATGCCGGCGACACATTGCCCGGCGCTGTCGGTGGTGGCGAACCCCATGAGCAGCGCCTGTGCCACGGGCGGTTTGGGCAGGATGCGGACGGTCACTTCAGTGATGATGCCAAGCATGCCCTCAGAGCCGGTGATCACGCCAAGAAGATCATAGCCGTCGCTATCGAACTGCTTGCCGCCGATGCGAATGACCTCACCGCCCATCAGCACCATTTCGACGCCGAGCAGATTGTTGGTCGTGAGGCCATATTTCAGGCAGTGCACACCGCCGGAATTCTCAGCCACATTGCCGCCGATGGAACAGGCAATCTGACTGGAAGGATCGGGCGCGTAGTAAAAACCGGCGGCGTCCATCGCCTTGCTGATCGCCAGATTGGCGACGCCCGGCTGCACCACCGCGGAGCGGTTGGCATAGTCAATTTCGAGAATGCGGTTGAATCTTCCAAGGCCGATGGTGACGGCATCGGCAAGTGGCAGGGCACCACCGGAAAGCCCGGTGCCGGCGCCGCGCGGCACCACTTTCACATCATGCTGGGCACAATAGGCGAGGAGGCGCGAAACCTCCGCGGTATCGCCGGGAAGGGCGACCAGCATGGGCATTTGGCGGTAGGCACTCAGAGCATCGCTTTCATAGGTTTTGAGCGACGCATCGTCGGCCATGACATAGGCCTCGCCGATAATCTCGCGCAGACCGGCGGCAATCTCAGCGCGGCGGGCGATGGTGAATTCGTCGGGCGTGGGCATCTTCATGGCGGCGCTTCGCTGCAAATGGCTCGCGGGTCACGGACAGTGTACGAATTCCGCCGTTCATCGGGCAATAGCGCAGAACTCTTGCACGGCCGTTTGCGTGTAACGGCCGGTCAGAAGTATCTCAAGGTCGGGAATTCTCAGCGGTGGCAAGACCGCAGGCGGGCGGGCTTAGCCCTGGCGCGCCTTGAAGCGGGGGTTGGTCTTATTGATGACGTATACCCGGCCTTTGCGCCGAACGATGCGGCAATCCTTGTGGCGCCGTTTGGCTGCACGCAACGAGTTGAGAACTTTCATGGTTCAGGCTTTCTTCGGGCGATTTCAATAGCGCGCGGAAGATAGGCGCGCGGTTTGCGGCTGTCAACGCCAGGGACAGGGGTTATTTGTGTGCGGGGTCGGATTTTCGCGCATATACCCGAAATATAGCCACATCGCCGCTGTCGAAGACCTTGATCCGATTGGCCCACATTTCAATCTCAGCGATGATCGCCGGCCCCCAACCGCGACGGGACTTGCTTTCGGGCGCGATCTTTTCGCTAAACATGGCGAGCGCACTCAGGATTTGCTTGCGGACAGAAGCGGTCACGTCTTCGGTTATTCTCACCTCGAAACCGAGTTTTGTAATTGAGGCACAGGTTTGCTCCAGCGACCACAAAGTCGGGCGCGCCGGCTCCTGCTCGGCCCATTTTTCAATTGCCGTGCTGGTGGTGCTGGGTTTAACCGCCAGATAATCCGTCAGCACCATCTGGCCGTCGACCCGCAGGCAGTCGTATAATTTTTTGAAAATCTCTTCCTTGCTGTCCATCGTGAACAGCACGTCCTTCGAAAACACGGTATTATACGCGTTAGGGCGCAAATCTAGGTGTTCGAGATCGAACGCCTCGACCATGGCCTTTTTGCTCAGGCCGGCCATATACGAAAGTTCCGCCGCCGCTTCGGCCAATAGGGGTGAGGCTTCGAAGCCCGAAACCCAGGTACCTGTTTGATTGTGAAGCGCCCGCGTCGTACCGCCCAAGCCAGCGCCGAAATCGGCGATCATCATGCCCGAATCAAGACCGAGAGGGCGGATCAACGCCTCGATTTCTTCATCTCCGCCGGGACCCGAATAACCTTTGCCCCAAATTTCCTCAGTTATCTGCAACCGCGGGTCGGACCAAGCGAGGGCCTGTCGGCCATTCCAGGTTGGCGTCGAGCCTGTCGCATCCGCAAGATCCTCTGGCACGGGTTCGGCTGCCTGTTCAGGCTCATAATAATATCCTGACCACCAGGCTTTCAGGCGCTTTGTCAGATGGCTTTGCGTGACCGAATTTGAAGAGAGGTTGGGTAAGCGCATCATTGGGTTGTACCGAACAGGAATCGGCGCCGGCTCACCGCCAGCGCACACAGACTCGTCCATATTCGACGCCAATGCTTAAAAGTGTCTAAATTTCAGAGCCTCTGCCCGCCCGAAAAGGGAGTGATACGCCGGTCAGGCTTGCGCCAGTTTCTGGCGCTGGCTGCCCAAGCCGTCGATTTCAAGCTCCATCACATCGCCTGCGACGAGGAATTTAGGCGGCTTCATACCAATTCCAACCCCCGGCGGCGTGCCCGTGGCGATCAGGTCGCCGGCTTCCAACACCATGAACTGGCTCAAATACCAGACCAAATGGGCGACACCGAAAATCATTGTGCTGGTATTGCCGTTTTGGCAGAGGTCGCCATTGACCGAAAGCTTCATCGCCAACGCCTGGGGATCGGCGATTTCATCGCGGCTGACCAGCCAAGGACCGGTTGGGCAGAAGGTTTTGGCCGATTTTCCCTTAATCCAGGTCGGCCCGCGATTGATCTGAAAATCGCGCTCCGAGACATCGTTGACGATGCAGTAACCGGCCACATAGTCCAGTGCCGAGGCCTCATCGGCGACATAACTAGCCTCTTTGCCGATGACCACGCCGAGCTCAACTTCCCAATCCGTTTTCACGCTAGTGCGCGGCACAAAAACTGTGTCGTTGGGCCCGCAATAGGAACTGGGCGCTTTGGTAAAGAGGATTGGCTCGGAGGGCACGTCCATACCGGCCTCTGCCGCGTGATCGGCATAATTCAGGCCAATCGCAAGGATATTGCCGGGGCGCGCGATCGGCGCGCCGATGCGCTCGGCAGCGATGTCCACGATGGGGAACCCTTCGATGCCCTCGTTCAGGCGCGATTCAAGCGCCGCCATGCCGCCGGCTGCCAGCCAGGCGCCGTCATATTCGTTCACGACCGAAGAGACGTCGATCACGGTCCCGTCGGCCATGCGCACCGACGGCCGTTCCTGGCCCGGTGCGCCCACGCGCATCAACTTCATCGTTTGGCTCCAATATTTTTAGTTCGATTGCGGGGCGGAAGATATCTCCGGACCTCTGCCTGCGGCAAGCTCGGAAGCGGCAATATCGGTAATAACCATAAATCCGGGTGCATGGGTGATGCAGATGTCCGGCCGCGCCTGTTTGATCGCCATCTGTGGCGTGACACCGCACGCCCAGAACACCGGTATTTCACCGTCTTCCACCGGCGTGGGTTCGCCAAAATCTGGCGACATAATGTCGTTAATACCGATCGCGGCTGCGTCGCCGATCTGCACCGGCTCGCCGTGTGCGCGGTCAAATTGCGCGCAGATTGTGGCCGCCCGTTGGGCATGTTCGGGCGTCATCGGCCGCATGGAAACGACCGTCGGGCCGGCGAACGTGCCAGCCGGAACGGTTTCGATGTTGGAGATGAACATGGGAACGCCCATGTTGTTTTCGATATGACGCAGCGGAATGCCACGATCGATCAGCGCCGCCTCGAAGCTATAGGAGCAGCCGAGAACGAAGCCGACGAAATCATCCTCCCAAACATCGCGGATGTCGGTGGTCTCGCGCTCCAGCTCACCGCGACGATAGATGCGGTAGAGCGGAACGTCGGTCCGCAGATCGAATTCCTCGGCCAAGCTGGGCAATGCTGGATCGCCCGGCTTTGAGATCGCAAGCAAGGGGCATGGCTTGGGGTTGGCCTCGCAATAACGGTGGAAATCATCGGCCAGATAGGACGGCAGGATGACCAGATTGCCTTGCACGCAAAGCGGCGCGACGCCGGCAGTTTGATCGGCGAAAAAGCCGCCGCGAATCCGAGTTCGCAGCGCCACCGCCTCTTCGCGCGCCGCATTGCGCGCGGCAATTTGTTGTTCCATGGCGTTCACCTGTTCATTTTCCTTTGCGGGCCAGACCAAAGGCTAAAATTTACCGTATTTCAAATAGGCTTGTCTCGGGTCAACGCCCTCAAGGATGGCTTTGCGCACCAAATTCTCGGTTTGCATCTTTTTTTCAACATGGCTCACGGTTTGCTCGGCCATTACGGCCGGGATGATCACCACTCCATCGCGATCGGCGAACACGTAATCGTCGGTCTCTACGGCAACGCCACCGATTTCGATGGGCTCGCCGAAACGATCCGGCACCCAAACGCCGACCACGTCGCGCGGCGTCAGGTAGCGGCAAAATACCGGAAATCCCATGGCAAGAACGAATTCCGTGTCGCGGCTGCCACCGTCGACGATATAGCCGCGGACGCCGCGGAATTGCAGCGTTTCAGCGGAAAGCTCGCCCATATGCGCGATGGTGGAATCATGCGGCTGACACAGAACCACGCGGTCAGCCGGGGCGCGCGCCAAAAACTCGGTCCAGCGCAACAGCGTCTCATGGCCATCGAGACCGGGCTCGAGATGACCTTCCACCGTGAACACCTGGCCGGACAGCTTGTAGGTCGGATCGATCGGCTGGATATCGTTTGGCAGGACGCAGTTGGTGTGGCCGAGTTCGCGCAAAGTGTCGTGCAGTGCGCCCGAATAGCAGGCGGCGAGTCTGTCGCTTAAAGGTTCGCGGGGATTGTTGGTCCGGTCTTCTGCCACAGTTCATGTTCTCCAGCTTGTCCGCCGCGATCCCGAGAATGCCCTGCGCGGCGGATGCATGGCAAACCATTGATCCGCACTAAATCGGCGAAGGACGCGGATTATTTGCGCTTGCCCGGGAGCGAGCGGCCTTTTACCGGCGCCGCATCGCCAAACCGATCGCGCAGGCCGTCGACGGTTTTTTCGAGCACCGCGCTGCGTTCGTCTTCAGCGCCGAACAAATCCGACTGCGGCGCATTGTCGGCGCTTTCCAGGCCGCTTAATCCGACCCCGATCAGGCGGAAAAGGCGGCCATCGGCCTCTTTTTTGAGCAATGGCAAGACGGCGTTGAACAGCACTTCGGCGAGCTGCGTCGGCGCCGTCAGGGTACGCGAGCGGGTGAGAATCTTGAAATTCGCAGTGCGCAGCTTGAGCGTTGCCGTGCGCCCAATCAGCTCGCTCTTGCGCATGCGCCGGGCGACGCGATCGCACTGCCGCCATAGTTTAGCTTCGAGCTCGTCAAAGGCGCGGATGTCATTCCCAAAGGTAGTTTCGGAGGATACGCTTTTGGCTGCCCGGCCGGGCTTGACCGCACGCCCATCCTCGCCGCGTGAGAAACGCGCGAGGCGTGTGCCGATGGCGCCATAACGCCGCACCAGTTCGGCGTCCGGAAGTTCACGCAGCTCGGCGATGCGATGGATTCCATCACCGGCCAGGCGCCGTTGCATCGCGGCGCCAACACCCCACAACAGGCCGACCGGCTTGTCGCCAAGAAATTGATTGGCTTCTGCCCGGCCGATGACGGAGAAACCGCGCGGCTTGTCCAAATCGGAGGCGATCTTGGCGAGGAATTTGTTGTAGCTGAGGCCGACGGAAACGGTCACACCAAGCTCCGTTTCGATCTCTCTGGCGAGCTTTGCCAGGCTGCGCGCCGGGCTACCGCCATGCAGGCTTTCGGTGCCGGAGAGATCGAGAAACGCCTCATCGATCGAAATCGGCTCGACCAGCGGGGTGCGGGCGAGCATCATCTCGCGTATCGCGCGGCCGACACGGGAATATTTTTCCATATTCGGAGAGACGACGACGGCGTGCGGGCAAGCTTCAAGTGCCTTGAACATGGGCATCGCTGAGCGAATGCCGTAACGCCGGGCAATGTAGCAGGCGGCTGCGACGACACCGCGTTTGCCGCCGCCAACCAGCACCGGCTTATCGGCCAGCGCTGGATCATCGCGCTTTTCAATGGTGGCGTAGAAGGCGTCGCAATCGACATGAGCGATGGCAAGGGCGGTCAATTCGCAATGGCTGCGCGTGCGCGGGGAGCGGCAATTCGGGCAGGGTTCGCCGTCACCACCAGCGACGCCTTCCCAGCTGCAGTCTCGGCAAATCGCAGAGAGAGGCGTCAGCATCTCAACCGCCTGGATGATTCTCTGGCCGAAGGGCAAACATTATGCTTCTATTTATAACAGATCGGAGCGCCGCGCGGACTTGGCTGCGAAGCTGTTGCCGACACAAAAACTACCGGTCTTGGAGTTGATTATGGCGGAGTTAAGCCCGGTTGATGCGCAGTTCACCGCCCTCCGGCAAAGCATGGTCGGGCAGGTGGCGAACCATGCCAGTTTGGTCGCCGACAGGACGGGTCGCGACATGCTCGGCGATTCGGTGATGGCGGCGCTCGGCCGCGTGCCGAGGCATGATTTTGTGCCGGTGGAAATGAAGCTCTATGCCTATCTCGATTCACCGCTGCCGATCGGCCATGGCAAGACTATCTCACAACCCTTCATCGTCGGGCTGATGACCGATTTGCTGGAGTTAACGGGCGGCCACAAAGTTTTGGAGATCGGCACCGGACTCGGCTATCAGGCTGCCGTTTTGGCCGAGTTGGCGCGCGAGGTCTACACCGTGGAAATCCTTGAGGAGCTCGCCACCGAAGGCAGACAGCGTCTCGACGCGAGCGGCTACGGTAACATCCAATTTCGCGTCGGGGACGGCAATCAGGGCTGGCCGGAACATGCGCCGTTCGACCGTATTATCGCCACCGCTGCGCCCGACCTGATGCCGCCGGCCCTTCTCGGACAGCTCAAAGCGGGCGGACGCATGATCATTCCCGCCGGGCTGGAAGACGATCAGCAGCTTTTGCTGGTCGAAAAAAACAGCGCTGGCCAAATTTCGACACGCGAAATCCTGCCGGTGCGTTTCTCGACCCTGACCTCGCCCTCCTGACGCCGGGTCCGGTTAAAAGCGGTTGGCAGCGCCGAGGCTGAAAACCCGCTCAGAAACAGTTTCCTGGACAGCTTGTTGAGAGCAACAATTGCCGTGCAACATGTGATCAACCAAGTCTTGAGCACGCGCATTGTCCTTCCTCTCGGGTTCAATCAAACTATCGGCTAGATGCCTTATTTCGACTAACCATAACGCGCCCCGTCAGATGCCGGGCGCGCCAAAAACCGAAGCGGCTAAACGGTGAGAATATGAGCGACAGGCGGTTAAAATTTTGGGGTTGGGGTCACGAGGACCAGACCCTGTCCGAAGCACAAGCGCGCGAGGTCGCGGCGCGCATCGGCGGGCTGACCGGTATATCCCTGCACGGTTACACCGCGCCACCGACTCTGGCCGAAATCAATCTCGCCACGCCGCGCCTGACTGCGCCGCAAGCTTTGGCCGGTATTTGCTCTACCAGCGCCTATGACCGCGCCGCCCACACGTACGGCAAATCCTATCCGGATTACATCCGCGCCTATGCACGCAATTTCAGCAACGCGCCCGATATCGTCGCCTTTCCAGAAAGCGAGGAAGACATTGTTGCCCTGCTGGACTGGGCCGATGGCGCGGGGGCGGCGGTAATTCCGTTCGGCTGCGGCTCAACCGTCGTTGGCGGCATCGAGCCAGTGGTCGGTGGTGCGTTCAAGGCGGTGCTCACCATCGACATGCGGCGCATGGCGAAGGTATTGGAGATCGACCCGACATCGCGCGCGGCGCGCATTCAGGCCGGCACCCTCGGGCCGGATCTGGAGGCGCAGTTGAAGCCGTCCGGCCTGACGCTTAGACATTTTCCGCAATCCTTCGAGTTCTCTACTCTCGGCGGCTGGATCGCGACGCGCTCAGGCGGGCATTTTGCCACTCTCTACACGCATATTGACGAGTTGGTCGAAAGCCTGCGTACGGTCACGCCAAGCGGCACCCTGGAAAGCCGCCGCCTGCCCGGCTCAGGCGCCGGACCGAGCCCGGACCGATTGATGATCGGCTCTGAGGGCTCACTCGGCATCATCACCGAGGCATGGATGCGCCTACAGCAGAAACCCATTTTCCGTGCCTCTGCGGCAGTCCGCTTCGACAGCTTTGAAGGCGCCGCAGAAGCGATCCGCGCGGTGGCGCAGGCCGGTCTCTGGCCGTCCAATTGCCGCTTGGTGGACGCTGAGGAAACCAAGCTCGCCGGGGCCGGCGACGGCAGCTTTCATTTGGTCGTTCTCGGCTTTGAATCCGGCGACCATCCGGTTGATGCGTGGATGGCGCGGGCGCTGGAATGTGTGCGCGACCAGGGTGGCCGGATCAATGCGGCTGGCGAGCGCGATGAGACGGCCGATGCATGGCGCGACGCATTCATTGGCGCGCCGTTCAAGCGCGAGGGGCTGATTTCCTGCGGCATCCTGCACGACACCTTCGAGACCGCGATCACCTGGGAACGCCTCGCCGATTTCCACACCAATGTGAAAGCAGCGACACACGAGATCATCAAACGGGCAACCGGTGCGCCGGGTCATGTGAGCTGCCGTTTTACCCATGCTTATACCGACGGCTGCGCGCCCTATTTCACCCTGCACGCCCAAACAACGCCGGGGCACGAACTGGCGCAGTGGAAAGAAATTAAACAGGCGGCATCGGAAACGCTGATCCGTGAAGGTGGCACGATCACTCACCACCATGCGGTCGGACGCGATCACATGCCGTGGTACGACGCCCAGCGCCCGGCGCTGATGGGCGACGCACTGGCGGCGGTGAAAGCGCGGTTCGATCCGAGCGGCATGCTGAATCCCGGCGTCATTATTCCGCACCGGCAATGAGGACCTAGGCCATGCGCGCACCGATCGCGCTGACGATGGGAGAGCCGGCCGGTATCGGCGGCGAGATCGCGCTCAAGACTTGGCGCGACCGCGCCGAGAGCGTGCCGCCGTTCTTCGTCATCGACAACCCGGCGCGGCTGCAACAGTTGGCCGACGACTTGGGCTTGGCGGCGCCGGTGCAAGCTATCGGCAAGCCCGGCGACGCCGCTGCCTGCTTTGAAACAGCGCTCCCAGTCCTGGCGTTATCGCACGACGTCGAGGCGCGCGCGGGCAAGCCGGACACGACCACTGCGGCAGCGGTGATCGAATCCATCGAGCGCGCGGTGCAGCTGGTGCAGAGCGGCGACGCGCGCGCAGTGGTGACCAACCCGATACAAAAATCCGTCCTCACCGCGGCGGGCTTTGCCCATCCCGGTCACACGGAATTTCTCGCCGCACTCGCCGGCCCGGACGTTGAAGCGGTGATGATGCTGGCGTGCGCGGAATTGCGCGTTGTGCCAGTGACGATTCACGTCGCCCTCGCCGAGGCAGCCCGCACGCTGACCGGCGATAAGATCATACGTTGCGGGCGGGTGACAGCGGCGGCCCTGGCGCGCGATTTTGGCATTACCGCACCGCGCCTGGCCTTCGCCGGGCTCAACCCGCATGGCGGTGAGAAGGGCGGCATGGGGCGAGAGGAAATAGACATCATCGAACCGGCGCTCAGCCAATTGCGCGCTGAAGGCATCGACGCACGCGGCCCCCTGCCCGCGGACACCATGTTTCATAGCGTCGCGCGCAAAACCTATGACGCGGCGATCTGCATGTACCACGATCAAGCTCTGATCCCAATCAAGACGATCGATTTCGAAGGCGGCGTCAACACCACGCTCGGCCTGCCGTTCGTGCGCACCTCGCCCGACCACGGTACGGCGCTCGACATCGCCGGCCAGGGCGTGGCCAGCGCAACCAGCCTGATCGCGGCACTCAAGCTGGCGGCAGAAATGACTGAGAAGCGATCGCTATGGGATAAAGCCGCAGCGGCTCATTCCTAAATCACGGCGCGGCGGGGCGTATACCTTTTGCGGCGCATCCGAGGTCGACCGATATTTCCAAGGCATGACAGATTTAACAACGACCGGCTCAAGATGACCATGCAAGATCAATGGGGTATCGTAATGGCAGCTGATCGAAAATCGAGTAGCAAAATCTTATAGTTTTGGGGGGCGATATGAAAATCGGGTTTATGCTTCCGGTCATGGGTGCGATGGCAACCCAGGAGAATATGGTCGCGATGGCCCAATTGGCCGAAGCACGCGGCTTTGAATCAGTTTGGGTACCAGACCACGTGATTATGCCAACCCGAATCGTTTCAACCTATCCCTATACCAAATCCGGCGGCTTTATCGCTGACCCAAAGGGGAGCCACCTCGATCCGATCACCAGCCTCGCCTTCGTGGCCGGCTGTACGAAGCGGGTTCGTCTCGGGTTTTCAGTGTTGGTCGCGCCTTACCGCCATCCCGTCGTGACCGGAAAGATGATGGCCACGATCGATGTGCTGTCGAACGGCAGGCTCGATGTGGGTGTTGGCGCCGGCTGGCTCAACGAAGAGTTTGAGGCGCTCGGCGTTCCAACCGAAAAAAATGGGCGCGCACGGAAGAACATATTCGGATTTGGAAAGAATTATGGACTGCGGAAGAGCCCAAATATGACGGTGAATATCATAGCTTCTCCCACGTGCAATACCGCCCCCAGCCATTGCAGAAGCCACATCCGCCGATCACCATTGGCGGCAACGGAAAGGCCTGCTTTAGGCGGGTGATTGCCTTGGCTGACGGCTGGCAGGTCGTGTCGGAAGCACCGGATGACGTTTATAGTCTGGGTGGCGATTTAAAGACGGCGCTGGCGACGCTTTATCAGATGGCTGAGGAGGCGGGCCGGGACCCGAAAACAATCGAGGTGAATGCCGTGATCATTGCGGGTACTGCCGAGGGCGTGCTCAGAGACCTGTCGCAATATGAGCGCATGGGCGTGACACGCCTTATTCTGGATTTCCCATCGTTTGTCTCAGACCCAAATGAGATGTCCATAATCCTGGAAATGATAGCGGCAGAAGCGCCAATGGAAGGCTCCTAGAACAACCAAAGGCCGCGCCATTTTTGCGCGTTCTCTCGATCCCTATGGCCGAATTTTTGCGTCTGTCTCGCTTTCAAAAAGGCTTGCCACTGCGCTCATATCAGCATCCAAACCATATTTAGCAATCGTGCGATCGAGCATTGTTTGAGCAATTTTACCAAGTGCCATATCTAGGTCATGCTTCGCGCCGATTTCTAGTGCCAAACTGCTGTCCTTCTCCATCATGGCCGTGGAAAATCCCTGATTCATCTTTCCCGATAAAATATTGTCGGGCAATGTAATTTCAGTTGCGTAATTTCGACCTGAGCTTTTTTGGATAATTTCAACCGCCATGTCTGGCGCCACACCTTCTCGCACAAGCATTGAGATTACTTCAAAGGTTCCCATCCGGCAGATCAGGTTCAACAGATTGTTTCCGAGCTTAATAGAGTGTCCGCTTCCGAGCGGCCCGGCATGTATGATGTTATGACTGATAAATCCAAGTACAGTTTTAACTCGCTCAAATTGTGTGTCAGAACCGCCTACCATAATGGCTATAGTTCCTTCCCTGGCACCGCGCGGGCCGCCGCTGACAGGGGCATCGATAAGCTCGATTTTGTTCTCAAAGAGAAGCCCTGATATTTCGCGCGTTACCGCTGGGTCACCGGAAGTCATATCCACAATTATACTTCCTGGCGCTAAGAAATTGGCGATACCGTTCTTTCCTAAAACAATGCTTTTGACTTCATTGGAGGTCGGAAGGCAGGCGAGAACAACTTCAGACTCAATCGCGAGTTCACGCAAATTTTTTGCGACCGTAACTCCCTTCTGATCCCAAGCATCCAGGCGCTTAAAATCCGTATCAAACACGGTAAGGGGGACTTTTCCTACAAGCCGACTTGCCAGCGCACCGCCCATATTACCGATGCCGATAAAACCAACCTTCATTTTCATTTATTCCTTCTGTTACGAGGAGCTCTGCTGCGGGAAGGCAGCGTAGGCCACGGGAACCGGGCCGGGCCAGGTGGGGAATCGTATCGTCTCACCATCGGGCAGCGGCGGTATGCGCGATAGATCGCTAGGCTGGGGGGGCTGATCCATTTGCGAAATTGAGGTGTGCGAACAATTCCCTGTAATGAGGAACCTGTGTGGCGGCAAATTGCAGAATGGCCGCGAGCCCTGTCTCTCGACGGGAGCGCCGCACGTCTGGCATCAGGAATTCATTCGCCACCAACTCGTCGAACATCGCAAAATTGGCGAATTGGCGGCGCAGCTTCCAAGCCCCTTGTGCGTTCTGCTCGGTCGCAAGGGTTACCGGCATGGCGGCAGCAAACCTTGTATTTCGCTGCAAAGAGATTGCCTTGATGCAGCATCGATATTGCGTTCAGACTTCACGATAAAATTCCTTGCGGAGACGCTTGCAAGATTGCGGAATTCGACGGCAAATTCTAGCCCGCGATCTACATACCGACATGCTAATGTCCCGCCGCATGACAGTAAATTCCGCACTTTCCTCTCCGACGCCCAGCATGGAAGGTAATTTGTGGCCGGCTGTTCCGAACCAGCATTCTGCGATCATGCTGTCTCTGCTGTTTCAGCTAGAGCAGAGCCAGTGGTGGGACCCGGAACGGCTTCAGGCGGCGCAGTTTCGTCAGGCCGCCGAGGTATTGCGCCATGCGCGGCGCACGACGCCCTACTACGCCGAGCGATTATCTGACATCGGCTGGCGCTACGGCCAACCATTGACAGCGGATATCTGGTCCGAGTTGCCGTTGCTGCGGCGCGAGGACATCCAGGACGCCGGCGAGCGGCTGCACAGCCGGGCCCTGCCCAAGGGTCACGGCAAAACCGGAGCCATTTCAACATCCGGCTCGACCGGCAAACCGGTGCGGGTTCTGACCACCGATTTGACCACTGCCATGTGGGTCGCCTTCACGCTTCGGGATTACATCTGGCGGCGCTGCGATTTCAGCGCGAAGTTCGCCGCCATCCGTTACGACTATAACAACACCGCAGGTTATCCCGATGGCAAACAAGCGCGGTCCTGGGGCGGGGCTTATGGCGGCGCGCTGCCTACGGGCCCGGGGGCCATGCTCAGTATCACGACACCAGTGGCGAACCATGTGGAATGGTTAGCGCGTCAAGATGCCAATTATCTCATTACCTATCCCTCGAATCTTGAGGCCATCCTGCGCCATTGCCAGGCCGAAAACATCCGCCTCCCGGAAATGCGCGAAGTGCAAACTATGTCGGAACTCCTCAAACCATCAGTCCGAGAACTTTGCCAGGAGGTCTGGGGGGTGCCGCTTACGGATATGTATACCTGCCAGGAAGCGGGCTATATCGCCCTGCAATGTCACGGCCACACGCATTACCATGCGCAGGCAGAAAACCTGATCGTCGAAGTGTTGAACGACGATGGCAGCACCACAGCACCGGGTGAAACCGGCAAGGTGGTGGTCACCCATTTGCACAATTTTGCCTCGCCGCTGATCCGCTACGATATCGGCGATTTTGCCGAGGTCGGCGAGCCCTGCCCGTGCGGCCGTGGCCTACCGGTCTTCAACCGTATTGATGGGCGGGCGCGTGGCATGATTACCCTGCCCAATGGCGATCAATTTTGGCCTTTCTTCAGCAATCGAAAATTCGGCGAAATTGCGCCGATCCGGCAATATCAAATTGTGCAAAAAACCCTCGATAACCTGGAAATCAGATTGGTGGTCGAGCAAAATCTCAGTGCGGAACAGGAAGACAAGATGCGCACCCTTCTGACCGAGCGTCTCGGCCATCCATTCACCATGTCGTTCAGCTATTTTGATGAAATACCACGCAGCACAAGCGGAAAATTTGAGGACTTCAAGTTGGAGCTTTGAGCCCGTATCTCACACTCGGGTGGCGACAAATTCCGCATATTCTGCGCTTTGGCTTGTGCCTGGCCCGGCCTGGGGCCGCCCCACATTGCCGGCGACAGTGACGATATTCAACATATCGAAAGCGAAACCCGATGCCGTGAATAGCGTGCGCAATTCATCCTCCGAGGTGAACGAGAAGGACTTCATTCGGCGCATATAATTTTCCGCCGCAGCAGCCAATTGCTCGGCGTCGACGCCAACGACGTTTTGCCATTTCAACGCCTGCCGCCAAGCATTTTTGTGAAATCCTTTCACCCGATCCGGATCCGAATGAATGTCGGCCTCAGCCCAATCGGGATTGATACGGGTCGTCGACACGACCTTTCCCCCTGGGCGCAGCACCTCCCGCCATTTCGCCACCAGCAATTGGCGCGCCGGCGCCGGCAGCATGGGGAGAAAGGAGTGCGTGACAATAAGATCGAATTGTCGCGTGGTTTCCCACTGAACAATATCGCAGGCGTGGGTCTCGACCCGCACTTCCTCACGTGCGCCATACCATTTGCACAACATCAACGGCGTCTCGCAGATATCGAGGACCATGATCTCGATATCTTTGGCGTGCCCGCCAAAGGCGTGAAGAACATGCGCCAGCATGGCGTAATCCGCATTGGCCGAAATGAGAATGCGCGGATGTTCTCCGCTTTTCGCCAGCCCGCCCAGCGTCTAGGCGTAGAATCCAGCGTGGCGCTCGGGCGCGGCAACCATTCCGATAATTCTCAAATATTGCCAAAATCCGTGATACCAGGAGCAGTCTTCGCCCGCGCCGCGACAACATAGAGCCGAGGCCGCCGATTTTGCCAGCGGCGCCGAAGTCAGAAGCGGCTCGCAGAGTTCTGTCGGCGCAAGGGCATCCGCCGTGACTGGGATGCCGTCGCGCCGCAGGCTTTCGATAAGCGCCCGGCGAGTAATAATGTCATCTGACCGGGCGGAGAGCATCCAATCCGCCGCCGAGGTTCGGCTGACTAGAATATCACCGCCGTCAGTGAGCTGCCACAGCGCGCAATTGGGAAGCGGTGCGATCGGTGGTTCGCCGGCAACAATGCACGGGCCGATATTGAGGACCGTGGTCCGGACACCCGCCTCACGGTCGAGCGCCAAGTGGACGATCAACTCATTGTCCGCCGCCAACGCAAGCTCCGGCAATAGATAAAGGCGCTCAACAATTTTTCCGGCGCGCGCCGATCGGCGCGGTAATTCAAACAACGGCCCGGAACAAACCGGCGCGCTCGGCGTGACAACGCACACATCGAGACATTCAAGCGGCAATGCATTTTCGAAGCCGGCTGCAATCAGCGCCTCGTCGCGCGCCGCGCAATGGAGAACGCCGTCACCGTCTTCCTGGCGGCCTGTTTCCAAGGCGTCACCAAGCGCTGCCAACAAAACCGCCGTCATACGGAAACTGCCTCTCAATTAACCGTTCAGCTTACAGGGCAGGCGCGAATGAGGCAGTTAAAAACATCATTATTCGCGACGGCGGATCGGGCCTAATTGTGTTGCTGATTTTATGCCGTGCTAGGCGCGCCTGGATGCCGATCGCGTATCTGACAAAAAATCCCGGATCGGGGAGAGAGAGTCCGCTGCGCCCGTCATCTCCTGCTCGGCAAACGCGAGGAGTGCGGCTTCGTGGCGGACCAGGACGTTGAGCGCGCGCTTGTCTTCGTCCGGTCCCTCAGCCTCTAGAATCTTGAATTTTTTGATGAATCCTGGATAGCGAGTGGTCATGTTTTTCATCAGGTCGTGCCACTGCCGGAAGGCGCGTTGCTTGACCCAATTTTCTCCGCGCGCCGCCAACGCCGCGCGGTCGAGGGGCTTCAAACGATGGCGCTCGATAAGTGGCTGGAGGATCGTCGACGTGCGGTGCTCGACTTCGGCCAGCCGCATCAATTTTTCATATTGGCCGGAGTCCGGAAACACATTGGCGAGAACGGTGAAATATACTTCACCGGCGATTTCGGCCTCATAAGCTTGCAAGAGACCATACAAATAAATCTGTCCGGCTGAATTGGAATTAGGCATCGCTATGAGTGCCGTTCGTGTGAGGGTCCGGAGAGAAGGTAAATAGGCGTCAGCCACGAGTCCATACATTGGCGCTGCCTGCTAGCGGTATTGCGCGCTTCGGCAAGGCATCACGCAGGAAATATCAATCGGCCGACGGCCCGGTCGATCCGATCATTTCAGCGATGCGCACGGCCAGTAATGCTTGGTCATAGGGCTTCTCGCTCGATCCACGAGGATGATCGGCGCCTTCTTTTGTCGCCCCGATCGGCGGCGCCTCGGCGATGGCGGGTAATAAAATGGAAACCTTTGTGCCCTGGTCAGGCGCGCTTTTGATGGTCATATGCCCACCGGATTGGGTGACGAAGCCTTGCACCATGCTGAGTCCAAGGCCGCTTCCCTCGCCGACGTCTTTGGTGGTGAAGAACGGTTCGGATATTTCATCGATAATATCTTCGGCGATGCCGCTTCCGGTGTCGCTGACAGAAAGCTCTACATAGTGACCGGCGTCCACTTTTCTGCGCTCGGCCTCCACCGCATCGAGAGTTACGTTTGCCATCCCAATACTGAGTTCGCCGCCGTCCAGCATGGCATCGCGGGCATTGGTGGCGAGATTGATCAATGCCGTTTCAAGTTCGTTCACGTCGATCATCACCCGCGCCAAACTCGGACTCGACAATGTTTCAATCGATATGTGGGCGCCGAGAGTACGCTCTAATAAATTCAATATGCCGGTCATGACTTCGTTCAAATCTGCCGACACCGGCTGGAGAGTTTGACTGCGTGAATAGGCAAGCAGGCGATGGGTTAGGGACGCGCCGCGCTGGCACGCCTCGAGGGCCTCGGTGACAAGTTGAGGCTGCAGGCCGCTGTATTTTTTATCCTGCAGCATGGATAGGTTTATTTTCACGATTGTCATGAGGTTATTGAAATCATGCGCGATGCCGCCGGTCAGCCGGCCCACGGCCTCCATTTTTATCGCCTGACGAAGCTGCTTTTCAGCCTTCGATTGCTCGGTAATATCTTGAATAGTGCCCGCCCGGCCGCTCAGTTCCCCACCCTCATCGGTGTCGGCAAGCGCCACCACGCGGATCGTTCTTATCTCACCGTCCGGGCGGACAATACGCGGTTCGTACGAATAATCCTCGCTGCCCGGTTCGCTTCTGCCAAGCGCACGCGACACCATCATGCGGTCGTCCAGATGGATAAGTTCGGAATAGCTGTCGAGGGTCGGGTGAAAGACGCCCTTTAGCACGCCGAATATTCGATACACTTCGTCGGACCAGGTGAGCTCCCCGGTTTACTGGTTGAATTCCCAGCTGCCTATATGGGCGATGCGCTGCGCTTCCTGGAGGTGGCTCTGGCTTTTGTGCAGGGCCTCCTCGGCGCGCTTCTGTTCGGTGATGTCGCGGCCAACCGAAAGGATCGATGGCTTGCCACGATAGTTGAACGCGCATCCCGCGATTTCAGCAATCATGACGCTACCGCTCTGCCGCAACCGGCGTCTTTCGACGCGTGGGACGACACTTCCTTTGGTTAGCATTTCGGAAATGCGCCGACCGGCAGCATCGTGCTCGTCCGGATGCAGGGTGGACAGAATGGGCCTGCCGATCAGCTCTTCCGGAGACTCCAGCCCCAGCGATTGCGCGCAGTAATCATTACAGTAGACGAGGATGCCATCGGTATGGATCCAAATCAGTTCAAGGGCGAGATCAGCGACCGCGCGATAACGAGACTCGCTTTCGCGCAGTGCATCCTCGGCCAACTTGCGCTCGGTTATGTCGATTGTCGCGCCGGTCCAGCGGCTGCCGGCGAGTGCTTTATCCTTAAATGATCGCGCCTTGGTGAGAACGTATCGCACCTCTCCGCTGGGGCGCACGATCCGATGTTCCAAAGTATATGGCGTCTCGGATTCCTCGCTGGAAATGGACCATGAATGGCTGACCCGCTCACGGTCTTCATCATGGACATGGCCGAGGAAGGATTCGAAATCGGGGGGGATAGCATCTTGCGCAATCCCGAAGATGCGGCAGAGCTCGGCCGACCATACCAGCCCGATTTGTTTATTTCCCTCAATATAAACGCTCCAACTGCCGAGATTGGCGAGTTGTTGTGCTTCGGCCAAACGCGTCTCGCTTTCGTGAAGTGCCTCTTCGGTGCGTTTCAGTTCGGTAATGTCTTGATACAATATGTAGTAACCGCGGATGACGCCGCCCGGCCCAAAATAGGGCACATAACGTGCGAAAAAATGTGACTTTCGTCCATCGGTCGAGACAAATTCGCCGAGCCGGGAGGTCGCTTCTCCGCGCAGCGCTTTTCTATGCGAATCTGAATTTACCAGAAAATTATCGGGTCCTATGACGTCTTCGATATGGCGTCCGACGATCTTGTCGACCGGGCGCGTGAACCATATTTCGTAACATCTATTGGCAAATCGGTAATACCCATCGGCGTCAATATACGCGACGAAGGCGGGCAAATTATCAGTGATCAACCGAAGACGCCCTTCGCTCTCTCGCAGTGCTTCCTCACTGGCTTTACGGTCGGTGACATCGGTACTTGACCCGACCATGCTCAACGCTTTGCCATCGGCGTCGCGCATCGCCCGGCCGATCGAACGAATCCAGATATATTCTCCGCTGGGCAGGCGGTAGCTATATTCCACTTGGTAGGGCGTATCGTTCTCTAGGTAGTCGTGCAGCTGCCGCAACACCTCGGCACGGTCGTCGGGGTGCAAATTCGCCGTCCACGAATTGCCGTCGTCCTCCAGATCAAATTTTCCGATGAGTTCATCATCATCGCGCCCAAAAAGAGTCTGAACGCCGTGCGAGCTCCACAGCAAATTTTGTTCTAAGTCCCAATCCCAGACAGCGGTGCTCGCCGCCTCTAGCGCGAGTGTGATGCGTTCCGCCAGCGCCGTACTAATATTGCCCCCGCGATTGGCATCACTCGACGATTCAAGCGCTCCCCGGGAACTGCGTCGCCGGATCAACAATCAGAGAATGTGACGAAGGCCGAATCATATGTCTGGCCGATCCTCTCCAGTTTGCGGTTCCGCGCGGCCTTGCCGAACGTCAGGCGCCACAATATCGCATGACAAATTGCCAATGATATTTATTTCGATAATCCCCGATGGCGTCGCGAAACATCGATGCCTGGTAGGGCGCGGAAGGAGGCCGTAGGACTTAACCGAGAACGCGTCAGACCGGCGCTTAGTCGATGCCGTTGGCGCGCTGTATTTCGCGGATGAATTTGACGATGACGCTGACGTCAGCGTCCGTCACCTGGGGCTGGGGTGGCATGTCGCCGAAGCGCCAATGATGCGCCCGTGAGCCTTGGCGGACGGCGCGCTGGAACGCGAGGTCGCCGTGATGGTTGGGCTCGTAAATTTTATGGATGAGGGGTGGGCCGTTGTCCGTGCCGCCGCCGATCATGCCGTGACACTGGGCGCAGTTTTCGATGAAAGCCTGCCCGCCGGCCTGTGCCTCGGGCGACAGTTCCGGCAAGGTTACCGATACTGTTTCGGCCGCGGCGGGTGCCGTGAGCCACAGCGCAACGGCGGCAACGGCTGCAACTGCGGCAAAGGAGAATTTCTGGGCGCCTGTCATTCGCGGGTTCATTCGCCAACATCCTGGAAATGTTTGGCCAGCGCCATCAGCCGCTTGTCGCGCCACGCCTGGCGCGCCGGCTGTTCCGGGAGCGACACGCGGGCGCGCATTTCGCCGTCGGCTTTGGCGATCACCGCATCGGACCAGGGTTCCGCCGGCTCGCCCTGCTTGACGAATTCGAAGAAACCCAGGGCGAGGCGGGCGGCATAATCCTTGAGGCCGCCGGGCGCGTTGAGATCGATGGTCTCGAACGGGCCGATAAACGTCCAGCGCCGGCCGAGGCCCGCCGAGATGGTCTTGTCGATATCCTCAGCCGTGGCGATGCCGGCTTCAAGCAGGCGAAACGCCTCCCACAGCAGTGCCGCCTGGAGGCGGTTGGCGATAAAGCCATCAACTTCGCGGGTGAGGCGGACCGGCTCCATACCAACCGCCAGCATGATATCCCAACAGCTCTGCACCGCGGCATCGCCGGTCCACGGCGTCGGCACTACTTCGACCAGGGGGATGACGTAAGGCGGATTGATCGGATGGGCGATCAAACAACGCGGCGCGCAAGCGAGACCCTCGGTAAACACCGACGCCGGAATGCCGGAGGAAGAAGAGCCGATGACCAAATCCGCGCCCGCCACTTTGTCGATCTCGGCGTAGAACTCGGTTTTCACATCGGCGCGTTCGAAGACGCTTTCCTGGGCATAGGCGGCACCGTCCAGCGCCTCACCCAGACTACCCGCAATGGAGATACGCGCCAGAGCTGCGTCGGCATCGTCCAACAGGCCGAAGCCCACCAGCTCGCGCATATTGTCGCCGACCCGGGAAAGCGCTTGTTTTGATTGCGCCGCATCGCCGTCAAAAAGCGAGACCGCATAGCCGGCGCGGGCGAAGACGATGGCCCAGGCGCTGCCAACAAGTCCGGCGCCCAAGATTGCGACTTTGTCGGACATAATCCGTTCTCCTATTGGCGTGATGACATCATGCGGCCAAGGCGGCGGCGTTGAAGGCGGCGAGCGAGCGCTCGATCAGCTTGCGGTCGATATAGTCGACGATGAAAACGATGCGCGAGCGCCGGTCTTCGTCCGGCCATGCCTTGAGATGTATCGGCGGATGAACGACATGCTGCACACCGTTGATTATCACCGGCGCGGCCACTCCCTTAACATTGAGGATGCCCTTGACCCGGAGCACCTTCTCACCATGCGCATGCAGCAGCATGGTCAACCAGATGCCGAAGGCGGTCCAATCGAGTGGCGCGTCAAAGGTGAGCGTGAAGGTGTAAATATGTTCATCGTGACGGTTGACGTCATGGCGGTGACCAGGCTCGTTGGCGGATTTCTCTTCCGCCGCCAACCAGCGCCGCACTTCTGCGCCTTTGGTCCGGGCGTCATAAATATCAGCACGCAGCAGGCGCTTGACGTCTACTTCGCCATCGACCGCTTCGATCATCTCGGCGGAAGGATTGAGGCGTTCGAGCTTGGTGCGGAGGCGCTCGGCATCATCTGGCGGGGCGATATCGGTTTTTGTCAGCACGATGCGATCGGCGACGCTCGCCTGCTTGACCGATTCGCCGTGGCGCTTCAATTGCGCCAGGCCGTTCACCGCATCGACCGTGGTGATGATGCTGCCCAAACGGTAATGATGCTTGATGATGATATCGGAGTTGAGCGTGAAAATAATCGGCGACGGATCGGCGAGGCCCGTGGTCTCGATGATCATGCGCTTGTAGCGCGGCACTTCGCCGCGTTCGCGCTTGCCATCAAGCTCGATGATGGCTTGTTTGAGATCGTCGCGAATGGTGCAGCAGAGGCAGCCGCTTTCGAGAAGCACGGTGTTCTCGTCCATTTTCTCGACCAGGAAATGATCGAGCCCGACATCGCCGAATTCGTTGACCAGAACGGCGGCATCCTTGAGCGCCGGATGGCGCAACATGCGGTTTAGCAGCGTCGTCTTGCCGCTGCCGAGAAATCCGGTAACGATGAAGAGTGGCGTGAGGCGACTATAGGCAGCCATGAACAGGGACTACGCAGGCTATTCTGGGCCGGCGGCACGCGCTTCCAGGCGGCCGATCAGCTTGGCATCGAGGGGATCGGCCAGCTTGCGAGTAATGTTCTCCATCGCCTGCCAGACCTGAGGCAGATTGACCACGACTTCGCTCGCGCCGCCGCTGGCGTTTTGCACGATATACTGATTACCCGCCCATTCGCGCGCGCTACAGCCATAGTGGCCGAGCACGTCATTGATCAAGGTAATGCGGTAATCGCGCTCCAAATAACGGTCACGCCCGGCGGGCGCGTCGTCGGAGCGGCCCGCATCGGTCCCGGCTTCGGTCCAATGCGGGCCATCCATCAACACGCCACAAAGCGCGCACATGAGGGCGCTCCCGGCTCCGGCCTATTTCTTTTTCTTGGCCGCCTTTTTCTTTTTCGCCGGTCGCTTGCCGGTGAACGGGTTGCGCTTGATGAAGTCATTGGCGATCTGGTCGAACGTCATCCAGCGAACACCGGAATGGCTGTTGATATGGCCAATAATTCGCTCCAGCATCAGAAGCGTCTGCGGGCGGCCGGAAATATCGGGATGGATGGTCAAGGTATAGACGGCGTAATCCATCTCCCGATAGACCCAATCGAATTGATCGCGCCACCAATCCTCGATATCGCGCGGGTTGGTCCAACCGCCACTGTTGGGGACGTTCTTCATGAACATCATCGGCGGCAAATCGTCGAGATACCAACTGCCGGGTATCTGCACGATCGGGAAGGTCGAGCCCTTCTTCATCGGCTTCATCCAGCTTTTCGCCGGTTTGGAATAATCGATCAGGGTCCAGCTTTCGTTGATGCGCATCCAGTAGGGCGTGAAATCATTATGCATCTGGCTGTGGTCGTATTTGATGCCGCGTTCCATCAGCAAATGGGGCGTCGCGGGGCTCATTTCCCACCACGGCGCGACATAGCCGGTCGGTCGTTTACCCGCGAGCTTCTTGACCTGAGCGAAGGTCTTGTCGAGCACGTCGGCTTCTTGCTGGGGCGTCATGGCGATCGGGTTTTCATGAGTATAGCCATGCAGGCCAATTTCGTGTCCGGCGTCGGCGACGGCTTTCATTTCCTTGGGAAAGGTCTCGATCGAATGGCCGGGAATGAACCAACTTGTCTGAATGCCGAGGGTATCGAACAGCTTCAGCATGCGCGGGGTGCCGACTTCGGCGGCGAAGACACCGCGTGAGATATCGGATGGTGAATTGCCGCCCGCGTACGAGCCGATTTGTCCGGCGACCGCGTCAACATCGACGCCGATTGAGCAGATGATTTCCTTCTTCGACATAACGCCCTCCATGGCATTTTGGAATTGCCCGGAGAGTAGGCAAGTGGGAGTGTGAGATCAAGCGCGCAAGGCTGCCCGCATGTGGAATTTGTTCTGCAAATTCCGGGCTATTGGGTGCGAATCCTGTCATCATGGAACGGCGCAAGGAGGGCGGCGGCGTTTGCTAACGACAATCCGATTGACATCAGGTTTGGTGCTGTTCGCGTATGTGGGCGCACATCTAATAAATCATTCTTGGGGCTTGGCCTCGATGGAGGCGCTCAATATCGGGCGCGACATCTTCGTTGCGGTGTGGCGCAGCTGGCCCGGCACCATCCTTCTGTATGGCGCCCTTCTCACCCATTTCATCTTGATATTGTGGAGCCTCTATAACCGGCGCACGTTCCGGATGCGCATTTGGGAGGCAGCGCAAATTCTGCTCGGCCTGGCGATTCCCTTTCTCCTCGCCGAGCATGCCCTGGGGACGCGCGGGCTGAACGCCACGACCGGCGTCATCGATGATTACATTTATGAAATACTGGTTCTCTGGGTTTACGCGCCCGAGAAAGGCGTTGTGCAAACGGTGCTACTTGTCGTCGCGTGGCTGCATGGCTGCATGGGCGTACATTTCTGGTTGCGGCTGAAACCCGGGTACAAGGGCTGCTCACCCTATCTGTTCGCATTCGCCATTATTCTGCCGGTCACTTCGGTGTTCGGATTCGTCGCCGCCGGGCGCGAAATCAAAGTGCTGGCCGCAGATCCGATTTGGCTCGAGAACATGACCCTCCACATCAACTGGCCGGGCCAGGCGGCGGTCGAATGGGTCGGCTATTGGAAGGAGGTCATTTGGCTAATTTGCGGCGGTTTGCTGGCCCTGGTGGTGGTGGCCCGCGCTGGCCGCTGGGCGCTGGAGCTCAAGCGTGGCTTCGTCCATCTCACCTATCCCGGCGGTCGTGTTACGCAGATTACACCCGGGATCACCGTGCTCGAAGCCAGCCGCGAAGCCGGCATTGAACATGCCAGTGTGTGCGGCGGGCGGGGGCGCTGCTCGACCTGCCGCATTCGATTGGGTGAAGGGCGCGAACATGTCGAGGCGGCGAGCGCGGACGAACTAAAGGTCCTCAAGCGGGTCGGCGCACCGGAGCATGTGCGCCTCGCCTGCCAGCTGCGCCCGACCAAAGATCTTGAAGTCATTCCACTGTTGCCGCCCAACGCCTCACCCAAGGACGGCCATCGCAGGCCTGCCCATCTCCAGGGCAGCGAACGCGAAGTCGCCATTTTGTTTGCCGATATTCGCAAATTCACCCAATTTTCGGAAAACAAGCTGCCCTATGACGTGGTCTTCGTCTTAAATCGTTATTTCCGCGCAATGGGAGAAGTGGTCGGCGAGACCGGCGGTGAGTTGGACAAATTTATCGGCGACGGGGTGATGGCCCTGTTCGGCGCCAATACGACGCCGGAAGAGGGCAGCCGGCGGGCGCTCGAAGCGGCACGCCGGATGAGCCTCGCGCTCGATGACCTGAACCAATCTCTGCGCGCCGATTTGGAGGAGCCGCTTAAGATCGGCATTGGCATTCATCTCGGCATGGTGATCGTTGGCGAGATGGGGTTCTCGAACGCGGTCTCGTTCACCGCCATCGGCGATGCCGTCAACACGGCGTCACGCTTGGAACAAGCGACCAAGGAACATGCCTGCCAACTGATCGTCTCGGAGGATATTTGCAAGCGCGCCGGGGTGTCATTGGACAAGTTCCCGCTACGTGAAATTCCGATTAGGGGGCGAACTGCGCCGGTGCAGATACGTTGCATCGACAAGGCTTCGAACATGGCGGAGGTCGAATTACATCTTGGCCGGCGCACCCGACGGGAGCGGTCTTCAGCGGCGGAGTAAGCGCCGACGGCCAGCGACTGATCGCCGTTCACGCTCAGGTCAGCGGTGTGTTGGCGCGCAGGTCCGCTGCAAAACCAGCGCTCGGTCGGACATCCGGCAGGCGCAGATATGCCACCAGAGCAACCATCACAATGGCCGCGAGAAAGCCGAAGACGGCGCGGTAGGCATCCGTCGGCGAGGCGCCGGCCACTGTCGGAAACGCTCCCATAATCAAGCCCGACGCGGATTGTACAATCGCCGGACCGCCCATCAGCGCAATCGCGATCATGGCGATGCCGCGGCCGGCCAGCCGGTCCGGAAAGAGCGCCCGCCCGTGTCCTGCGATGACGATGTTGTAGGCGCTGCAAAAGCTAATCAGGACGAATAGTGCCGTGGCCAAGGCGAGCGGTGGGCGGGGAATGAGCGCGAGCAATAGGAATGAGATGAGCACCAGGGCGGCGCTGCCGGCGACCAGCCATTTGCGCGTATCAAGACGTTGTTCCAAGGGGCCGTAGGCGATATTGCCTATGATCAGCGCCACCGCCATAAACAGCAAAATATTGCCGCTAGCGATCGTGTCGAGGCCATAGACGTCGACCAGATAGGGCCCACCCCAGAGCCCTACAACGGCCGTCAACACCGGATAGGAGGCGAACGCCATGCCCATGACCGTCGGCAAGCGCGGTGTTTTCAATACTTCCAAGACTCCCGTGACACTCTCTTTTAGGCCGCCGGGCTGGATGACAGCAGGCTGGCCTCCGGGTGGTGTGTCGCGGACCAGCAGATAAATCAGCAGTGCCCCAATCGCGGTCACTGCGCCGGCGCCATAGAACGCGTAGCGCCAACCAATATTCTCGGCGATGAGGCCAAGCGGCGTCGTCGACAACAACACACCGATACCGCCGATCGCGATCATCCGCCCCATCCAGGTGGCGTAGCGCTCTGCCGGCACCCAGCGGCCGAACACGAACAACGCACCGACCAGCACGCCGCTGACGCCGAGGCCCATCATCAGGCGGCCTGCCAAAAGACTGGCGAATCCCTCGGCCAAGCCGTAAGTCACGGCACCGGCGACGGCGAAGGTCAGTATCACCGGCAGCGTGCGGCGTACGCCGAAACGGTCAAACAACATGCCAAGTGGGATCTGCGCGGCCGCAAAAGATACGAAAAAGATGCCGGTCAGCCCGCCTAGAGCCTCTGAAGATAGCGAGAATTCGGCGCTCAAATCTTTGGCAATGACGCCGTTGGACATGCGGAAGAATTGGCTCATCGCATAGGCCACACCAATGACTGCGACGATCGTGGCGAACTGGCGGTGTCGATTGTCAGTTTTCATGGGAAGCTGGCCGAGTTGAATGGAGCGGGTAGACGGAGCGGAAAAACGGTGGCACTGCTTGGCCTGCACGTCGGGCCGCGATAAACTTGGTTATTATTATCTGGCTATGACGGCCAATTCGACTTAAGTGAGTAGAATAATTATCAAAATGCTCAATAGAAAATGACGAATTCGCGAGCATTCGCAAGAATTCTTACCCTTTGCGCTGTGCTCCTGGCAGGGATTCTCTCTTCCCTACCGGCGCAGGCTAAGTTTGAGGACGGCGTGCAAGCCTATTTGGCTGAGGATTATGTGGCCGCACTGGCTGCCTGGCGGCCGCTCGCCGAGGACGGCAACGCAGAAGCGCAATTCGGTGTCGGGCTATGCTACGAAAACGGACGCGGCGTGGAACGCAACCTGACTCAGGCCGCCGTGTGGTACCGCAAAGCGGCTGAACAGGGCTTGGATGAAGCCCAATTCAATCTCGGCAATCTATATCTCAACGCGGCGGGGGTCCCCCAGGATCTGGTCGAAGCGGTGCGCTGGTATCGCCGCGCCGCCGAACAGGGCATGCCGCACGCGCAGGTCAATCTCGGCTATTCCTATGAGACCGGCTCGGGAGTGACAAAAGACACCGAAAAGGCGGTGTCTTGGTACCGGCGCGCCGCCGAACAAAATTTCCCCCAGGCGCAATATTATCTCGGCGCCGCCTATGAGCGTGGCAGTGGCGTCGAGGAAGACCTTCCCGTGGCTGCTGCTTGGTATCAGCGCGCCGCCGATCAAGGCGTCGTACTCGCCATCAAACATCTTGATGTTCTCATAGACAAAGGAATTGAGCCGGCGGTGATCATCGAAAGCGGCACGCCGGCAAAACAGGACCCCGCTGAGCCCGAAGCGCCGGCGCTGACGGAAGAGGCGCCGCCTGAACTGCCGGCGGCGGCTGACGTTGAAGTAGAGCCGGCGGCGGCTGATGTTGAAGTAAAAGAGACCAATCTGATCGAAAGCCCACCGCCACCTGAGCCTGAAGCGGCGAGCGCTACTGTGGCCCAAACAGCCACGGCAGAAGCGCCGGTGAATGACACAGCGGCAGACAAGCCGGTCTCGACAACACCGGAGCCGGCGCCGGCGACTGCGCGAGCCGGTGAGCGGGTGAAAATCCTAATTGGCAGTTTTCGGCTGCGGCTCGCCTCTTACCGCCAGCCTGCAAACGCCGAAAAAGGCTGGGACATTCTCTCCGCCAAGCACAGTGACCTGCTTGCCAACTTCAACTATGCCGTGGCCGAAGTGGATTTGGGCGCCGAAAAAGGTATTTACCACCGCCTTGAGGCGGGGCCGGCGGGATCTCTTGCGGAGGCGCAAGCAGTGTGTGCCAAGATCAAGGTGCGCGGCGATAACTGCGTCGTGGTGCAGCCGTGATCTGGGCGCCCGGCAGCTAACCGGCGCGCCGCCAGTCCGGCCCAATAACCCGTCCCGTGGATCGACGCGCACATGAATTCAGCGGCTCGCGAAGGATGGCTTGAACGGCAGGAGACGGCTGAGGCGCTCGTACTCAGCCTCGGCGGCCGCTGGGACATGCGCTGCGCAGAGCGCCATGAGAAAGAACTGCGTCATCTAACGATGCCGCGCGGGCAAACCTTGCGCATCGATTTTTCCGCAATCGAATCGCTGGATACCGCCGGGGCATGGCTGGTTCACCGCCTGGCGAAGCGGTTGCGCGACGAGGGGATCGGCGTGGACTTCGCCAATTTACCGGCGGCACATGCCGATATACTCGAGCGCCTGGCGCATATCGATAGCCATATCGAAATCAACCGCCACGCCCGAACGCAATCGCGGCGGTGGTCGCCCGCTGCGGTAAAGGCGTTATCGATATTGGCGTCGAGATCCTCGAAAGCATCGCTTTCCTCGGCCTCACGACGGTAAGCCTGACACGGGTGGTGGCGCAGCCGCGCCAGCTGCGCGTACCGGCAATTTTTTATCATATGGAACAGGCTGGCCTGAACGCCATCCCAATCATCGCCCTGATCGCCTTTCTCATCGGCCTGGTGATCGCCTATCAGGGCGCTATCCAGCTGCGTCAATTCGGCGCCGAAATATTCGTCGTCTATATGGTCGCTGTATCGGTGTTGCGCGAGCTGGGGATCCTGTTGACCGCAATCGTTGTCGCCGGGCGCTCCGGCAGCGCCTTCACGGCGCAAATCGGCGCCATAAAAATTAATGAAGAAGTCGATGCCATGCGCACCATCGGGCTCGACCCGATGCAGGTATTGGTGGTGCCACGTGTGATCGCGTTGATGATTGTGTTGCCGCTTCTCGGTTTTGTCGCCGATGTGATGGGGCTGATCGGCGGTGGCGTGATGTCGATGATCGAGCTCGGCATCTCGCCGGCGCAGTTCATCGACCGCCTCGGGCAATCCTTCGCGCCATGGACGCTCGGTACCGGCTTGGTCAAAGCGCCTGTCTTCGCCGCGATCATCGCGACCACATCTTGCTATATGGGCATGAAAGTCACCGGCAGTTCGGAAAGCTTGGGCAAACTGACCACGCGGTCCGTGGTGCACGCCATCTTTGCGGTGATCGTCGCCGACGCCGTGTTCTCCATATTCTTCGCCTATATTGGGATATGACGGCGATGGCAACAGAGGACGGCAGTGCCATACGAGCTAAGAATATTACGGTCGCGTTCGACGGCGTGACGGTGCTTGAGGATCTTAACCTCGACGTCCGGCGCGGCGAAGTGGTGGGGTTCGTCGGGCCATCAGGTGCGGGGAAATCGGTTCTACTGCGCACCATTGTCGGGCTCAACAAGCGGCAGGCAGGGCGCGTTGAGGTTTTGGACGAGGATCTGGATAAGCTCAATCATCGCAGTCGCCGCGAGCTTGAACGGCGGTGGGGTGTTCTATTCCAGAGCGGTGCGTTGTTTTCCTCCTTGACGGTGGCGCAAAACATCGAAGTACCGCTGCTTGAACACAGCAAGCTGCCGCGCGACGTCGTCGAAGAAATATGCGCTCTCAAAATTGGCCTGGTTGGTCTGCCGCGCGAAGCGGCCTCTAAATATCCAATGGAGCTATCCGGCGGCATGCGCAAACGCGCCGGTTTGGCACGGGCACTAGCGCTCGATCCGGAAATACTTTTTCTTGATGAGCCAACCGCCGGCTTGGATCCGATCGGCGCAGCGGCCTTCGACGAATTGCTGCGCAGCCTGCAACGCAGCCTCGGCATCACCGTGTTTATGGTGACCCATGATCTCGACAGCCTGTACGCAGTTTGTGACCGCATCGCTGTACTTGGCGACAAACATGTTATCGTTACCGGGACCGTGGAAGACATGCAGAAACAGGCGCACCCCTGGATCCACGACTATTTTCATGGTCCGCGCGGGCGAGCCGCAAAAGGGGCTGAGAGCGCATAGAAATGGAAACCAGGACCAATCATCTTTTGGTCGGCGCGTTCGTTCTGCTGCTGGTGGCGGGATTGGTGGCGTTCATCATCTGAGCGGTCAAAGCCGATGTAGACGCCAAACACACCTACTACCATGTCTACTTCACCGGCTCGGTTTCCGGCCTCAGCAAAGTGAGTGAGGTTCGGTATCGCGGCGTTCCAATCGGCACGGTGACAGATATCCGCATCGACCCCGAAAATGTGGAGCGTGTGCGCGTCACCGTCGACGTCAGCGGCGAAACTCAGATCAAAGAAGATTCCGTCGCATCGATTGAAATGCAGGGCATCACCGGCGTGGCGCTGGTGCAAATTTCCGGCGGCCGGCAATCGACCCCGAATCTAGAAGCACAGGACGGCGAAAAATATCCGATCATCCAATCAAAACAATCCGGCTTGGAAAAACTGTTCACGGATGCCCCTGAACTCATCAACCGTATTCTGACCCTGGTCGAGACTGCGACCCGCCTGTTCGATGAGAAGAACATTGCGGCAATTGGCGGCACGCTCGCCAATACTGAAAAAATCACCGCCACCCTCGCCGACAGCGCAGGGAAAATCGATGCATTCCTGGTCGACGCCTCCGCAACCGCGGCAGAATTGCGCGCGACCATGAAGGAGATGCGCGGTGATCTCGCACATTTGATGACGAATGCGGATGCAACCTTGATCTCGGCGCGCGCCACCTTGGATACCATCGGCGATGAAACCGTGGCCTTGGGCGGTGATGCACGGGCGCTGATCGCGGATCTCCGCGGCTCGGCGCGTTCGCTCAGCAGCATGAGTGCAGAAATTCAGGGATTGGTGGCGGACACCCGAGCGCCGCTAAACGATTTTACCGCAGAAGGTTTGTATGAATTCGCCCGCTTGATTACCGAGATGCGGACGTTGGTGGCGAGCCTGTCACGCATTGCCGACGGTTTAGAGAGCGACCCAGCCGGCTATTTGTTCGGCGGCAACGAAGGAGGATTCGAGACGGAATGACCATCGCCCAACAAAGATACTCCGCCCGCGGGTGGCGGCGCACCGCCGTAGCCGCCCTCGTGCTGGCGGTTGCCTTCGCCGCCGGCGGCTGCTCCCTTGACGGACTGTTGGCGGGCAGCGGCCCGGCGCCCAGTCTCTATGTGCTATCGCCGAAAAGCACCTTTGGCGATGATCTACCCTATGTGGAATCGCAACTCGTCGTCGAGCTGCCCATCGTCTCTGAAGGCCTGAACACACACCGGATCGCGCTGCGCGAGAGCCCCCTTACCCTCGACTTTTATGCCAATGCGCGATGGACTGAACGGGCGCCACAAATGGTGCAAACGCTGCTCGTCGAATCCTTCGAAAATACCGGCAAAATCGTCTCGGTCGCCCGTCAAGGCGTCGATCTCAGGGCTGATTATGTGCTCAAAACCGAACTGCGGGAATTTCAGGCGGAATATTCCGACAACAACGAAGCGCCGCATGTTTGGGTCAAACTGAATGCAAAACTAGTACACATGCCGGCGCGTACCATCATCGCGTCAGAAACATTCGAAGCGCGCTACGCCGTCGGCGGACCGACAATGAAAGATATCGTCGTGGCGTTCGATGACACGCTCAACAAGGTGTTGAAGAAGAGCGTGCTGTGGACGATGGACCGTCTGCGTTGAACGCAAAGAATACTCAGGCCGGATAACGCATTAGTGCTTCCATTGGCAAGCCATCCAAGCGCTCGCGGCCGCCGAGGCCGACAAGCTCGATCAGGAACGCGGCGCCGACCACATTGGCGCCGACCTGATTGAGCAACTCCATGGTTGCCCGCGCCGTTCCGCCGGTCGCGAGAAGATCGTCGAGAATGACGACCCGCAGACCGGGTTTGATGAAATCCTTTTTGATCTCCACCGCATCGGTGCCGTACTCGAGAGAATATTCAAGCTTGATCGTATCGCCGGGCAGCTTGCCCTGCTTGCGAATCATGACGAAGCCGCAGCCCATTCTGTATGCCAGGGGAGCTGCAACAAGAAAGCCGCGCGATTCGATTCCGACGAGGAGGTCTGGCGAAAAGGGCTCGATTGCGTCGGCCAGTTTCTCGACCGCCTCGGCCCACGCGCCGGAGTGCGCCAATAGCGGCGATATGTCGTAGAACAAAGTTCCCGGTTTCGGAAAATCGGGAATTTCAGCGACATGATCTTGCAGTCTTATCGACATGAATTGAGCGCCACTACGGCGTCAGCTGAACAACCGATTTACTGGGTCGCCTCTTTCAAATAGGCGATCAAATTGGCGCGTTGTTTATCCTTTTTGACACCCTTGAAGGCCATTTTGTTTTTTGGAATATAGCCTTTGGGGTCCTTAATATAGTCGTTGATTGTAGTTTCATCCCACACAATAGCGGCAGCTTTCATGGCTTTTGAATATTTGAACCCTTCCAAGGTGCCGGACGTGCGCCCGAACAATCCGTGCATATTGGGCCCGACTTTATTCTTTCCACCGGCTTCGATGGTGTGACAGGATTTGCATTTCTTGAAAACTTTGGCGCCTTTTTTGACGTCTCCGTCGGCAAACGCCGCGCTGCTGGCGATGACGATCAGTGCTGCGGCGCCCATCGCCAGAACGTTCCGTAAGATCATTAACCGTCTCCTTAAAGTTGAATCCGTGGGAGGGCGGAGAATATGCTGCGACCGCGCGCTGTTCAAGCGGCCCAATTGTCGCAGGCAAAACTACCCTGCACGGCGGATCGGCCATCGCACGCCGTCACAATTCCGAAATTGGAGCCTATTATTTGCTATATTCCTCATCGAGGAAGAAGCGGCTGTCCTCTTCTTCTTGGACCGCATGACACTCGATGCAAAATCCCACCTTGGCGGAGTTTTTACCACTCGTGGTGCCGAGAATTTTGCCGTTGGGCAGAATCAGCGTGTAGCGCCAATCGCCGGACTCGGCGTTGAACCCAGCTGACATTTTTTCCATCAGGAACATTGGACCAGCGCCGACTTTGCCGTTCGGCTTGACCGAGAAACTGTCTTTGGCAAGAACGGTCCCCTCCGGTGACGGGCCGGCTTTTTCAAACAAGCCGTAGTTGGAGCCCCTGGCGTTGGCATAGTTGTTGACGAATCGGCCGCCATGGGTGGCAGAGACGTAAGGCATGGCCGCATAATTTGTCCAGGATTGGTAGGACTTGATCCACTGATTTCCTGACTTCGCATAGCCCGCTTTTAAGCTGCCCTTGATACAGGCATACGCCGTGCTCGCCTGGGCGGCACTAAGTTCAACATCGTCTGCTGCACCACACGGGCCGCAGGCACCGCAGGCACCGCACGCGCCGCAGGGATTACACGCACCGCACGGATTGCAGGCATTCGCTGCCGCACAAGGATTGCAGGGGTTACAGACGCCGCCAATGCCCGGGACCATACATTCCGCCGCTGCGCCGCACGCTCCAGCCGCACACGGGTTGCATGGATTACATGGATTACAGGGGTTGCAGGGATTGCAGGCCGCGCCACAGGGACTACAGGGATTGCAAGCCCAACAAGGATTGCAAGCCCCACAAGCGGCACCACATGGGTTTGCCGCCGCGCACGGATTGCAGGGATTGCAAGCGTTGCACGCCGCCAGGATAATCGTGCCGGCATCGACGCTGCGCGCGACTGCCGCCGGGTTCTCACCCGGGGCGGCGGCATTGGCAGGCTGCATGCCGCTCACCGCCGCGACGCTGATGCCGATCACCATTGGAATAAAGGTGCTGGAAAGTAACTTTTTCTTGTGTTCCATGCCGCGCTCCCTGCCGAATAATTCGTTGTCATAAAGCTCGAACATGAATATTCGTCGGTGGCCGCACATCCGCAATGCAAACCCGGTCAAATTCTTGTGATTTTTCGGAGCGCGCCGGACCGATTAGCTTTGAACCGAGATGAAAGCCACGCTCTCCCACCTGCCCCGGCTCTTAATGGCGATCCTGCTCGGCTTCGCCTGTGCCTGGGGTGGCGCGCGCGGCACGCTGGCCAATCAGGCTTTTACCGCGCCGCAATCAGTGCTGATCGCCGCGGGGCCGTTCATCGCCGGCTCGGACCAAGCTGAGCGCGAAGCCGCCTATGTGCTGGACGAAGCGGCTTACGGCCACAACCGCACGCGCAAATCCGGCTGGTACGACCGCGAGCGCCAACGCGCCACGCTTCATCTACCGGCATATGAAATCATCCGCACGTCGATCACCAATGCACAATATGCGGCGTTCCTCCGGGAGACCGGCCATCCCGCTCCGAATGTCGACGAGGCGACCTGGAAGGGCTATCGCCTGATTCACCCGTTTGCGCGCACTCGGCGGCATGCCTGGCACGATCAACAGCCGCCGGTGGGCCGAGATGCGCATCCTGTTGTCCTGGTGTCTCATGCAAACGCCGAAGCCTATGGCGCCTGGCTCAGCTTCAAAACCGGGGAATTGTGGCGCCTGCCGAGTGAATTAGAATGGGAAAAGGCGGCGCGAGGAAAGGACGGAGCATATTTTCCGTGGGGCGATCGTTTCAACCTCGCCCATCTCAACAGCCACGATGCGGGACCGTTCGATACGCTTCCGGTCGGCAGCTTTCCCGATGGCGCCAGTCCCTTCGGCCTGCTCGACGCCGCCGGACAGGTGTTTGAATGGACGAATTCACCCGGTAACCCAGGACGGTTTCTCGTGAAGGGTGGCTCATGGGATGACAAGGGATGCGGGGTCTGTCGCCCCGCAGCACGCCATGCCCGTCCCGCGGGAATCAAGCATATCTTAATCGGCTTTCGCCTGGTGTCGGCAAGGCAGTAGAATTTCAGGTTAATTCCGAGAATTGATCAAATTAAATTTATGACCTTATTTTATTTATGAAAATGGCTGATGTATTGCTTAAGCTGATGCGGCCCGTCATCGATGCTTCAAGGTTTGGACCATGCCCAAAAACGTAGAGATCGCAGAGAAACAGCAGACCCAACATCAATTGGATATGGCGACGCAACCCGCCAAGCGGCTGCGCATGATGCTGGCCGCCGGCGAGGATGTTCTCGAAATTTGGCGCGTTCTCGCTTTGACAGACGACAATGTCGTTGGTGAAATTCTCCGCCATCAAGGTACGTTTTTCCAATGGGATCATTACCCCAAGGGCGATGTGTACGACCGCAAAAGCCACGCGCAATATTTCTATCACGCCCATTCGATCGGCGGCCGCGATCCGGAGCATGGCCATTTTCATACTTTCATGCGTGCCAAAGGCATGGCGCGTGGCGTAAAGCCGGTCAATCGGCCGGACCGTTCCGCCTGGCCGAGCGGCACAGACGCATTGAGCCATATCATCGGAATTTCGATGGGCGCCAAAGGCATGCCGATTCGCCTGTTTACCACCAACCGCTGGGTGACCGGCGAGGCGTGGTACAAGGCGCGCGATGTCGTCAAGATGATTGGGCTTTATTCGATTGACCACACCCAGCCATCTTGGCCTACCAATCGTTGGGTGAGCGGCATGGTCAGGCTTTTTTGGCCGCAGATCATTATGTTGGTTCAAGCGCGCGACATGTGCATCCAGGCCTGGGAAAAGCAAAATCCCGGGCAGGACGTTTTCGAGGACAGGAACTTGGAGGTCACGTCACAGGCCGAAGTCGACATCGATGTTCAAATCGCCGCGGTCAAAGCGGCCCTAGCCGTAAAGGCCGAGGCAAAACAAGCGAGAGCAGAATAGCTCGCAATCCTACGGCCCAGCCCTAATTTGGCAAAGTCCTAACAAATAAAAAGACCGCTTCCCGCGTGTTGCAGGAAGCGGCCTTTTTTAAAAACTTACGCTCCGTCAGGCTATCAACCGCAAGGATTGCAGGCGCCGCAAGGATTGCAAGGATTGCACGCCGCGCAAAGATTACACGGATTGCAAGCCGCACACGGGTTACAGGGATTGCACGCGCTGCAGGATGCTACAACGATGGGCTTCTCTCCAGCCGAGACGGCGGAGGGAAGGAGGGCGGCGCCGGCGGTCATGGTCACAACCGTCACTGCTACGATGGTTTCTTTCAACATCGCTTCAACATCTCCTTTTATTTCACGTTTCGTTCGACCGGACTCATCGAATCCGCTTATGCGGGTATTCAAAACCTGGACAGTAAGTGATAATGGGGGAAACAACGCACTGGAAAAAGGGTCTCGCAGCGGAATCGCGATAAGTTGATGGCCTGTTACCGTCGGTTTTCACCCACCCGATGCGTTCGACCCGCGGGCCTTTCCCACCTCTAGCGTGATCGAAAACGACGAACCGAATGACTGAAAACAACAATGAAGCCCTGACAAAATTAGTCCATATCCTCGCGTTGCAGGCCGGTGAGGCAATCATGCGCCTCTATCGCAAAGGGATCGCCGTACAGACCAAAGACGATGCCTCGCCGGTAACGGAGGCAGATGAAGTTGCCGACGCGCTTATCGTCGCTGGGCTGGCCGCCGGCGCGCCCGGAATTCCCATCGTCTCCGAGGAAAGCGTGTCACAGGGTCGCATGCCAGACATCAGCGGCGGCCGGTTCTGGTTGGTCGATCCACTCGACGGAACCAAGGAATTCATCTCCGGTACGGACGAATTTACCGTCAATATTGCACTCGTCGAAAACGGCAGTCCCGTTCTCGGCGCACTGCTCGCGCCGGCGCTGGACGAATGTTACCTCGCCGATGGCCGCGGCGCGTTTCTGATTACCAAGGACGGCCACAGGAGACCGATCCGCGCGCGGGCGCTACCGCCCAATGGCGCCGTCGTTGTCGCCAGCCGCAACCACCGCGATGCCGCAACCGACGAATTCATCGCCCGCCACCAAACATCGCGCATCACCAGCGCCGGCAGCGCGCTCAAATTCGGCTTATTGGCCAAAGGCGACGCAGACCTCTATCCGCGCTTTGGCCGCACCATGGAATGGGACACAGCGGCCGGCCATGCCGTGCTGACAGCGGCGGGCGGCAGTGTGAAGCGCATGGATGGGACGGTCCTTCGTTACGGCAAGGACGGCCTCGACAATCCGGCATTCGTTGCCCGCGGCGCGGAATGAACGTGCCATCGCCGGGCGTTATAAGACTGACGGCGTCGGCAAGCGATATCGCGATTGCCGCCGATATTCTGCGCACCGGTGGATTGGTCGCTTTCCCGACGGAAACAATTTATGGCCTCGGTGCCGATGCCCGAATCGATATTGCGGTGCGAAACTTGTTCGTGGCCAAGGCGAGGCCGACTGACAAACCGCTGATCGTTCTCGTTCAAGATCGGCGTGAAGCCGCACGCTATGCGGTGCTCGGCGAAATGGCCGATCGCCTTGCCGGCGCTTGCTGGCCCGGGGCGCTCACGCTCATCGTAAACCGGCGTGAGCCATGCGCTCTTAGTGCGGACGTTAATCCGCTCGGCACGACCGTGGCGCTCCGGGCTCCGGGTAGCGATACCGCCCTCAGCCTGCTGCGCGCCCTCAACGGCCCGATCACAGCGCCGAGCGCCAATCCGAGCGGCGCCGCACCACCAATCACGGCAGAAGAGGTCATCGACGGACTCGGAAGCACGATCGATGCCGTGCTCGACGGCGGTCCGTGTCCGGGAAGTGAATCGACGATCATCGACCTCACAACGGGCACTCCCCGGCTGTTCCGCGAAGGCGCGATATCGCGCCGCCGGATCACGGAAATTCTACATCCCCACCCCTTAAGATGAACTTTTTGACCGCCGCTACACCGGTTTGGTTGCAGTCAGAGCGCGAACGAGCGTAGGATTAGGGGTACGAGTTGCTTAATCTATATGGACTGCATAGCGCATGACCAAAATTCTGGTAATTGAGGATGAAGCCTCGACCCGGGACAAGATTGTTACCGTTCTCAAATACGAAGACTACGAAGTTATCGACGCCCCGAACGGTCGAGAGGGTGTTATTTCGGCGCGCGAGAACCACCCCGACTTAATCATCTGCGATGTGCTCATGCCGGATATGAACGGCTATGGCGCTTTGGCGGCATTGCGCGATGATCCGGACACATCGGTCATACCGGTCATCTTTCTCACCGCCGCTGCCAGCCGGGCCGACATGCGCAAAGGCATGGAAATGGGCGCGGATGATTACATCACCAAGCCTTACACAGTCGAAGAACTGCTCGCAGCTGTGCGCACCCGCTTGGATCGCCAAGAAATCATCAAGAGCAACAGCACAACCGATGATGATCACGGCGAAGTCATCGCCGATTCATAATCCGTTCGTGCGGCACTAACGGTCGCACCGGGCGAGCGCGTGTAACGTGATGAGCGACGTAGAATTTTTCGCCACCTACCGCCCGTTATCATGAAGTTTCGTTGGTTCAGCGCCGTTCTGGCTTTGGCGCTTGTGGCCGTCCTCGGGGCCTGCACCTCGCCGCACCAACAGTCTGTCGGGCCGTTTAATATCGCTCCGCATTTCGAAGCCGATATGTTCGTCGCTGCGGACGGCGCCCGCCTGCCGATGCGGCGCTGGCTCCCCGAAAACGAACCCAACGCCGTGATCCTCGCGCTGCATGGGTTTAACGATTACAGCAACGCGTTCAACGAACCCGGACTATATTGGCGTGACCACGGCATCGCGACCTACGCCTATGATCAACGCGGCTTCGGCGCGACGCAGCATGCCGGAGTTTGGCCGCCGCAAGATTCGCTCATAGCTGATGTGAAGGCAGCGCTCGAGATTCTGCGCACGACCTATCCGGGCCGACCGGTGCATGTGCTGGGAGAGAGCATGGGCGCCGCAATCCTACTCAGCGCGGCGGCGGAGCAACCCCTGGATGCGGACAGTATGATTCTCGCCGCACCCGCCGTGTGGGCCCGCTCTACCATGAACCCGTTCTATCGTGCTGCCCTGTGGCTGGGTGCGCATCTATTTCCCGCCATGGAATTAACCGGCCGCGGGCTCGGCGTCGTCGCCTCCGACAACAGAGAGATGATCCTCCGCCTTCAAAGAGACCCGCTGGTCATCAAGCACACCCGTATCGACGCCATGTGGGGTTTGGTGAATTTAATGGATTCGGCACTCCAAGGCAGCGCCGAGTTGACCGCGCCAGCGTTGATATTGTACGGCGCCAACGATCAATTAATTGCCTCCGGCCCAACGTCCGAAATGGTATCGCGATTGTCGGCGGATATTCCGGTCGCGCTTTACAAAAATGGCTGGCATATGTTGTTGCGGGATCTTGCCGCCGAGACCGTGTGGGCGGATATCGCCGCATGGATCGCCGATAGAGCAGCGGAATTGCCGTCAGGCGCCGTAGCCGCCGGCGAGATCAAGTTTTCGCGGCCGTCGCGCTAGCCGGCGCCGCGATCTCTCCGGGTGCGGGCTCGCCCCATTGCGGATCGTCGAGCCAGTCATTGAAGCGTTCTTCCTCGACAGGCCGGCTGATGTAATAGCCCTGGGCGCAATAGCAATCCATGTCTTTCAGGAGATCGTATATCTCACGATTTTCCACACCCTCGGCAACGACTTTCATGCCGAGATTATCGGCTAGATCGATAACTGAGCGCACGATGGTCTTGTCATCCACATTCTTGTGCATATTGAGCACAAAGGAGCGGTCGATCTTGATTTCCTGTGCTGTAGTCGGCGCAGATACGACAGCGACGAGTATCCCGTACCGAAATCGTCGATGGCGATGCCGACACCGAGATCAGCGAGATTGGTCACTACTTCCATCGCCTTATCAGCATCGATCATGATGGCAGTTTCGGTAATTTCCAATATCAAGCAGTCGGGCGGGACTTGATGAAATTTGAGACGCTCCGAAACATGCTCGGGCAAGCTCGCATCGTGCAGCACCCGCGATGACAAATTGACCGAAATACTCTTCGGTTTGCCGGCTTCGTGCCAAATTCGTGCTTGCGCCAGAGCGGCATCGAGCACCGCCAGCGTCAGACTGTTTATGAGGCCGGTCCGCTCCACCAGCGGGATGAAGTTGTCGGGATAGATCAGCCCCTGCTGCGGATGATTCCAGCGCAACAGGGCTTCGGCGCCGATTACCCGGCCGTCTTTCATCGCCACTTTAGGCTGGTAATGAAGCGTGAGCTCGTTGTTGTCGATCGCATCGCGTATATCGCCGACCAGAATCAATTGCCCGGATGGAGATCTGTTCTGATCGGGCGCGCAGGCGACGAATCCGCCGCCGGACCGCTTGGCCTCGTCCATCGCAACGAGGGCCAAGCTGACCAAACCTTTCTCGTCCAAACCGTTATCCGGGAAAAGCGATATGCCGATACTCACACCGAGCAGCAATCGGTGACCTTCAATCTGCATCGGCGCTTCCACCGCGCTGGCGATCTTTTCTGCAACCACCATCGCGCCGTCGATCGTCGCGGCAGTCGGCAACACAACGGCGAATTCATCGCCGCCCAGACGTGCCGCCGTGTCGGAGTTGCGCACGACCTCCGAAATTCTGAGCGCAACCTCTTTGAGAACGCTATCTCCGGCCTGATGTCCGAGACTGTCGTTGACATCCTTGAACGCGTTGACGTCGAGCATCAGGAGAGGAAGTTTGCGCTTTTCACGCCGCGCAATGGCGATATAGCCGCTCAATTGATCATAGAACAGGGTGCGGTTTGCCAGGCCCGTCAGGAGATCATAACTGGTCAAGCGTTCAAAATCCCGGTTGACCCGGTCGAGCTGAGAAGCAAGCCGGCCGAGATTGTCGTGCGATTTGCTAAGCTCGGCTTCAAGTTCTGTCAAACGCAACCGTGAAATCTCGGTTGCGGGCAGCGCAAATCGATTTTGAGAAGTTTCCAAGGTCTTGATTCCGAACTCTTTTTGGCCACGAGGTTCGTGAACCAGTGGTGTGGTGGGTGTCTGGGTTGCCATTCTTAAAGCAGGCAAACCGGGCACCGACGCGCATAGGGTACGGAATAACGCCTAACTGTTCGTTAAATATGGCGGATTGGGGTGAATCGACGGCAGTTGGCCGGCTGTGCTAGCCGCGCAGCGCCGCCAATTGATCGCCATATGGCTCCGGATCCACCGCCACGTCGATCAAACTGGCGCCGTCATGCGCCAAAGCGGCACTGATTGCCGGTTGCAGGAGCTCGTGCGGCCCGACCTTCCAGGCGCAGCAGCCCTGGCCGAGCGCCGTCGCCGCAAAATCCACTGCCGGATAGCGTACGCCGACCGGACGATCCTGGCGGCGCTGCTGTTTCACGTCGATCAGGGAGAGCGCAGCATCGTTCAGCACGATCACGGTCAAGCGGCACCCGAGGCGGGCCGCTGTAGAGAGCTCGGCCATGCACATCATCAGGCCGCCATCACCGGTAAACGCAATGATCCGGCGCTCGGGCTCGACCAGAGCCGAAGCGATCGCAGCCGGCAGCGCGAAACCCATGGTCGAGAGGCCGGTGGATTTGAGCACCTGACGCGCCTGGCAAGCCTGGATGCGCGCCATTGCGGAAATCATGTGCGCGCCCGCATCAATGGTGAAGCGCGTATCAGCTGCGCTTCCAGCCAGCTCAGCAAGGGTCGCATCGATCACGGTTTCCGCCGTATGTCCGTCGCCGCCACCGAGTGTTAGGCGCTTATTCATCCTATCCTTGAGGCCGGCGATCTCGTCCGGCGCCCAGGCCGAGCGGCGGCACGGGGCGCCCAATGCCGCGATACCGTCGCTCAATGGTCCGACCACTTCCGCCGCCGGGGCAAACGGATAGTCCAGCCCGGTGCGATCGCTCAAAGCCAATACCGGCACATCATGGGGCCAAGGCGCCGGGATGAGCTCGACCGGTTCGACACCGGCCCAAATGATGAGATCGGCGCCCCGGATCGCCTCCGCTTCGCCGGCGGCACCGGTGAGATGGCCAATCATTTGGTGGTGCGAATCCGCGATCACGCCTTTCGCCTTGTAGCTGGTCATGATGGGACAGCCGAGCTGCTCAGCGAGCTGCAGCAATCCGGCGTCGAAGCGAGGATTTGCCGCCTGAAGCCCGATCAACAGAATGGGCCGCTGGCTGTTTGCCAGTAAATCGCGCGCCTGATCCGTCGCACCCTTCTGAGCCTCTCTGATATGCCGAGCGCTGGCTTTAGTTGTAACGCCGTCTACCGCTTCGCCGTTCACCGCTTGAAGCGTGACGATCCCTGCCGCGTTTCCGCTGGAGAGTTCAACTAGAACCGGCCCTTCAGGTGGGCGCTGCGTTAGCGCTACAAGATTGGCGAACTGCGCTGCGCCGGATTCCGGCGTCAGACGCGCGCATGACTTGGCGATGGGGCGAAACAGTGCCTGAAGGTCAAACACTTGATGCGGTGGAAGAGTCTCGCCGGCATCGCGCGAATCGCAGATGAGCAGCAATGGCGCGCGTTCGAGATGGGCGTAGGCCACGCCATTCACCGCGCTCGCAGCGCCTGGGCCAATCGCCGTCAAAACGATTCCCGGCGCGCCAGTCAGCTCCGCCACGACGGCTGCCGCCAGCGCCGCCGAAGTCTCGCCCCGACAGAGGATAAACGTCATGCCCGCTTTGTCAGCCGCCGCGATCAAATCAAGGCTGGAGCCACCGCCCGGGACGCCAAATAGAAACTGCACGCCACAAGATTTGAGCGTCGCGATCATCGCCTCGGCGAGCGTCATGGAAGTTACCTGCGAAGTTACCTGCGAAGTTACCTTTTGGGCCGCTTTTGGCGCCGTCATTGCAGCCTGCCGATCCTGTCTTGGCTTGAATTGATCACGTTTTCACACATTCGGTTTGTTATTTTCGGCATCCTATTGGTAGCTGTCCTTAGCTGCAATCCGGCCACGGTCGGAGCAGGCGCTGGCAAAAAGTCAGCCAAACCAGACCGCCAAAACAAACTCCAAATGGCGTGAGTTTTTTTTGCGGCGTAACTGGAGGACTAATTGTATAACTCCTCGGATTGCAATCCACCACCAAGGGTAAGAGTACCGTGAGCGAAAAGAACAGCAGCGCCAGCGCCGCGAAATCCAAGGCGCCATCCAGTGCCAAAGCGGCGGAGACCAAACCGGCCGCGTCAAAAAAAGAAACGGCCAAAAGTGCCAGTGACGGTAGCGGCGCGTCAGATGCGAGCTCGGAAAAACCGGTAGAATCAGGCGCTAAGAAACCAGCCGATTCCGGCGCTGAAAAATCAGCCGATTCCGGTGCTGATAAATCAGCCGATTCCGGCACCGAAACATCGGCCAAATCCGGTGGGGGAAAAGCGCAGAAAGAGACTATTTCCAGCAGCGATGTGCATTACGGATATTTCTCCAGTGTGCGCACGCCGGCCTACCGCAAGGGCTGGGACGATATTTTCGGCAAGAAGAAATCGCCGAGCGTCAAAGCCGGAAAAAACGAATCCCCAGCTCGCTCCAAGAGCGCGCGAAAGACAAAAAAATCCACGATCAAACAGCCCATCACGCTGGAGCTCGATATCGGTGAGTTGCCGGAAGCGTTGCGTGCCGCGCTTAACGAAGAAATCCGCCGCAAGGTCAAACGCCGGCGCGTCAATTACGACAAGTTGGATAAAGCAGGTGCGGTACGCTGGAACATCGTTTGCGAGATCGAGCGCTAAAACGAACCTAACTGGCGACCTGTATGGCCATTATTGCTATAGGTCGAATGGTGGGCACAGTTGGGATTGAACCAACGACCCCTACGATGTCAACGTAGTGCTCTCCCGCTGAGCTATGCGCCCGTTAGAAATCGCTTAGCATCGGAGGGGGGCGTGAGGCAAGTCCTCTATGTCGCGGCCAAAACGCGATCGATCTCATCCACCAGTGTGCGCAGGTGAAACGGCTTGGAGAGCACCCTGGCTTCCGAATCGTTGGAGGCCTGGATGTTAAGTGAAACAGCGGCAAATCCGGTGATGAATATCACCTTCAGACTGGGAATCTCCAGCCGCGTGCGCCGCGCAAGTTCCAAGCCGTCCATGCCGGGCATGACGATATCTGTGACCAACAGGTCGAAATCGCCATCAGCGATATGCGGGAGTGCCTCGAAGCCATCGCAAACCGAGCGGACCTCATGACCGACGCGATGGAGCGAACGGGCCAAGAAGGAACGCATCGATTCATCGTCTTCCGCCAACAGAATTTTCGCCATGACGGCTCCGTTTCGCGTCAACTACCTTCCCTGCAAGGTGCGCGAGAACTGTTAAGAATTTGCTAATTGTGCGCCTCTAGGTGGCCAATACAGTCGCCGCGACAGGGCAGCGTGCTATCACCGTGACACTCCGGGTAATTTGGTCTACACCCGGAGCATGAGAGTTACGGAAGATATTCCTGATCCGCCGACCGACGAAAATGTTGTGCGCCACCAAATTGGCGACGCCGTTGAGTTGCTGTTGCCGCGTCAGCAGACTGCGCCTCTGGTGTGTTCCTCGCCTCATAGCGGCAGCGACTATAAGGATGACTTCCTCGGCGCTTCGAAGCTCAACGCATTCGACTTGCGGCGCTCCGAGGACAGCTTTGTCGACGAGCTCTTCGCGCGCGCGCCGTTGCACGGCGCACCGCTCGTCAGCGCCCTATTTCCGCGCGCCTACATAGACCCCAACCGCGAGCCCTATGAGCTTGATCCGAATATGTTTTGCGATTCTCTGCCGGCGTTCGTGAAGTCACGATCTGATCGTGTGCGGGCCGGCTTCGGAAGCATTGCCCGGATCGTTGCCAACGGCGCGGAGATATATAATGGAAAATTACATTTTTCTGAGGCTGAGGCGCGCATCAAGAACTATTACACACCGTACCACGACTCCGTCCGCCGCTTGGTGGATAAAACACGTGAGCGCTTTGGCTTCGCTATCTTGATGGATTGTCACTCGATGCCTTCTGTCGGGGGACCGAGCGACCGCGACGCCGGCCGGCGGCGCGCCGACATTGTATTGGGCGACCGTTTCGGCACCTCCTGTGCGGCGGAGGTGATCGAACATGCGGAATTGGCACTTCTCGAGCTTGGCTTTCGAGTGGCGCGCAATGAACCCTATGCCGGCGCACATACAACCTCTCATTATGGCCGCCCGGCTGAAAATATTCACGCGTTGCAGGTTGAGATTAACCGCGCACTCTACATGGAAGAAGCACGATACGCGCGCTCAGATGAACATGCAGCACTGGTCCAGCGGCTTGGAGAATTCGTCCGTATCATGGCCGAAATAAAAGCCCGCCCCCTCAAGCGGCGCCGCAACGGCTCCTGACGGATATTCTTGGAGACGCGGTTTGGCTCTTACAAACTGTATGCGGGTGGCGCCGGCAGGTAGCGTGCCAGACCAAGGTTATTCCTTGTTTCTCGGCATTTTGCTTCACATTTAGATCTCATAATACGCCGAATCGTCAGAGCTAGATCATTAATTTTTTCCTTATGTTTCTGATGGTTATGTAGACTTTATGCAGACTTTTGGAATGTCCGCCAATCGTTTGGCACGGCGCTTGCTTCGCTATTCAACGATATGCGCATGATCCTTCTATTGCCGGCGACTATTGCCGCCGTACTTGCCGTTGTAGCCTTCCATCCCACCTCTTCTCCAGCGCGAGCGGAGCAAATTGGGATGCCGACGGGTGAGATTTGCGCGCGTCACATCGCTGAAGCCGAGAAAAGACTCGATATTCCGAGCCAACTTTTGCTGGGCATCGCCATGGTGGAATCCGGTGTTTGGGACCGCGAAAGGGCCCGCAATATAGCTTGGCCGTGGACTGTTTACGCGCAACAAAACGGCCATCGCTTCGCCAGCAAAGAGGAGGTTCTCAGTGTAATTCATGACAATTACAATCTTGGCGAGCGTAATATTGATATTGGCTGCATGCAGATAAATCTCCAATATCACGCCCAGGCGTTCGGCAGCTTAGAAGAGCTCCTCGAACCGGCGAACAATGTCGCCTATGCCGCGCTGTTGCTGAAGAGCCTCTACCGTGATGCGCGCTCGTGGAGTACTGCCATCGCGCGGTACCATTCCTGGACGCCTAAGCTGGCGCGGGTCTACCGAGATAAGGTCAAGCGGGCTTGGGCGGTGGCGCGACAAGCGGCCTATGAAGACCGTCGCCAGGCGGATCAGGCCGAGAGGGCTCTGCGCCGCAAACGGTCGCGTTTGTCGACGCGTGCCGGGTAAACTCTCCAGTTTAACAATTACCGACGTTCGCGCGTTGCCCTGTCGGGCGCCCCATATTTATTCTTCTTCACGAGCCGATCGAAGGAATTCACCTTTCCACCATCGGTCAGATCATGGAAAAACTGGATACATTCAGCACCGCCTTCGACCTCACCATTCCCCTGGAGGAACTGGATTTGCAATTCATCACCAAGCTGGCAGGCCGCGTCTTCATCATGCAAAAAGGGCGGATTGTCATCAGAATTGCGCCACCGCACAGAAACGATTAGGAGATCATCGACGAATATCTCGGAATCCAAGACTCGCTATTTCGTCAAACCCGCCTCGGCCACAAGGCGGTCGCGAAGGTCGCGTTTCATCACTTTGCCGTAATTGTTCTTGGGCAAATTGGCCTCAAATATATATTCCTTGGGCCGTTTGAAGCGCGCGATATGCTCCAGGCAAAGGGTGTCCAGGGCATCGGCCGTCACTTCCGGACCCTCCTCTGCCCGCACGACGAACGCCACCACTTCTTCACCCCAATCGGCATGCGGCCGCCCGACGACCGATATCTCGCGCACGCCTTCATGGCGCAGCAGCACCTCCTCAATTTCGCGCGGATAAATATTGGTGCCGCCCGATATGATCATGTCTTTGGAACGGTCCATCAGGGTGAGAAATCCGTCTTCATCGACGCTGCCGATATCACCCGTGTGCAGCCAGCCCCCGCGTAACGTCGTTGCGGTCGCCTCCGGGTTCTGCCAATAGCCTGTCATCACCACATCGCCGCACACGATCACCTCGCCGGCATGCCCGGGCGGCACTTGGTTATCATTCTCATCGACCACGCGGAATTCCACATCGGTTCGTGCGATGCCGGTGGAGGCAATGCGCTCGGCATAGCGCGGATGATCCGTATCGGCATAAAAGTGGCGCGGCAGATAACTGATGGTCATCGGCGCCTCGCCCTGGCCATATATCTGTACCAGTTTGGAGCCAAATAATTCTAGCGCCTGCACGACATCGGCGACATACATCGGCGCGCCGCCGTAATAGAGCAGCTTTAAATTTGTTGTGTCGGCAGTGGCCATGGCGGGGCTGTTCATAAGCCGGACAATCATGGTCGGCGCGCCAAATAGGGTGACGCCGGAAAATTGCGTGATGAGACTGAATATCTCCTCGGCTTCGAATCCACCGCTTTTTGGAATGACGTTGTTGGCGGCCTTGGCGATGTGGGGAAGGGCGTAAAGCCCCGAGGCGTGTGACAGCGGCGCCGCGTGAAGAACGCAATCCTCCGGGCTGATGAAGTCCATATCGGCATAGTAGCTGAGCGTCATGACCAGAAGATTGCGATGACTGAGGGTGGCGCCCTTTGGCCGCCCGGTGGTGCCGCTGGTGTAGAACAGCCAGGCGGGATCCTCAGGCGCGCGGCTCTCATGCGGCAGTACCACACCACTGCATATTTTATTATAGGCGTCGCTGCCCGCCGCAATTACGGCTCTCAAGGACGCTGACTCAGCCCTTAATTTTTCGATGGCCGGGGCCAGTTCTGGACTGGTGAAACACATTCGCGCACCCGAATTATCGAAAATATAAGCGAATTCAACAGGGTGAAGTTTGGAATTGATCGGCACGGCAACCAGCCCCGCGTACCAAATTCCAAACAGGGCTTCTAAAAATTCTGGCCGGTTGGACATGGTAATCGCCACCCGGTCGCCTGCTTCCAGGTCATAATCCCGCCTAAGCCCGCTGCCTATGGCTCCCGCAACACGGTGAAAAGCGGCATAGTCGAACCAAACCTCCGTGCCCCAGGTGATGGCCGGCCGATCTGGATAGCTGAGGGCTGCCTTAGCCAGCAATGCCGCGATATTCATGCCTGTCTCCGTTTGATAGCTGCCTGCGTGAGCCGGTGGGAAAGCCGTTCCTTGAACCGTTCTGTATAAATAGAAACGGCGCGGAGGGCCATATCCTTGCCACGCCGCGCCGTCCTGTTAACTCACGCTCAGCCCTTGGGGCGGCGTGAAAATTGAGGCTCTAGAACTGTCCCTCTTGAATCCGGTAAATATCGGGATTTTGCGGGTTCTCGATGTAAGACAACCGCAGAGACAATCTCCGGGCCGCCGCACAGCGCCTGGAGTCGCGCGTTCATGTCGGCAATCAAGTCATTGCTAATTTCGAGCGTCTTGCCGGGCAGAAATTGCGGTGTGGTGCGCGCGCCATCGATCGGTGTCGGGCCGACGAATATGGTCGGCAGCCAGGTTGTGGCCGCGCCGAGTATGGCTTCGGTATTTGCCATGGTTTGCGTCGGCTCGACCCTGCGCACGCCGTCAATGCAGGCGCAGTCGTTGATGCCGAAAGCGAACACCAGGGCGGCTGGCATCTCGGCCGGCAGGCGCGCCGCCGCCTCGTTGCGCCAGCGCCCTAGGATCAGGCTCGAAGTATCGCTGCGAACGCCTAAATTATAGGCCGTGATGTCGCAGCCCACGCGCAGCGCCTGGGAGCTCAAATATGACGGCCAACCGCGATATTCCGGGTCGCCGTAACCGTTGGTGATGGAATCGCCAATGAAACAAATGCGTAGCGCCATGCCGGTCAGACCTTTCGCCGCCCGATTATATTTCCGTTATGTCTCGCAACCCATCCGTACTTGTCAATTCGATCTCACTCAGAGAAATCTGCCTGATCAGCGCTTCGCTCTTCAAACGGGAAAGTGTGCGGCTCACTGTCTCGATAGTGAGACCAAGGTAATCGGCAATATCGTCGCGCGTCATCGGCAGGCCTATCGACCCCAGCCGGGCGCGGCGGCGGTGTTGGCGCTCAGATAGCAGAAGCAAGAATGTTGCGATCTTCTCAAGCGCTGTTTTCCTGCTCAGCAGCAGCATTTGATCCTGCGCCGCCACAAATTCGTCAGTGGCGATGTCGAACAGCCGGTGTCGCAGAAGTGGAAAGCGGTCGAACGCTGCATCGAGACGGTGGCGCGGAAAGCGGCACAGGCCCACCTCGCTAACCGCTTCGGCGCGTAATATTTAATATTAGTCTGGTCTTACCGTCTCTCAGTGACGCAAGCCGCTACGAATGGTTCCAAGGCTAACGATGTGCCTGGCGGCATAATTCTTTTGTAGCGCCTCTGCCTTCGCGGTATCCTGCCGGTCAACGCGAGATCGCCACATGAAATCCCGCCAGCGCGATGGAGAACGGGATGCGGAAGGCAAGACAGAGATTAGAACTGAGTTAGGTTCTGCGGAGGAAGCATGTCAGCCGATGAAACCACCAACGCCGTCTCGATATCGGCGACAGTAAACGGCCAGAGCGTGCGCGAAAGCGTGCCGGCGAACATGTTGCTCTCGACTTTTCTGCGTGAACGGCTCAGCCTGACCGGTACCCATATCGGCTGTGACACCAGCCAATGCGGCGCCTGCAATGTGCATGTCAACGGCCGCTGCGTGAAATCCTGTACGATGCTGGCCGTGCGCGCCGACGGCGCCGACGTGATGACGGTCGAGGGCCTCGGGACGGAAGCGGAACTGCATCCGATGCAGGCCGCATTCAAGGAGCATCATGCTTTGCAGTGTGGATTTTGCACGCCGGGCATGCTGATGACGGCGGTCGAACTGGCGCGCACCCAACCGAAGGCCAGCGAAAGCGAAATTCGCACCCATCTCGAAGGCAATCTCTGCCGCTGCACCGGCTATCACAATATCGTCAAGGCGATCGTCGCCGGGGCGCGCGATATGGCGGAACGGGCTTAGAAACCGCGGCGATTGGAGAGGAAAGTGTTGCGCGATCTGCGTGAAACGGGGAAAGTGTCAGCAATCAAATTCAAGAAAGAGCCGGGAGGTAGAGCGTGTTAAAATCACTACACATTGATCCTGAAAAATGTACCGGATGCCTACAATGCGAACTGGCGTGTTCGTATGAAAATGAAGGCATTTTCAATCCGGCCAAATCGCGCATCAAGGTCTTCAATTTCCACGAACAGGGCCGTCAGGTCCCCTACACCTGCACCCAGTGCGATGACGCCTGGTGCATGTCGGCCTGTCCGGTCGATGCGATCTCGGTGGATGCGGAGACCGGCGCCAAAGTGGTGTCGGACGCGGCCTGTGTGGGCTGTAAGGTGTGCACCATTGCGTGCCCGTTCGGCACGGTAAATTACAATGCCGACACCGGCAAAGTGATCAAATGCGATCTCTGCGGCGGCGATCCGAAATGCGCCAGCGCATGCCCGACCGCGGCGATCACTTATGTCGATGCCAACTGGACCGGCCTCGACAAAATGCGCAATTGGGCTTCGAAAACCGATTCCGGCGCACAGGCCGAGGCTTAGGGAGGATACGAATCATGGCGTGGGCTAGAAACATATTGCGCGTGAACCTGACCAAGGGCACGTGCGTAAACGAACCATTGAACATGGAATGGGCGCAGAAATATCTCGGCCAGCGCGGCTTGGCGACCAAATATTTGGTCGAGGAAACCGACCCCAAGGTCGATCCCTTATCGCCGGACAACAAGATGATCATGGCGACGGGGCCGCTCACTGGCACCTGCGCGTCAACGGCGGGGCGCTATTCGGTGATCACCAAAGGCGCCCTTACCAACGCCATCGCGTGCTCGAACTCGGGCGGCTTTTTCGGCAACGAGATGAAGAATGCCGGCTACGACATGATCATCTTCGAAGGAAAATCGAAGAAGCCGGTTTATCTGCTGGTCGAGAATGACAACGCGCAACTGATCGACGCCTCGGAGTATTGGGGCAAGTCGTGTTGGGATACCGAGGAAGGTATCAAGGCCAAGCATCAGGACCCGCTCATTCGCGTCGCCTCGATCGGCGTTTCCGGCGAACAGGGCGTTAAGTTCGCTTGCATCGTCAACGATATGCACCGCGCGGCGGGGCGTTCGGGCGTCGGCACGGTGATGGGCTCGAAGAATTTGAAGGCGGTCGCGCTGCGCGGCTCACTCGGCGTCCAGGTCGAGGACGCGGAAAAGTTCTTCAGCGCTGTCAAAGCCGGCATATCGGTCTTGGCGGAAAATGCGGTCACCGGCCAGGGCCTGCCGGCCTACGGCACCCAAGTGCTGATGAACGTGGTTAATGAAACCGGCGCATTACCGACGCACAACCACCGCGACGTGCAGTTCGACGGCGCGAAAAACATCTCGGCCGAGGCGATGGCCGAGCCGCGCGAAGGCGACGGCAAGCCCAATCTGAAAACCACGGCGGCGTGCTTTGGCTGCACCATCGGCTGCGGGCGCATCTCGACGGTCGAGCGCAGCCACTACACGGTGGCCGAGCGGCCGCAATATCAGATCGCCTCGGGCGGCCTCGAATATGAAGCTGCCTGGGCGCTCGGTGCGGCGACCGGAGTCGACGATCTCAACGCGCTGACATTCGCCAACTTCATCTGCAACGAGCAGGGCTTCGATCCGATCTCGTTCGGCGCCACGGTCGGTGCCGCGATGGAGATGTATGAGGATGGCGTCATCACCGACAAAGAAACCGGTGGCATGGAACTCAAGTTCGGCTCGGCCAAGGCGCTGACCGAATTGGCCGAACTGACCGGACGCAATGAAGGCTTCGGCGCCGAGATCGGCCTGGGCTCGAAGCGCTTGTGTGAGAAGTACGGCAAGCCCGAGCTCTCGATGTCGGTCAAGGGCCAGGAGTTCCCGGCCTATGATTCGCGCGGCATTCAGGGCATGGGGCTGACCTATGCGACGTCGAACCGCGGCGCCTGTCATCTCAGGAGCTATACGGTGTCGTCGGAGATCCTCGGCGTCCCGGTGAAAACCGACCCGCTTGTGACGGAAGGCAAGGCGGATTTGGTGAAGGCGTTCCAGGACGCCACCGGCGCGGTCGATTCTTCCGGGCTATGCCTGTTCACGACATTCGCCTGGACGCTCGACGATATCG
>Ga0115002_10000392_pt1 | contig 63141 bp, 63 predicted proteins | sample ArcticOcean_MG_C_8_FD_89576 | JGI IMG/M metagenome (GOLD analysis project Ga0115002, IMG submission 89576) | Marine microbial communities from western Arctic Ocean - ArcticOcean_MG_CB11_86 | ecosystem: Environmental > Aquatic > Marine > Oceanic | place: Arctic Ocean: Canada Basin | collected... | reverse complement strand
TCGCATGGCCGCGGTCAAAATATTGACGCGTTATCCGTTTCGTCTGTGCCTGTCGCCCCACCTAACCTCCCCCAATTCCAGGGGAGGGACCTGATTCTGGTGACAGTGTGGGAATCCCCTCCCCGAGATCGGGGAGGGTTAGGGTGGGGTGAACCGCTTCAGCTACACGGTTTTCAGTCTAGATCGCGGTAAGGAGTGACCAACTGCCGCGGAATTTGCGCGAGGGACCATAACGGCAAAGAACAAGGGGAGGGGTAATCTGCCCCTCCCCCAGATATTTACTTTGTTTGTGCTTGCTTAGAGCACGCGCCCTTCTCAAGAATCTTGATGAAGTCATCCATGCCTTGCTCTCCGAGCACCCGGCGGGCACGATCCTTATCGATCCCGGATGCCGCTAGCCACGTCGCTCCTTCCTGAGGAGTCAGATTTTGGCAGATTGCTTTTGCGGCATCAGTTTGAGACCGGAATGTCTCCTTTGGGTCAAACTCGGTCGATCTCACCTGACCTTGTGGACGACTGGTTATGACCCGTTACCGGACGTTGAAGGTCAACAACAATTCACCCCGAGGGCATCCGCCGCAGGTGTTGCCAAAAGTGTAACCTCATTTGGATATCACTATACCCCCCCCCTGAATGGGAGAGAGGTGGGGGTGAAAATGAACGCGGCTTAGTCGGGTGCGGCAGCTATGGCACTGATTTCGACCGCAGCGCCGTTGGCCAGATCGGCAACGCCGACGCCGACCGAGATGGGCGGATCCTTGGGAAAAACCTCGCGGCGAATACGCTCGAGAATTGGCCAGTCGCGTTCGCGGTGGGTGAAGTACATTGTCAGTTGGATGATGTCCTCCATGGTGGATCCGTGGACTTCAAGAGCTGTCTTGAAGTGATCGAAGATGATGCGGACCTCCTCTTCCACCGTTTCGCCGAGGACATGCGTATGGGGACGGGTGCCGAGCGCGCCGACGAAGATAAACGGCCCGCTACGGATGGCATCGGAGCGCCAACCCTGTTTTGTGTGATGGCCCGCCGGAGAATTGACTTCATCATGAAGCTCGTAGCCGGGTATCTCCTTGACGACTTTTCTCACAATCTTTCCTCCTTTGTTGAATTTCCGTCGGGCGTGTTGAAGAGGTCGGGGATATCCCGATGCCTCCGGATTCTTAGTGTGCCAGTCTACGCCGCAACCTGATGACGACAAAAGCACGAGGCCTTGATCGGCACGTCGGCGCGCGCCACTGCTTTATCGAGTTGTAACTTGACCTGTTGTGCCTCGATCGTCTCGCCGCGGTGGGTCAGGCATTCGTGCAGGCCATGCAGGCTCCAGACGTTACCCGGGTGCTGGCAGGCCCGGCTTAGCGTCCCGTCCAGGCCGAGGTCGGCCCGGTAGACCGCTTCCGCTTCCTCATACTGTCCTTGATCCAACAGCAATGCACCCAAGGCGTGGCGGGTCGGCTGCATCCAGCCCCACGGCTCGTCGTAGGGCAGATTGTCGTCGAGTTCGACCGATCTGCGGAGATGATCGAAGGCGGCTTCGTCGAAGGCGTCAACGAGTTCGACAAGCTTGTCCGGGTGTCCCTCGCGGAGGTCCATGCTCTCGGAAAAGTCCTCGTCGAGATTGTGTAGCGTCCAGTTGTCGAGGTCGATCGGCTTGCCACGCCTCTGAATCGAGCGGGCGAGCCAGCCCGTGCGAAAGAAGGCGCGGTTGGCCCAGCACTCGTAGTATTGCTCGCTGCGTGGCGACTCTGCGTTGGCGTCAAGCAGAACCGGCGCGAAGCTCATCCCGTGCATATCCTGGGCCGCCTGACCGTTAACCGTCTCCAACGGCGTGATGCCGGCCAGATCCAACAAGGTCGGCATCACATCGGACACATGGATGAACTGGCGCCGGATGGCTCCACCGTCGTGAATGCGCGACGGAAGCGAGACGATGAACGAAACCCGCCGCCCGCCGCCACCCGTATAGGTCTTGAAGGAAGGGAACGGCGTGTTGCAGACCTCGCCCCAGGCAGTCGGGTAAAGCGAGACGCTGCGTGGGCCACCGAGGTCGTCGATGCGCAGCCGCTCCTTCTCCGTGGGCTGGGCCGGCAGCCCCATGTAGCGGCCCTGGTTATTGATCATCCCCGTCTCTCCGCCGGCATCGGTTCCGCCGTTGTCGGATGAAAAGATCAGGATCGTGTTGTCGAGTTCGCCTAGCTCCTCAAGGAATGTGACCAGGCGGCCAACGGTCTGATCCACGCAATCCAGCATCGCCGCGTAGGTCTCCATGTGGCGGGCGAACAGGGGCCGGTCGGCCGGATCGGTATTTTCCCAAAGCGCCACCTGTGGATCGGATTCAGCCAACCGCGTGCCCGGCGGGATCAATCCCAACTCGAGTTGCCGGTTGAAACGCGCCGTGCGCATCTCGGTCCAACCCGCATCATAGCGCCCGCGATACTTTGCCAAGTCTGCTGGCTTCGACTGCAGCGGCGAATGCACCGCGTTATGGGAGATGTAGAGGAAGAACGGCTTGTCCGCCGAGGAGGCGCGCAGTTCCTTCACGAATTGGATGCCACGATCGGCCCAGTCGTCGGTCGTATAGTAGTCGCGGGGATATTCGTCGATCTGCAGGAGCTGATTGTTCATCTGCAGGCGCGAGGGAAAGAAAAAGTGCGTTTCGCCGTCGAAGAATCCATAGAAAGTATCGAAGCCACGCTGGGAGGGCCAGCTGTGTTTGGCGCCGGAGGGAACCGTATCGGGGGTCGGCGTGTTGTGCCACTTGCCAGTCATGATGGTTTCATAACCTGCAGCACGCAGTGTTTCCGCGAGCGAGGCGGCATCGAGGGGCATTTCACCCGAATAGCCGGGAAAGCCGCCGTTGTTGTTCGACAACCACCCGCTTCCCACAGCATGTGCATTCATACCGGTCAGCAGCGCCGCCCGGGCGGGCGAACAAAGCGGGTGCGTCGTGTAGTGAGTGAAGCGCAATCCTCGCTCAGCCATTGCATCGATATGCGGCGTATCGATCTCCGAGCCGAAACAGCCGGGGTCGGAATAGCCCATGTCATCCATGTAGATGATGATGATGTTGGGCGACCCCTTGGGCGCCGCCTGGCGCTCGGGCCACCACGGTGTCGATTCTTCACGGGTTCTCTCTACTTTGCCCGGGAAATCACTCATGGCGAAAATCCATATCAGTTAGAGGATCCGACTACATGAAATCGAAGTCGCAGCCCTGGTCCGCCTGCTGGACGGTGTCCAGATAGAGTTTGAGGTAGCCGCGTTCGCTACCCGGATGAGGAGAGGGCGCCGACCAGTTCTGTTTGCGGGTCTCGAGCTCCGCCGAATCGATTTCCAGTTCCAGAGTCCGTGCTTCGACGTCGAGCGAGATCCAGTCCCCATTTTTGACCAGGGCCAGCGGGCCGCCGATGCAGGCCTCCGGCGTGATGTGCAGCACGATCGTTCCAAAAGCGGTTCCGCTCATGCGGGCGTCGGACATCCGGACCATGTCCTTGACTCCCTGGCGGGCCAGTTTCTTGGGGATCGGCAGGTAGCCGGCCTCGGGCATGCCCGGGGCACCCTTGGGACCGGCGTTTTTGAGGACGAGAACGCTGTCTGCATCGACTTCCAGGTCGGGATCGTCGATCCGCTGTGCGAGGTCTTCCAATGACTCGAAGACCACGGCGCGCCCGCGATGGGTCATGAGGTCGGGCGAAGCCGCGGAATGTTTGATGATTGCCCCGCCCGGCGCGAGATTTCCACGCAGCACGGCCATCCCGCCGGTGGGACTGATGGGCGTATCAGGAGTACGGATGACCGTTTGCCCCGGCACACGTTCGCCCGCTTCGATGTTCTCCCCGAGAGGGCGACCAGTGACGGTCAACGCGTCCAGGGCGAGGTAGGGGCGAAGTTCCCGGAGCACGGCATTCAATCCCCCCGATTCGTGTAGGTTCTCCATGTAGTGCTCGCCCGATGGTTTGAGATCGATGAGCACCGGCACCTCCCGTCCGATCCGGTCGAAATCGTCCAAATCAATTTTGATCCCGAGCCGCCGGGCGACGGCTGTGATGTGGATCAATCCGTTGGTGGAGCCGCCAATGGCCTGGAGGGTAACGAGGGCGTTGCGGAAAGCATCGGCGGTCATGACTTCGGAGGGCTTCGGTCCGGCCTCCGCCATCGCCACGGCGCGCTGGCCGGTCTGTTCGGCCGCGCGCAGGCGATCGGCGTTGACGGCGGGTATGGTGGCGCCACCCGGCAGCATCATGCCCATGGCTTCGGTCATGCAGGCCATCGTACTCGCCGTCCCCATCACCATGCAGGTCCCGACGGTCGGGGCCAGTCGGCCCGTGATCTCGTCGATGTCATCGTCGTCCAATTCGCCGGCCCGGTAGCTTCCCCACAGGCGCCGGCAATCGGTGCAGGCACCCAGCCGCTCGCCCTGATAGCGGCCCGTCATCATGGGTCCGGTCACCAAGACCGCCGCCGGAAGATCGACGCTGGCGGCGGCCATCAACTGGGCCGGCACGGTCTTGTCGCAACCCCCGATCAGCACGACGGCATCCATCGGCTGGGCGCGTATCATCTCTTCCGTGTCCATCGCCATCAGATTGCGCAGAAACATGCTGGTCGGATGGGCGAAGGACTCGTGAATGGAGATCGTCGGGAAGGCCATGGGCATACCACCGGCCAGCAGGACACCGCGCTTCACCGCCTCGATGAGCTGCGGCATGCTGCCATGACAGGCGTTGTAGTCACTGCCGGTGTCGGCAATTCCGATTATGGGGCGGGTGAGGGCATCGTCGGAGTAACCCATCGCCTTTATGAAGACCCGACGCATGTAGAGGGCGAAGGCATCATCGCCGTAGCTGGTCAGGCCTTTGCGCATTCCCCTGGTTGACGTTTTGTCGTCTTGTTTGGTCACGAACGATGGCCCCTTGCCGTTCTATTTGAGCGCACCTTACATATCAATTCCGGGAACGTGGCGAAAGTTTCCGGAGAAAGATTCATGGCACGACCGTGCGCGCCGGTTCGATCGGACCGACTGCAGCAATAGGCCTTCCGCATCCCTGGAGGCGAATGCGCCGATCAGCCGCTTGAGATGTATTCACGAAGCAGTTCGGCTTCGTGTTCGGTTTCGGCAATGCGGTTCTTCACAACATCGCCGATGCTGACGATACCTTTCAACTTGTCATTCTCGATAACCGGAATGTGCCGAATTCGTCGTTCTGTCATCGTTGCCATCAGGTCGACGATGTTGTCATCCGTTTTGCACGAAGTGATGGAAGTCTTCATCAGATCACCGACTTTGAGCTCGAGTATATGTGCGCCACGATCGGCTAGGCCGTTGACGATGTCACGTTCCGAAATAAGGCCGACAGCCCTGCCTTCCACGTCGCACACGACTACGGCGCCGATCTTTTCGCGATGAAGCAAGGCGACCGTGTCTTTGATCGACTGCTCCGCTGCCGTGATCACGGTGTGCCCGCCCTTGTGCTGAAGGATATCTGCGACTTTCATGGCATCGTCTCCTTACCCGAAAACATCAAGAAATGGATCGTCGAAAAGAGGTCAGTGCCGACCGACAACGAACAAAGGCGCGTAGGATTGGTGCGAGTACTGCTCAAGGATTGGCGCGTGCGAGATGCCGCCCTGGCGCTCGTGCTTGGCGACATACCGTTCGGTGTGATCGCTCTGCCCATCGGATCACCGTTTGCCGTGGAAAGGCGCCGTTCAGACCCAACGGCGTCAGCGTAACATTGATCCCTGTGAAGATTTCAAGATTTCTTGCCGGGCGTGAGAATCTTGAAAGCCGCCGCTGCTTCGGTATTGAGTAAGCAAAATTGTCTACAAGGCCAGATGCGCTTCGCGCCGCCGTTTTGCCATTAACCAAAGTGTCGACAAACCGATCAGTACCGCCATGGGGAGCGTCACAAGCGCGACTGCGTTCCAGCTAAGGAATTCAAGCACGAATCCTGCGGAGAGCGACGCGCTGGTCAGGGAGACGAAAATCAGGAAGTCGTTAAGGCCCTGTGCCTTTGCTTGCTCGCCTGGCCTGCAACACTCGGTCAGCAGCGAGGTGCCCGCGATGAAGAGCAAGCTCCAGCCGACACCGACGAGGAAGATCGCCAACAAGAAATTCCAGAACTCAATTCCGGTCACCGCAAAGGCGACGGAGATGCAAATCAAAAGCGCCCCCAACGAAATGACGTTCAGCACGCCGAAACGGGCGATCAAGGCACCGGCGATGAAGCCGGGGGCGAACATTCCGAAGACATGCGATTCCAACACGGAGGTGGTGTTGCCGAAGTTAAAATCATTCGCTGCCATAGCCAGGGGAGTCGCGACCATGACGAGCTGCATTGCAGCGTATCCCAGTGTGCCAGCGAGGACCGCGACGATAAATGCCGGTTGGAGGGCGATTTGTGCCAGGGGCCGGGCCGCAACTGTCTCTTGGCGCTGACCCGCAACGGGCATTTGCACGAAGCTCATGACGAGAAACGTGAGCAGCGAGAAAACGCTAAGGGCGGCAAAGGCGCCGAGAAAAGGAGCAGGTTCGTATAATCCGCGCGTCCAACGCGCAGTTTCCGGACCCAAAATCGAAGCCGCGACACCCCCGGCCACCACGAGAGAAATCGCACGGCTTCTGAAGGCTGCGTCCGCCACCTCGACTGCAGCAAACCGATAGTACTGGCCGAAGGCGTAGTAGAAGCCCATCACGACGCCGCCAATGCACAAGATCCAGAATTATCCCGTATAGGCGGCATACGCACAAATGGCGCCGCCGACTACGCCGAGCAACGTGCCGATCATGAAACCGTTGCGCCGGCCGATGCGTTTCATCAACTGGGATGCGGGAATGGTGGCCAAGGCACCGCCCAGCCAAAAGGCGGTCATTGGCAGTGTTGCGAATTCTTTTGCATTCAGCAGCGAATAGCCGACCAGCGCACCCACCAGCATGAATATTGTGAGGTTTGTTATCAGCAGACCCTGGCATGTCGCCAGAAGCGCAACATTTCGTTTAGTGCCGATCATGGAATAATAATTCTCTCACTCAAGCCACAGAATTACGGATTCATGTTTATGCAGTTCTCAAGAATCACGCTTGCTGCAAGCGCGGTACGGGTCGTTCATTGATTGGCATATGCAACAACGAAGCGACTACCCCCAACGCGATAAGCCACCACCAGATCGCCGCATAACTCCCGCTGGTATCGAACAGCCAACCGCCAAACCAGACGCCGGTGAAGCTGCCGAGTTGATGGCTGAAGAACGTGATGCCGTATAGCACGGCCATGTAGCGCACGCCGAACATCTGCGCCACGAGGCCGACCGTCAGCGGAATCGTGCACAGCCATAAAAGTCCGATAGCGGTCGCGAATACTATGACCGTGGTCGGCGTGACGGGCTGCGAGATGAACACGTAGATCACGATCGCCCGTCCCATGTAGATCCCGCTCAAGAGCTTCTTCTTGGAGAAACGTCCGCCGAGATAGCCAAAGAACGAAGCACCCAGCATGTTGCAAAACGCAATGAGCATCAGCGTGGACGCGCCAAAATTTGCGCTGAGTCCCTGATCGACCAGATAGGCCGGAAGATGGATGCCGAGAAACTGGACCTGAAATCCGCAGACATAAAAGCCCGCCGTCAACAGCCAAAACCCTGGATGGCCCGCGGCTTCTCTGAGCGCCGAGGCGAGGTCCATGTCCGTGTCTTTTCCGGTCGTCTTGGAAATCGCACCCGAAGTGGCGTAGGCGAGCGGGATCACGATCCCGGCAACCAGAGCCAATGCCGTCAAGGCGAAGACCCAATCGTATGTCGAGATCAGGAACTGGCTCAGCGGTATGATGACGAGTTGGCCACTAATGCCGCCGGCCGAGACAATGCCCAGCCACAGGCTCCGCTTTGCCTCCGGCGCCACCTGACCGACCGCAGCCAGGATCAGGGGAAAGCCGCAAGCACCGAAACCGATTCCAGCGAGCAGACCACCCGCTGCGATCATGCCTGCCGGCGTCGTGGATTGAGCCATCAGGAACACGCCGGATGCGAACAGGGCCCCGCCAATCATGATGATTTTTGGAGCGCCCCACCGATCCGCAAGCATTCCGGCGAATGGGGCAGCAGCCCCGACCAACAGCACTTGAATTGCCAGAGCCAGCGACAGCGTCTCGCGGCCCCAGCCCATGTCCATACTGATCGGGCGCATGAAGAGGCCGAAGCTGTTTCGAACCCCAAGGGATATGAAGACGATCAGCGAACCGCACAGAAGCACAAACACAGGACGTTGCCAAATCGGAGGGCTCATTGGTTCGATGAATTTTGTTTGGGGTTCAATGAAACCTGCATGGGTTGTCGGGAACCGAGGTCTGATAGCGTCTCGTGGGCACGCGTGGCCCATAGAATGCCTCGAAAGGCGTCACCGAACCATCAACTGTGACTTTATCGACTGGTCGGCGCGTGCTTTGGCGATGGTCGACTCCCTTCACAAAAACACATTGCCCTACCTTTCCGCCAGATCACGGAATAATCATGGCGCCGCCGGTGTTTTCACACGATCTGGAGCCGTCACGGACATTAATCGTCCCGTCCTCGGTGACATGGATGGGGCGGCTGTTCACAAGAATCAAGAAAAGGAGAGGCACATGAATATGTTTAAAATACTGGCCCTGTCCAGTGCACCAGCGCTTGCCGCAGACAAACATCCAATGGGGTTTTTTGTCACAAGTGTTGGCGTGGGTCAGGGGGCAAATCTTGGAGGCCTTGAAGGTGCCGATGCCCATTGCGCGAAGTTGGCGGGCGCTGCCGGCTCAACTGGTCGCACCTGGCGGGCGTACCTCAGCACTCAAGTAGAAGGTGGACGCGGTATCTCGGCTCGCGATCGCATCGGGGTTGGCCCCTGGTACAACTCCACCGGCGAACTCATCGCCGTCGATCTCGATCAGCTTCATATAAGTCCGAACATCGTCAAACGAACGGCTTTGGATGAGAACGGCAAGCTGGTGAACGGGCGTGGCGATAAGCCGAACCAGTATGACATTCTGACCGGATCCAAGGATGACGGCACAGCCTACTTCCCCTGAGAGAAGGGTGACCATACGTGCAGCAACTGGACCAGTTCCGAGGAGGGTAGCGCGCAGGTTGGCCATCACGACCGCCACGGTGGCGGTAATATTTCATGGACCTCCGCGCATGGGTCGAGAGGCTGCAGCCAGGAAAATCTCACCGGCACCGGAGGCGCTGGACTGTTGTACTGTTTTGCCGCCGATTAGATGAAATTAGTCAGGCAGGGGGCACAGGTTTTGCCCCCTGCTTGGTCAGCCATCGATACCGACCCATGGTCCGCTAATTTCGATGTCGATGTTTTCGGGACCCTTGACGTAGCAAATATCGCGGCCACCGAACCCGCCGGGATGGGGTTCAACCGAGATTTCAGCGCCGCGGGCCCTAAGGATTTCCGCTGTCCCCACCACATCGTCTGCGGTCAAGCCGAAATGGTCCAACCCTTGGACCCTGGCGGGGGCAACGCAATCCGGGATCCAATCCGGTCGCATGCCGCGAACGAAGATTCGGATGCCGCCGAGTTCGAGAATTCCGCTCGCCGACCCCTTGAAATCAGGTACGAAACCGATTCGCTTCGCTTCGAATATTCGTTCGAAGAACGTCAACATGTCCTCGACGTCTTCGCACACGAGATGAACGTGGTCGAACTTGAAGCTCATTTGCCTGTTCCTCTTCGGTGTCGTTAGAGCGGATCGCGTTCAACTGGGATCATTTTGTGATCCCAGTTGATGCACCTGTATCTGCTCTACGACACTGTTATTTGATCCGCGTCAGGACGCAGCCTCGGCGGCAATCAGGTCGGATAGCATGTGACGCGCGGTCATCGGGCCCTGATCGACGGCGATATTGATCTCGGCGACATCCGGATTGCGGTCGACGCTCTGCTGCTGGGCTTCGAGAACCACGGCGTCTTCGTGGAAGATCTGCACGAATTCCTTGTTGTACACCTTGTCGACCATCGGGTCGTCCAAACCGTAATTCCGGGCGATGGTGAAGAAGTAATGGCTGGTCGTTTCGGTTTCCGGTGTCGGCGCGCTCAAAACCGCATGCTCGAACAGGGTGAGGTTTTTGTCGTCCGCCGCATCGGCACCAGCCTCGTGCAAGATGGCGTGATTGACCGTGAAACAGGGCGGAACGAATTCGATGATCAGCGCCCGATCGATATTCCCGGTAAAGCCGGCTGCGGCGCGGTAGGTGGGAGGTGGCGGACGGTCCCTAATCCAGCGGGTAGAGCGCACCAGCCGGTCCTCGCGCTCGGTTTCCTGGAGGAAACCAACGATCGATTCATTGCCGATGGAATCCTTGTGCACGAACGTTAGGTGAGTCACATCGATCAGATTGTCGGTGATCAACTGATAGTCGCAGGCCACATCGATGAGATGCGAATTCGACCGCTTCCAGTCCGGGTGGTCGGCCCACCACCAGTCGGGCAGAAGGTTTTCATCCGCCTGCTCCGTGTCACCCATCCAGATCATGATTCAGCCCCACTTCTCGATCACTGGAAACCCGCGCACCCGCGCACCCGGGGGCGGCGATGCCTGACCCGGGACCTCCACACATTTCCCTGTGCCGTCATAGCGCAAGCCGTGATAACCGCAGACTAAGTGATCGCCTTCTACCTCGCCGAGCGAAAGCGGCAGTTGCCGATGGCAGCAGCGATCTTCAAGCGCCACAGCCACGCCGTCTTCTTTCCGGTACAGAACCACCGGCTGGTTCAGGATCGTGCGCGCGAAGGGCGTTCGGCCGACTTCCTGGCCCGTGGCGGCCACATACCAACTATTTTTAAGAAACATGCCATCCTCCGGGTGCGATCGTTAGGTGTCGGACACGACCCGTTCGTCCGCCGTGTGGCGGTGTTTCAAGATGCCACGTCATAACTCTATGATCCAGCATCCCAGGTCCGGATCGTCCATTTCAGAACAGGCGTGAAATCCGGGACCTCAAGAAGGTTTCCTATCAGCCGATATGCAGAGGAGACGTAGCATGGATTTAGCCTCCATCGATCATGTGTTGACCACCACGCGCTCGGTTCGTAAGCGCCTCGACTTGTCGCGACCCGTCGAGGACGAGGTCATCCAACAATGTATAGATATCGCCCTGCAGGCACCCAACGGAGGAAATCGCGGCCGTTACCATTTCATCGTCGTCACGAATCCTGCAAAACGCGCGAGTTTGGCCGACATCTACCGAAAAGCGTCTGTCGCACACCTTGAGCGTATGCGGGATGTTTATAGTGCCGGGGTATACGAATCTTCCAATTATCTTGCCGAGCATTTGCAAGAGGTCCCAGTACATGTCATCCCGTGTATCGAAGGTCGCGTTGAAAAAGAAGGACCCATGCGGCAGGCCACCACGTATGGCTCGATTCTTCCCGCGGCCTGGTCGTTCACGCTTGCGTTGCGTGCACGAGGCCTGGGTTCGGCCTGGACAACACTGCATCTGACACACGAAGCCGAAGCCGCCGCACTTCTGGGAATTCCCGAGGACGTGACACAAGCTGCTTTGTTGCCGGTCGCCTACTTCACCGGTGACGACTTTCGCCCGGCGCCGCGAGAGCCAGGTCGTGAGCGGACGTACTGGGACACGTGGGGACAAACTCGCTAGAGCAAATTTTGTTGAGTTGGAAACGATAACGTTTCCAACTCAACAATATAATTTGCTCTCATATCAATCTGCTCTAGCTACCGCGCAGACAGCCGAGACCTCAACTAGGTTCGGCGCTATTTCCTGTCGGATTTTAGGCGTCGCCGTCGGCCAATTCGGAGATCACGGCTTCACGTCCGCATGATGCGATAAACGTGAGCAGGTCAGGCGGACTAATCCCCGTGCTTTCTGTGTTGGCCAGAGGGTGGAAATTCAATTGCTCCGCGTTCATCAGGCTCGCGTCGATCACAGGCGTAACCAGATTGTCGAGGTCGTTGAGGACAGCCAGGGGGGTCAGAGCACCCGGCTCGACATTGAGCGCGCCACGCATTTGGTCGGCTGACGCAAAGCCGAGACGGCCTGACGCGCCGATCCGGGTGTGCAAGGTCTTCAAGTCTACGTTGCCGTCTTCGTGAGCCACGACCAGGAAGAGGCGGCCCTTTTTGTCTTTCAACAGCAGATTCTTGGTGAACGTGCCGGCCATATCGCCCCGCAGCGCCTTGCCTTCCTCCACCGTCTGATGGGCCGGGTAGGGCACGGTCGGCGCCGCGATGCCGAGTTTGGCAAACCGGGCAAGTAGTTTATCGAGCGCCGCATTCATGCTGTTCGCTCCCATCGGGTTCAGGCATGCGATTTAGGTGAAGGGCAATTGCCGATTGTTGGGTTTTGACCATCCGTGCCGGCAATGTCAATCGCTGGCCCTTTCCAGTCGGCCGTCGGGGTGCCTGGCGAAACAGGTCTCTGCAGGGGGATGTGTCGGGGCATCATTGGGCCACGGCCAGCTGCCGAAGCCGGTTGCCTGATAGTCGTCAAAGGCCTGGCGAAGTCCTTGCTCATCGTTCATGACGAAAGGGCCGTAATGGGCGACGGGTTCACCGATCGGCAAACCCTGCAAGAGTAGGAATTCGCTTTCTGTTGGGCCATTCCGCAACGGGATTTCCTCGCCAGCTACCAGTGTCACTGCGTGACCTGCCGCCACCGTCTGGCCGCAAATTTCTACGTTCGACCCATCAAAGTAAAATAGTCGACGGCTGCAGCGTTCATCCGTCGCCGGAATAGTCCAAGTGGCCTCCGGGGTCATTTTGATGGTCCAGATCACAACCCCGTTGGCCGGATCCGCCGCCCAGGAATCGGGCGGCGGATCCGGTGGCTTGTCACTGTCCGAACCGGGCAGTGGCCCGCAATAATTGACGATCGTCGTTTCAAGCCCTTGCGTATCGGCCGTCCTCAGAATTGGAATCTGATGTCGCCAGAACATCGAAAAATACGGATCGACCATCTTGCTGCGGGCCGGCAGGTTGAGCCAGATCTGGAACAGTTCAGTCGGATTGCTCTGATCACGCCTGAGCAAGGGAAACATCTCCGAGTGGACGATGCCGCGGCCAGCCGTCATCCATTGCAAATCGCCTTCACCGAACCGGGCCGATGCGCCCAGAGAGTCCGAATGATCGATAAACCCTTGTCTTGCGACAGTGACCGTTTCGAAACCGCGATGGGGATGTTGGGGGAAACCGGGGACCCGCTCGCCGTGATACATACTCCAGCCGTCCCGGCCGCTGAAATCCTGACCGATGGTGCGCCCTGCCAGGGATGCCACGGGGCCCAAATCCCCGTTTCCCGGAGGGTAGGCGTCCTTGTGGTAGGCGCAGAACAGGAATGGGTCCAGCGTCTGCCATCTCATACCGAGCGGCGATACATCGATCAGCGTGTTGTCGCCCACGGGCAGTTCCCTTCTGTCAGATGCCAGATGTTGAGGCCCTCGCATTTTGGCCCTGGCAATGTCGGTTCAACTGAATATGTTCGACTAGGCCCGGAATGCCAACTGCGCACTTACATGCGGGCAACTGGCATGCGAGCGACTGGGTTATAGAGGACATTGATGTTTAGGTCAGGACGACTCAGAGAGTGATGGAATGAAATTAGACGACGGATCGCGCCCGGTCCTTGTGACCGGGGCACAGGGATTCATCGGTCGGCCGCTGATCCAGCGACTGATCGACCAGGGCGAAACGGTGGTGGCTTTCGATGCCACGCCTCAGCCCGTTGCCGAACAAGATGACTCTCAAGGGCGCTTGATTGCCTGGCAGGGCGATATACGCCAGCCCGACGACCTCAAACGTGCCATCGAGACCCATGGCGCTGGGTCTATCGTTCATTTGGCTGCACTTCTGATCCCGGCCTGTCAGGAGAATCCGGTCCTCGGTACCGAAGTCAATGTGATCGGACATATCAACGTGCTCGAGGCGGCGCGCGCGCAATCAATCGACAAGGTCGTCTATGCCAGTTCCATTGCCGCCCGCCCACGACCGCCATTGAATGCCCCACCCACCTTGTACGGCGTCTTCAAACATTGCGATGAGGAAATCTCGCAAGTGTATTTTCGCGATTACGGACTCGTGACGGTCGGACTCCGGCCGGTCATTCTCTATGGGCCTGGCCGGGAGTCGGGTCAAACAGCGGCTATCACCATGGCCATGAAGGCTGCCGCTCAGGGTGAGCCTTTTACGATTCCCTTTCGCGAGCGGACGTGCTTTCAACATGTCGATGAAACGGTGGAGATATTCGTCCGATGCCTGGCCGCGGCGCCGGACGCGCCGGTGATCTCGGATATGGCGGCTGATATGCAGTCGACCGATGACGTTGCGGACGCCATACATTCCGTCGTGCCGGGCGCGCGCATCGATGTTGCCGACGTGTCGCGGGCGGGGCCGCCTGACCTGGACGATGCACCTCTCGAAGATCTGTTGGGATCGTGGACTAAAATTCCTCTGGAAGAAGGAGTCAGGCGAACGATCGAGCATTATCGGACCGTGCCCGCACCATGAGCCAGTGTTCGTAGGAGTGGCTTTCGCATAACTGACGGCGTTCCCTTGTCCCTCCGGCGCCACTAAGCTCGGCGTCACGACTGAAAGCGAGGGGGAACACGGATGACGCAGCATCACGAACTGAACGCCAGCCCCGACACGGTCCATTGGGGAATTTTTGATGCGTCTCTGATCCCGGTGCTCGAGGTGGAATCAGGTGACACCGTGACGCTTCATTGCCTTTCTGGGGGACCCGACATCCTGCCCGGTGGTGAATTCGAGATATTGCCCGAGCACCTCGAGGTCCACGAAAAAGTGCCGCCGGAGGCCGTCGGTCACATCATGACGGGCCCCGTGGCCATAACGGATGCTGCGCCCGGAGACGTGCTCGAAGTCCGCATTCTAGACATTCAGTTGCGCCAGAACTGGGGTTGGAATGCGATCCGGCCGTTGCTCGGGGCGCTTCCCGACGAATTCCCGGATACGCGCGTGCTGAACATCCCACTCGATCGCGAACGCATGGTTGCCGAGTTGCCCTGGGGTGTTGATCTACCTCTCAATCCCTTTTTCGGTGTCCTCGGTGTGGCCCCGCCAGCCGCCTGGGGGCGTATCTCGTCGATCGTCCCGCGCCAGCATGGCGGCAATATGGATATCAAGGATCTGGTGACCGGCGCGACGCTCTATCTCCCAGTGTTCAACGCCGGGGCGCAGTTCTCGGCCGGTGATGGGCACGCCGCGCAGGGGGATGGCGAAGTCAGCGTCACAGCGATCGAGACCGCCTTGTCAGGCACCTTCGAGCTTATCCTCCACAAAGACATGGAACTGGACGCGCCGCGGGCCGAGACGCCCACACATTACATCACCATGGCGTTCGATCCGGACCTCGATGAAGCGGCCAAGCAGGCGCTACGGTACATGCTGGCGCTCATCCAGGAAAAAACCAACCTCTCGAAGGAAGACGCCTACACGCTGTGCAGTATCGCGGCGGACCTCCACGTCAGCCAGGTCGTCAACCAGCACAAGGGCGTACACATGATGTTGGCCAGGTCTGCGCTGCACGGCTGACGGCTTATTGTTTGGGCGGAGTGTGCCCACTAGAGTCGGGCGCAAGCGGATGCATATTGAGCACACGCACAAGGGCGAAGAGGACCACTAAACATGAATTCCGTCAAATGGCCCAACGGTGCAAAATGCGCGGTTTCGCTGTCGTTCGACTTCGATTCCGAGACCAACTGGATCAGCCGCGATCCTGCGAATATCAAGCGTCCGGGCACGCTGTCCTACGGCACTTACGGTGCCAAGGTGGGAGTCCCGAAAATTCTGGAGCTCCTCAAGGAAGAGGAGCTTCCCGCAACGTTCTTCGTACCCGGCTGGGTGGCCGAGAATCGGACCCAGCGTGTCGAGATGATTCTCGAGGGCGGCCACGAAGTTGCACATCACGGCTATCTCCACAAATGGCCGGACCCCGATAAGCCCGATGAGGTGTTGGAGGAGCTCGATCGGGGTCTGGAAGCCTTGCAGAAGAGTGTCGGTGTGCGCCCGGTTGGCTACCGCTCCCCGGCCGGCGAGACCACCATGGATCTTCTGCGCCTGCTGACAGACCGCGGTTTCCTGTACGACAGTTCGCTGCTCGATGACGTCATTCCCTACCAGCATGTGCTGGAAGACGGGCGGCCAGGCCCGGTTGAATTGCCCTGGCACTGGTCGACCGATGACGCGCCTTACCTGTTCTTCACGATCAGCGTGCCGCGGCCCATGGCCACCAACGAACACATTCTCTCAATCTGGAAGGCGGAGTTCCGTGAGCTCCACCGCTGGGGCGCATATCTCGACCTCGTTATGCATCCTCAAGGCATCGGCCGCCCGTCGCGGGTCGCCATGCTGCGGGAATTCATCGCCTATATGCGCGAATTCGAAGGCGTTTGGTTCGCGACCTGCGAAGAGATTGCCCAAGCCTACCTCGATCAGCGGGAAGGTGAAGCCAAGCGGGAAGAGATCAATCCCTTCATCACACTCTGAGCGCGTGGGTGCTCGGGATAAGTTCCGTGCAGGGTCAATTCCTGGGATGCGGTGACGCCTTCGGCAGCGGTGGCCGATTCAATACCTGCTTCCATGTCACGTTCTCGTCCGGTCAGTTTTTGATCGACTGTGGCGCCTCGTCGATGATCGCGATGCGGCGTTTTGGCGTCGACCCCAACGGGATCGGCACCGTGTTCCTCTCTCATCTCCATGGCGATCACTTCGGAGGGCTGCCGTTCTTTTTGCTCGACGCGCAGTTCTACAGCAAACGGAATGTGCCCCTGACGATCGCCGGTCCACCTGGGACAGAAGACCGGCTGCGCGATGCCATGGAGATATTTTTCCCAGGCTCAAGCAGCGTCGATCGAAAGTTCGAGACGGAGTACGTCGAGATGACTGCGGGACACCGGCTTGAAGTCGGTGAGGTTGGCGTATTACCGTTTGATGTTGCCCATGATTGCGGTGCACCGCCGTACGCGTTGCGCTTCGAAGTGGAAGGACGTGTCATCGCCTATACCGGTGACAGCGAGTGGACGGGGTCCCTGGTGGCGGCCGGGCGGGAGGCGGACCTTCTGATCGCGGAGGCGTTATACTTCGACAGGCAGATCAGAGGGCATCTCGACTACGAATCGCTGCGTTCGAATCTGGACCGTATCGCGCCGAAGCGGCTCATTCTCACGCATCTCGGGCCCGACATGCTGGCACGGACTGCAGAAGTTGACTGCGAGATTGCCGAGGACGGCATGATCGTCGAATTGGAAGCTGTTTAGAATTCCCGCCCCTTGACGACACCGGAGATCCCAGATGGCTGAGCGAGAGGAAGAAAATCAACGCCTGCTGGCAGGCATCCGGTCATGGGTGGAAATCGAATCGCCTTCAACCGACGCCGAGGCCGTCAACCGCATGGTGAGTCTGGTTGAGGCTGATCTCGATGGCGCCGGACTCGAAACCGAACGCGTGACCGGCCGGGATGGTTTCGGCGATCACCTCCTCGCCCGAACGCCTTGGGATACCAACGAGCCGGGAATCATGGTCCTTGGCCACCTCGACACGGTGTGGTCCATGGGGACGCTGGATCTGCGCCCGTTCCGGGTTGAGGGTGGCAAGGCGTACGGCCCAGGTATCTACGATATGAAGGGCGGCGCATACCTGATCTGTGAAGCCATTAAAATCATCATGGGCGAGTCTAGACTGGAGGGTGGCTCGCCGCCGCCGCTTCCCATCACCGTCGTTCTGGTTTCGGACGAGGAAGTGGGAAGCCCGACCTCTCGCGAGATCATCGAAGAAGAGGCCAAGCGCGCGAAGTACGTGCTGGTGTTCGAGCCGGCGCGGCCGCCGCACGGCGCGGCGGTCACGACGCGTAGCGGCTGGGGACGATTCCGCATCCGCGTGCGGGGCCGGGCGGCGCACGCCGGGTCGGATCACCAGCTTGGCCGGAGCGCGATTACGGAGATGGCGCGGCTGATCGTCAAGATCGAATCGATGACCGACTACGAACGCGGAGTCACGTTCAACGTCGGCACGGTGCAGGGGGGGACCCGGCCGAACGTGGTGCCTGAACAGGCGGAGGCAGATGTTGATCTGCGGTTCGCCAATACCGGAGATGCCGAGGAATTGGAGCAGGCGGTGCTCGGACTTCAGCCCGAGGGGGAAGATATCGAGGTGGAGGTGTTCGGCGGCATCAACCGCCCGCCTTTCGAGCGCAGCGAGGTCGGCATGGCCTTGTTCGAGCGGGCGAAGTCGGTCGCGGCCGATGTCGGCGTCGACCTCAAAGAGACTTGGGCGGGCGGGGTGTCGGACGGAAATTTCGCTGCCGCACTGGGGGTGCCGACCCTCGATGGATTAGGAGTTGTCGGCGCGGGCGCCCATGCCGAGACCGAGCACATCGTCGTCGACCGCCTCGCCGAGCGGGCAGATTTCCTATTGGGCCTGCTCAGGTCGCTGGATTGAGCGCTACTCAGGGGGCGACGAATTCACGCGGCGGATTTCGGCGGAACCACCGGGAGTCGCATTCAGGAGATCGAAGGCAGAAGCGCCGATCATGACCGGCGCGTCGCCAGCCGAGTCACCGATTCGGGCCCAGCCTCGCACCACCGGTCCCGTTCCGGCGACAAGTTCCACAAGGTCGCCTTTGCCAATGCCGAGTTGTTCCGCGATACCCGAGGGCACGACGAATTCCCGCTTCGCGTCGGAGAACATTTCCTCGTTGGCCGCCTGGATCGCGACGTGGATGCGGTCTTCGCGGAGTTCCTGGCGCCGTCGCTCCGTTGCCGCCGGGTCGACCGCACCATCCGGGTTGAGGATCACGCCATAGCGGATGTCGGCTTGATGGGCCGTCAAATATCCGAGCTGGGCGTCGTTCTGGACGAGTTCTGTGTCTCGTTCGAGCGGATCACCGAAGCCGCCGCCGCCCGCAGATTCTTCGCGCACGACGTCTTCCGCTTGTAACGAAAATCCGGAGACCTTGCCGGGCACGGCTGACGGTTCGATGAACTCGCCATCCCGAACGACGACGAAATGATTGCCGGCTGCATTCGCGGCGCCGTGCACGCCATACGGCGGAATGATGCATTTGTCGGTCAGCACCGACAGGGCACCGGTCTCGCTGCGCACGCGAACGTCGCGGCGGATACCGAAGCCGCCGCGCCACTTGCCGTCACCACAGGAGCCCGTGCGGATTTCAAAGCGGTCGATGGAGATCGGATATTGGCTTTCGACGATCTCGACCGCGTGGACCGAGTTGAAATCACCTTCGGTGTAGTTGCGCACACCGTTGTTACCATCGTGGCCTTCGGAGGCGCCGGTCCCGCCGGCCGGCCATTCGTAGAGCAGATAGATGTCGTTCCGGTGCGGATCAGGTCCTGAGATGTATGTGTGGTTGGCGCCGCCTTTGAGATCACCGACTTTCATCTCCGGCACGGCCTGGCCCATCGCTGTCGATCCAGCAGAATCCAACAACGTCTTGACCTCTGTCATGCCGCCGCAGGGCGCCGGGTAAACGGCATTGATGAACGTGCCGAGTGGCGAGATGATCTCGATCGGTTCGAACGAGCCATGATTGACGGGCGTGTCGGGGTCGAGAAAGGATTTCACGATGGTGCAGAGCGACGTCATGGTCATCGCCGGGCCGACATTTGTCGGGCCGGCAGTTTGCGGTGAGGTGCCGGTGTAATCGGCGATCAGCCGATCGTCCTTCACACTGAGTTTGAGGCGGACGACGAGCGGTTCGGCGCTGGTTCCCGTGCTCTCCATGTACCCTTCGGCGAAGTAATCACCATCGGGCAGTGCACTGATCCTGGCCCGCATGACCTTTTCGGAACGCGCCAAAATCTCGTCGATGGCCTGGAGCAGATCATCCTTGCCGAAGCGTCCGCACAAGCGTTGGATGTGTTCCACAGCCTTGCGGCCGGTGCCGTACATGGCGTTGAAGTCGCCCCGTCGCTCGAGAGGCTGGCGCATGTTGTTGAAAAGTAGGCTGATATAGGCGTCGTTCATCACGCCTTTCGAGCAGATTTTCGTAGGGGTGATGCGCAAACCCTCTTGGAAAATCTCACGAGCCTCGCCCGATAGACTGCCGGCCGTCATGCCGCCGACGTCGCCGAAATGATAGCGAATCGCCGCGAACATCACGATAGCGCCGTCATGCACAACCGGGTGGAGTTGCAGGATATCGTTGAGGTGAGTCCCGCCAGTGTAGGGATCGTTGTGAAGGAATATGTCGCCTTCGTGGATATCGTCGCCGAATTCCGCGAGGATCTCGCGCGTGGAATACGGCACGGAGAACACGTGAAGCGGGTGGTCTCCGTCACATTGCGCAACATAGCGGCCATCGGGGCCGACCAAGGCGGTGGAGAAGTCGTGGCCTTCGTAGATGATCGACGAGTAGGACGAATGGATCACGTTTGCCCGCATTTCCTGCGTCACCGCGATGAGCGCCTCGCGAATCAATTCGAGTCTGCCGACTTCATCCATGCCGTTATCTCCGTCTGGAACTGTTAGGCTTTCGCGGCAACGACCTTACCGTCTTTGATCTCGACCCCATAATCGCGTCGGGCGCCGTCCTCGGTGATATAGCCGTCCGCGAGATCGTCTTCAATGCGCCAGGCGTCGCGGTCTCCGGGGTCACCGTAGCCTCCCGCGCCCGAAAGCTGAAAACTGAGGACGTCACCCAGCTTCAGGGAGCGCGTCTCCTTTGTCTCCAGCGAGATCTCTTTGCCGTCGCGGGTGAGTAGGATCTCGGTTTTCTTGCCGGATTTGCCACCGAAGACGCCAAAGGGCGCGAATTTACGGCGGTCGGTCAGCAGCGTAGCCAGCGCTTCCTTGCACCTGAGCACGACATCCTTGCGCAACGCGAGTCCGCCGCGGAATTTCCCGGCACCGCCCGAATCGGCCATCAATTCCAGGCGTTCCACGAGCAGCGGTCCCGCGTTCTCGTAGACCTCGACCGGGATATTGGTGCAATTCATCAGGGGCGCCATGCCTTCTTCCCCGTCCTTGTCGTGTTGGCCGCCGTAGCCGCCGAAGAGCAGGTCGTATTGGACGAACGGCTTGCCGGTCCGGTCGTCAATCCCGCCGATGTTGGGATTGCTCCAGTGCGTGAAGGCGCCCATCGCGCGGTGGGGTATGGCTTGTGCGAGGGCGCCGTTGACCACCTCGAAGAGGCGAACTTGGTTGGACGCGCGGCCGCCCGCCGGTGCCGGGTGGACCGCATTGAAAAAGGAGCCCTCTCGGGCCGTGATCGTGATTGGTCGGATGGTGCCTTCGTTCTGGGGCATGACTGCCCGGGCCATGGCCATGGCGGAGAAATTCCCCCAGGCGCGCGTGAAGTTGTAGTAGGAGTTGATGCCCGCGGAGACCTGGTCGTTGCCTCCGCTGAAATCGAGTTCAATGTCACCGTCATCGATGGTGACGCGAACGTGGAACCTGACAGGGTCCGTTCCGGGTCCGGCGTCATCGAGAAAATCTTCGAATTCCCAGGACCCGTCGGGCAACGCCCGAATGAACTCTCGCATGCGGGATTCGGAAGCGACGAGAATCTCCTCGAAGGTGTTCTCGACCAGCTCTTCACCGTACTCCTCATAAATCGCGAGCATGCGGGTCAAGCCGACGTGGGCGGCGTTCCGCTGGGCGAACAAGTCGCCTTGCACCAAATCGGGTACGCGGACGTTCCCGCGGATCACACGCAGGATGTCCTCGTCCAGCTCGCCGGCACGGAACAGATGGACCGGCAGGAGACGCAGGCCCTCTTGATAAGCCTCGCTGACACCGGAAATTCCCTGGGAACCAGGAGTGGCGCCACCCATGTCGATGTGGTGCGCCGTGGCGCCCGAGTAACCGATCAGGCGGTCCTCCAAGAATATCGGCATGATGAGGAAGAGGTCGGGCAGATGGCCTGAACCCAGCGCGGAATCGTTGAACAGCACCACATCGCCGGCCACCAGCGTTTCCACGGGGATGTATTTGGAGATGTTGCGGATGACGTTGGGCATGGCCCCGATATGCGCCGGCGAAAACTGGCCTTGGGCAATGAGGCGCCCCTTGCGATCGAAGAGTCCCGACGAGAAGTCGTCACCTTCGCGGACCGCGGGCGAATAGGCTGTCCGCCGCAGTGTGCCGCCCATCTCCTCGACGATCGACATCAGCTTGCTCCAGACGATCGACAAGGTAATCGGATCGATCCTGGTATTAGGTCCACCATCCGCCGTGGGGCCGACGTCAGCCATGGATTGGGAGTTCGCGTCGCTCACCCGTTGTCCTTCACGTTTATATCGATGATCACGTCGCCACGTTCCGACATGCTAAGGCGATCGCCCGGCAGCGCAAGTATCGTCGACTCGGGATCTTCGATGATTGCGGGACCTTCGAGAGATCCCGCCGCCGCAAGCGCACTGCGATCCAGAATACGGCAGGGCACGCGTTCGCTAATTCCGGGAAAATAAACCTGGCGGGTGCCATCGACACCGCTGCTCTGCTTGTGCATCACAGCCTTCATTTCGAATGTTTCGGCCGTGGCGTCCGGGAACGTTGCTGCGAGGCACCAATCGACCGCTTCTACACCCGAGGCCTCGTCACGATACCCATAGTCACGCTCGTAGGTCGTATGAAAGACCTCGATCACGCGATCCGCGTAGCCGCCATCTATCTCTCCATCCGGAAGGTTGACGTTAATCTCGAATCCCTGTCCGGCCTGTCTCAAATAGGCGTACCGGGACAACTTCGGCGTGCCCGATCCCAGACGCGGAGCATCCTTCGCCACCAACGATTCCAATTCGGCGTAGGCCGCGGCAATTTGCTCGTTCTTGCTTGAGTCCAGCACCATGGCTCGCGTGATCGTGACGTCGATGCGGGCCTCTGCCGTGAGCAGCCCGACGGCCGAGCCAACGCCAGCCGCCGCAGGAACGATGACGCGGGGAATGGACAGCGAGCGGGCGATACGCGATGCATGGATTGGCCCCGCGCCGCCGAAGGCGATCAGCGTGTACTTACGGGGATCACGGCCTTTCTCGACCGACATGACCCGCATCGCACGCTCCATATTGGCATTGGCGACGGCATGGATACCCCACGCCGCATCATCCAGCGAAAGCCCGAGAGGTTCGGCGATGTCCCGCTGGACGCCAGCTTGTGCGGCAGCCAGGTCGAGCGTCATGACTCCGCCGTTGAAGTAGCCGGGATCGAGATAGCCCAACACGAGATTTGCGTCCGTGACGGTCGACCGGTTGCCGCCTCCGCCGTAACAGATCGGCCCCGGCTCCGCGCCGGCGCTCTTCGGGCCGACCTGGATCGTATGCCCGTCGGTTGTCGCGATGCTGCCACCGCCGGCGCCGATCTCCAGTAGTTCGATGGCCGGGGTCGACAATGGCAGGCCGCTGTAGCGCCGCGAATCAACGGTGTCGACTTCGAACGAAGACGTGATGACCGGTTCACCGCCGTCGACCACCCCGAGTTTGGCGGTCGTGCCACCCATATCGAAGGTCAGCACGTGATCGGTTGATTCAAGCTGGCCGACATGACGTGCCAGGAGGACACCGGCTGCCGGGCCCGACTCGACGATACGCACGGGAGTGTCGCGCGCGATTTCCGGCGTCACCAGGCCGCCATTGGACTGCATCACGTGCAACGAGGCCGTGAACCCCTGCTGCGTCAGCGCATCCTGCAAGGTATCGAGATAGCGCGACACGATGGGTTTGACGTAGGCATTCGCCAGCGTCGTGCTGGTGCGTTCGTATTCGCGGATGCGCGGTGAGACATCACAGGATACTGAGATGGCCAGATCGGGCGCGCGTTCAGCCAGATGGCGGGCCGCGGCGCGTTCGTGTTCAGGATTGGCGTAAGAATGCAAGAACACGACGGCGGCCGACTCGATGCCCTCCGCCAGAATCTGATCGATCGCTGTATCGAGGCTGGTCAAGTCGATCGGCGAGACGACGCTGCCGTCGGCATCGACACGCTCCGAGATTTCGTAAATGTTCCGCCGGCGAGTCAAGGGCTCAGGCTTGTGGAAATAAAGGTTGTAGGTCTCGTAGCGCTTCTGGCGACCCAGTATCAGGACGTCACGGAATCCCTCTGTTGTCAGCAGGGCCGTCTTGACGCCGCGTCGTTCCAGAATCGCATTCGTTGCCACGGTCGTTGCGTGCAGCAGAGAGCCGACCTCGCCGGGGGTCTTGCCCGTCTGTGTCAGAACCTCATCCAGACCGGCCAACACGGCCCGAGCCAGGTCGTCGGGCGTCGTCAACGTCTTGGCGACGTTCAGGACACCTGTCTCGGAATCGTGCAGCACGATGTCGGTGAACGTTCCGCCGATGTCGAATGCGAGTCGGATCATGCTTTGCTGAAGATTTAGAGTTGGGCAGAGAGTGCACGGTTGGAAGGCGCGAGTGTGAAGGGTTAAGCGGTTGGCGTAAAGGCCAGGCAAGCATTGGGCGTGGTCGTGTCAGTGCGCTAACTTGCCTGTCAGAAATTAGAAGGGGAATTTCGATGAATTATGAACATATGTCGGTCGAAAAAACGCACGGAGAGCGCGTCGTTCGGGTAACACTGAACCGGCCCGATAAATTGAATGCGTTGGGTTGGCGCACCTTCGAGGAGCTGTTTCACCTGACCGATATGCTGGCGGAGGATCGCGGCGTATCGGTTCTCATCCTCACTGGGACGGGGGAGAAGGCGTTCTGTGCCGGGGCCGATATCGATGATGTCTCCAAATTGACGGGAACGGAATTTCGAAAGTTCGCCGGACACACGGTGGACATCTACCGCCGTCTGCGGGCCCTTCCTCAGGTCGTCGTCATCGCGGCCAACGGATTGGGCTTCGGTGCGGGCTGCGCGCTGGTCATGGCAGGCGATATGGTCATCGCTGCACCGCACGCTCGATTCGCCCATCCCGAGATCGATGTTGGCATCGTTGGTGGTGCGGCGCTGCTGCCTCGGCATCTCAGTAGTCGTGCACGGGCCTTCGAGATGGTCCTGCTGGCGGAGCGGATCGGTGCCGAGGAAGCCAAGAATCTAGGGCTGGTGACCCGGATCGCTGCTGAGGGAGAGTTGGAGGCCTCGGTTTCGGAGGCCGTGGAGCAATTGCTCGACAAACCGCCCACGGTGCTGTCGATGGCCAAGGAGGCGCTGGTGCGCTGCGAGGCGGCATCGGACAATGAATCGGCGTTTGCGCTGCAACAGGATCTTGCGGCGGTAGTCTTTGACCTGCCCGAACGGGAAGAGCGAATGAGCGCGTTCTTGAAAAAGGGGTGAGGGCGGTGATGAGGCTCTATGGCTATTACCTGTCATCCAATGTCTATCGCGCTCGCGTCGCGCTCAACCTTAAGGGCGTGGCCTACGATGACGAGATCATCAACGTCCTCGAAGGCGACGCTGCATCACCCCAATACAAGACGTTCAACCCGCAAGCGAAAGTTCCCGCTCTGCGGGATGGTGATGTTGTCGTCACCCAATCCCTCGCGATTCTGGAATACTTGGATGAGAAGATTCCTGACCCACCGTTTCTACCCAGCGATCTGGCGGGACGTGCACGCGTTCGTAGTTTGTCGCTTGGCGTTGTCGGGGACATTTTCCCGCTGCTGCCAAGCCGAATTCGCAACGCCCTCGCCAATGATCTCAATCAGGATGAGGCCGGGGTCCGCCGCTGGTGCCACGACTGGGTTTGCCGGGGACTGGAAACACTGGAAGCGTCCTTGGTGGACGATTCGGCAACGGGTACCTACTGCCACGGCGACTCGCTGACCATGGCGGACATTTGTCTCGCCTCAACCATTCAGGTTGCGCGGCGATATGACTGTGATTTGAATCCGTATCCGACCGTGGCAGGCATTTACGGCCGATGCGAGGTGATGACTGCGTTTCAGGACGCCCTGGCCGTGAATCAGGCAGACGCACCGCCGGACTTCAAAGGGCTGTAGCGACGCAGGATAACTGCGTTGATGGCCTCAGGCACTCGCGCCACCGGTTCGTTGGCGGACGACGAGAACGCTGCCGATTGCCGCAAATACGATCAGTGCCAAGGCGTAGAAAAGCCACTTTGGCCGGCCGAAGTCCATGAAAGCGCCGAATATGACCGGTGTGATGGAGCCCCCGAGATCAAGGCCCGAATAGACGAATCCAAACACCCGACCGGTGGCGCCCGGAGGTGTCGCCCGCCGCACGATGAGGTCTCGTGACGGCATGGCAAGTCCCAAAGCAATGCCGGATAGCACGTATCCAGCAAACATGTACGAAAACGGCAGCGCGATACTGGCCATCGCCAGATAGATCAATGCCGTGACACCGAAGGCGACAGCGACGACCTTGCCAGGATCGGCGACTTTGTCAGCCGTAAAGCCACCAGCGATGACGCCCACCGCACTCGCGGCGAGAAATGCGGTGAGAGCCGAGCTCGCGAGTGCGATGTCGACGGGATACATCGTCGTCAGGACCACGACCGAGAACGATTGTAGACCCAGTTGGGCCATCGCCAGGAACAGGAAGAAGACAAACGAGGCCAGGATCGCGACATTCAAGAGGGGACGGATGCTACCGGCGTGGTCTGTCTCCTGGTGATTGACGTGACGCTGCCGTTGCGCGTCGCTCTCATCCTTCAACAATGTGCCCTGCCAGGTCAGAGCACCGGCAATCGCCAGGCCGCCTCCGCCGATGATCATGAGAGCCATCTCCCATCCCAGCAACGCCGACAACGCGATCATGAACATGGGCGCCACAATCCAGCCGACGTTGCCGCCGAAGGTGTGGGCGCTATAGGCCCGGCCGAGCCGTCCCGGACTGACCGAGGCTGTCAGGATTGCGTAGTCCGACGGATGGAACACGGCGTTTCCCAGTCCGGCGACGATCGATAGGACGACGAAAGCTGGATAGGTTTGCATTATACCCATCAGCAAAAAAGCGGCTCCCAGCAAGGTGATGCCGCCGATCAGCACCCGGCGGGCACCGATTCGATCGACCAGGAAACCAATAGGTGTCTGACTTATGCCGGATGAGATAAAGAAAATGCTGCTCAGTAATCCGAGCGCGGCATATGACACTCCCAACTCCTCTTTGAGGATTGGGAACAGCGGCGGCAGTGCCAGCTGGAAAAAGTGGCTTACGAAATGACCGCTGCTGACCAAGCCGATGATTTTGACGTCTTGCGCGATCGGGACGGTGTCAGTAGTGGTCACAATACTTTCCAGCGTGAATTCTTGAGGCAGATTGGGGGGCGTGCATCAACGATGATGGTGTCGTCATTGATCCTTCGGACACGCAGAGAACAATTGGTGAAGAAACATGAGTCTGGGTGTTTGTTCTTGTGGCGTCGCGATGAATTCGCATATGTCGAAGCGGTGTAACAGATTGGTTCCCGCTCAGTACAGCGATGGTCACGCCAGGCCCGCGAGAATCAGTCTCAGTATCTTCGTGGTTGACGATGATCCCATTGCCGTCGAGGTTTTGAAAAGCCTACTCGAAGCGGAGGGGCACGTGGTTCAGGCCTATGGTTCCGCGGCCACCGCCGCCCCGCATTTGTGGCGCAAAAGGCCTGACGTGGTCATCGTCGACCTGGTGATGGCCGAAATCGACGGCCTCGAACTCTGCCGTTACGTGTCGAACCACCCCACCTTGGAAAATACGACGCTCATTGTGGTGTCGGGATTGGATGAGGCGTATTGGCGGGACCGAACCAAGGAAGTCGGAGCTGCAGGCTTTCTGGCGAAACCCATCACATCATCAATGGTGAAGAAAATCGAGGCCCTCGCGAGTGTTCCACGCTTACGCTGACTTGTCCAAGTCACGCCGTGCTGCGCACCACTGCCATGCCGGTAATCCATTCGGGAATGATGTCGTAATAGTCGAGGCTGAGCGCCGGCGCCTCGCCAGATGCCGCCGCCAGTGCTGAGGCCGCGGCGACCCAGCAGCGCACCTCATGGCCGCCGAAGCCTGCTTCGCGGTCCATCATCTCATCTGTCCAATTATCGAATGCCTCCAGCTCCCCATTGAGCAAGTGCTTCAGGAAGCGGCGGTCGAATTCCTCTTTCGGTGGCAGGATAGGTCCTTCTCCCCGGCACATCGCCTTTGCTGCCTCGACGACACGGGCTTCGCGGCGCTTGAACTCTTCGGGTGTCGGCACGTTGCGCTTGACCACCCGGTTGACGATCTTGGGATCGTCAAGGTCGACCACCGGCGTGGGTGGATCGTGCGAAAGTCCGCCGGAGCCGATGACGACGACGCGCTTATCGAGGCGCGAGAGGAAGCGGCCGACGGCGGCACCCATTTCGCGAACCCGGCGAAAGCCCGGCCGCGTGATGGCCGCGCAGTTCACGACAATCGGCAAGACCGGATAGATGGCCAGTCCGCCGGTGAGCTTGTAGAGCGGAATCGTTGCACCATGATCCACCTTGAGATCGTACGAGATCGTGGGATCGAAGCCTTGGTCGCAGAGCGATTTGAAGCAAGCCAGGGCAGTATCTTCGGGCACCGCGAGGTTCCCGGGTTCCAAACCCCAGTCGTAGCTCCCGTGCGCCGCTGCACCAATCACGAAGGCAGGCATCAGGTCGTAGAACAAGCCGTTGAAGTGATCGGGGCCGAACACCACCAAGAGGTCAGGGTCCTGGGCTGCGATCCACGCCTTGGCTTCGGCTAGAACCTTGAAAAATGTTTCTCCTTGCTCCACGTCAGACGGATCAAGTCCTCCCAGCATCAGTGGACTGTGCGACATGCAGACAAGCGATACGGACATGGCAGTCTTCCAAATACGGCGTCAGACGGGCCACTTAGTGTAGGAGGGGCGGGCGCTCCATGAAAGCGCCGGGCGGTTGCCCGCGCCCGTGCTTGCTGCTCTTTGACCCTACCTATTGATCTAAGATTGGAAGCTCGGGCGGGCGGCGACGTCTTCGTACCAGCGCGCCACGTTGGGGCAGGTGTCGGGAACTGGGCACTCGAGTCGCGACCCCAGCTGGATCGTCAAGTGAGCCGTAATGTCCGCGATTGAAAAGCTCTCGCCGGCAATGAGAGAGTTGCTGGAAAGCTGTGCATCCAATCGTTCGAGCAAGAGGGCCAGCAAGTCCTTGCCGCGCTGGACAATGTCTGGCGATTGCTTCACGTCGGGGTTGCGCGTGCCCTGAATGACCCGCCCCTGGAATCCCGGTTCCGCGTTGCGTAGTGCAAAGATCACGGGGAGGTATCCGTCCAATTCGACCCGGCGGTTCCACATTTCGACGATAGCCCGTTCCTGCGGGTCGCGCCCCATCAGGGAGGGTTCAGGGTTGAGCTCCTCAAGATAACGGCAGATGGCGACCGATTCGCCGATACAAGTCCCGTCGTCGAGTTCGAGAAACGGGACAACGGCGAAGGGATTCATGGTGCGATAGGGTTCCTCGAACATGGCGCCGTCTCGTAGGGCCACCTCGACGATCGGAATATCCAAGCCTTTTTCCGTCATGAAGATGCGGACACGTTGGGCGTTGGGAGCGGGGGCGAAATCATGGAGCTTCATACGGGTCAATTCCTTTGTCACATCAGAGTACCAAGGGACACAAATTACTGAGCGAAGGGGCGTTGTGCCAGTTCTCCCACTATCTGCTGAATATGCAGCCGCTCCGATTGCTATCTGGGGATTGCCGGTTAAACTTTTCCGCCAGAGATCACGACGAATTAGGCGATTGCGGAATGGAGAGGCGTTATGGCGACGACGGTGCAAGGATATCCGGAGATCAACGAACGCAGCCGCGGCTGGCTTCGTTACCTTCACCGCAAGGCGACCACGCCCGACAATTGGGACAAGGATGGCCGTCCGCACGTCCATTGGGACAACATCAGCGGTGAACCGCGGCGGTCCTGGTATCGCTTCGATCTCTTTGAATCGAGCTACGCCATGGGCCTCATGTGCGATACGACCCCGGCCTGGCGTGAGGTCTACGGCACGGTGCTCGATGAACTGGCTGCGCGGTACACGGGATGGTGGGCCGCCGAGGATTGGCTAACGCAGATTGGCGAGGATCCGCGCCGCGAGCAATATCCGGAAGAATGGATGGAGGCCTGGATCCCGGAGTTCCTGCGCGGCCGCTACGACACACCCGGCTGGACCGCCGATGGGGTCGAACCCTGGGGCCGCCAGATCGATCCTATCCAGGCCGACGGAGCGCTTTGGTTGAAGGGGAATTTTCTCATCGTTCTCGGTCTGCACAAGTATGTCAGCGGTGATGACAAGTGGAACGAACCGTTCGAGACCATCCGTGACGGGGAGAACACGTTCACCTGGACCTATTCGGGTGTCGCCGAGCACTTGGCAAAGCAGTGGTCGTCCCGGCCGGAAGGATGCCACTGCGAGAACACTAAGATCTGGCCCATATGACTGGCGCCCGCGGGCCTCGGTCTGAGGCTCCACGACATCAACCACCGAACTGACCTGCACCTCGCCTTCGACAATTGGTGGGAGTATGCGTTGCAGCATTATCTGCCGGTGCGGGACGGACAGGTCGGTGACTGGTACACCAATTACCACGACCCTATCATCGGCTATAACCACAAGGTCAGCATGCGCCCCGATGGTTCCGGGTCGTTCTTCTGGGGTAACTACGACAAATTCCTCATGGTTCTCGGGCTGACGCCGCAGCGTCCGGACGTCGCACGCCAGTTCTTCAATTCAGCCGTCGAATGTTTTGGCTGGCGCTCGCTTGAATCAGCCGAAGAGCCACCAGGCAATCCACGGGCGACACTCTATGGGCTCGCCTTCGCCCGTGAGTTCGGCGACGACGGGATGCATGCCAAGCTCAAGGAGTGCGCCGAGGCTCATCATGAACCGACGCTCGATCCTGAGACACTGGAATTCACATGGGGGTTCGGGCTGAACGAGCCCCATCCGCGCGGCCAGTTCAACGCCTCGGCCGCGATGGTGGAATCCATCAGCGAAGGTGCTTGGTGGCGCTTGTTCAACGAGCCCAACTTGCGCAAATTCGTTGACCCGACCGTCTATGGGGTCGATTTCCCGACCGTGTGCCTGAGCCAGGCGATCTACGATGAATCTCGGCGCATGCTGGTCGTGTCGACGGATGCGGGGGTCCCGGCGGTGCGGGGCAAGCCGACGACCTTCCGCGTGACAAACATCGATCCCTCTGCGTGTACGGTCATCATTGACGGTGAGAAGAGCGACGACTGGCGGGAAGTTGACGGAGACCTCGAGGTGTCGACTACCGTGGGCGCCCATACGTTCCTGATCAAACTGAGGTGATCAAGTCAGACCAAACACGCTGCTGGAACGAGGGCGTGGCCGCTCGGCCGCACACCCAGACATAGATTCAAGGAGAGCCCCGACATGGATACGGGTACGCCAGTCTGCATCGTTGCCGGTGTCGGACCCGAAAAAGGGACCGGTGCCGAGATCGCCCGTCGCTTCGCGGACGGCGGCTACCGGGTCGCCATGATAGCCCGGGACGAAGCCCGTCTGACCGACTTGGAAAGTAGAATCTCGGGGACCAAAGCCTTTCCGTGCGACATGGCCGATCCTGAAGCCTTGGTCGCTACGGTGGCGAAAATCCGGAATGACCTCGGTGCTCCAGCCGTAACGGTCCATAACGCACCACTCTCGACGCGGGGGCCCTTTCTCGAGGTCGACCCAACGGATCTTGAGAAGAACTTCCGGGTCAACGTCACGGCCTTGATGTATCTGGCGCGTGAGACTCTGCCGGCCATGCTCGAGACCGGCAAGGGCGCCATTCTCGTCACAGGCAATACGGCGTCGACCCGCGGCAAAGCGCGCAACGGGTTCTTCGCGTCGACCAAGGCCGCACAGCGGATCCTCGCCGAATCCATCGCCCGGGAGTTCGGCCCGCAAGGCATCCACGTCGCATACTTCATCATCGACGCGGCGATCGATACACCGCGTACCCGGCCGGTGCTGTTCCCTGACGCGTCGGATGAATTTTTCGCGCATCCGACGGCGATCGCGGATGAGATGTTTCATGTCGCCCATCAAGATTCTTCGACCTGGTCGTTCAGTGTCGAGCTTCGCCCTTTCGGCGAGGTTTGGTGAGTCGCCCGCTCCGTTAGAATTCCCTCTCCCTGGCAGGGGGAGGCTAGGGTGGGGGTTCCTGGGCTTGGTTAGCCGTTCCGGACAGACGAGATACACATCCCCTCTCACTCCCTCCTACAACGGGGAAGGAACTGAACGGAACTCAAGCATGCGCGACGCGTTCGATGGGGCGTTCGTCGATGGGGTAATGGATGATCGCCGCGAAGATGCCGAGCGCGATATTGATCCACCAGATCGTGTCATAGGACCCGGTCAGGTCGTAGAGATAACCGCCCAGCCAGGCGCCGAGGAAGGCTCCAACCTGGTGGCTGAAGAATACGATCCCGAATAATGTCCCCAAGTACTGTATCCCGAAGATCTGGGCGACCAAGGCCGACGTCACTGGCACGGTACTCAGCCAGACCAGCCCCATGGTGATGGCGAAGATGATCGCGTTGAGTGGTGTGGCGGGAAGCATCACGAAGGCGGTGATGGCAACAGCACGGCCGAGGTAAAGCAGGCAAAGGAGTCCTTTCTTGCTCATGCGGTCACCCAAGACGCCAGCCATGAACGATCCGAAGATATTCATGAGGCCGATGGTCCCTAGCGTCCACGCCCCGACATCTGCTGGAAGTCCTCGGTCGACAAGGTAGGCGGGCAAGTGCGTTGCCATGAAGATGACGTGAAACCCGCAAACGAAGAACCCCGCGTTCAGCAGCAGGAAGCCTCGGTGCCGGGCGGCCTCCCTCATGGCCTCACGGAAGCTCTGCTGTGATGTATCCGCGGTCGCGGGCTTGCCACGCAGCGGCCAGGCCATAGGCAGCATGGCGAGAGCACAGAGAGCGAGCAGGAGGAAAGCAGTCTGCCAGCCGTAGGCATCGAGAAAGGCCTGGCCGATCGGCACCATGATGAACTGCCCGGCCGATGCGCCGACGGAGACGATGCCGAGGGCGAAGGTCCGCCGTTCCGGTGGAACCACGCGACCCACGGCGGCGAAGGCAATCCACAGTCCGCAGCCCGCGGTTCCGAAACCGACGAGCATGCTCGCCGTGATATGCGCCACGATCGGTGATGATGCCCATGCCATGAACGCCGTGCCGGCGGCGTACATGAGGCAACCGATGACGAGCATGCGGCCCGAGCCGTAGCGGTCGGCAATGACGCCGGCGAGAGGTTGCGCCGCCCCCCAAACAAGGTGCTGGATCGCGATCGACAGGGCGAAGACCTCCCGGCCCCAGCCGAGATCGGCCGAGATCGGCTGCAGGAAGACGCCGAAGGAAAAGCGTACTCCGTAAGACATTCCTGCGACGACGCATCCGGCGAAGATGATAATCGCCAACGCCCGGCCGGACTTGAAGGATGGGTTTGTTGTGTCGGTCGCGATGGTCATACAACACCTGCGGCCGGAACGACGCGCTCGATGGGGCGCTCATCGATCGGATAGTGGATGACCGCGGCGAAGAACCCGAGGCCGACGGCGATCCACCAGGTGATCTCGTATGACCCGGTGAGGTCGAACAGGCGGCCGCCCAGCCAGGCACCGAGGAAGGCGCCGGTTTGATGACTGAGGTAGACGATTCCGTTCAGCGTACCCATGTACTGCGGCCCGAAGATCTGTGCCACCAGCGATGAGGTCAACGGCACGGTGCTGAACCACAGGAGGCCCATGGTCGCCCCGAAAATCAAGGTATTGGCGATAGACGGGGGCGATAGAACGTATACGGTGATCACGAGCGACCGGCCAAGGTAAAGCAGCGTCAGGATGCCCTTCTTGCTGAAACGGTCGCCCAACACGCCGGCGATAAGCGAGCCGATGATGTTGAGCAGCCCAATAACGGCCAGCGTCCAGGCGCCGATCTCCGCCGGCAGGCCGATGTCGGCCACATATGCGGGCAGATGCGTTGCGATGAACACAACGTGGAATCCACAGACAAAGAATCCGGCATTGAGCAACAGGTAGCCGCGATGTTGCGCGGCCTCTGCCATCGCACTGCGGAACCTCTGTGGGGAGACGGCAGGCGTTGCAGCTCGGCCCGTAATGGCACTCGCCATCGGCACCATGATGAGTGAGATAATTCCCAGCAGGATAAAGGCGGTCTGCCAGCCATAAGCGTTGAGGAATGCCTGACCGATCGGCACCATGGCGAATTGACCGAAGGAGCCCGCGGCCGAGATGATGCCCAGCGCCAACGTTCTGCGCTCTGGCGCCACGACTCTGGAGACGGCCGCGTAAACGATCCACAGCCCACAGCCGGCACTCCCGAGTCCCACAAGTACACCGACTGTTAGGTGGGCGAGCAGCGGGGTCGAGGACCACGCCATGAGCGCCGTGCCGGCGGCGTACATCAGGGTGCCGACGACAAGGACCCGGCCCGACCCGAAGCGGTCGGCAAGCATCCCGGCGAAGGGTTGGGCGACACCCCACAAGAGACTCGAGAGCGCGATCGAGAATGCGAAAACCTCGCGGCCCCAGCCGAAGTCGGCCGAGATCGGCTGCAGGAAGATACCGAATGAGGATCGGATGCCGAACGACAGCGCACCGATCACGCTGCCGGCGGCGATGAAAATCGCAATGTTCCGGCTAATCCTGGCGGCGGAGTTGTCGGTGTCGATCATGCTGCATCCAAGGAGGGGGCGATGCGGTGCGGGTGAACGCCTCAATAGGCTCAAAGCCCCGACCTGTAAACAGATGAGGCGTGGCACATCGCGCCTGGCACAATGGCGGTGCTTTATGCCGTGGTGATGGTGGCGCGTAGGCAGCGCCGGACGGCGTCAACCAGGACCTTTCCGGTGAACGGCTTGACCAGCGCGACGTTGGCCTTCTGGCGCTTGGCTTCGGCAAGCGCTTCGACATCGCCGTCGATGAAACCTGAAATGGCAATGATCTTGGCGTCGGGCTCATGCCAGCGCATGGCGGCGATGGTTTCAACGCCGTCAGCGTCAGGTAGAACGATATCGACGATGGTGACATCAACGCGATCGTTGCGGAAGCTGTCGAGATCGGCCTCGCCCGTCTCGGCTTCGATCACGTCGCAGCCCGCATTTTCCAGGACCCGGCGGATTCCCGCCCGGACGGTGGCATCGTCGTCGATGACGAGCACTTTCGTCATGACGCTTCTCCTCTCCCCCCGCGGCTGTCGTTGGACCCCCTCAGATCCCGTGTGGCATGTTAACGACAACTGCTGATACTGCACATATTACGGGAAAATAGTTAACAAACGCTAACGCATCGGTGGCAATGAGTTCAGAGTTTTCGGGTCAGTTTTTTCAGCCAAGCGAGCAAGACGAGCAGGACTGCGCAGATCACGGTCATCATGTGCAGAGAGGCTGAAAATCCACCCGTCAGGTCATGGATGGCTCCAACCAGAACCGGACCCAGGACACCGCCGACCTCGGCCGCGGAGAAGAACAGGCCTCCGGCCGCGCCGGCGTTGCGGGAATCCACACCGCGGGACTCGACCAGCACCAAGATCGCCACCGCCATCATGGCGCCGCGGGAGACGCCCTGACACATCAGCCCGAAGGCCAGCAGCGGCCCTGCGGACAGGTGCAGCAGCATCGTCGCCGTACCGGCGGCGACGATCAGCACGCCGAGGATCAGTATCCGGCGTTCTTCGGTGGCGAAGCGGGGGATGGTCAGCGCCGCGAAAATTCCCACGGCCGTTGGGATGGAGGCCCAGTAGCCCGCCGTAGCCGCATCCATGCCGCCGGTGCGCAGGATTTCGGGCAGCCAGTTGTTGAGACCGTGGTTGAAGATGAACATGCCGACGCTCATCATCAGGATGAGGCGTACGGCGGGTTCGGCCAGGAGTTCGCCGAAGACCTGGAACTGGGAACGTTTCGGCTCCGCCGCGATCCGGCGTTCCATGGTCCGGCTTGCGGAATGCGAGGAAATGAGAACCCAGAGCAGGCCGCACACGACGGCGACGCCGGCGTAGGTGAACAGCACGGCACGCCAGTCGTTGTCGTAGAACGGCATCATCACGCTGTTGGTAAGCGACAGCGACATGATGTTGCCGATCGCCGGGCCCGAGATGTAGAGGCCCATGGCGATGCCGCGCTCTTTGCCTTCGAACCACAGGCTCATGACCTTCGGCGCACCGATCGAAATCAGCGGCCCGCCGAGGCCAAATACGGCGACGGCAATGAACATCGAGAGGTAGTCGTCGGCGAAGCCCCGCAGGATGCCGGAGAGCGTGATCAACACCGTGCACAACATGATCGAGCGCCGCGGCCCCATGCGGTCGATCAGGGCGCCGGCAGGCAGAGACGACGCGATGTAGATCAGCGGCCAGGCGCCGAGCACGGTGCCCATGGCGCCGTGGGAGATTCCGAGTTCCGCCGTGATCGGGGCGATCAGGGGTGCCATTGAGGCGACGAACACACCGAACGAGAAATAGATGAGCCAAACGCCGGCCAGCATGGCCCAGCGATAGGGATGTGTCGGCGCATGAAAGTCTTGTGCGTCTTGGTCGTCAGGTGCTCCGGGTTCGGCTGTCATGCCCGCGTGAGTACAACAGCCCGCATTTCCGGGCAAGCGGTCAGCCCGCCCACGCGTCCCACAGCGATACATCGTGCCAGGCACCGTGCCTGGCACCGGACGGCTATATGATGATACTGACGGAGCGCTGCGGGCGCAGGGCCTCGAGGTCGAGCACGCTACGGCGGCGCTGGTAACGCAACTCTCCGTCGTCGACGACTTTCAAGAGATGGTCGTAGTGTCCGATGAACATGTCCTGGGCGCCCTTCTTCATCCGCGCAATCATGAAATTCGCGGCGAGGCGGATGGTGCCGCTGTCGGCTTCAAGCAGGCGCACGTTGGAAATGAATCGGCGGGTGCGGGCAGGTGGGCTTTCGGCATAGCCGTCAGGGCTCATCAGGCGGCCCACCCGGCCTTTCAGCACGGTCATGGTATCGGCGACGAAATGGAGAGCCGTGTCGGGGGAGCCGTCGGGCGCGTCGGTCGTCGGGACCTCATATGTGCCATCGGGTAGAAACAGTTCCAACCAGTCCTCGAGACGCCAGGAATCGAGCAGGTCGGCCTCGTCGTAGAGGAAGGTTTCGAGGTCGGCCGCCGTGATATCGTTTGCGGTGCTGGCCTTGGCGGTCATTCTGCGGCCGCCTCCCGGGGCGTGCCGGTCGCCGTGCGGTTCGTGACCTGGGCGTTCATGCGCCGGGCCCACTCGCGGTAGAAAGCCCGGGTTTGGCCCTCATAATCCGATTGCACCTCGGCCTCGGGGCGGGTCGCTTCGCCGAAATAGCCACGGCTGAAGTCCGACCAGGCAAGTTCGCGGTGCGCGCCGAATGCCCGCTGTGAGCCTTCGAAGACTTCGATGTCGTCGGGGGTCGCGAATCCGCCCGGGCCGAGGAAAGTATTGAAGGCATGCAGCCGCCGCGATCTTGCTTCGGCCGGCTCGCCCTTGGGGGCGAGGGCCCATTTCGTGATTTCCATCAGGCCCGGCGCGATTGGGTTGACGACGCGGACCACGAGCGCCACGACGTCCGCCACCGTCATGTTGGGGAAGACCAGGATGTTACAGTCCCAGTCACAGATCATCTCGGCACGCTCCGGACCGACACGCGATTGGATATCCGCGCGCAGGGCCTCGAGCCGATGTTTCTCGGCCTCGCCCCAACGCGGCTCCCAACGGGCTACGGGACGGCCCCAGCCGGCCTTGAAGTGCACGGCGGAGTGGCCGTTGCCGAGATCGTAGCCGGCGCCGCCCACGCCGCCAGAGATATCGGCGCCGGTGCTCTCGAGGAAACGGAAATACGACGTGTGCAACGGCACCGTGTGGTAGAAGTCGATGACGTTCTCCATCTGCAGCTTCCAGTTCGCCCGCGCGGCGTAGAGCTGTGTTCCCTGAACGATTTCCATGCCGTTGCCGCCCTGGTCAGCAAGGTCGTCAAGGTACCGCGCCGCGTTGCCGAGGTACGTCGTGAGATCGGGGGCGTCGGGGTCGAAGCAGATGAAGACAAATTCGCGGTAGCTCTCGAGGCGCGGCACTTCCTTGAGATTGAAGTCTTCGCGCCGGAAGCCCCCTGTGTAGCCGTCTTCGGCCCGTACGGTGTGTACTTCACCCGTGTTTTTGAACGTCCACGAGTGGTACATGCAATGGAAAATCGACCGGTTGCCGGCGTCCTCGCGGCACAGCTCGGCGCCACGGTGCGGGCAGGAATTGATGAACGCGCGGATCCGGCCGTCGTCGCTCCGGCAGAAGATCAACGGCCGGAGCGCCAGCGTCCGGATTCTGAAATCACCGGGTTCGGTAAGCTCGGACTCGTGCCCGAGCAACAACCAGCAGTGATCGTAAATCGACCGCTGCTCTCGCTCGAACAGCTCGTCCGAGGCGTAGGCGAGGCGGTTGACGCGAAACACACCGGATTCCGCATCGTCGACAATCAGAGGTTGGCCGCCCGGTTCTGAGAATTCAGTCATGGTCACCCTCCTGACCGTAGTCTACCCCGCCCAGCAGCCGCTGTCAGACCCCGACTCCGAGTCGGAGTTTGGTGTCTGGCACCGAGCCTGGCACAGGGTATCGCATCGTAAGGTGATGGCGTTATCATCGCCGTAATGGGAGGTGCCGATGTCAGATATTAGGGCTCGCGATCTGGTCAGGGCCGACGAAGGGCTGATCAGCCGCCGGATTTTCTTTGATCCCGAGATCTATCGCGCGGAACTCGAGAATATCTTCGCCAAAAGCTGGCTCTACCTCGCGCACGAGAGTCAGATCCCCAATCCGGGGGATTACACCACCAATTACATGGGCGAGGACCCTGTGCTGATCTGGCGCGGCATGGATGGGAAAGTCCGCGCCTTCCTGAATTCCTGCCGCCACCGCGGCATGCGCGTCTGCCGCACCGACGCGGGCAACGCCCGCCAGTTCGCCTGCCCATTCCACGGCTGGACCTACGGCAACAGCGGCGAACTCAAGACCGTGCCGAATTTCGAGGACGGCTATTTCGGCGAACTCGATAAGGAGAAATGGGGACTGCACGCGGTGCCGAAGCTCACCAGCTACGGCGGCTTCATCTTCGGCAACTGGGACGCCGATGCCGAAAGCCTGGACGATTACCTCGGCGATCTGCGCTGGTATCTCGACATCCTGATCGAGCGCTCGCTCGGCGGCGTCGAGGTGATCCCGGGCCAGCAGCGGTACTCGATCGACGGCAATTGGAAGATCGCGGCGGAAAATTTCGTCGGCGACTCCTATCATCTCGCCCACAGCCACGGTTCGGCCTATGGTCTGCCGATCCGCCAGATCAACCCGACCAACCCGATGGTCTTCCGCGATCGCAAGCTCGAGTACTACGACATCGCCATGGAGGGCGGCCACGGCTTCACCCAGTTCACCCTGTCGGGCGAGCGCGTCGAGATCGATCGCATGCTGGCGGCGGAGATGGGCCCCGAGATCGTCGAGTACGTCGAGGAATGCCACGCCCGTCTCGAGAAGCTCTCCGAGGCCCAGGCGAAGGTGTACGCCCTGCCGTTCGGCAACGTGTTCCCGAACTTCTCGATCAACGATTTCAGTGCTTTGTCGCCGATCGGGCTCTACTTGTGGACCCCGAAGGGCCCGGGCAGCCTCGAGGTCTGGCAGTGGGCCGCCACGGACCGTGATGCGCCTCAGGTCATCAAGGATATTGCGCGCATCGATTTCACCCGGTTCCAATCGACGGCTGGAATCGTCGGTCCCGACGATACGGAGAACTTCGAGCAGGTCACGCAGTCGACGGCTGGCGTCGTCGGCCAGCGTCTGGACTTCAACTACCAGTTGACGCTGGAGCGCGAATTGGTCGAGGGCTTCGATGACGTTCCGGGATACATCTCGACGTACGTATCGGAGGAGAACCAGCGCCTGTTTTACAAGCACTGGGTCAAGCTGATGGATGATGGTGAAGGAGCCCGGCAGGCGTATGACAAGCCCCGACTTGCAGTACAAGGTTGAGCAGTTCCTCTATCGGGAAGTCCGCATGCTGGCGGAGGGCCGCTACGAGGAGTGGCTCGACCTGTTCAGTGAGGACACCCGCTATCTGATGCCGATCCGTGAGACCACGGCGACGCGCGAAGACTCGGAACGCGGTGAGGAATTCATCCCCCACATCGACGACGACAAGGATTTTATGCGGGCGCGGGTCCAGCGGCTGCGCCATCATTTGGCTCACGCCGAGCATCCTCCGTCACGGCTGCGCTATTTCATCTCCAACATCGAGGTGGACGATGCCGAGGGCGGTGCGGCGGGTGACCTCGACGTGCGGTGTAATCTGATGGTCTACCAGTCGCGGCTCGAACGGACCGAAAAGACCTTTGTCGGCCGGCGCGAGGACCGCTTGCGGCAGGAGAACGGCAGCTACCAGATCGCCAGCCGCAAGGTCGTCCTCGACCAATCCTTGCTGCCCCGCAGCATCACAATCTTTTTTTAGCTACCGAGACCCCTCGCCTTTGACGAGCTAGTCGGTTTCGCCGGTGGCTAAGAGAGCTGAAGCTATTTCTTCGATTCCCAGAAGGTGATCAGTTTGATCGCGTCCGCGGCGTCCAGGCGGCCGAGGGGGCCGGCGCTGTAGGACGACCCGCGCACCGTGCCGTCCTTGGCCAAGATGAATTCCGCGGGCTGAACGAATTTGCGGTCGCCCTCCCAGAATGCACCCACGGCCTCGCCCTGCTCGCGGCTTACACCCTGTGCAATGGGGAAGGAAACACCGTCCGCGATCTCCTGGGCATGCCAGGCGCTGTCCACGCTGCCGGCGACCACGACCTTGGTGTTGAGGGCCTCGAGGTCCGATTTATGGGCTTCCCAGTCGTCTAACTGACGACGGCAGTAGGGTCACCAGTGGCCTCGATAGAAAAGCACGATGTTGTAATCGGCATCGAGATCGTCGGGGACGGTCACCGTGCCGGCTCCGCCCACCAGGTTGAGGGTCGTTCTGGGGAAAGCATCCCCGATGTTGAGTTGATTGGCCACGGTCCGCCTCTGGTTCATAAACCTGTCATTAATCGGGAGATGCTAAACGGTAGGGCGACCTTGGTAAACGGGTGGACGAAGTTATCCACAGATCGCCGCAGAATTCACATCATGCCGGGCACGATGTTTCATTCTGGAGCATGAAAATTGCGAATTACAATTTTAAACAAACTGTGACTCGGAATTTGTTGACAGGTGCAACCGGTACGTGATTCAAATTCATTACCGTATTTGTTCAGTGACTAAGGATGTTGTGATGCTGCGAACGGTGTTTGGTGTTTTGGTGGTGGTTCTCTTTGCCGGTCCGGCATTTGCCGATTACAAGCCCGGTCTTGATGCGTTTCGCGGCGGCAACTACGAATTTGCCCTCAAACAATGGCTCCCTCTCGCTGAGAAAGGCCATGCCAAGGCCCAGAACAGTGTGGGCTTCATGCATGCCCGGGGTCTTGGTGTCCCGACCGATCACAGAGAAGCCATCAAGTGGTACACCAAAAGCGCCAAGCAGAGTTTCCCGCTGGCCGCCTACAATCTCGGCCTCATCTATACCCGTGGTACAGGGACCCTGCCCAATCAGGAAATGGCGACGGGCTGGTTCCGCAAAGCCGCAGAAGTCGGACATTTGAAAGCGCAGATCGTCTATTCCGAACGCTTGCGCGATGGCGTCGGAACGGAAGAGGATTTGTCGGCGGCATATGCCTGGCTGGTCGTCGCGGCCGACCAGGCCAAGGGCAAGGAACAGACCCGCATCGGCTCGACCCTGTCACGCCTTGTGGCGCGGATGTCTGGATCGGAAGTGTCGAAGGCTGCGGGTCTGGCCAAGCGCGTCAAAGCACGGGTCAACGAGGCATCGGCGCGCGTCGACCGCTAGGCCTCAAACGCGCGATCTTAAGTGTTAATCTAGAAATAACTCCTCAATTTCAATAGTTTGACGATCGAGGCCAAAGCCTGGAATCGTCCGAAAACCCCATATGTGACGGCGTGTGGAAATGGTGACGTCTGCCTGGATCAGGGGGGCGTGGTCCGGCGTCTGGCACGGACGGCAATAACGCTGGCACCGATCACGAGCACGGTGCCCGCCGCCAAGAACCAGTCCACGCGCTCATCCCACAGCATCCAGCCCAGCGCAGCGGTCGATGCGTGCGAGGACCGCTTCGGCCACCTCGACAGGCGAGAGCGTCTTGCGGCGGTAGTGGGCGACGAGATCCGTCGCCGTCAGCATGGCCAGGTCGTCCGTCATGAAATGTTCGCCCCTCTACAATCCGGCAGACTGTGAGTTTATGCCACCCAGGCGGCAATCGCATACGGGTGCCCCCGGGCACGGGCAGGCACACGTATGCGCACCGTCTGACTCACCGCGAAACATTCAGTATGCTGGGTTAAAAGGGGAGGATCGAACTGTGACCAATGACATCATCATCGACGCGCCGGTCGACTGGACCGGGGAAAATCCTGGCGTCTATCTGAAAGAGGATGCGGAAGGGCCCTGGGTGACGCTGGCCTCGTTTTTCCGAGTTTTTGTCTCACCCAAAGGCCCGGGCACGGCGCTGTTGCTTCTGGCGTCGCCGGGAGATGCATCCGGCTCGGACGCGGCGCCCAACGTGTGCATCACTGACAACGAGCCGCTGGCGCGGTGGCTGATCAGCGATTTCGCCTCGAACTTTGGCTTTTTCCGGGATCTGCCTTCGATTGCCGGCCTCAACTACGTCGGACTCGAGTCCGCCGAACGGGGCGGGGATGCGCTGACCACTTATAGCGAATCCGCTTCGGGTGGCGGCTATGACGTGAAACTCGATTGGCAGGGCGTGGGCGAACCCTTCGGACTGGTGATCCCGCAGGACACGTCGGCGACGGGAAAGCACACGATCCTGAGCATGTTCGTTGGCGCCGAAGGCGGCACGGTGACGCTGAACGGATCCCGGCTCGCCGGCCATGCGGTGCCTCACAACGCCTTCGGCAAGCAGATTACCAGCGCCTTCCTCGCCTTCTCCGAGACCTGGTTGCGGCACGACTGAAAAATGGTGTCTGACACCATTTATTTGGGGGAGGGTGACGCATGAAGCCGGCGCCGTTCGAGTACGTTGCGCCTGAGAGCGAAGCCGAGGTTCTCGAATTGCTGCACCGACATGGCGATGACGCGCGTCTGCTGGCTGGTGGGCAGAGCTTGGTCCCCATGCTCAACCTCAGGATCGTGCAGCCGGCCGTGATCGTCGATCTGGGGCGCTGTGCCCCACTCGCATATCTGAACCAAGAGAATGGCGCGCTGGTCTGCGGCACCATGACCCGCCAAATCATGGCCGAGAATTCGCCGGAGGTGCGTCAAGGCTGTCCGTTGCTCGCGGCGGCGCTCCCCTATCTCGGCGGCAAGGCCCATCGCAATCGCGGCACCGTTGGGGGCACGCTCGCACACGCCGACCGGCTGGCCGAACTGCCGGCTGTGGCATTGGCGCTCGAAGCCGAAATCATCGTGCGCAGCGCCGGAGCTGAGCGCACGGTGGCCGCCGCTGACTTTTTCCTTGCCGACCTCACCACGGCCCTCCAGGAGGGCGAGATGCTGCACGCTGTCCGTTTTCCCAAGGCCACGACCAACGAGCGCTCGGCCTTCGCCGAAGTGGGGAACCGGCGGCACGGCTTCGCGGTCGTCGGCGTCGCCGCTGTGTTGGAGGTAGGCAACGACGGAGCCTGCACCAAAGCGCGGCTGGCCGCGATGGGCGTCGGGGCAACCCCAGTCCGATTGATGGAAGCGGAGCAGATCCTGGAGCAAGGCTCGCTCGGTGAAGATGCCGTGCGCGCGGCGGGTGACGCGGCGGTCCGGGCGGTTGATCCGACCGATGATATCCATGCCAGCGCCGCCTACCGCCGGCGCCTGACTGCGACCCTGGTCCAGCGCTCCGTGCAGGAGGCGGTTGGTTCCGGTGGCTCCGATGGTACAGGGAGGGCTATGGCATGAGCAGCGGCACGGTCGAGGTACGCCTCACGGTCAATGGTGTCGAATACGCGCGCAGCGTCGAGCCGCGTTATCTGCTCGTCGATTTCCTGCGCCATGAGCTCGGCCTGACCGGCACCCATGTCGGATGCGAGCAGGGCGTCTGTGGCGCTTGCACCGTACTGCTCGACGGGGTGACGGCGCGAAGCTGCCTGCATTTCGCCGTCCAGGTTTCCGGCGCCGAGATCACGACGATTGAAGGCGTCACCGCGGACGACACACTCAGCCCCATCCAGGAAGCCTTTCACAGCAATCACGCGCTGCAGTGCGGCTATTGCACACCCGGCTTCGTGCTGACCACGGTGGAGTTGTTGCGCGAGAACTCGGCACCGGACGAATCCGAGATCCGCCAGGGCCTCACCAACAACATCTGCCGCTGTACCGGCTACGTGAACATCATCAAGGCCGTGGCCGAGGCGGCCGGCAATATGAAGAACGGGGCAGGCTGAGCATGGCCGTGCAGGACAGACCGGACGAAAGCTCCTGGAAAATCGTCGGCCAGAGCGTGCCGCGGCGCGAGGATGCCTGGCTGCTCACGGGCAAGGGTTGTTACGTCGACGACGTGCCCGAGCCGCCCAATACGCTGCATCTTGGTTTCGTCTTGAGCCCCGAAGCCCACGCCCGCATCGTCTCGATCGACGTGGCGGAAGCGAAAGCCCTGCCCGGCGTCTTCGACGTGCTGACGGGCGAAGACGTCGCGGCCCTGGCGCAACCGATTCGTACCGGATTTCTGCTCGAAGGCCACCGGGATACCTCGCGGGATGCCGTCGCCCGCGACAAGGTGCGCTTCGTCGGCGAGGCTGTGGCCGTAGTCGTGGCCGAGAACCCTTACGTTGCTGAGGACGGCGTCGAGCGCGTACATATCACCTACGATCCGCTGCCGGCAGCCGTCGATCTCGAAAGCGCGGCCCGTGATGACGCGCCGGTCGTCCACGAGGAACTCGGCACCAACATTTTGCTCGAATCGACTTTCGCCACGGAGGGTTTGGACGAGGCGTTCGCTGGCGCGACCCATGTCATCAAGGAGACCTTCCGCACCGGCCGGATCGCCGGCGTGCCGATGGAGCCCCGCGGCTGCCTCGCAACTACCGACCGAGCTGGTGAGGAGCTCACGGTGTGGACGTCGACACAGATCCCCAACATCGTGAAGACGGCGCTTGGCAAGTTGCTCGGTCACCCCGAGTCGAACATCCGCGTGATCACGCCGGATGTCGGCGGCGGCTTCGGTACCAAGGCCCACTTCTACCCGGAAGAGTTGGTGTGCCCGGCGCTGGCCCTGAAATACGGCCGCCCGGTGGAATGGATCCAGGACCGGCGCGAGGAGTTGCTGACCAACATTCACGCCCGCGAGCATATCTACACGGTCGAGGCCGGTATCGACGCCGATGGGGTCATCGTGGCCATGCACTGCAACATGATGGCCAATTCAGGTGCTTATTCGTCTTATCCCTTCGGGGCGACCCTGGAACCGGTGGGCGGCGTGCGTTTCGTCCTTGGGCCCTATCACATCCGTAACTACGGCTACGAGACCCGTGCCGTGGCGAGCCACACCTGCCCGGCCGGCGCCTATCGCGGCACCGCGCAGCCGACGGCGATGTTGGCCATCGAGGGCATGATGGACCGTATCGCGCGTAAGGTCGGGATCGATCCGGCGGAAGCACGGCGGCGGAACCTGATCCAGCCGGATCAACTGCCCTATACCACCGCGGTCGGCATGTTCTACAGCACCGGAAGTTACACGGAGTCGCTGGCGCGCGCCATGGAGATGATCGGCTACGAGGACTACCGGGCAAGCCAGCCGGCGGATCGGCTGGTCGATGGCAAGTACCGGGGCATCGGCATCTGCTGTTACACCGAGAACTCGGGCATGGGCGTGGCAGCCATCCGGGCGCGCGGCTGGTCGACCTTGCCCGGCTTCGACGGCGCTTTGGTACGGGTCGCCACGGACGGCAAGGTCAAGGCTTACATCAGTCACGCCGCGAGTGGGCAGGGGCACTACACGTCGTTCGCGCAAATCGTCGCCGACCAGGTCGGTGTGCCCTTCGAGGACGTCTCCATCGTCGTTGGTGATACCGGTCAGACACCAGCGGGCACCAACACCTTTGCCAGCCGGGGCACGGTCACCGGCGGTGGCGCCGCGATCCGGGCCTGCCTCGTGGTGGCGGACAAGATGAAGCGCATCGCCGCGCAGGTGCTCGAGGTCAGCGCCGACGACATCGTCCTTGAGGACGGCAAGGCGGTGGTCCAGGGCGTACCTGACATGAAACTCAGCGTGCGCGAGATCGCCGAGGTCGCCTATTCCATGTCATCGCATGACCTGCCCGAGGGCGAGGATTACGGCCTCGAGGCGACCGACCATTACGACGCCGGGATGCCCACGATCGCGAACGCGGTGCACATCGCCGCGGTGGCGGTCGATGCGGCGGACGGAACGGTGGAGGTGGAGCGTTACGTCGTGGTCCACGACTGCGGGCGCATCATCAATCCGATGATCGTCGACGGCCAGGTCCACGGCGGCGCAGTGCAGGCGCTGGGTGAAGTACTGATGGAGGAACTGGTCTACGACGAGGCGGGCCAGCTGCAGAACGCGACCTTGCTGGAATACCTGCTGCCGACGGCGCTGGATATCCCGATGATAGAGGTCGAGCACATCGAATCGGTGACCGACGAGAATCCGGGCGGCTTCAAGGGGCTGGGCGAGGGCGGCGTGATCGGCGGGGTGCCGGCGCTGACTAATGCCATCGCCGACGCGCTGGCCGGCATCGGTGCCAACGTCAACAGCAACCCGCTGCGGCCGAGCCATCTCTCCGGCCTCATCGCCGCCTCAAAGCGTTTTTCGTGATCGGGGTCGGACCCGGACCCGGGGTCCGACCCCGATGAGAGCGCCTCGATGAAAGCGGTCGTCATATCAGGGTTCGGCGGGCCGGAGGTGCTCGAGCTGCGGGAGCTTCCCGATCCTGAGCCCGGCCCGCACGAAGTTGTCGTCCGCCTCGATCATGCAGCCCTGAATCATCTCGACCTTGACGTCCGCAACGGCGTGTCGGGCATGGCGGTCACGTTTCCCCACGTGCTCGGCACCGAGGGCGTAGGCACCATCGAGGCGCTGGGTGCGGAGGTTGACGATTGGCAAGTCGGGCAGCGCGTCGGCACCTTTGCTTTTCGCACCTGCGGTGACTGTCCCGGATGCCGGGTCGGGCGGGAGAATCTGTGCGCCCGGGTCACGACGCTCGGTGGTCAGCGCTGGGGCGCCTATGCGGAGCTAATTCGCGTGCGTGACGACCAGCTCGTGGCGTTGCCGGATGCGCTCTCCTTCGCCGAGGCGGTGGCCTCCTACAAGCTCGCCACGACCTGGGAGGGACTGGTGGTGACGGCCGGCCTTCAGGCCGGCGAAACGGTCTTGGTGACCGGAGCGGGCGGGGGCGTCGGGTCCGCGGCAGTGGTGTTGGCGCGTCATCTGGGCGCACGGATCATCGCGGCGACCGGCGCGGACGAGAAATGCACGCGCCTGAGGTCCCTGGGCGCGGATGAGGCTTTCAACTACAACGACGAGCCCCTCGGCGATGCCGTTGAGCGGCTCACCGATGGAGACGGTCTCGACATCGTGTTCGATGTTGCGGCGGGGCCTAACCTGGCCGAGGCATTAAAAAAGTTGCGCTGGGGCGGCCGGGCAGTGGTCGTCGGTGCTCATGGCGGCGAGCGGGTCGAGGTGGACATGCTCGACCTCTTCCGGCGGCACGTCGCCATCCTTGGTTGTGGCCGTTACACGCGCGCCATCCTCGCATCCGTATTCGAGCTGCGCTGCGACGGCCTTCCTATGCCGCCCGTACACGCGACGTATCCGCTGGCCGAGGCCGCCGAGGCTCAACGGGTCATGGATGGCCGCAAGTTCTTCGGCCGCCTGCTGCTAAAAATTGCCTAGAAATGGTGTCTGACACCATTTTTCAGAGGCCTTGAAAGAACTTGATGATCTCGGCGTTGAAGAAGTCGGGCTGATCGTAGTGCACGAAGTGGGCGGCGTCGGGCACGGTGTCGACCTCGACGTTCTCGAAGTAGTCGACGAGGCTATCGCGCCATTCGACCTTGTTGGGCGGGTCGAGTTCGCCCCAGAAGACACGCGCGGGCGAGGTGATCTTCGGTAATTTGGGCGGTCCCTCACGGGAGGCGCGCAACCGCATCTCGGCCCACGACTTGTACCACTTGAAGCTCGCCTCGACGCGCCCGGGGGCGGCGAAGGCATCGACGAAATGCTCGAGGTCTTCGTCGCGGCCCGCCTTGTCGTGCGACCAGTGGCGTAGGAAATGGCCGAAGTAGAGGCGCACCGTATCGCGGTCGTGGCCGACGAGTTCGTGGGCCCAGGGCAGGCGCTGGAAGCTCTGGTACCAGACTTCGATATGGTGGTCGGGTTCGGCCCAGCGGGCGCCGACGCCAGGGTTGGTGCAACTGCCGAAAAACAGGCCGGCGACGCGATCGGGCGCTCGGCGTCCGAGCTCCTGGGCGATCCAGGCGCCGACGTCGTGGCCTACCGTGCCGAAGCGCTCGAGGCCCAGGTGATCGGCGAGCGCCAGGATGTCGAGTGTGAAGTCCGCGACCTCTGGAATGCCGGCCGGATCGTCCGACTGGCCGAAACCGCGGATATCGGGCGCGATAACGTCAAAATGCTCGGCCAGCACCGGGATGTTGCGGTGGAAGGTGTACCAGAATTCGGGCCAGCCATGCAGCAGGATCAGCGGCAGGCGACCTTCGGTGCCCTCGCGCACGTAGTGGATCTTGAGTCGGTCGAGCTCGGCAAAATGATGATTGAAGTCGGATGGTGCACGCATATGGGCCTCCCTGTTGCTAAGTGATTTTAACGCCTGCAGCAGGAGGCGCCAGAATTTGGGTGTTGGGGTCCGACCCCGCTAGTTCTGCTACAATTGGGTATGCCGGATCGAGCTTTGAAAGACAGGCGGCCGTTGGTTCCCGAAGGCGCGGCGTTGTTCGCCGTTGACGAAGACCTGGACGTCCGTGCGTTGGTGACGGAACTCGGCGTGGAGTACGACGCGCTCGCGGCGGCCGACACCGACGATCCGTACCACAATGCCGTACTGATGCTGGCGCGGCGGCTGTCGCGGCGGCTTGATCGGGAAGAGCTCACCCATTCGGCCCTCGAACAGGCAGTCCAGTTGCTGAGCGCCGACGCCTTCACGGCCCGTGCCGCGCGATTCGGGCGGAAGCTGGGTGAGACCGACCCGGCGCGCAACGCGCCCACCCTGGAAGGCCTGGTGCGGTCGCTCGCCCATGGTGAGGATGGGGCGCTCGTTCCGTTCGACGTCTTTCGCGACCGGGTGGCGCGGGAAGCCTTCGGGCTTGTCGTCACCGCCCACCCGACGTTCGGTTTGCCGGAAGAGCTGATGACGGCGCTGGTCGAACTTGCGGTTGGGTCCGATGCCGCCGGTGAACCGCTTGACGAAGCAGGGATGGCCGCCCGGCGCGAGCTGGCACTGACCCGCGAGCACCGGCCTGAGGCCATGACCCTCGAACGTGAACACGATCTGTCGCTCGCCGCGCTGGCCAACGTGCGGGACGCAACGCTGCGGCTTTATGGCGCGGTCTACGACGTTGCGGAGGCCTGCTGGCCGGAGCGCTGGCATGAGCTGACACCGTGCCTGCTCACCGCCGCGAGCTGGGTCGGCTACGACTTCGACGGGCGCTCGGACGTCGGCTGGATCGATACCTTCCACAAGCGCCTCAAGGACCAGGCGGCGTGCCTGCGCACGACCCTCGCCGAGTGCACGGCGCTCTGCGCCCTGGCAGAAGCCGCCAGCGAAGGCCCGGAGACTGTGGACGTCTTGGCATCACTCGAAGCGCTGATCGGGGCGGCCTTGGTGCAGGCGAGCGACGCCGTAGACGCCTTCGCCGGCATGTTCGGCGAGGATCCGGTGACGGTGCGCGCACAGGTCCGCGAGATCGCGCCGCGCGTGGTCGACGGCGCATCGCGCCGGCTGTCGGCTGAAGGAGACGATCTCGCCGACCATCTGGAGCGGGCACTGCAGGGTGCAGAATCTCGACCGCTTCGTCGCCGATTGTTCGCGCTTCGTGCAATCCTTGCCAACACCGGGCTCGGCATGGCGCGCGTACACGTGCGGCTGAACGCCTCGCAACTCCACAACGCGTTGCGCGGCGCCGTCGACCTGGACCACCCGCCGGACGACCCGCGCTATCGCGTCTCATATCTGGATCGCGTCAACGCGCTCCTGCAGGAGACCGAGCCTGTCAGTATCAACTTCGGCTCAATCCTGTCGGAACAGGCCTCCGCCACCCGGTTGTTCATGGTGGTCGCCCAGATGCTCAAACACGTCGATCCGGCGACCCCCGTCCGCTTCCTCATCGCGGAATGCGAGACCGCGTTTACCGTTCTCGCAGCACTCCACCTGGCACGGCTCTTCGGCGTGGACGACCGCATTGATATCTCGCCGTTGTTCGAGACGCAGCGGGCGCTGGAGGTCGGCAGCCGCCTCATCGATCAGTTACTCGATAACCCGCACTACCGCGCTTATGTGGAGCGGCGAGGCTGCCTCAGCGTCGAGACCGGTTATTCCGATGCTGGGCGCTACATCGGTCAGATTCCCGCTGCGGCTTCGATCGAACGTTTCCGTTTGCGGCTCGCCGCCGTGCTCGAGAAGCACGGTCTCGAGAGCGTCCAGCTCGTGGTCTTCGATACGCACGGCGAGTCCGTCGGCCGCGGCGCGCATCCCGCCGGTTTTCCCGATCGCCTCGACTACGTGAATACGCCGGCGACTCGGCGTGCCTTCGCCGAAGCCGGAGTCGACCTGAAGGAGGAAGTGAGCTTTCAGGGCGGTGACGGATATCTCCACTTCATGACACCGGCTGCTGCTCTGGCGACGGTCACCCGCCTGCTTGAGCACGCGTTGGAAGCGCCGGCGGCGGGCAACCCCAAGTTCGCCGATGACCCGTTCCACGCCGAGGCCGACTACATCCGCGAGACCTTCACGACCATTACCGAATTCCAGCGCGACCTGATAGACGATGCGGACTACGGTGCGTTGATCGGTGCTTTCGCCCCGGAAATCATGTTCCCCTCGGGCAGCCGCGCGACGGTGCGACAGCGTGAGGGTGGAGAGGTCACGATGATCACCCGGGCGGACGAGCTCCGGGCCATCCCGCACAATGCCGCTCTGCTGCAAATTGGTGCACTCTCCAACTCACTCGGCGGACTAGGGGCCGCCATCGATCGGGATCCCGACCATTTCGTCGCGCTATTCCGGCATTCGCCCCGGTTGCGAAGCCTCATGAGGTCGGCCGGCGCCGCTTGGAGTCTCGGTAATTTCGAGGCACTGAAGGCATATATCGCAACGTTCGAACCCGGGCTTTGGCTCGCCCGGGCCGCCGACGTGGTGGATGCATTGGAGCCCGCGCCGATGAGGTCGGAGGATCGGGCCGAGCAACTGCGGGAGGTCGCGGATGTCGTGGCGCGTACGGATCTCCACGATCGGCAAAACCGGGTGTTCCGGCGCCTTTATCGCGATGGCGTAATGTTGAGCTCCGCGCTGCATCGCCTGTGGGACGAAGGCTTGCAGAGGAACGATCTAGTGGCGCCGGAAACGCGCCGGGCGATGGCGTTGCTGCATGCCATCCGGGTGGCTTTGATCCATGAGATCTTTCTGCTGGCTCTCCGCGTACCCGATTTTTCACCTCAGCTTGGCACGTCCCGCGACGAGCTTGTGCTGCGCCTCTTTCATCTCGACGTCCAGGGTGCCGTGGCGCTGCTCGAACGTATCTTCCCGGCGGAGAATGACGATGTGGACGGCGCAGACCACTACGGCGAGCCCGCCACCTATCGAGGGGAAGGCGGTCAGACCTACCGGGCGGAACACGCTGAAATCTTCATGCCGCTCAGAAGTCTCTATGACCTCAGCCGGCGAATCAGCAGCGCCATCGTCCACCACGCCGGTTTTTTCGGTTAGGTTTAACACTTGGGGTCGGACCTCAGGTCCGACCCCAAGGGGTTGCAGAGGCTAGAGAGGAGCGGAATATGACGTTTTCGGTTGGCGGGTACTGTGCGCGAACGGGCATGTTCGGGGTTGCGGTATCGACGTCGAGTCTCGCCGTGGGCAGCCGCTGTTCCTCGGTCCGGGCCAAGAAGGGCGCGGCACTGATCCAGAACTATGCCGACCCAGGCCTTGGACCCCTGGCGCTCCAGGCGCTGGACGACGGCATGGATGCCCAGGCGACTGTGGACAACCTGGTGATGATCGGCCATGGCATCGCCTGGCGCCAGATCATGGTCGTTGATGGGACGGGCGGCACGGCGCATTACGATGGCGAAAACTGTCTTGGCATTCACAAGTGCGCCGAGACTACCCACTGCGTCGCCGGCGGCAACTTGCTCGCCAGCGCCGATGTGCCGCAGGCCACGGTGGACGGCTTCGACGCTGCCGATGCCGGCCTACACCTCGGCGAGCGGCTGCTGCAGGCTCTGGAGGCCGGGCTCGCCGTGGGCGGTGAAGAAAATCCAGAGCGTTCGGCGCATCTGCTGGTGGCTGACGAGCTCGACTGGCCCCTCATCGATCTCCGCGTCGACATGCACGCCGAGCCCGTCGCCGAGTTGCGCCGGGTGTGGGAGGTGTTCGAGCCCGAATCGTGCGGTTTCGTTGCCCGCGCCGTCGATCCGGCCTCCGCGCCGCTTCATGGTAGCGGAGAAGTGAAGGGGTAGCCGTTTAGCGGCAGCTCACTTCTTCAGGGCGATCTTGGCGCCCGCGGTATCGGCGTCCTTGAGCACGGCACGATCGAGTTCGGCTCCGGTGAAATCCGCGTTGCGGAGATCGGCGCGTGACAGGTTGCTCGGCGCTTTGCGGCCGAGCGGTTTGCCGTCGGGACCTTTGAGCTCGATCGGCTCAAACGTCGCGTAGCCCAGGCGGGCCCCCTGCAAGCAAGCGTCGGCGAGACTGGCACCCGAAAAATCGGCGCGCCAGGCATTGACGTCCTCGAGGTTCGCGCCCGAGAGGTCGCTGAGCACGAAGACACCCTTCGAGAGATTCGAATGGGCGAAGTTGCATCCCCGAAGGTCGGCGCCGTTCAGGTAGATCCCACTCAGGTCTAGGCGGCTCAGGTCTTCCTCCTGGAGTTCCGCACGGGTGCCGTCGGCGCCGTTCGATTCGACCCAGAGCGCGTGCTGAGAAAGAACTTTTTGCACCTCCAGGGCCAGATCGGTGGTCCCGCGCGTCACCTTGGCGTCGCGCAGGTCAGCGGAATCCATCTCGGTGTTCGCGAGCACTACGCCGGTCATGATCGCGCCGCGCAGCAGGGCGGACTCGAAGTTGGCACCGCTGAGATCGGCGCCACGCAGGTCCGCCCGATCAAAGTTGACTTCACCGAGATTGGCGTCGCGAAAGTCCGTGGCGAAGAGGTCGGCATGGGAGAAATCCGTGCCCATCATCTGACACGTGCTGAAGTTGGCGCCGGATGCAACCGCGTGCGAGAGGTTGAGGCCCGGCAGCCGCAATCCTGACAGGTCCTGGTACTGGAGGTTGGCCCGCGCGCCGTCAGGCTTGCCGGTCACGAAGCGCTCGTGCTGCTTGATGAGCTGGACCAGTTCTTGTGGCGTCATGGCTATCCCCCTCATTAGCCAGTCCGGATATTACTCAATAAATGATGTCAGACACCACTTATTGAGACACCACTTATTGAGCTCTGATGGCGGCGGCGCGGGCTTCGATGCTGGCGGCTTCTTCGTCCTCGCCTCGGGCGCGCCGTATGGTGGCAAGATTGTCGAGCATGATGGCGTTGTTCGGGTGCTCGGGTCCGAAAATGCGGATATGCAGCCAGAGCGCCTCCATGGCGAAGGGCAGCGCGTCCGCGTGGCGGCCCGCGGCGATCAGCGCGTCATGGCGGCCCGATGCCTTGATGAGTTCGAGCGAGCGGGCGCTCGGCGTCACCTTGAGGAGCCAGGAGAAGGGGCGTGTCTCCGACAGGGCGCCAAGCAGGGCGTGCGCGGCACAGGGGTCATCGCTGAATTTGTCGCGGTTGGCTTCGCAGACGCCGTGCCAGTGCAGGCTGCGGTTGCCGATCGTCACGGCAAAGGCAATGACGCCCAGTCCAAGCAATAGCAAAGCGATGGCCTTGGATCGCGTCACGAGATTTTGTCTCCTGGGTCCAGTGCCGGGATATCCCCATACCGGAGTATCCCAGTACCGGTTATCATTGAATCGACGCTGACACCAATTTCCAGAGAGGGCATCGCCATGACCCGGATAAGACCGCTCACCGTGGACGAGGCACCTGTTGCCGCCCGGCCGTTGCTGAAACCTCTGGCGGACGACCAGGGCCGTGCCCCGGGCTCCGCCGGTATTCAGGCGTATTGCCCGCCGGTGCTCGCGGCGAGCCGGGCGCTCGCCGCCGCGCCGGGGGAAAGTGGCGTGCTGCCGGGCGAATTGATCTCATTGGTCTGCCTGCGGGTGGCTCAGCTCGTCACTTGTCCCTTGTGAATTGACGCCAACGCTGCCGGGAGCAGCGCGGCGGGAAGTTCGGCGGAGAAGATCGCGGCGGTGGCGGACTGGCCCAACAGCGACCTGTTCACGGCGGCCGAGTGCGCGGCGTTCGCGCTCGCCGAGGAGGCGACGGAACTACCGGCCGTTGTCTCGGATGAGACTTTCGCGGCGGCGCGGGCGCACTTTGACGAGGCCCAGCTCGTGGCGCTTGCCGCCGCAGTGGCAATGGAAAACTACCGCGCCCGCTTCAACCGAGTGTTTCAAGTCGAGTCCATGGAACTTTTTCGGCCGGATGAAGATTGAGCCGGCGGCGCGTGTCCGATCAGCGGGCTGAGTCGTTTTAGCCCCCCCCCTCCTGACCTCCCCCCTGTTAGGTGGGAGGAACCCCAGCCGCATGATCTCCCTCCACCTGCTTTAGGGGGAGGGTCGGGGTGGGGGTTTGATGAGAGAAAGGCACTTAATAGAGAAATCGTGCGAGACTATCTTCCGCGAATGAATTCCGTATCGATCATCAGAGCATGAGCCGATTTGATCTCTTGGGGGTGTTGGCGCCCTTCCAGGTAAAGAGTTTCCGATTCCAGTGGCCGGCCGACCTGCTGACATCCTGGGCCTTCGAGATGGAGACCCTGATCCTCGGCTGGTACGTGCTGGTCGAGACGGAGTCGGTGCTGTGGCTGACCGCCTTTGGGGCGCTACAGTTCCTGGGTTCGCTGATCGCGCCGCTGATCGGGGTCGTCGCCGATCACGTTGGCCGCCGCGCCGTGCTGTGCTCCACGCGGGGGCTGTTCATGATCCTCGCGGCGCTGCTGATGACACTCGGCCTGGCGGATGCCCTGTCCCCGACCGTCGTGTTGTGCATCGCGCTGATCTTCGGTCTCGCCCGGCCCTCCGATTCGGTGATGCGCAACGCTTTGATCGCCGACACGGTCCCGGGCGGCATCCTGATGAATGCCATTGGACTGTCCCGCATGACCATGGACTCGTCGCGCATCGCGGGCGCGCTGGCCGGCGCGGGCCTGTTCGCCGTCCTCGGTTTCGTACCGGCTTATGTGGTTGTCACCGGCTTCTATGCCGTGGCGCTCACATTGACCCTGGGCGTCGCGCGGCCCCGTCAAGTCGAAGCAGATCAACTCAACACGGATGCCGATACCCAACCGGGGGCTCAACAGACTCAGGGCCCCGGACGCCGCTTTGCGCCCTGGCAGGAGCTGAAGGAGGGCATGGCCTTCGTCTGGCAGTCGCCGACGGTGCTGGCATTTCTTTGCCTCGCGGCCCTGCTCAACATTACGGTCTTTCCTATCGTGTTCGGCCTGCTGCCGTACGTCGCACGCGAGGTCTACGGCCTCGATCAGATCGGCTTAGGCCATCTCGTGGCGGCCTTCGCGGGCGGCGCCCTGATCGGCTCCCTCATCATGGCCATGACCGGAGGGGCCCGGCGCCCGGGGCGCTATGTCCTCGTCGGTATGCTGGTCTGGTATGTACTGATCCTCATTTTCGCCCAGCAGGAATCCAAGCTGCCTGGGGTCGGCATGCTGGCCCTCATCGGCATGGCCCAGGGGACGGTCATGGTCACCATGGCGGTCATCGTCTTGCGTGTGACGCCGGCACAGTTCCGCGGGCGGGTCATGGGGGTGCGCATGCTGGCGGTTTACGGCCTGCCCACGGGCCTGATGGGCTACGGAGTGCTGATCGAGTGGATCGGATTCTCGTCGGCGATTTCCCTGAGCGCGGTGATCGGATTGCTGATGACCGGCGTCATCGGTTTCCGCTGGCGCGGGGTGATCTGGGGGCAGAGAACGGGAGAGTCTGTTCGCTGACCCTCTCCCCGGCCCTCTCCCTGGTTAGGGAGAGGGAGATCATGCGAGAGTGCGGCCCCGAATGACATCTGTATCGATCACCCGACCATGAGTCGTATCGAGAATATGCCGGCGCTGGCGCCATTTCGCGTCAGGAGTTACCGCTACCAGTGGCCGGCGGATGCGCTGACGTCGTGGGCCTTCGAGATGGAGGCCCTGATCCTCGGCTGGTACGTGCTGACCGAAACGGGCTCCGTGCTGTGGCTGACCGTATTCGGCTCATTGCAGTTCGTCGGCACCTTGATCGCGCCGATCATCGGGGTGATTGCCGACCGCATCGGGCGCCGCGCACTCCTCAGCATCACGCGCAGCGGCTACGCGGTGCTCGCGGTCGTCGTCATGGTGCTGGCTTTCGCCGACCTGCTGACGGCCACTTGGGTTCTGGTCATCACCTTCTTGGCGGGCTTGGGACGGCCCAGCGATTGGTCGATGCGCAATGCACTGATCGGCGACACCATGCCTGCCAGTGCACTGGCCGCGGCCATGGGGCTCAACCGCATGACCTGGGATACGGCGCGTATCGTCGGCGCGTTGGTTGGTGCGGGGCTTTTTGCCGTGCTCGGAATTGGCGTCGCCTACATCGCCGTGACCGCGTTCTACGTCGCCAGCGTGATGATGACGCTCAAGGTGGTGGTGCCGCAAAGAACCGGGTCCGGTGATAAATCCGGCACCGATACCGCGTCCGGCACGATCTCGGGTGTATCGCGTGCCTGGCACGAACTGTGGGAGAGCATCGTCTTCGTCTGGCGCTCGCCGACCGTACTGGCGCTGATGGCGCTGGCCTTCCTGATCAACCTGCTGGCCTTCCCGGTCACCATGGGCCTGCTGCCGCACGTTGCCAAAGAGATCTATGCCATCGATCAGATCGGCCTGGGCCATCTCGTGGCGGCCTACGCCGGCGGCGCGCTGCTGGGCTCGATCGCCATGACCCTGACCGGTGGGCCTCGGCGTAACGGCAGATTCATGGTGCTGAGCATCGCCGCCTGGTATCTGGGCATTCTGTTCTTCGGATGGCAGGAGACGGAGTTGTCGGGGATCGCCGTCCTGGTCGTCCTCGGGTTTTTCCAGAACACGGCGGCCATCGCGCTGGTGGTGATCCTGCTCACCGTTACGCCCGAAGAATTTCGCGGGCGGGTCATGGGAGTGCGAATCCTGGCCGTCTACGGCCTGCCGATGGGACTGCTGGGCTATGGCGTGCTCATCGACTGGTTCGGATTCGATGTCGCGATGACAATCGGCGCGATCATCGGTGTGGCGGCGACGGCGTACATTGGCGTGCGTTGGCGTGAGGCGATCTGGCGGTAGCCATTTTCGAAGCGGTCTACCCCTGAATGAGGAGAGGTTCCTGCGGTGCCGTCCCGATTTCCCTCCACCTGCTTCAGGGGGAGGGTCGGGGTGGGGGTTCGGGAGAGGGATGGTATGGTGCGTCCCCGAATGAATTCTTCTGAAATCACGTAATCATGAGCCATCTCCCGGCGGCGCTGGTGCCTTTTGGAGTGCGGAGTTTCCGGTTCCAGTGGCCGGCCGATTTGGCGACGTCGTGGGCCTTCGAGATGGAGACCCTGATCCTGGGTTGGTACGTGCTGGTTGAGACGGGCTCGGTGTTGTGGCTCACGGTGTTCGGCTCGCTGCAGTTCGTCGGCACCCTGATTGCTCCGATATTCGGGGTCGTCGCCGACCGCAAGGGCCGACGTTTCGTGATGGCGGTCATGCGGGTGATCTATCTGGCCTGTGCCACAGCGCTCATGGGGCTGGCGATGAGCGATATGTTGACGCCGGTGCTGGTGCTGGTCGTCGCTTTTGTGGCGGGCTTGGCGCGGCCTTCGGACATCTCCATGCGCACGGCCCTGATCGGCGACACCGTGCCGGGCGCGGTACTGACCAACGCGCTGGGGCTCTCCCGCATCACCATGGATTCGGCCCGCATCATGGGCGCGCTGGCCGGCGCCGGCCTGTTCGCGGCGTTGGGGATCGGGCCTGCGTATATCTTCGTGACGGGGTTCTACGTCGTGGCCTTCGTGCTCACCCTGGGCGTGGCCGGGCCGCTCGCTCCACACAGCGAGACCGACTCCGGGTCAAAGTCGATGCCGGTCTCCGAGGGTTTTGCGCCGTGGCGGGAGCTCAAGGAGGCCTCGTGTTCGTGCGGGACACGCCCATTGTACTGGCGCTCATGCTGCTGGCTTTCCTGGTCAATTTGACGGCCTATCCCATCGTCGTGGGCCTGCTGCCCCACGTTGCCAAAGACATCTATGCCATCGACGAGGTTGGCCTCAGCCATCTCGTGGCGGCGTTCGCGGCCGGTGCCCTGTTGGGCTCGATTATCATGACGGTGACGGGCGGGCCCCGGCGCCAGGGACGCTTCATGCTGCTCGGACTGGCTGCCTGGTTCGCCTTTAGCTTCATCTTCGCCCTGCAGGAGGCCAAGTGGCCCGGGTTCTGGTTCCTGGTGGCCGTGGGCATGGCCCAGAGCACGGGCATGATCGCGTTGTCGGTCATTCTTATTCAGGTCACGCCGGCACGCTTTCGCGGCCGGGTCATGGGCGTGCGCATCCTGGCGGTCTACGGTCTGCCCTTGGGTCTGTTGGGTTATGGCGCACTGATCGACTGGTTCGGATTCCTGCCGGCGGCCGGCGTCTGTACGCTCGCCAGCATTGTCGTGATCGCGGTGATCGGCTGGCGTTGGCGGCGAGAGATATGGACCTAGCGGGGCGGATAGGCAAAATTGACGTAGATCGGAATAAGGGAGAGAGACATGACGAATCCGCGCATACCGTTTCAGATGTCGAGCGAGCGGCCGAAGATCAATCCGCCGGACGGCAAACCGCTGATCGTGCAAATCGTCGTCAACGTGGAGTACTGGCCCTTCGACCAGACGATGCCGCGCCAGGCACTGACCCACCCGCACGGCGCGGACCCCAAGCCCGATATCCCCAATTACAGCTGGATGGAGTACGGCCTGCGCTGCGGCATGCCACGCCTGTTGAAGCTGTTTGCCGACCGCAAGGTACCGGTCAGCGTGAACCTGAACGCGTCCGTCATCGACCAGTATCCCTCGCTCGCCGTGGCCATGCGCGATGCCGGCTGGAACTTCCAGGGCCATGGCATGTTTCAGCGCATCCTGCACAAGGAAGAGGACGAGGAAGGCACCATTAATGCGGTGGTCGACAAGATCAAGGGGTTCACCGGCACGCACCCGCGTGGCTGGATGGGGCCGGGCTATGCCGAGACCCACGACTCACCGGACTATCTCAAGGCCGCGGGCGTCGACTACATCCTCGACTGGGTCCTCGACGACCTGCCTTGCTGGGTCACCACCAAGCACGGACCTTTGCTCTCGCTCCCCTATGGCTTTGAGCTCAACGACGCCATGCTCTTTGCGGTCGAGAAGCAAAGCTCGTCCGAGGTGCTGCAACGCTTCCAGGACACGCTGCGGACTTTCGACGACGAGCTCGCCGATCAGCCCCGCGTGCTCACGCTGGCGACCCACCCGCACCAGTGCGCCGTGCCCCACCGCTTCCCGTACTACGCCGACGTCCTCGATATGCTTCTGGACCGTGACGACACGATCTTCCTGACGGGAAACGAGATCACGGATTGGTATGCGGGGGAGGTTCCGCCCTCTCCCTAACCCTCTCCCTGCCAGGGAGAGGGAAATGTGTTCCTCCCCCCTAGCAGGGGGGAGGTCAGGAGGGGGGTGGCCTCCCGCTCAATTCGCACACTGTCCGGGGACATGCGCAGAATTCTCTAATTCATGATTTTATCAATCATTATCAGTAAGTTAAAAAAATTCACTCCTCATCCTTGTCTCCTAGCCCAATCATCTCTTCCAGCACCAGCAGCACCGCGCTGAAGTCCTGATCCATGCGCCCGAACGTCTCGCCTTCGCCCATCAGCTCATAGCCACCTTCGCCGGATTTGAGCGGGACCCCCAAATGCTCGCCCAGCCCGAGCGCCAGCCCGAGGTCCTTGTGGGCGAGGCGCATCGCGTAGAGCGGTGTCACGTCGCCGGCCAGCACCTTGACCGGGTAGATGACGTTGAGCGCCCCACGGCCGGCTACCGTCTGTTGCAGCACTGACATCAGCAGGTCGCGGTCGACGCCGGTCTTGCGGCCGAGCGCCAGGGCCTCGGCCGCGATTACCGAACCCATGACGGTCATGTAGTTGTTGATCACCTTAACGGTCGTGCCGGCGCCCTGGGGTCCGCAGCGGATGATCTCGTTGCCCATGGCCTCGAGGGCGGGGCGGGCGGCCTCGACATCGGTGTCCGAACCGCCCACGAGAAAGACCATGGTCCCGGCTTCGGCGTCCCATGGGGGGCGGGCGAGCGCCGCGTCGATCATGCGAAAGCCGCGCGCGGCGAGCGCCTGCGCGGTCTCCATGGACTGGGTCGGATCGGCCGTCGTGGTGTCGATGACCAGCGCACCCGGCGCCATGCCGTCCGCCGCGCCCTCCGCCCCGAGCACGACCTCGCGCACGTGGGCCGACGTCGGCAGGCAGGTGATGACGATTCCGGCACCGTCCGCGGCATCGCGCGGGCTCGCGGCACGTTTGGCGTTGGTGTCGCGAAAGGCGTCGAGCGCGGCCGGCACGGCGTCGTACACGGCGACCGTATGCCCGGCTTTGATCACGTTGCGCGCCATGGGTCCGCCCATGGTGCCGAGGCCGATGAATGCGATTGTGGACACGTCCTTCTCCCTGGTCGTTTGCAACGAGTTGGCGAATTGAATGCAGTGATTCGGTGCAGTGATTCAGCGCGGAGTCATATTCCCACGGTTTAACCGGTTTTTAACACCGCATGCGCGATGCTTACACACGTGAAAATCAATATTTCGGCCTAGCCGCCTCCGCGGAGATGGGCCGGCAGTTCAGGAGTAACCATGGACCTCGATGACGAAATCGTGCTCGCGACCATTCGCGCGGAACTCCGCGAAAATCCCGATCTGATGGCCACGCGCTTCGCGCTCATCATCGGCGCCTCCCAACTGGCCAAACAGCACGACGTGCGCCTTTTCCGGGGCGAGCGTTACTGACAAGCTCGCTCAGACCACCCCTACGTCTGAAAATGGTGTCGCACCCCGCGGGGATTTATCCCAAAGGGGTCTGACGCCTTTGTCCGCGCTCTCAAGTCAACCGATTTCCCACCTTTCAACGATGTGAGTGTCGGGCTTGCGGGCCCGCACGCGGGGCATGACAATCGAGGCAGGCGCCCACCCGACCCCAATTCCGGGTCTGACCCCATCCCCACGATCGACCTCGCGCCGGCGCAGGATAGCCCGGGCAGGGCCGCCCGGATGTCGGCGACGGCTCGGATGCGCTGCCGAAGTACGCGCCGGTGCGGGCCGCCGAGCACCGCCGGATGAATATCGCCAAGTCGATGGAGGTGGGGTCGGGGAAATTTCTGTCTGTGATCCTTCCTAGCTTTACCCGGCCTTCAATCCCATCAACGTGTCGTAGAGCGACTGCGGGATCGTGACACCCTCGCTCGGCGTCCGCTCCCGCGCCGTGTAACGCCGATCTGACGGCAGGCGGGCGCCGTCCTGCTCCAGGATCTTCTCGAACAAACCCTCCGCGTGGGCAAGCTGTGCCTCGCGCCCACCACCATCGCCTCCCCCCGCACACCGTGCCGGATCGATGGCCATCATGAACTCGCCGCCTTTGGCCGGGCCGCCGTCGCCGTTGTCGTTGGCGCCGGCTTCGTAGCTGAAGACGTCGCCGATCAGGGCGCCGGCCAGCAACTCAATCATCAGGCCGATCGCTGCGCCCTTGTAGCCGCCGAAAGGAAGCTGCGCGCCAGCCAGGCCCGCGGTCGGGTCGGTGGTGGGATTGCCGTCCGGGTCGATGGCCCAGCCTTCGGGAATGGGTTTGCCATCACGCTCGTGGATCATGATCTCGCCGCGGGCGCTGGCCGCGGTCGCCTGGTCGAATACCAGCGGAGGCTTTCCGCCGGCGCGGGGCCAGGCGAAGGCGATCGGATTGGTGCCGTAGAGCGGCTTGATGCCGCCCGCCGGCGCCACGCAGGGCATGTAACTGGTGAAGGCGAAGGCGACGAGGCCCTGCTCGGCGAGTGCCTCGGTCTCGGGCCAGAGCGCGGCGAAGTGGTAGCCATTGATCAGCCCCAGCGCGGCGATGCCTTGGTCGCGGGCTTTCTTGGCGAGGGGTTCGCGGCCCATCTTGAGGGCCAGAGGGGCAAAGCCGTTATGGGCGTCGACTTGGACGACGCCGGGGGCCAGGTCCTGCACGGTGGGCACGGAATCGGGCGTGACCTTGCCGCTTTTGACCGTGGCCATGTAGCCGGGGACGCGGAACAGGCCGTGCGACTTGCATTCGTCGCGTTCGGCGGCGGTGACGGTGTCGGCGAGGGCGGTGGCGTGATCGTCCGATACCTTGTGGGCGGCGAAGATCTCCATCGCCAGGGCATGGACCTCATCGAGGCTGAGATGGGCGAGATCGGACATGGGGGACTCCATCGGGTGGTGGATGGGCGTAGGAGCATGGTAGCGGATTGGCGCGGGAGGGAAGAATGTTTGTGGGGTGGTGGTGGTTCAGTGAGTGTGGGTTGGATGGCGCTAGCGAAAATAGGTGTCAGACCCCTACGGGGTACGACACCATTTTTCGGTCGGCCGGTTCGACATGTGGGGTTGATCTTTGAACGCCGCTGTTTTTGCTTAAACTTGAGGTTTGGAGGAGATCGACGATGACTGTTGAAGAACGGCGGTTGCTGGTGATCGTGCCGCGGCCCGTGGAGCCGGAACAGCTGGCGCTGCGCCAGGCGCAATTGGAATCGGTGGCGCTGGGTCCTGGGTTCCGCTTCGACTTCCGGCCGGTCAAGATCGCGCCGGTGCATTTCGTTAGCCATCACGATTATCTATTGGGGG
>Ga0115002_10000391_pt1 | contig 63159 bp, 68 predicted proteins | sample ArcticOcean_MG_C_8_FD_89576 | JGI IMG/M metagenome (GOLD analysis project Ga0115002, IMG submission 89576) | Marine microbial communities from western Arctic Ocean - ArcticOcean_MG_CB11_86 | ecosystem: Environmental > Aquatic > Marine > Oceanic | place: Arctic Ocean: Canada Basin | collected... | reverse complement strand
GTGTCCAGTACATTCGAAAGCACAGTTACGCGCAGCAACTCGTGCGCCGCCTCGCTGAGTCAACGATTGCGAGAGTCGTCACGTCGCCATCACTGCGACGGTGCCTGACGCCCGACTACGCGGTTGGCTGCAAACGCGCATGCCTCTCGGACGACTATTTGCCGGCCTTCAATCGGCCCGATGTCACCCTTGTGACCGACGAGATAGCCCGCATCACCGCTGCAGGAATCGAGGACCGTGAGGGCAACCATCACGATCACGACGTCATTGTCTTCGCAACCGGCTTCAAGCCCTTCAATGTCTCGGGCCAGGTCGACATCCGCGGCAGAAACAACTTGTCCCTCGCGCAGGCATGGGATCGCGGTGCGCGCGCCCATCGCGCAATGATGATTCCGGACTTTCCCAATCTCTTTGTCATGCTCGGCCCGAACAGCGGACTCGGGCACACGTCTGTCATTCTCATGATCGAGGCCCAGGCGCGCTACCTGATGGGTTGCCTGTCACTCAAGCGCCGCCGCGGCGTGCGCGAACTCGCGCCAAAGGCCGGCGCTCTACAGCGCTATGACTCCCGACTGCAGCAAGCACTCGGCAAGACGGTCTTTGGCAGCGGGTGTGGCGCGTGGTACACCGACGAGGCAGACCGTAATTTCACACTTTGGCCTTATTCCACGATTCGCTACTTCCTTGAAATGTGGGGGCCGAGGTCCGCCGAATTTGAAATGCAGTACGCCGCTCGAGGATCCGGCAACCCGAGACCTGGTCACCGCGAATCATGACCGTTTCACCGGATCTGATTGCATGACGTCCGACTCGCCCTTCCCAACTTGTCAAGGCGGCGATCTCGGCGGCCGGGAATTCGTACTTTTTCTCACGCTGCTCCTCATCTGTCGGTTCGCCCTGTCCGCGTGGCTGCCGATCATGGATTTCACCGAAGCCCGATACGCAGAGATCGCGCGAAACATTGCTGCGCGTGGCGACTGGGTCACGCTCTGGTTTCTCGCCGACCAGCCGTTCTGGGGCAAGCCGCCACTCGCATTCTGGAGTGTCGCGTCGACGTACCTGCTCGGCGGCGTCGGTGAGTTCACGACGAGACTGTCTTCCACGGTTTACACGGCAGCCACAGCCGGTCTCATCTGGCACTTCGGCAATCACCTCTACCAGCGCGGCCGAGTGGCCGTCATCATTTACCTTTCGACCCTGCTGACAATCCACACCTCGGGTTCGATCCTGACCGACCCGGCGATGGTCTTTGGCACGACCCTGACCATGGTCGCTTTCTGGCATGCCATTCGTACTGGCAACGCGCTTTGGGGTTACCTTGTTTGGATTGGGCTCGCAATCGGCGCTCTGGCAAAGGGCCCGGTCGCGCTCGTTCTCTGTGGTTTCGCTGCCGGAATCTGGGTGGTTGCTGGCAGCCATTGGCGTGATTTTTTTGGACGTTTCTTCGGGCACGGACGGTGGGTCACCGGGCCCATGCTGCTGGTGGTGCTGGTCGGGCCCTGGTACTGGCTCGCCGAGCAGGCGACACCTGGATTTCTGGATTACTTCATCGTTGGTGAGCATTGGCAGCGATTTGTTGTCAGCAACTGGGAAGGCGACCTCTATGGCTCGGTCAAAGACCGCCCCATAGGTACCGTTTGGATATTCCTTGCCGTTGCGTTCATGCCGTGGACACTATTTGTCGTCGCCTGGGTGCGTTCCAACGCCAAGCTTCTACAGCGGCTGCTTCTCTCAAAGAACGACGGCGATCTGCTTCGTTATCTGCTCTTGTGGGCGATCGTGCCGGCCGTCTTCTTTACCCCGGCTCGCAATATCATTGTGACGTACGTCATGCCCGCAATACCGGCGTTGTCGCTGCTTGTCACCGCGTTCGCCTCAACGACGCCGCAAATGCACACGACCCTGGCACGGATTGCCTCGGCATCCGTGCTCGTCTACACGGTTGCCGTCCTTGCCCTGTATTACACCTACTTCGAAGACCATCGATACAACCGCAAGGGCATGGCCGAGTTGTACCTTGCGATGAACGCGAAGGACCCCGGGCACCTCTTTGTTGCGGGAAAGCCAAAATTCTCACTGCTTTTCTATACCGGCGGCAACGTGACGTTCTTTGGGTATCGCGCGAAACGTTACGACGCGCCGCGCTCAACGCATTATGTTGCGACCCCTGACCGCTGGTTCGACTCCATAGTAAGAGGACTGCCCGAGCGGTGCCTGCTAGTCACCCGGGGAACCGACCTCAGCTTGTTTCACTGCCCCGGCAAGGGTGCGCAGGGAACGGTGGATACGCCATAGATCAAGCGGTAGTTTCAGGGCATCCCGGTAGCCGATACGGCTTCCAGTTCGTTCCGCCCAGGCGCCGAGCGGCACCTCAACGATGCGTTCGACAGGCATTCCATCTGGCATGAAATGCAGCCTTCCCAGGAGTTCAACATCGAACGCCCAGCGCGAAATAAAAGGCGCTGCCAGTGCCGCGGACAACCAGTGGCTGCGGCGCAGTACCTTCGCGCCGCACTGCGTGTCATAGACGCCCATCCCGAGAATGTTGCTCGCCAAAGTGGCGAAAACGCGGCCGACAAGATGTCGAAGGAACGTACGCTGAATATCGGCGCCCATATGCATCCAGCGCGAACCGAGCACAACTTCGTGCCCCTTGGTGCCAAGGAGGGCCGCCCGGAGACGCAGATATTCCGCCGCCGATGTCGCGAAATCCGCGTCGAGATAACCGACATCAGTGGCACCCTTGTCAAGGGCGGCGAGCAGTCCCCGGCGCACCGACTCGGCCTTGCCAACATTCTGCATAAGACCGATCGTGGTCACTGATTGCGGGTGCGCGGTTTTGATCTCGAGCAACGTCGACCAGGTGCCGTCGGTTGACCCATCATTGACCAGCAGAACGTGAATGCCCACTTCAATGAGCGCAACAATCGCTTCAACATCAAGGCGCTCGGCCTCGTTGTAGCATGGGATGACGACCCAACTGTTCTCATCATCCATCATGTTGCCAACGGCATCGTTCTTTCATAAATCAGAGAACTCAAATGAAGCGCAAGGGTTTTTGACAAAGTTTTGAGAAGGGCTTTTGAGAAGAGCGTCTATCGAGAGAGACAGCAGCCGAAGAGTTTGCCACAGACAGAACTTCCCGGTATCACCAGGCACTGACAGCAGGCTGCTTTACAGTGGCCAACTGGCATTCAGGCGCCCAAACCGATCAAAAACTGGTCAGATCCACTAGATTCTGATGTTCTGACGGCGTAATTCTCCTCGCGGCAGCACGGCAGCCGGTATTAGATCAACTGGCACGAATGTTGAATACACATTAGACGATAAGGACAGTCTTGCCATCGAATCGGGCCTCGTCCGACCCGACCACCGACTCGCAATACTGGCCGTACCGTAGATTCACGACCGAGGTAATCAACATGATCGACTTTCTGCTCCATTCACTTTTTCTCGGCGCCGTCATCTTCGTGATGGCCGAGACGTTGCCAACAGTTCGAGTGGGCTCGTATGTCACCGCGGTCCTCGTGGCGATCGTCTACAGCCTGATTAACGCCACGCTCGGCGCGGCGCTGAAGTTCGTCGGCTTCCCGTTTGTCATCATCACCGGCGGTCTCTTCCTGCTCCTGGTCAATACCTTCATGGTCTGGTTGACCGATCAGTTCTTCGATGACTTCGAGATAGAAGGTGTGAAAGCGACCTTGATCTGCGCACTGATCATCACCGTGGCAAGCACACTGCTCGGTTGGATCTTCTGATTCCTCGGCGCCCGTTGACCAGACAATCCTGAAGACCAGCGAGGTTTGCTTGCAAACTGATTCCCAGGAAATTGTCAGGATGACAATCTTGAGACCACAACTAGCAGCATCTCACGGTGCCGGATTGCCGCGCAGGGAACACCGAAGCGTATTGCTTTAGTTCCATGAAAGGGTGCTGAAAAAGTGCTTTCCTGCACTTTTTCAGAGTCGCAGGCTGCTTTTTCAGCAGCCTGCTAGAGCTACCCAGCTAGATCGCCTGGGGCGTCTGCGGCCGGGGTCTTGTGCACGGCTTCGATGCGGTGGCCGTCAAGGTCCCGAATGAAGGCCGCGTAATACGCTGGCCCGTACGGCGGCCCCCACCCGGGTGCCCCCTCGTCGCTTGCCCCATGACGAATCGCCGCAGCGTGGAAAGCGTTGACTGCATCGAGGCTCGGCGCACTGAGCGCAAGGTGAAGTCGGGAACCCGCATTGGTTGCCCCAGGGTCGTATTTAAGCGCGAGCTTGTCCTTGTCCGGTTCGAGGCCATATCCGGCGAAATCCGTTCCTTCGCAAACCCTCGTGAAACCGAGTTCAGCAAGCGCAGCGTCATACAGAAGTCCCGACGCGTGCAGATCACGGCCGGGCAGAGACGGGTGGTGGAGCATCGACTGATACCCTTTAACGCAGTGTCCCGCGTCTTATCGCAATTGCCTGCGTTCAATGGCCCGCGGCAATGGCCCGCGTCCGATCATAAGGGCCCGCCTCCATGGGGCCACCCGATCCAGGGGGGAGCCAAGGCCATCATGCGCAGGTACTTTCGCTTGTGCAGCGTAACCTCTTGCCATGGGTACTTTCGTGACGCTCGGTAATCTCCGCAAGCCTTTTCCGCGCATTCTCACGGCGGTTGCGCAAGCCGTTGAGCAACTCTCGACGCCAATCCTCATTCAACACGGACACACGCCATGGCCTGCTGCAATGCCCGGGCACACGACCGGGGTCGCGTTCCTCGACAACGACGAGTTCGAACACGCAGTCGCCGCGAGTGACGTGTGCATCGCTCACGGCGGGGCCGGGTCAATCCTGACCGCACACAGGGCAGGCGTGATTCCGTTCGTCATGCCGCGTCGCCAACGCCCCGGCGAACACATCGACGACCATCAGCACGAACTCGTTTCGCAACTCGCCGGACGCGGACTCGTGCACCGGTTCGACGATGCCGCCCAGTTGAGGAAGCTCTTGCGCGAGCACACGCCTGCGCCCAGCGAATCACTCAGCGCGGGCGCCTCCATCTCGACAGGCACCCCGAGGGCCATCCCACAGGAGCGCTCAGCAATGGTGCAGACAATCTCCGATTTGCTCGCGACGATTGAAGAGGAAACTGACGGGCCAGGGACAGGGTAGTTCTTGTCTCAAAATTTTCATGCTGAAAATAAACTAAATGCCTGGCTTCGAGGCGATCAATCCGGCTCTCCGTTTTCAACCGCATCGAGCTGTTGCATGGTCAGGAGCGCACGCAACCTCACCCCGCGGACGGCAAGCGCGGCGGTGCCGCCACCTCCCCGATCGATCACGCAAAAGTGCGTCACCCACGACAGCGCCGGTGTTGGCCCACAAGTCCAGACCGTCGAACAGGGCCCCCGCCGTCGATACGACGTCCTCCACCAATACCGCCTGCTTACCTCTCAGAGACGGGCCTTCTGCGGCACGACATGTCCCATAGGGCTTCGCTGCCTTGCACAAAAAAGCGGCTGGCAGCCCCGTCACCTGGGACAGAATCGTCACAACCGGAATGCCGCCCATTTCCAATCCGACAAGGATTTCTGTGCCCGAGGGCACCATCGTTGCGAGGTGCTCACCGATCGCTCGCAACAGCGCGGGGGGCGCTTCGAACTGGTACTTGTCGAAGTGGGTATCGGCAAGCTGGCCGGATCGCAGACGAAAACTCCCGCTGAGGCGCGCGACCGCATTGATGCGCCGGGCAAGCTGTGCCACGTCACTCACGCGCTCGTGCCTCCACGGGTTTCGACCCTCTCGTGTTCATCGTAGACGTAATCCTCAGCTTGCGGATTGGTGATTTCGCCGATTGCAACGCGGCAACCAAGCCCGTCGGCAAGCGTCGTTGCGAGCACGCGAAACCAGCTGGTGTCGACGTCGCCCGTGTCATCGACCGTGACGTACACGTGCGTCGGTTCATCGTCGAATGCCAGCCCGTCGCGGTGTTGTCGCCACATATTGAGCGAGACCGAAGGACGTGATGCGTCGGCTCCCTCGATCCACTCGTACATCTCATCGTAGTCATGGTCCCAATCGCCAAGCAGACCATGGCCGTGCAGTAGCGCCGCCAACTCGGTGAGCGACGATCCAAATCGGAACCAGAGCTTTGTCGTGCACACGTGACTCATTCGTTACCCGGACTCCTATCAGGAACTGCCGATCTTAGCGGCCTCGGCAGTGTCGCACCAGCGACCTAAGATCATATTGATATCTGTGCCCCGGTTGGCGCAACATCTGCACCGCGCGCTCGTTGACTTTGCGCCGGACCTTTTGCGACAGTTGCGGTCGGTCGACGCGATGATCGACCAGGCGCCGATGGTCGCCAGCGCGCTACGCCCTGACAGACCATTTCACGAACAGGCCTCTGTCCATAACCGTCCACAACTGTCCACATCTGTCCACATCAGAGCAGAGCAGAGCAAATCAGAGCACATCCCAGCCATCCGAGCCCCCCGGGGGACCCATGACATCACTTGGACAAATCCGCCAGATTGCTGTGTCGGCACCGGACCTCGACGCATCGATCAGCTTCTATCGCGATGTTCTCGGCGCAGCCTTCATTGCGCGCTACGATCCATCCGAGATCGCGTTTTTCGACTTCGAGGGCGTGCGTCTCTTGCTTGAAGAATCAGCCTTTGCATCATCACCCATCTACTTCTGGGTTGACGATATTGATGAAACCCATGCGGCATTGACCGGGGCCAGCGTCCAGTTCGACAGCGAACCACACGTGATCTTTCCGGACGAAGCGGAAACATTCGGCCCCGCAGGCGAGGAAGAATGGATGGCGCTCTTCCGAGACCCCGCGAACAACGTGCTCGCCCTGGCGACTCGCAAGCGGGCCGCCAACCAGACCGGTGCCGGGTAGGCAGTTGGACTGCCGCACAACGCACATTCGCCACTGCAACTCACGGGGCTTACCCACTTGATTTCAGCGCCATCACCAGCGTCCGATCACGGCGGCGCAGAGCCACTCGGGCAAGGCCAGGCGAACCGCTGCCGACCCGTGGCGCCATGAGTTGTTCACCCGACCGCGTGCTGGCGCTCGCCGGCATGTTGCAATGCTGCTATCTCGTCAATACGTCTGCGCGACAGGGAATGACACCCCAGGATGAACTGGACGCCATGATTCGGACGCTGTTCGTGTTCGACGCGGACGACACGGTCGAGGTCTATGGGGGGCTCGCGAATCTCAATCTGGGCACACGACTGGGCGCTGATGTCTTTGGCAACCTGAGCGTCGGCAAACATCACGAGTGGTTGAGGTACATCGCGCCGTTGACTCGCCTTGCATCGCGGGCACGCGGAGACGCCGCCCTGCTAACCCGCATTGGTGCCGGACTGCGAGAAATCGACAGCCGCTATCCGTCGGACGCGTCGACCTCCGTCGGCGCCGGCTGCATCAACAATCTGGGCGACTTGTACGAGAGCACGCTGGCCCGGAGCGGTTCACGCATCCAGATCCTCGGCAGCAAGCAGCTTTTGCAAAACCCGGCCGTCGCCGGACGCATCCGGTCTCTCCTTCTGGCCGGGTTTCGATCGGCCATTCTGTGGCAGCAACTCGGTGGCAGGCGCTGGCACTGGCTGCTCCAGCGCGGCCGCATCCTTGAGGATTTCCGATACTGCAGACGCATGCTCGAGGCGTCCTGATGATGACATTCCCGTGACCATGTCTGGCAGGTAGTGTACGTTCGCCTCTTGCAGGTAGTGGGGTAGGTAGTGAGGTAGGTAGTGGGGCAAGTAGTAGGGTAGATAGTGAGGCAGCCACTCAAGGCCAGTGAAAACTGAGGAGCCAGACGTGAGAGTCGGAATATCACTCCCGGTGCGGGAACTTGGTGACGATCTGGGTGCGATTCGCGAGTTTGCGCTGTTGGCAGAGGCACTTGGCTACACCCATCTGCGCGTCCCAGACCAGGTCATTCGCCCGAATTCCGGCCACCTGCACGAACCGATGACGCTCCTCGCGTGGCTCGCCGGAGTCACCAAATCGATCGAACTATGCCCATCCGTCATCGTCCTGCCGGCACGGCAGACTGCCCTTTTCGCAAAACAGGCGGCAGAGGTCGATCACCTCTGTGGCGGGCGCTTGCGACTTGGCATTGGTGTTGGTACCAGCGCGGATGAATTCAATGCGCTCGGAGCCGATTTCCACACCCGGGGGCGCAAATGTACGGAGCAGATGCGGCTGCTTTCGCGCTTGTGGACTGAAGACGAGGTCACTTTCGATGGCGAGTTCCATTCAATCGACAAGCTCGGCATCAATCCCCTGCCCCTGCAACGACCGATTCCGATGTGGATCGGCGGCAGCAGTGACCCTGTTCCGGCGGTGAGGCGACGAATCGCAGAATGTTCTGACGGTTGGTTCGCGCTTTGTTCCCCCGAAGCGTTTCGAGCCATCCAGGAAGACATTCTGACATTGGCAGACGCGTTCGGGCGTCGCGACAACATCAGCGCAGAGTCAGGCGTTGGTGTGCCGGGGCGAACCCGCGAGGAATGGACCGGGCTCGTGCGGGAACGCGCGGCGAGCGGCGTCACACACCTTTGCATGCGCACGCTCGGTGGCCAGCTTGATGCGGCTGGACATCTGGACCTTGCGCGAGAGATCTATCAAACGTTGGCGGAAATGTTGTGACCGGAGATCCGCCGCAACAACCCGCTGGCATCCCGGGCCGGACACTCCCGCGTTGACGTACTGGCCCGACGCAGCATTTGGCTGGCTTCAGACAACGCTTGCGGCGTTGCTGCTGACGGCAACGATGGTCTGCAACGCCGAAGTCGTTCGTATCGACATCAATGAAGAGCGCTCGATCACCGGTGAGTCGCTGGGCCTTCCAGGCAATTTCTCCTTGCTTCGCGGCGTCGCGACCTTCGCGCTCGATCCCGCTGCGCCGTTGAACGATCGACTCGTCGACATCGGTAACGCGCGGGTTGCTGGCGACGGACGGGTTCACTTCGAAGCTGATCTCGTCCTGCTCCGGCCTGGGCCGAGGCGCAGCAACGGCGTCTTGTTGCTCGACATTCCAGCAGACGGCCAACAGACCGCCTTGACGACCTTCAATCGAACCGACACGGCGGGGGCAGAACCGCCGCCACTCACCCACCCGGGCGACGGTTTTCTGCAGGAAGCCGGCTATACCGTCGTTTGGCTCGGCTGGCAACATGACCTCCAGTCCCTGCCCGGCAGCCTGCGCCTGCGTGCGCCCGCAGTGGAGGACGTGCCACCCGGCCCGGTCGCCTACACCTTTGTGCCCCGCGCTCACGTGCCGGAGTTTCCGCTTGAACGTGCCCTCGGCGAGGGGCGGGTCTATCCGCCCGCGAACACGGACGATGCCAACTATCTGCTTGCACTCGTCACCGGGAATGGCCGTGAGGCTATCCCGCGAGTGCGCTGGCAGTTTGCACGCTTTAACGTCGACGAACGGGTGCCCGACGCCCGCTGGCTGACGCTCGACACCGGCTTTCTCGCAAAGACCCGGTACGAAGTGGTTTATCAAACCAACGTCGCGGAACTGTCCGGGGCCGGCTATGCCGCCTACCGGGACCTTGTGACACATCTGCGCCGGCGACCGGATCTCGCGCCCGGCGTACGCCAGGTCATTGCCTACGGACATGCCGCCGGTGGCCAATTCCTGCGCGGCTTCATCCACGATGGCTTCAATACCAGCCTCGACGGGACCCGCGTTCTGGACGGCGTCATCATTCATGATGCCGGCGGCGTCAGGCGCCTGGTCAATCGTCGCTACGCTCGACCCAGCCACCCGAAACATGCAGGCGAGTTCCCGTTCGCCTCCAACCTAACCGACAATCCGGTGTTTGACGTCAAAGACGCGTGGGGTCATCAGGCACTGGCCGACGGCACGATGCCGCGCACATTTCTGGTGAACGGCAGCAATGAGTACTGGCGAGATGGGCAGTCGACCGCGCTTGTTCACGTCGACCCGACAGGCGAATCAGACCTCCTGGGGACCGAACCAGTCCGCATCTATGCGATCGCTGGCCGGGGACGCCGCAGCACGGCGGCCACCGGCCAGGCGTTCGAAGCGAGTCCGTTGGAACACCGGTGGATTCTGCGAGCTCTGCTCACGCGTATGGAGCGATGGATTGCTGGTGATCCACCGCCAGCGAGCGTGGTGCCGCAAATCGCGAGCCAAACACTGGTCGAACCAACGCGGGTCAAGTTGCCCTTTATGAGTCCACCAGCAGCGCCGCAGGGCGCAACCGAGCGCGACCGCGGACCCGGCGCGAACAAGGGAATCAACGATCGCCTGCCGGGCGCACGCTTGTTCGACTATCCGGTACTCGTCCCGGCGATCGACCGCGATGGCAATGAACGCGGCACCCTGCAGCTTCCCCAGTCAGCCGTGCCGCTTGGCACCCACCTGCCGTTTAACCGCGTGCGCCGCGACAGCGGCGTCATCGACGTCGACACCGGTGGCTTTCAGCGCTTTCCGCGTACGGCAAAGGAACGCCTGACCCGGGAAGACCCGCGCCGCTCGGTTGCAGAACGCTACCCGTCACGACATCATTACCTTGGCCTGTTTACTGAAGCCGCGCTGAAGCTGACCAATCAGGGCTTCCTGTTGCCAAGGGATCTACCCCAGGTGATCGAGCGTGGCCTCATCCACTGGGACCACGTACACAGAAACTGACCGACACGGACGGCCGACCGGTGCCGGCCGTGAGTCGCTCGGCGCATCGCCCACTCAACCGCACAGTCGGGTCGCCCGACAGCCCCACGAAAGGACCTCAAATCATGCCCAAAGCCGTCTCCGCGTTCGACCTGGCCGATCAATCCGGACAGACCGTCTCCTTTCCGACTGGCAAGCCGACGGTCGTGTGTTTCGTCAAAGAAGATTGCCCAACGTGTAACGAGGCCGTGCCGGTGCTGGAAGCACTTCACCTCGCCCACCAGGACACCGTTGACATCCTCGTGCCGGGACAGACAACCGATGGCAACGCGCTCCTCGTTCAACGGCACAAGCTCACGCTGCCCCTGCTCGATGACTCGGAACTCGCGGTTTCGTTCGATTGTCAACTTGAGATCGTGCCAACGGTGTTCCTGGTCAACGGTGAAGGCGAGACGATATTCCAGCTCGAGGGATTTGTCCGCGAAGAATGGCGCATCCTTGCCGCCGAGGTTGCCAAGTTGGCAGGACAGGATGCCGCGCCCATCGACTGGCCCACTCTGCCCGAATGGCGACCTGGCTGCGGTTCGCTGTCGGTCGACCCGGTCTATGCCGAGAAACTGCAGGCCGCGGCCAGCAATAATCCAATGCGTGCCCGCCGGATCGAAATCGCTGAACAGGATGACGAGTTTGAGTTCATGTTCGATCAGGGCTTCTCGGACGGGCTGCCGCTGGTGCCGCCATCCCCGGAACGCGTGCTGCGAATGTTGAGCGGCACCACGCGGGAGCCGCAGGAAATAGTCGCGACCGTGCCACCCAACATGGGCACGGCAACCGTCGAGAAGATCGCGATCAACGCTGTCATGGCGGGCTGCAAGCCAGAATATCTGCCGGTTGTCATCGCCGCACTCGAAGCGGCATGCACGGACGAGTTCAATATCCATGGGGTCATGGCAACCACGATGGGCGCCTCGCCTGTCATGATCGTCAACGGCCCCATCCGTCAGCACATCGGCATGAACATGCGGCTCGGCGCACTGGGTCAGGGCAATCGCGCGAATGCGACGATCGGGCGCGCGCTGCGGCTCGCCGTTCGCAACATCGGCGGTGCCAAACCTGGCGGCACTGAACGCTCGACGCTCGGCAACCCCATGAAATACACGATGTGTTTTGCGGAATGGGAGGAGCGCAATCCCTGGACACCGTTACATGTTGATCGCGGCTTCGACAAGGACGAATCTGTCGTCACGCTGTTCGCCATGACAAGCGGCCCGACGCTGATCGTCGATCAGTCGTCTCGCACCGGTGACCAGATGGCCGGGAGCTTCGGTCTCGCACTCAAGGCCGCGCACCACCCCAAAGCACAACGCTCAAGCGACTGCATTCTGGTTGTCTGCCCGGAGCACGTTGACACGATGATGCGGGACAATTACACCAAGGAACAGATACGGGCGCGTATCCAGGAAGTCTCGAGCGTGCGGACGCGGGATCTGGCGCAAGATGACGTATCAGGGGTTGGCATTCCGCGTGAGAAGGTGGACCAGATGAGCGAAGAGGCGCAGAATCGACTCGTGCCCAAGTTTGCTTCCGAGGACAACATTCACATCGTCGTCGCGGGCTCCGACGCTGGCAAGTTCTCGGGTGCCTTCCACGGCTGGGCCGGCGGGCACATCGGGTCGATGCCGGTATCGAGAAAAATCGGGACATGATCTATGCGACCCTCGACCGCTAAATCAGGTGTGGACGGCTAAATCAGGTGTGGCTCGCTAAATAAGGTGTGGCCCTGCAGACGACGCCACGCTAACCGAGCGACAAGAGAATCCGCTCATCGAGCGAAAAGGAGAAAGAACACTGTATGCCTTTGATACTTGACCCAACCAATGAAACGGTACCCGTCGCGCGACAGCTAACGCCGCGTCCGGACGCGATCACCGGCAACGTTGCGCTGCTTGATATCAGCAAGCCGCGTGGCGACGTTCTGCTCAACCAGTTGGCAGAGCAATTGGCGGAGCGGCTGCCCAGCGTGACATTTAACCGCTATGCGAAACCCACGTTTACCAAACCTGCCCCCGCCGATCTCCGGCGCGAGATTCAGCAAAGCAACGGGTTTGTCATCGAAGCGCTGGCGGACTGAGGATCCTGCACAACGTGCAGTTTGCACGATACGGTCTGGTTCGAGATACAAGGTGTGCCGTCAGTCGCGCTTGCGTCGTCCGAATTCAAGGATGCTGCCGATACACAGGCACGTGCGCTCGGCCTGAAAGACGCGCGCTGCGTCTTTGTCCCGCATCCCATTCAGGACGCAACGGACGATGAGATGCGCACCAAAGCAGATGACGTCGTCGACGCGGTCATCCGGGCACTAACGACTAACTAAACTCTATCCTAGGATTGTCATCATTCCTGACAACTCTTGGGAGTCGGTTTGCACGCAAACCTCGGCATGTTTGCAGAAAATAGCCCGCAGTAAATGCGGTGCATCCCGGCACCGCATGCTAGTCCCCGCCCCAGAACTGAGTTCTGCGCGGGACTCGCTGTGCTGGCGGAATCGGTCCCCGGTGTCACTGTACCCCTGACCCTGCGCGGATCACCCGCCAGCGCTACCCTTGGGCCTTCGAGTCAGCGCGTCGTCCTCCTGCAGGATCGCGATCAACGCCGACATCGCCTTGTACTCCGCATAAGTGCAGGACGAATGCGGCATCACGATACACCTGGTCCGGCCGGATCAGCCTGCGGCCGACGCCTCATCGGGTGGTTCGACGACACGCGTCTCAAACTTCGCGGGCGAGACAATCTCAAGCACCTCGAAGTCCTCCGAACACGCCAGTTCCCGATGCTTGATCAACGGTGGCTGCAGGATGGCATCGCCTTCGCGGATGGTGTGTACCCCCTCGCCCTCGTATTCGAACGTGGCCCAGCCAGCCAGTACTTCCACAAATTGGAAGGTGCAATCGTGCACGTGCCACTGCTGGACGTCATCAGCCATCTTCTTGCCATTGGCGCGAATGATGTGCGCAACGAAACCCCCACCCGTGGCATCCGCAATGCCAAGGTCGCGGTACTCGAAGATGTCCCTCAACCCGTCGGTCCAGTTCGCCTCCGATGCGATGTTATGCACGAACTTCAACGGCTTCGCCTCACTCGTCTCGCTACTTGGCATATCGGCTCTCCTGCCGGTTACAAACAAAAGTCACATCCTCGGCGCTGATCACCACGACTGCTACGCACCACGGCGATCGCCCGTCAGGTTCTCGCCGGCGTTACGACCGGCAGATTACCACTAACCATGCCTGGTGCCTGCACAGTCACGAGCACCTCTATGTCGCTCCACTGTTGTGGAGCAATATAGCTTTCCTGACGCTCCTTCATCGTGATGCGTTCTTATGGCGCGAGCTTCAAAGCTTCAAACAGCAGGCGACGTTTAGCCAGTGCACCACCCGGACAGCCCAAAGAGATAGAACCCACGCACAATTGCCGCGCGATTTGCCGGTTGCGAGCGTGCGCAAATTCTCATAACCTTTACGCTCACTGCGAAAGCTGTGGAGCCTGAGAAGGACCGCGAGCGATTTTCACAGTGAGGACCGGAATCTTCGTGCATAAGTTAAGCGTCAGGCGCTCGCGCACCGCGGTTCTGAAGACTTAAGAACAACCGACTCAAACACAGACAAGTGGACTTGATCCCGGCAAACGGACAGGTACCTCAGCGACACCCCCCACCTGCCCGCGTTTCCAGGACTCGTCCTTTTGAGGAGAGCATCTGATGAACGTACTCGATTTCGGCAAACGTAAGCATCAAGGAAAGAAGATTTCCATGGTGACCTGCAACGACTTCTGGTCCGCGCAACTCATTAACGAATCCCCGTCGACTGCATTCTCGTTGGCGATAGTCTCGCCATGGCCATGCACGGCTTTGACTCGACAGTCCACGCAGATATTCCGCTCATGAAGCCGCACATCGAAGCGGTCGCCCGCGGCGACAAGTTCATCGTTGGCGACATGCCGTTCCTGTCCTGCAGCCGCGGACTTGCCGCTGCAATCGACGGCGCGCAGACCCTGATAGAAGCCGGCTCGATGGCCATCAAGATCGAGCGCCACACCCATCAGGTTGACATCATTGATCACATTGTTGACGCCGGCGTTCCCGTTATCGGACACATTGGCCTGCCCCCCCAGGGTCGTTCACAGCCTCGGTGGTCACAAGGTTCAGGGGCGCAACGAGGGCAAAGCACACACGAACTCGGCATCGCCGGATTTGATGTCGACTACGTGACAACAATCGATGACCGCCGGTACGCGGCCGCAAGCCTCGATTGCAACGGCCTGCCCATTCGGCTAATCGACAATGTTCCAACAGGAGAACAACAATGATCTTGTGCCTTGACGTCGGCAACACCCAGATTTACGGCGGCGTCTTCTCTGACGACGAACTCATGGTGCAATTTCGCCGCACATCCCAGCTTCGCAGTTCATCCGACGAACTCGGCGTCTTCTTTCGCGCCGTATTACGCGAGAACGACGTTGAACCACTCGCACTCAAGCAGATTGCCATCAGCTGTGTCGTTCCGGACCTGTTGTACTCGCTGCGGGCGTGCTGCCAGAAGTACTTCGGCATCGACCCGCTCATTTTACGGCCCGGTATTCGCACCGGACTGAAGATTCTTTATCGTGAGCCAAAAGAGGTCGGCGCGGACCGTATTGCCGACGCGGTTGGCGCTATCGCGATGTATCCCGACCAGAACATCATCGTTGTGGACTTCGGTACCGCGACCACGATCTGTGCCGTCACCCGAGACCGGGAATTTCTTGGCGGCAACATCATTCCGGGCGTGCAGCTTTCCATGCAGGCCCTTGAGGAGGGGACAGCGCAGTTGCCGTCCGTTGAAATCAAACGGCCCAAAACTTCGATCGGTCGGTCGACCGTCGAGAGCATTCAGAGCGGGCTTTACTGGAGCAATGTGGGGATGGTTCGCGAGTTGGTTGCCCGCATCACGGTCGAGGCCTTTGACGGCGAGCGACCGATGGTGATCGGAACCGGCGGTTTCGCGCACCTGTTTGACCGCGAGAATTTGTTCGACGCGGTCGCCCCGGACCTCATCCTCACCGGTCTGCTACTTGTCCTGCAGCTGAACGAGAAGCCTGAACATGAACAAGTAGCCAGCGGCGAATAGTCGTGCCTGGCCATCGGTCAACCAACGCTTCGTGTCCTGACTGGCTAATTGGTTGCATCTGGGCGGTCAGCATGTTGTGTCGCTAACAAGGCGCGGGGACGCCGCGGTCGCGAACCCGCAAGGATGAGAAACCACGACGAGGCGCTGCCGATCAGCGGCGAAACAGGCCAGCGAACAATGTGACGAATTAGCCAGACAGGACACTAGTTCTTGAAGAGATCGTTGAACCTTGACGCTGCATCGTCCGACGACAAGAGCGTATCTTCCTTCCTATCGCTGAGGGGATCGGCGAATGGGTCTTCGAGATGCGCGGCCCGGGCTTCGTCTGAATCCGAATCCGGCGCGTTCGTCGCATCGCCATCGAACAACCCATCGAGGCGGGACTTCGCGGCCTCGCGCACGGAGCCTTCGCCCATGTCGTAAGCATCATGACGCTGGGCAAAAAAGTCACAGAAGTTGCTGACCTTCTTTTCAACCACCGGCTCCGCCCGATCATGGTCGCACTGAGCCGGCCTGCCAGGGTCGTAGTGAAGGCACATGGTGCAGGTATGCAGGTCTGCGAAACAGGTCTGGCAGCTGTGATGACGTGTGATCGGCTCGCGTGGATCATCCGGCAAGGAGCCGCCGCAATTCCAACAAACGAGTTGTCCCACGGTCAGGCCAGAAAGTCGTCCAACGCCGCATTGAACGCATCGGGCGACTCGAAATAAGAAGAGTGTCCGGCGTCGCCGAGGTTAACCACTTTTGACCCCGGCACGAGTGCCGCGACTTTTTCGATCATCGCCGGCGGAAAAATCTGGTCCTGGGCGGCGGTGATGAACAACGTCGGTGTCCTGAACGCTTCGAGTTTCGTCTGGTCGGTTGGCCGGCCGATACCCGACACGATCTTCGCCCGTACGTCCGGGTCGTTAAAGGCGCCAATCTGGTTATACAGGTGGCTTGCCACTTCGTTCTTCACATGGAAGTCTGGCGCTACGGCCCAACTGCCGAATGGCGGTACCGCCGGTTTACGCACTTTTTCTGCCTCGGCACTGACCGCCGCGATTTCATCATTGGTGATGCCACCGGGGGTGTGGCTCATCACTAGCCGTTCAACGCGCTCGGGACATTGCAGCGCCATCCCGAGCCCCGTCCACCCGCCCATCGACTGACACACCAATTGGGCGGAGGCCATGCCCTCTTTGTCCATGATGGCGGTCAGATCGTTGACGAAGTGACTCATATCGAGGTCCTCATCCGGACACACCGAGCGTCCGAACCCGCGATGATCGAAGGTGACGATGCGGAAACGATCAATGAAATGGGGGACCTGTTGCCACCAGCTCGCGGCATTTCCACCCGCCCCATGCGCGAAGACCAGGTGGCGATCGCCGTCCCCGAAGGTCTCGTAATAGATGCTCGCCTTACCGATCTCTACTGTTGGCATCGCTTTCCCCTAACGGTTCTGGTTTCCCCTGGTTCGAGCCCAACGTCCTGCGCCCCGTCGCTCGCTGTTTGGCCGGTTATTGTCCCAAAATTGTCACCCTGACAGTTCTCGAGAACCGGTTTACGAGCAAACCTCGCATTTTCTTGCAACCGGGCGCGCCGGGTTCGCGGACTTGTCGCGTTCGTCATGGACGGAACGGCATCGCGGTCATGCCCAACTGGGTCTGCAAGACACGCTGGGCATCCGTGACAAACTCAACCAGCACCGCGCGCGTATCCCGGGGATCAATGATGTCCTGCCCGGTCGCTTCCGCAGTTCGAAACGGGCTGCCAAGCGCTCGTAAACGGGCTTCAATCTCCTCACGCTTCGCTTCCGGGTCCGGCGCGTCGTCGATCTCGCGGCGGTATGCGGCGGAGGCCCCCCCGGCGATATGCATCGAGCCCCAGTTCGCCGACGGCCAGGCATAACGGCGAAACATCCCCGAGGGCCGATGCTGGCACTGGCCAGCAACGCCGTAGAGCTTGCCCATCACGATCGTTATCCACGGCATGCGAGAAAGACAGGTTTGCGCGACGAGCGCCGCGCCAGCGCGCTCGATGCCCTGTTTCTCAGACTCAAGGCCCACCATGAAGCCCGGTTCGTCAGCGAGGGAGACAATCGGCAGGTGGAAGGTGTCGCACAGTTGCAGCAACCGCATCACCTTGCTGCCGGATGCGACGTCGGTCGACCCACCCTTGTGCCGGTTGTTGTTGGCCATCACCCCACAGGGGTAACCGCCGAGTCGCGCGAGGCCGATCACCCGGGAGCGGCCGTATCCCGGCGAAATCTCGAAGAACGAACCCTGATCAACCACCGCGTCGATGACCCGGTGGATTTTGTACGTTTGCCTCGGATTGACGGGTACCGCGCTCAGCAGGGATTCGTCTGCACGGCCCGGATCGTCGCCGATGTCGACCTGCGGTGGCATTTCCCAGACGTTCGACGGCATATAGCTTAGGAAACGCGTGATCTGCTCAAACGCGTCTTCCTCCGTCTCCGCCAGGTTGTCGACGCTGCCGCTGATGCGCGTGTGGATGTGGTCGCCGCCCAGTTCTTCCTTGGTGATGTCGTAACCAAGCGATGCTTTGACGACCGGTGGACCTCCCGGAAAGAGCTGCGATTTGTCGCGCACCATCAGGTTGAAGTGCGCGAGACAGGCGTTGATGGCCGGCAATCCCGCGACCGAACCCATGACCGCAGATACCACCGGAATCTCGCTGAGTATCTCGACGTCGATCGTTGACCAGGCATTGCCGTCAGGCAAGTAGGTGCGGCCGATTTCCTCGAAGGAGCGCACACTGCCACCGGCGGCGTCGAGCAATCTGACGTATGGCAGCCGCCACTCACGGGCCCGTTGGTTGGCGGCTAGTTCCTGGCCGAGTCCACCGCTTGTACCTCCAGATCCTCCACGCACGGTGAAGTCACCCGCCGACATGACAATTTTGCGCCCGCCGACAGACCCGAACCCGTCAACCGAACCCTTGGGCGTAACACGTACAAGCGTCCCGCCTTCATATTGGCCACTACCTGCCAGACCCATGAATTCACGAAATGTGCCGGCATCGACGAACTTGTCCACCCGCTCGCGGACCGTGTACTTGCCGCGTTTGCGTTGACGGGCAACGCCCTCGGGCCCACCCATCTCCTGCGCGAATCCACGGCGTCGTTCGATCTCGTCTACTTCATCCTGCCAGGACATGCCTCTTTACTCCGCAACCGCAGTGAAAACCTGAACCCTGCAACCCCGGAAATCAGTCGGTCCGTGACCCTGGGCCGGAGTTCGCAGCGCCCGCCTAATCGGTGCCGAGCGCCGGTAATGTAACGTCACGCCCGTGTCACCTTTACTTTGCCATCCATTGCGGACCGAGAGCCACCTCTTACCTCTAACCCACCTCTTACCTCTAACCGACCTCTCACCTCTTAGCCACTGCGCTGGACATATCTCTGTGAGTTCTTTCGATGTGATCCGTTGAGATGTCTTGCGTCGGGGGCCCGTTCAGATGGTCACGCTAAAGCGCTGCTCTCTCTAAGGCACGCGCCGCACTGGCCTATTAGAGCACAGCGCGTCATACCTGCACAGCGCGTGGGCGCCACAACAGAGGCAACAAAACCGCGACGAATTCGGCTCTACGTTCAACCCGGCGGGGTCCGCGACCCCATTAAGCTATCCTACTCAACCGACGAGATTCTCAGCGAACATCCCTATGCCACCGCCAATCGTGCGCCGGGTGGCGACTGTTCACCGTTGCTCCATGGCGGCTATGACGATGCGGGCAACTATGTTTCGCCCCGCACCCTGGAACGTTGGCCAGCCATTAGGAACTGGCAAGCGTCGCTCGCCGCGAAAGGCAATGAACTCATCGATGCGTCAACCGAGATTCTTGTCGCGGAGCACTTTCCCAACCACGCGCAAATGAAGCTTCTGCTGGATTCCGGCATCAACCTGCCGCTTTGGCGAAGCCTTACGACCACTGGCATCGTTGAGGGGTATGGCCGCATGCTCGCTGACATCACCGCGCCCGACTTTGCGTCCATTGTGGTCGAGGACATTAGCGGCACCGCGACGGCACATCTCAACAAGGGCCTTCTGGTTGCCCATGGCCTCGACGAAGGTGGCAGCGATGGCGCCCCCGGTGCGCACGACCGGATGTGGTTCACGGCCCGCGACATGCTGTTCGGGCCCAGTGCTTACACCACGCCGGATATGCCCGCACGGGCGGCCCGGCGCCGACAGCCGGGCATTACCAGAGATTCCGCTGGCGCACGAGGCTTTGATCAAGCAATTGATGGGCATTCTCCTGATTGAAATCAGCGCTGAGCGAGGTTTTGAGTTCAACGTGGGAATCATGCGTGACCCGGCACTTCGGCAGGGACTGCGCGACACCGCCGACGAGGCCGCGAACATCATCGATCAGATTCGGCAAGACAAAGCATCGCACGTCGCGTACGTTCAGCTATTTGTCTCGGAACTTCGTTCATATACCTTCCGCACCACTGATGGTTCGCTCACCCGGGGTGCCGAGTTTCTGGATCCGCTTTGGGAGAAGGCCGTTCGCTGGAACGCGGTGGACGTTCCGCGCAGCCAGCGTCTAATGCAGCTTACGTTGATAGAGGGGTGCATATCGGAGCATCGCAAGGAGAGCGGCCGCGGCGCCGCGTCGCTGCTCGCCCGCTTCAACGCCCTTGGCCACTCGCGCCGCGAGGCCGCCTGAGGACGCTTCCACTTTGCTGGCGCGAATCGCCAGAACCAGACTTCGCAGTCAGTCGAGAGTGTTTGCGACCGCGATGACGTTCAGCCAGCGACCTTTTCGTGCGACGGTTGCACGGACCGTGAGCCCGGAACGATCATGCACTGACACACAGATTCAACGACGTTTCACAGACCGTTCACTGGCAGCACAGACGAAAGAGGAAACCTGAGCCGGACCGCCGGCCGCAACCATGTCCACCCAGCCTTCCAGGCCGCGCGAAGAGTCCGCAGCGACACGCCACAAACCCGGCATGTTCGAATCCCTGCGGATTCGTGATTTTCGCTACCTGTGGGTCGCGAACCTCGGCACATCGTTTGCCATGCAAATGCAAATGGTGGCGCGGGGTTGGCTGATCTACGAAATGACCAGCTCACCCATGGCGCTCACCTGGGTCATGCTGTCTTTCATGCTGCCGTCGTTCATCTTCTCGCTGGCCGGCGGCGTCATTGCCGATCGTTTCCACAAGAAGACCATCATGGTCCTGTCACAATTGCTCAATGGTGCGGCCACATTGATGCTCGCCACCATTGTCTATTCGGACAACGTCACGTTCTGGCACTTCATCTACTTTGGGCTCTTCAACGGCACCGTACTCAGCTTCAGCATGCCCGCTCGGAGCGCGGTTATTCCCGAAGTAGTCGGACAGGACTCGCTCGTCAATGCGATGGCGTTGCAAAGTGCCACCTTCAGCCTCTCCCGCATCCTTGGACCCGCGCTTGCAGGTGCACTCATCGCGATTTTTGCAGGCGGAGACACGACCTCGACCGAGGGTGTCGGCATCGTCTTCTTTGTCATCGCAGGCCTCTACCTCGTGTCCGTCTTCGCCACCATCCAGTTGCACTACGAGGGCAACCCCGCGCCCCGCGGCGCATCGACGCCGCTGGAGGACATCGCCGAGGGATTTCGGTACATGCGCGATGAAAAACTGATCCTCGGGCTGCTGATCATGGGCTTCGTGCCCATGACATTTGGCTGGTCTGCATCGTTCCTGTTGCCCGCGTTCAATCAGGACGTCCTGAACGGCGGTCCGGACAGCCTGGGGCTGCTGATGACCGGGATGGGTGTCGGCGCCCTCGGCGGCTCTCTCCTGCTTGCCCGCCTCGGCGATTTCAGCAAGAAAGGGCGCTTCCTTTTCGTCACCAGCTATTGCTGGGCGATCGCGCTCGCCGCGTTCGCAATGTCCTCCAGTGCCTACTTTGCAATCGCCATGATGGCCGTCTGCGGCTTTTTTAGTTCACTCTTTGGCGCACTCAACATGAGCATCGTGCAACTCGCCATCCGGCCTGAGATCCGCGGGCGCGTGATGAGCATCATGATGATGACCCACGGCTTGATGCCACTCGGGTTGATCCCGATCAGCGGACTTGCAGAGTTTGTCGGGATCGATGTGGCGCTGCTGACGGGCGCATTCCTGCTCGCGCTCAGCATGCTGCTGCTCGGGTACTTCTATCCCGACCTCAAACGTATCGACCGTGGTCACGGCGAAAAAACCCTGGAGAGCTAGTCTGCTGTCCCAAAACTCAGTTCTAGCGACGGCTCGTCAAAAACGCCTCGTTGACGCAGTTCTCCAGACGGCCACCCGCGAGATACCGCAGCGCCACCTCAATGCCCTTGCTCCGCATGTCGCGCATACTCTCAGGCGTGTAGAACCCGGCGTGGGGCGTCACCAGCAGCCGGTGTTCAAGCCACGCTTCCTGTCGACGCCAGGCGGCCAACAGGGGTTCGGCAGGATTGAGTGGCTCTTCGGGGAGCACGTCGAGGCCCGCGCCACCCACGCTGCCGTTTTTCAATGCGCCTGCAAGCGCTTCGAGATCCAGCACCTCGCCCCTTGCCGCATTCACGAGGACGAGGCCCGGACGCGCCGTGGCCAGTACCTCCGCATTGATCAGGTTACGCGTCTCAGCGGTCAACGGCAGGTGCAGACTGACGAAATCAGCGGCACCAAACAGAGCAGCCAAAGACGCGTAGCGCCGGACGCCAAGCGCCAGATCAACACCATTGTCGCGGTAAGGATCATAGAAGCCGACATCCATGCCAAACGCCTTGCAGCGTAGCGCCATTGCGGTGCCGATTCGTCCGAGGCCGACAATGCCCATCTGGGCACCACGCAGGCGCTTCGCGAGTGGCTGCTCTGTCGGCTTCCAGCCGACCACCGGATCTGCCCGAAGCGCCTGCTCATAACGACCCACGCCACGCACCAGTGCAAGGAGCAGGCCGAGCGCGTGATCGGCAACATCCTCAGTCCCGTAGTCAGGCACATTACACACCGGCACACCCGCGTTGCCCCACACGCCGAGGTCAAAGTTGTCGTAGCCAACCTTCGGCGTAACGATGATTTTGCAATCCGGCACGTCCTTGGGGCGAATCACCGCGAGCGGATCAGCGCGCGCCATCATTCCGTCGCACCGTCGCCACTGATCCGTTGTTACGTCATTCACGTCGGGCACGAAAACGCCCGCAGCGCGCCCGCCCAACACCTCTCGTTCGACGGCGTTGTCATCCAGCCAGCGGGTGCCAGGCCAAAGCAGGCAGGTCATCACGTTCGTCCACGGCAAAGTAGGCCGATGATCATCGCGATATCCCAATAGTAAGCAAGCGGATTATCCGGGCATGCGGCCAAAGCAGGACAACCCCTGGCCAACAGTTTGTAAACGCGCGGGCCCGATTCACTGTTCGCCCATACGGATATCCGAACGCAGCGTCACCCTCGGTGCCCTGACCGCTTAGCAACCCGGCTCATGCGTCCACTGCCCTCGCCCGCCGTTCAAGACCATGACGGTACCTGCGAAAACAGCCCGGCCGCAAACAGCCCGCACGCAAACGACCGGACGCAAACAGTGCGGTACGAACCATCACGTGACAAAACGGTCGGTACGAGAACGGATCTGGCGTGAAAAGAGTGGGATCACAGGATCGGTGGCCCCAAACCGTCTGTTGCGAAATCTAGGGTAGACTCGACCCGTCAATGGCCCAGGCACAACCATGCGAACGCCTACAGCATACATTCGCCAGACCCGTGAACTCTACGACCAGTTGGGTTACGAGCCATACCGATGGCTTCAGGCTGACGGCGCGCCCGCGTTCTCACCGGCACCCCCGCTCGCGGAATCGAAGCTGGGACTCATCGTTTCATCCGGCGCTTACGTCAAGGGTCAGGTTGCATTCCACTACAAGGACGACACATCGATCCGTTCCATTCCGCGAGGAACGCCGGTCGATCAGCTGAGGTTCTCGCACGTTACAGAGAATTACCTGCCAGAAGCGCGGCTGGACCCGCGCTGCGTCGTACCCATTGAAGCGCTGGCAGCGCTTGAAGCGGATGGCACGATCGGCAGTCTCGCGGAAAACTTTTATTCCTGTATGGGCGGCGTCTACTCACAACGCCGGGTCACTGATGAGCTCATCCCGACACTCGAGGCGACAATCGCAAGGGAGCGACTGGATCTCTTGCTCCTTGTGCCACTGTGACCTGTCTGCCATCAGACCGTGAGTCTGATCGCCCGACACTTTGAAGCCGCTGGCCTGCCTACCCTGATCCTTGGCAGCGCACTCGACATCATGACCGCAGGCCGCCCGCCGCGCGCCCAGTTTCTGAATTTTCCGCTCGGCTTTGAAGCCGGTCAGCCGAACGACCCCGCCATTCAGCACGCAGTTTTGGACGATGCGCTCCGTGGATTCGCGGAGTTCACCGGCCCAACAATCAATTGGCTCCCCCACGAATGGGATGCCGGCTGGGACATGATCGCCGCGAGAACTCGTGATAGCACGCGTCAGGATCTGCGCTCACCCCGCGATACGACGCCGCAATATCAGCACCCCGAAGACCGGGCCGCTGCCGAACAGGCGCACAGCTGACACAGAATCGAGGCAAGCGTGCCGCGGGTACCCCGGATCGCACCCACAATCTTGTTGAAGAATGCGGCTGGCGTTCCCCAATGGTCTGGTCTGGTTAACCCGAGTCAGGTCGCAGCTTCAAGTTTTTCGCATCCCACGAACCGTTTTCTGCAGATTCTGCGTGATAAGTATTCATTATATTTCAACAATATATAGATATATTATAATCTAGATTGTCGAGTTCATCGGGCTGCTAAACCATGGCCAAACGTAGGCCTTACGCACTGCTCATCAACGAGAAGGTATTGAACGCTGCCCAGCGCAGGGCAGACGATGAGCTGCGCAGTCTCAATGCGCAGATCGAGTATGTGCCTCGCGACCCTGCGCAAGAACGGCCGCCTCAAGCCGCGGGGCCGGCACGAACAACGCCACCGGCGACGTCACGCGACTCGTCGCCTGGGAGCAAACACCCCACAAACCCGAGGGCGATGGTTGCTTGTGACGTCCTTCCCGGGTGGTCACCCGAGCGACACTCCCGTCTCCTTTCCCGACGTCGATGCGGGCCCGTCGGGCGTTACGGCACTATCTGCATGATAGCGTGCCAGACCGTCTTGCTGTCCGCTTTGCTGACGATGTTCGCGAATGCCGTTCTCGCAGCCGTCGACAACCCTGACGGGCGTGTCGAGGCAAATCGAACATGCATAGACGGGCCTCCCGAAACCCAATCCTGGGACTTCCGCCGCAGGGTCAGTGGACCGCCGCCAGCGGGTCGGATTCGCGAGATCCACTATTCGCGTCTGCCCGTGTTTGACGAGACGAACCCGCGGGAGAACAACTGGCTCTTCCGTTGGGGCAACCGTATACACACCCTGACCACTGTCCAGAGTGTGCGCCAGCAGCTACTGTTTGACGTCGGTAACGAATATTCACCTGCACGCGCCGCCGAGACGGAACGCAATCTGCGGCGGTCCAGTCATCTTTACGACGCGGCCATACGGACCCTGGCCACGTGCGACGACGACACGGGTCGCCCGGAGGTCGATGTAGAAGTCATCACGCGGGATGTCTGGTCCCTGACCCCTGAACTCTCGTACACGCAGGCCGGGGGCGAGAGCACGTATCGCTTTGGCATCCGTGACAACAATCTCCTCGGCACCGGCAATCACCTGTCGATGGTCCGCCGCCACGATGCAGATCGTAATTCAACCGAGTTTGTGTATCGCGATCTCTTCCTGGGAGACACGCGGATTGCGACACAGCTTGAGTGGATCGACAGCGACGACGGCAACGCCGCGCTCGCTCGCGTGAGCTTGCCCTTCTACGCCCTTGATGCGCGCAAAAGCTGGAGTATCTCGTTGCGGCGGACGGACCGTAGCGAAAAACAGTACGCCAAGGGGCGCGCAACGAGCATCGTCCAGCATGACTTCGAGGATCTGTTTGCGCACCTCGGATGGTCCCGGGGTTTGATCAACGGACGTGTCACGCGCTGGTCCACCGGCGTTCGGGTGCAGGCGGACCGGTTCCAGGCTTTGCCCGCAGCCGACCTGCCGGGCCCGCGCACGACGCCGCGGTCAAACCGACTCACCTATCCCTTCGTACAAATCGAACATATCGAGGACCGGTACAGCGAGGGTTACAACTTTGATCAGATCCATCGTACCGAGGACCTGCACCTTGGAGTCAGTTGGTACGCCCGCGCCGGGTACGCCTCGACGTCCCTTGGCTCGACCGTCGATCGCGTGGTCGTGGAAGCCCAGGTCCGTGACACGCTTCGGTTCACGGCAACCGATCTCTGGTCGCATCGATTCGCGATTGAAACACGCTGGGATCTTTCTTCCAGCAGCGCTGAGGATCTGGTGGCCGTTTACGCGACCCGGTTCTTTCGCTCGCTGGGAGCCCGGACATCCCTCGTCGCGACGCTGAATGCGACGTACAGTCACAATCTGAACAGCCATCGTCAGGTTCAGCTCGGGGGCTCGAACGGGCTGCGCGGATACGCGAACAGAATCACCGTCGGCGACCGGTCTGTCCTCGCTTCGGTCGAGCATCGCCTGTTCACGAACATGCATCCTTTGCAGCTCGCCCGTCTGGGCTTCGCCGCATTTGTGGACATTGGCACTGCCTGGACACGCCACGAGGACAATGGCACCCGGAACCGTGCACTCGCCAACATCGGTATTGGCATGCGGCTTGCATCGAGCAAGTCCCAAAGTGGTCGCGTCATCCACATTGATCTTGCTTTTCCAGTCATCGCACGCGATGACCCGGAGATAGACGAGTACCAGTTTGTGGTCTCGATCAAGAACCGGCTCTAGCTAGTGCGGTGCAGGGATGCACCGCCATTTTCTGAAGGCCTCTTTTCTTCAAGATCATGCGAGGTTTTACTCGCAAACCGACTCCCAAGAATTGTCAGGATGACAATTTTGGGACAAGAATGGGCCACACTTCACGTGCCACTTACCGCGCTGGCGCGCGGGTGACTCAACGCAAAATAGTGATTCAGTCTTCACGTGCGTTACGCGAGCCTTGAATTGCAGCTCTTGCAACGCTTCGCGCCACGACGGGTTACGCGTCGTTTACCCGCGCCTGTCTCCCTGGTTGTTCCGCGCCCACGGAAGCTGCGATACTCGCGGGCATAGAATCCTGACCAACCAGCTTAAGGGAGCGCAGGCGGCCATGACCGATATCAACTCAGTAACCGGTCCGATTTCGGCAGACGACCTCGGCTTCACACTGATGCACGAGCACGTCATGGTCAGCGCGAGCGGGTTGATCGACTGTTACCCCGACCTACTTGGGCCAGACCCGGAACAGCGCGCAATCGAAGTCTTCTCGCACGCCAAAAGCGAAGGGATAGACAGCATCGTCGATGCGACGACTTTCGACCTCGGGCGCAAGGCAGAGCTGCTCGCGACGGTATCGAGGGGGTCCGGCGTCAACATCATCAACGTCACTGGTTGGTGGTTGGACGTGCCGCGCTTCATGCAGGGTGTATCGGCCAACCAAATGGCCCGCGAGTTCGTGCGGGATGTCGAAGAAGGCTTCCGCGGGACCGATATCAAGGCCGGTTTGCTCAAGTGTGCGGCCGATTTCGAAGGTGTCACGCCGCCCCTTGAGACGATGTGTCGGGCCGTCGCACGGGCTCATAACGAGACCGGCTTGCCCATCATGGTGCACTCGTACCCGACCGGTCAGGTGGCGCGCCGACAGATCGCTATATTCAAGGAGGAAGGCGTCGACCTGACCCGCGTCAAGATCGATCACTCTAACGATACGACCGACCTCGAATATCTGAAATGGATTCTCGATCAAGGCTGTTTCCTGGGCCTCGATCGCTACCCCGGTCGGCTGGTCAGTCCGGAGATGCGCACCATCACCCTCAAGAACCTGATCGACGAGGGTTATGAAGAACGCCTGTGTCCTGCGCACGATTGCATCTGTCTGCACATACACAATGAACGTCCCGACGGCACCATGCCGGACGAGCATGCGTTCAAGGCCTCTAACCCCGAGCAATATCTTTTCATCAAGCGCAACGTCATTCCACATCTGACGGAGATGGGCGTCACCGAGAAGACGATCAACACCCTATTTGTCGATAACCCGCGAAGATTCTTCTCTGGCGACTAGCTAGTTCCTGTCCCAGAACGCCGTTCTGGGGCGGGCACTGGCGTGCGGTGGAGAGATGCAGCGCCATTTTCTGCGGGAAGTGCGAGGTTTATTTGCAAACCGACTCCCAAGAATCGTCAGGATGACAATTTTGGGAAAGGAACGAGCTGCTCGTCCTGAGGGCGGATGACGGGTCGCATGACTGATCGGAGGCTGCCCGAATGTCAGCAGAACGAACTGCTGGCCCACCGTCTGTTGAAGGTCTGTCCCGTTCTCACTCGCAAGTCTGCAGGTGAGTCTGAGAGCCTGCTGTTCAGACACCCGAGTGCAGGCGTCAACTGTCAAGGGTACGGTCGAGCAGGGCGAGACGTTGACGCAAGCAGCCATGCGTGACTGTACGAGGAGTCCGGTCTCGTCACTGAACTGCCGGTGCAGTACGCAGGGCCATGGGAGTCGGGTTTCGAGGACCAACGCTTGCATGTCTTTCATCCAGTCGGTTCTGCAGACCTGCCCGACCGCTTCACACACGACACGCTGGATGACAGGGGCCATCGGTTCAGCTTCTTCTGGGCGCCCTTGGCACGCCCACCCGCCATCGACATGCATCCGGTCTTTCTGCGCGCGCTGACGCGGACCCGACAGCATGTCGACGAGGACGCAAACTCAGCAGTCGATCCACTTACGTAACCGCAACATGCGCCCTCTAATCCTGCTCAGAAATCGGGGTTTTCATCGAGAAAATTGAGTTCGGCGTCACTGGACTCGCGGCCCAAAACGACATTCCTGTGCGGATAACGGCCAAACTGGTCAATAATCGCCTTGTGCTTGAGTTCGAAGTCGTAGTTGGCCGCCATCCCCGGCTGCGCGAACAGAGTCACGGCCAGTTCATGCATCAGCGCAGACTCACTGTGCATGAAGGGCATGTAGAGGAACCCTCGCTGGCTGCTGTCGAGTTGTTCGTCCATCCCCTGCAGAACGCACTCCTGTGCCAGTACGAGGGCCGTCGCGTCGCTCGCAAATGCGCGGGCTGTGTCGCGAAAGAGATTCCGGGAGAATTGATCGAGCACGATGATCTCGGCAAGTCTGCCGAATACATCTCGCCGCCAATCAAAGAGCTCACCCGCGACCGCTTGCGCATGCAGGTCGGTAAAGCCCTCGCTTATCGCCGCATCCACGCCAGCGTCGGCTACGAACCATTGCCGCTCACCGAGTTCCTGGAACCAGAAATGCAGAACCTGCTGGGGATTGCTCGCGTCACTTGTCGACATTTGGCGTCTCGCGTCAGTTGTTGGCTGATAGAATACCCAAAATCGCGGCAAGGAGACGCATGTGGGGAAGGCCATCGGCGCAGTCATCGCACTCATCGTCGTCGCCGCCGGCGGGTTCGCACTGCTTGTCGGCAACATCAACACGGTCGTTAGGACCGGAATCGAGACCCGAGCACCCGAGGTGCTCGGGGTGCCCGTCACGGTTGATGAGGTCGACATTTCCCTGACATCAGGCGACGGGTCGATCCGGGGCCTCACCATCTTCAATCCGGAAGGTTACGATTCTGCGTCAGCGATTGTCATTGATGAACTGCGCATCGCACTCGATCCGTGGTCACTGTCGGGTGACACCATCCACATCTCCGAAATCCTGGTTGACAGCGCCAGCATCATCTACGAGGGCGACCTTCTCTCAAGTAACCTGCAAGCGCTGCAAAAGAACGCATCCGGGCCTGAAGACTCAGGCAACGACGAGGCGGGAAGCGCGGGGGCGGCAAGCACCACGCCTGCGCTTGTGGTTGATCGCATCAGCGTGACCAACACCAATCTCGCCGCTCATCTCCCGTTGCTCAAAGCGCCGCTTACCCTCGTCGTCCCAACGATTGAGGTCACTGATCTCGGGAAAGACGAACCCGCGACCGCAGGCGACATCGCGACCAGCGTCCTCATCGCACTCAACAAGTCAGTCCTTCCCCTCATCACCGCAAACAGCGGTTCGATCAAACGACAGTTCGATGCACTCACCGATCAGCTTGGCGAGCGTAAAGACGAGTTGAAGTCCCGGGCGGCTGACCTCAAAGAACGGGCGAAGAGCCTCGCAAGCGACGAGCGTATCTCTGAGGTCAAAGAGAAAGGCAAACAACTGGAAGGCAAACTCAAAGGACTACTTGGCCGCTGATCTGCAAGTCAGATCAACCCCCCAGACGATTCCTGGCGAAACCGTGCAGCAGCGGAAGCGTGTTCGGCACCTGCGGGTGCCGCTCGGGAACGGAGTTCTGGGACAGGAACCAGCTAATCGCCCGCCAGCACGCTCGTAATGGTCGAGCCAAAGGCCTCAACCGTGAAGGGTTTTTTCAGAAACGCGTTGACGCCCAGCGCCCGGGCCTCGGCGATCTTGTCATCCTCGGCAAATCCACTTGCCATGATCACCTTGACGCCCGGGAAACGTGCCTTGATGTGGCGGAACACGACAAGCCCGTCCATGCTTCGCTCAAGCACCATGTCAAGTACCACCAGTTCAAAGTCCGCGCGTTCAAGCAACGAAAGGGCATCCTCGCCGTTGTCGCAGTCCATCGACTGATAGCCCAGCTTATTCAGGATGTCCGACATCAGCTGCCGCTGTTCGATAAGGTCATCAACGACCAGTATCTTGCGGCCGTGTCCTTCGACTCGCTGCAATGGCACGGGCTCCGGAGGCGGCGTGAGCGGCAACTCAGTGCCTGGCAAGTAGACGTCAAAGCGACTGCCCTGTCCCATCTCAGTCAGAATGTCGATCGCACCGCCATGGTCCGTGACCACGCCCCAAACAACGGCCATGCCAAGCCTTGTACCGCTACGTCCCATCGCCTTGGTCGTATAGAACGGCTCGAACAGACGTTCGAGTTTGGCAGGATCACCCCCCCTCCGGCCTTCGTCTTCGAGGCTGATCACGACGTAATGTCCAGCCGGTATCTGCTGGTAGAACAGCTCTCGCGACGTTGCCAGGAATTCAGAACGCGAGCGGAGCGTGACTATCCCACCATGCTCGGCCATCGACTCAAAAGCGTTCGAAACAAGATTCATCAACATCTTGTGGAGTTGAATCCTGGAGGCCTCGACGTAGGTTAAGTCGGCATCCAACTCGCTGACGAGGTTAATGTTGAAATAATTCTGCGCGAGCGTGTGGTGCACCCCGGATCGCAGATATTCGCGGATCTCAGCGTTGACGTCCACGACCTCGCGTTTGACGATGCCGCGCCGCGTGAGGGAGAGCAGATCATCGATCACCCCGGCTGCGCGCAGACCAGCACGGCGCGACTGCTCAAGGGGTCGTCGCAACGGGCTGTCGTCCGGCAGGTCCATCAATGCGAGTTCAGGATACGTCACGGCCTCCGACAGAATGTTGTTCAGATCGTGCGCGACGCCCCCCGCAAGTAGCCCGATCGTCTCCATCTTCTTGCTACGCTCGACCCGACCTTGCAGCGACATTTGCATCTGCTCGGCATCCTGACGAAGCTTTTCCTGTACGCGCAACTGTAAGTTCGAGGAAGTGAGCATTTCCCGCTGCAGTTCCACGAGTCGGGCCGCCTGATCAAAGCGAAATGCCAGCAGCGAGCTTTGCAACAGGACAAAAACAAACATCCCGACTGGGGCCAGTAAGGGCGTGCTCCACACATGTTAACCACCCCCATGTCATTGATGATCGCCGCGAACATGATGATGTAGGCGGCGAGCAGGAACATCGCGCCTTCCCGCCGATGTCGAACGGCCACAGCCAGCCCGCCTGCGCCCACCAGCAGGGCAACGATGCTGACCACCTGGGCGACCGTTGCGGTGTGCGAGAAGACGGCGACAGGTGTGACCAGCACGATCAGGCTCAGAACCATGAAGATGCCCAGGATTGATCGCTCGATGTAGCAATGAAACTCGTGCGGGAACACCTTGCGCAGATAGGCGATGAAGGCCGACGGCGCAAGGTACCAGCACAGGTACTCAAACTTGATCAGTAATTCGTAGCTCAACCCCGGCACAACGACCGTGGCGAAGCGTTCGCCGACCAGCAACGTGTGCACTGCGAGCAACAGGCAAAACGCGCCGAAGTACAGCGTCGAACGACTCTCATGCCGGAAGGCGAACAGGATGAGGTGATAGATGCCGAGCACCATGATGGAACCGAACAGCAACAACTCCTGACTGAGACGGAATGCTCGCTGGGTGCGCGGGTCAATGAGATGACCGATTTCGATGGGTAACGACAGGCCTCCCATCCGGTGATGGAAATTGGAAACCTGGAAGATGATCTCAAGTCGCTGCCCGCGAGGTATGACGTTGACCAGGTGGCGCACATTGCTCGGTGTGGTCCGATCTTCGCTAAACCCCGGAAAACCCGACTCCGCGATCCACGTGCCATCCACGAGCACGCGATATGCAGTGCCCTGCTCCGGCAGAAGTAACGTCAGCGGCCCCTGATCTGCAACCAGAACATTGAGGCGATAAGTGGCATAGCCGTCGCTTCCAACCGTCGTGCCGTGATGATCATGTCCATTCCAGGTCGCGGGTACCTGAATGTAACTGTGTTCGCCGCGCGTGGCGGCGATGGCGGCATCGCTACTGTCGTGATGCGCAGTCCAAAAGAACTCATATTGGCCGGAAAGCGGCACAGGCTCGTTTTCACGAAAGCGCTAGTCCCGGAGGTCTAAAACACCTTGAACAGCAACGGGCGCAGAAGCGGCAGTGATAGCGGGACTTGCACCCATGAGGAACCCTGCGCTCGCAAGGATGAGGAGCATCAGGCGCACGGACTTGCCTCCGCCGACGCCAACGCCAATACGATCACCAAGCCCACGGCCAATCCCAATGCCAATGCCAGACGAGCAATGCAGCGACACCTGAGCAAGCAGCGACACCTGTACAAGATGCAGCAGGGTCCGAAGAGCCGAGCGCTTCAATCGAGGGACTCGACGTCCCAGCTCATCACGTCCTTCCAGACGTCGTCCATGCGATCGCGCCAGGCGGTTAGCAATGGCGAAGTTACGGTCTCTGGCACCGCCCCGCGGACCCCGGTCATGTACTTGAACATGAACGCAGAAACCCGTGCATTGACCTGGCAGTGCACCCAGACCCGATCGTCTTTGAAGCCGTCCATCACGGCAATAAAACGGGCCAGATGCCAGGGTCGGGGCGCGTCAAACGGGATCGGTATATTGACGTACACCATGCCGGCTTTCGCAACGAGGCTGCCTTCATCTTCAAGCGCATCCTCGGAATCGGGCATCGCAAGATTGACGACAACCTCATAGCCCGCCGCGCCAATCTGCCCGAACTGCTCGCGAGTGGGCTGCCCGGACGTGCCGATAGCAGGCGTGGTCTGAAAGAAATTAAGGACGCCGTCCATGAGGCATGAATTCCAGAATCATGCGCTTAAGAATACACGGGTATCGCGCGTCTGCGTCACCGAACCCCATGCGATAATCTGATGACCGACCCTACAGTGACTGTTGCCGAGAAATCATGCCCCACGCCTTCGATGACATCACCATCCTCGACTTCACCCAGGTGTTCGCCGGCCCGTTTGCGACGATGCAACTGGCCCTGCTCGGCGCAGAAGTCATCAAGATTGAAAACCCGATCGGCGGCGACCAGACCCGTTCGCTGCTCTCGAGCGAACCGTCGGGACAACCCGATTCCAGCACCCCGCCAGAGCCTCCGGCGTTCAAGGCCATGAACGTCGGCAAGTTCGCACTCGCGCTCGATCTCAAGTCGCCGGACGCAGCCCCCATTGTGCACCGACTAGTCGGCGCAGCGGACGTGCTGGTCGAGAACTTCAAGGCCGGAACAATGGAGCGGATGGGCTTTGGCCCTGAGGCCATGCGCGCGCTGAAGCCCGATCTCATTTACTGCTCAATCTCAGGTTACGGCCAGACAGGGCCCAAAGCCGGGGCGGCGGCCTACGACGGCGCGATTCAGGCCGCATCAGGAATGATGTCGGCTACCGGATACCCCGAGACGGGACCGACCCGAACAGGATACATGCCGGTCGACATGATGACCGCAATGAACGCGGCGTTCGCCATCTCTGCCGCGCTGAACCGGCGGCAACGTACCGGTCTCGGTCAGTTCATTGACGTCGCCATGCTGGACGCAGCGATCCTGACGCAGGCGGCTCAGTTTTCCACTTACCTGAAGACCGGCGAGCAAGCCGGTCTGCTCGGCAACTCATCGCCAACCCGCGCGCCAACCGCCGATGTCTTCCCGACCGGCGACGGCTTCATCCAGTTAACGGCGCTCCGCGACAACCAGGTCTTCAAACTATGCGTCGCGCTTGGGCTCGAAGACGCCAGGAACGATCCCAGATTTGCTAGTGCCGCGTCCAGGATTACCAACAGCGAAGCGCTTCGCTCACTCGTCACCGACGCGCTCGCTCGCGGGACAACCGAAAGCTGGCTACGTCTCCTTGATGCCGCCGGTGTTCCGGCGGCGCCCATCCGTGACCTCGCCGGCGTCATGGCAGAACCGCAGCTTGCCTATCGCGAAATCCTCGAGGCGCCCACACCGGACGACGACACCGTCGTAAAAGCCGCGTTCCTGAACGATGTGGATGGGCCAAGAATGCAACGACGCGCCCCCCACCTTGGCGAACACACTCGTGACATCCTCCGTCGTGTTGGCTTCAGTTCCACTGAAATAGACGCGTTCTTTGCACGCGGCGCTGTCGGCTGAGCAAATGGGCCTCTTGCTCAATACTCCAGCACAACGGGGGACTCGAGCGCATGGGTCGACGGAGGCGACGTGATGGCCCGTCGACTTCGTGACAGCGCTCCTCACAGGCCCAGATAGCGAGCGGTCGATCTCTAGCAGTCGTCCGCAGCCGGAAAGGTAATCGTGATGCCCGGGTTTGCGGCAATAAGCGCTTGCCCATCACATGCGGGAATTGGATTGCCAGTCAGAGTAACTGAAGTCAGTTCAGTCAATCCGCGAGATCGATCGCCGTCAGCAGATTGTTCGACAGATCCAAGGTCACCGGTGCCGTGTTAGCGGAGAGATCGATCGTCTCAATAAAGTTGTTTGCCAGATCGAGCGTTGCCAACGCCGGGTTGGCACTCAGTTCGATACTCGACAATCCATTGGTTGATAAATTGAGGACGGAGAGCGCCGGGTTGCTGCCAACGTTGACGCTCGTTAGCTGGTTGCGAGACAAGTCGAGGATGAGCAGGCCGGATTGCGCGCTTACATCGATCTGCTTCAGCGTTGTGCCTGGCAGGCGCAGATCAGTGAGGTTCGGATTCGCTGAAAGGTCTGCGGTCAGGAGCGGCGCATCGTTGATCGACAGATGCGTCAACCCGACGAGGTCCCCAAAGAGCAAAGCGGTTGGCAGCACACTGTCGCCCATGACCAACTGCTTGAGGGCCGTGTTGTTAGAGAAATCCAATGTTACGAGCCCGCCCGCACCGGCAATGTCGAGTATCTCAAGGGCGACATTACGCGTCAGATCGAGGCGGGCCATACCGGTGTTTCCAGCAAGCCGCAATTCCTTCAGATTGGTCAGCGGACCCAAAAAGCCTGTCGCCACGAGGTCGGGGTTGCCCGACAGGTCAAGGCTTCCCAGTGCGCTGTTGACGCCGAGCGTTGCCCCCTCAAGCGCCTTGTCGCTGAGATCGAGATCGGTCAATTGTCTTAGCGTGTCGAAGCCGCTGGGCGACACCAAACTGTTGCCGGCAAGCGACACGCTGGTTAGCCGGTCCAACGAGCCAGCCCAGCTGCATTGGCGATGACGTTGCCAGCAAGGTCAATGGACGTGAGATAGGTCAATTGGTCGAGTCCCGTCAGGTCCGAGACCTCTGCCCCGGTGGCCCCGACACAGACGAGCGATGTCACTTCGCCGACGTCCGCTGCCGCGGCCTCCTCCGCTGCAGCACAGGCCGCCAGCACCGCGTCGAGCTAATGACGTCGTTGACGACCTCGTCCCAGTTGAGTATTCGCCCGCGCCTCACCGGCGACAACAAGGCCCATCACTTCGTCATCGTCGCGCAGGTAATCTGCCTCGCTGGCCGACACGACGCCCGGTCGGTTAAGCGCCGGGATGCCACCCCTGGGCGGACCAGCGCTCACAATCTCGCGCAGAGGGACAAGCGGGCGCTTGATCTGAAAACCATTGCGGGTAACTGCGAACGCCGAACAAATGGCAAGCACGAGGCAACACCCAAGCGCGCAGGACAGCGCATGGCGCGTCACAGTCACGCTGCGGTGCCACCCGTCCCCCGCGTGGATCCCGGTTTCCCTCGCCCCACTCGCGTTCACAGGCACAACCCCTCACACTTCGAATTCCTGTCGTCGCTCTCAAGGACCGGCAAGGTGAACAAGATCATTCAAAAAACAACAGGTCGTATCCCGCGAACGAGAAACCCTGGGCGTGGACCTTTCCGGTTATTGTCGGCCCCAGAACGGAGTTCTGAGACAGGAACTAACTAGCTCCTGTCCCAAGAATTGTCCTCCTGACAATTCTTGGGAGTCGGTTTGCAAGCAAACCTCGCATTTTCTTTCAGAAAATGGCGGTGCATCCCTGCACCGCACGCCAGTGCCCGCCCCAGAACGGAGTTCTGGGACAGGAACTAACTACCGGTCGTAGCTAACGCCCATGCCGGCGCGAACATCATTGTTAACGCCATAGGGCGCAATGGGGTAGCGCAGGCCATTTTTTGACAGCGCCTGCATCCCCGCAATCGTCTTCGGCAGGAAATGTGGCGGTATCGCCATCAACAGTTCATCGTCCATCACACCACCGTAGCGGCGTTCGGCAAAGCAGGGAATCGACAGACTTGGCTCGCCGGTCGAGAGTGCGCGACCCCACGAATCGGCACAGGCGCTCTCGCCGACGCAACTGAAGTCGAGCTTTTTGTATCCCAGCCACTGCAGCCCATTGATGAAGATGATCATCTGGCCCGGCGTCGCGTAGATCAGGCAGATGTCGGGCGGTGACAGCCGGCCTGATGCAAGTGGGCTGACCGCCATGGCCTCATATTGGCCATGCGGCACGACATCCATTGCTTCCTGATGCGCCCGTGCATCTTCGGCGGAACCGTACCAGACCCCGTGCATGCGGTCGCCGGACAGCCATTCATCACTTCTGGGATGGAGTCCAATAACCGTGCCACACTGGGCGCCGACAAGATCGTCCATCGTGACGCCAACGGTCCAGCCATTGCGAGCAGCTTGTCCGACAATCTGGTCGGTGGCGTGCACGTCACCTGGCCGCCTGATCCGGGGAATCGCTTCCATCTCGGCGACACTTTCGAACATCTTCATGCCGATGGGCGTGGTCCGCAAGCGCAGCAGACCATTGAGATCATCAACGATCTGTGGCCAATCATAGGAAGTGGCATCTGTACCGATAACGTCTGACATGTGGCTGAACTCCGGTTAGCGTCGTTCGGAGCATACGGTGAAGCCAGCGAAAACGCAGCAGGTCAGGGGCGCTCGCCTTTCACCTGCAGCGCTTTTCAACTGCCGCGTCAAGCTTCAGCGTCCAACTTTGATCCAGCGACCCTTCATCGTTTCCTGATGAAGCGCTCTGCCGTCCGAGCAATTCACCAGGAAACGCTTTGCCTAAACCAGGTGCGGCTGCATCCGTTCAAAGGCACGCTTCTCGATCTGCCGGATCCGCTCCATCGAGACCGAGTAGCGTGCCGCGAGTTCCTTCAAGCCAGCCTTCTGATCGGAAAGCCAGCGCGACGCGACGATGTCTCTAGACCTCTCGTCGAGGCCGAGCAGGGCGGCGTGAAGCCCCTCGGTTTGATTGTTGACCGCTTCTTCGCCCTCAACGATAACGGCCGGGTCCTCGGCCTCACCCAGGGTGAGAACAGGCGGTTGGTAGACACTCTCGTCAGCATCATCATCCGAAACCGACAGGCTCTCGTCCCGCAAACTGAGCCTTCCCTCCATTTCGCGTACTTCCGCTGGCTTAACCCCAAGATCCTCAGCAACCATCTCGACTTCAGCATTCGAGAACCAACCCAGACGCGATTTCGACTTGCGGAGGTTGAAAAACAATTTTCGTTGCGCCTTTGTGGTCGCCACCTTGACGATCTTCCAGTTCTTCAGGATGTACTCGTGGATCTCAGACTTGATCCAATGCACGGCGAAGGACACGAGCCGGAGCTTGCGATCAGCTTCAAACCGCTTGACCGACTTCATGAGGCCAACATTACCCTGCTGAATCAGGTCCTCAAGCGGCAGGCCGTAGCCCCCATAACCCCTTGCGACATAGACGACGTACCGCAGGTGAGACATGACGATTTTGCGCGCGGCCTCTAGGTCGCCGTCCTCTTCGAAACGGGCAAACAGCTCCTGCTCCTCGTCCCGGGTAAGAACGGGAATGTTGTGAACGTAGTCAAGGTAGGCACGCAGGCTGCCGCTTTGCACTGCGGGCAGTCGGGTTGTCGCCTCGGTCATTGTTGCCATGAATGCATCCTCCACACGCTATTTATCCACTTCCCAGCACGACTCGACTGGGCAAGCCCGGCTATGCGGCTTGCTTGTAAAGACTATGTGAGATCGCCGTCGCTAAATTCAAGACCCCGTCCACGATTAATTGTTACAGATCACGAAAAATGTCTCCAAAGGACGTAATCCACCAGCAGGTTGCTGAAAAAGTGCTCTCCTGCACTTTTTCAGAATCGCGGGCCCCAGCCCGCTCGCGACAAATCAACGACTTAACAATGGCGATTTGCGGCCGATACTACTATGGCTCGCGAAGCGAACGTGAAATCCATGTATCGGTCTATCAGGCTGCTTTTTCAGCAGCCCTTCATGGAACTAAAGCAAGGTGCCGCGGTGCTCCCTGCGCGACAGCGCGGTGATCCGTCACCGTGAGATGCTGATAGGTCACAACTCCCAAGTGGTCGTCATGTTGAGCCATGAGGTCACCCTGCCCGCAGAACTCAAGCGCTACTCCGCCCGGTTTGAGCTCACGATGCCAACCGGAGACGAACTCGCCGGACTCGTTCGCGAAGAAGCGAGCAACTGGTCCCGCGAAAACGCGGGACGCCCGGTACTGAGCACCCCGGCCACCTTCAAACAGCTTGTCCACAACCTGAAGGGCGTCTCGATCCAGGATGCGCGTCAACTCGTTCGTGGCGCAATCTTCGATGACGGCGAGATTAGTCCCTAGGATCTGCCGGCGGCCAACAAGGCGAAGTTTTCCCTACTCGACATGGAAGGCGTGCTTAGCTTTGAATACGACACTGCGCGTTTTACCGATGTGGGCGGTCTCGACAATCTGAAGCGCTGGCTCGAAGAACGCCGGGAGGTATTTCTCGGGAAGACGCCAGAGAACGTCCTCGACCCGCCGAAGGGCATCATGCTCCTTGGCATCCAGGGGAGCGGCAAGAGCCTCGCGGCCAAAGCAGTGGCCGGCATGTGGGGCGTGCCCCTGCTGCGCCTCGACTTCGGCTCGCTGTATCAGAAATACTATGGCGAGTCCGAGCGCAACATCCGTGAGGCCTTGACGCTTGCAGACATGATGGCACCGTGCGTGTTGTGGATGGACGAAATCGAAAAGGGGCTCTCCCAGGATTCAGATGCAGGCACATCTGAGCGGATGCTGGGCACCCTCTTGAGGTGGATGTCAGAGCGCCGTAGCGAGGCGTTCATCGTTGCCACGTCCAACGACATATCAAGGCAGCCCCCGGAACTCGTCCGCAAGGGAAGACTCGATGAGATCTTCTTCGTCGATCTTCCCGACCCCGGGACCCGGGACCCGTGAAGTGATCTTTCGAATCCACCTCGACAAGCCTGGGCAACGCCCTGACGACTTTTATCTGCCGCATCTTGCTGAACTCAGCGCTGGCTACTCCGGCGCCGAGATCGAACAGACCGTTGTTGGCGCCCTTTACTCGGCTGCTGCGCTCGAAGCGGACCTGAGTACGGAGACCTTGCAGCGCGCCATCGCAGAAACCAATCCACTATCGGTGGTAATGTTTGAAAAGATCGAGTCGCTGCGACACTGGGCCCAGGAGCGCTGTGTGTTCGCCAATTAGCAGGCTGCTGAAAAAGCAGCCTGCGGGCTGAGGCCCGCGACTCTGAAAAAGTACAGGAAAGCACTTTTTCAGCACCCTGCGAGGGTCCTGGCTGGGGACGCAGGCGGTGAACGCCAGATCCGAAACTGCACAGGAGCATTCGAGAGCATGCAGGTATCCGAGATCGATTGGGAAAACTGGTCCGTCGATGAGGTCGCGACTCTGCTCTTCGTCGTTCGTGACGATGAGGTTCTGCTGATTCACAAAAAACGCGGTCTGGGCGCTGGCAACATCAACGGTCCGGGCGGCCGGCTTGAGCCTGGCGAAACGCCCATTGAGTGTGCAATTCGCGAGACCCGGGAAGAACTGTGCATCGATGTCGGTGAGGTCCGACCGGCCGGCGAACTCTTCTTTCATTCAGATGCATTTCCGAAGATTCACGGTCACGTTTTCACGGCCGCGAGTTATCGCGGCACACCCACCGAAACCGACGAGGCCATTCCTCTTTGGTTTCCGATCTCCTCGATACCGTTTGACCGGATGTGGGACGACGACCGGTACTGGCTGCCGCAGGTACTTGCGGGCAAGACTGTGACCGGCTGGTTCACGTTTGACGGCGAGCGCCTCAGCGATCGTCGCGTCATGGTTGACCAGACGGTTGATGGTTGAATCTGCTGCTCCCGGTAATCGTGAAATAACAGGACCATTGACGGGACGATTGAAAGCAAGACAGGTGCCATCCAGAATGGCTCGATCCAAACCCCAGGAGCCCCAACGTTGTACGAGATTCCAAAGATTGCGGTGGACGTCGAGATCTCGCTCTTTACCGACGAACGCATCAGTGGCCAGATTTTTGTTACCGAGGACCGCCAGACTGATGCGGGTGACCCGTCTGTTGCCGAGTTCCTGAATCAGGACGACGACGTCTTCTTCCCCTTCGCCGGCGGGGGCAGCGCGTACCGTTTGATCAATAAACCCCAGGTTTGTTATCTCGCGACGACGCAAACGGACCGCGAGGCGCGGACCCTCTCCAAAAATCCCGTGTTGCGCCATCAGGTGACCTGTTCCTGCCCGCCCGATCTCGGCGATCCGCCGATCTGCCGCCCGGGGAATCTCAGGCGTCGCCGACTTGCCGTTTCGAAACGACTGAATCTCTCGCGCGAACTCTCGTGCGAATTCCCAATCCTCTTTGCTCCAGTCCGACCCGCTCGAGTCCGACCCTTTCCAGGTCCGATCCGCCCCGGTCCGAGTCCTTCATGATGACTCCTCGTCATGGTGCTGCGCGAGTCCGCCACGCAGCTTTCGATAGGCGTACCGCAACCTGCTCTTGGCAGCTTCCAGACTAATCTCTTCAACTTCTGCGATCTCCCGGATAGAAAGCCCGCCCTCTTCCCGCAGGTAGAAAACTGCCTGCTGTTCCCGAGGCAACTGACGCAGCACCTTTTCAAGCTCGCTCAACTCGCGAGCCACCTGTACGTTGCGCAGAATCGACGGCGACAAATCAGCCGTGTCGTCGAATTGCTCACGCCGATACCGATTCTCGGCACGCCGGTAGTAATCAACGAGCGGGTGATGAGCAAGGGTGAACAACCAGGACCTGAACCGACCACGCCTCGCGAATCCCGACTTTGCGGCAACAACACGGAGCCAGACGTTCTGAAACAGCTCGCCCGCGATCGACTCATCACCGCAATGCCGAAATAGATAACCCATCAGAGGCTCGCGGTAACGCGCGTATAGCTCGTCGAAGGCCTGCGCATTGCCCCGGGCGAACGCACCCATCAGGGCGTCGTCTCGACGCGACATCTCCGCTGCTGTTTGCAGGGTCGTCAGACCTGCTAACACTGCCATTTGCTAGCCATGCCTCAAGTCCTCCATCAGCATCTCACGGTGCCGAATTACCGCGCTGTCGCACAGGGAACTCACGGCAGCACATTGCTTTGGTTCCATGAATGGTTGCGGAAGGAATGCTCTCCTGCACTCACTTGCCGGCACGTTCAGGGTCCCGCGACATAGCGTGCGACGTCGTCATGCGGTGTCGGGATGAGTTATCGGGATAAGTGTCGGGATGAGTTGTCGGCATGGGTCCATTGTTGACACTTCCAGATAACAGCCTTGATACAACAAACGGCGAGCGCCTCAAATCGGGTTAATACGGATCGGGTTAACAAATGATCGGGTTAACCAATGAAAGTGCGGATCTGCCGTGACCACGGCCCGCCACGCTACCAGTGCCTGCTCAAACGTCTGCCAACTCGAGCATCGCGATGTCCGTTGTGAAAAACACCTTGCCGCGCATGCGCCGGAAGAAGTCTGTGTCCTGCAGCTTGTCCATGACGGGACCCTTAACCTCCGCGAGATGCAACGTAACCCCGACCGACTCCAGATTGTCAGACAACTCCTCGAGCATCTCGAGCCCACTGGTATCAATAAAGTTGGTCGCCGTGCATATCAGCAGGATGTGCTCAAGGTCAGGTTGGTCAGCCACCCGACCGAACAGAAAGTTCTCAATGTAACGCGTGTTGACGAAATAGAGACTTTCATCGACACGCATCGCCAGCACTCTCGGCGAGGTTCGTACCTGATGCCGTTCGATGTTTCGGAAATGCTCGGAGTCGCCGACACGTCCAACGACAGCAATATGAGGTTGACTGCTCGAACGGATCAGCAGCACAAAGGAGATGACAACGCCGATGAGAATTCCACTCTCAACGCCGGTTGCAAGGACCGCCAGGAAAGTGCATGCAAACGTCACGCCGTCGGTCGTATTGAAGGTAAAGATCTTTTTGATCTGGCTCAGGTCGATCAGTTGAGAGGCAGACATCACAATAATTGCAGCCAGCGCCGCCTGCGGCAGGTAATAGAACAAATCCGCAAACCACAGCAAGGTGGCAGTCAAACCAAGCGCCGTAACCAGTGACGCGATCGGCGTGACCGCTCCTGCTGCGTGACTTACGATCGTGCGCGCAAAACTGCCGGCAACCGGAAAGCCACCAATCATAGCGGCAGCACAATTGGCAACGCCCAGCCCAATTAACTCCTGATTCGGTTCGATCTTGTCCCGGCGCCGACTCGCCATCGCGGTACCGATGGACGTGCTTTCCATAAAGACCACCATCGCGATGAGCAGCGCGCTGGGAAGCAATTCACGTGCCTCCTGCAGTGTAGGCGCAATGAGCGCGAACGACGGCAACTCGCCGGGAATCAGGCCGACGACGGGGACCGATGCCCTGTCATCGAATTGGCCCACCGCGACGACCAGCGTTGCAACGACGACGATGAACATCGGCGCCGACTTGACCATGGCATCTGCAAGCGGACCGTTCCAGGCCACTCGTGCAAACAGCGCCGGGAGCCACGTGCGCGCCAACAGCAGCGCGACGATGGCGGACCCACCGAAAGCCAAAGCAGCCATATCGATATCACTGTGGCCCGTCAGCACGTGATTGATCACGCTCGTGACGCTGGTGTCGGGCGATGGGGTGAGACCGAGGAGTCCCGGCAGTTGATTAATGACGATCAGTGACGCGGCGGCCGTCATGAATCCCGTGACCACTGCGTGCGAGAGGAAACTGATGACGGCACCGAAGTTGACCGCTCGAAGGAGCAGCAACACGCCTCCGGTCAGAAGCGCAAGTTTGACCGCGACCTCGGCCGGGTCGACTGTGCCATCGGCCGCGAGCGCGCGCGAGGCCTCCAGCGTCATCATGGCAATGATCGCGGTCGGCCCAACCGCGAGCACCTTGCTGCTGCCAAAGACAGCATAGCCAAGCAACCCCGCGAGCGCCGCGTAGAGTCCCGCTTCCGCGGGTAACCCGGCTAAGAACGCATATGCAATCGCCTGGGGAATCGTGATAAAGAGCACGACCGTTCCCGCAACGCCGTCCTGGCGCAGATGGTCAACGCGATAGCTGCGCACGTGTGCAATGAGGGGGACAAGTCGGGGGACAAGGCGGGTCAACACAGTCAGGGCGTGCTCGTGGTGAGAGGGCTGTCCGCGACATGACGTCTGGGACGGAGACGCACCCGGGGAATCAGAAAATCGACACCAGATACGATACGTAACCGCCCAGGAACGCGACGCCCCACCACCGTCCGATCGTACCGCGGGCGAGGACGAACACCCAAAGCATGATTGAAGCGCCAAACATTACCCATAGATCATAGCGAAGGATCGACTCCTCGACCGGTAGGGGAACGAGAACAGCAGTAAACCCCATGACCGCGAGAATGTTAAACAGATTGCTGCCGATCACATTGCCGAGTGCAACCTCCGAACTACGGTGCAGGGCCGCGATGACCGTTGTGCTCAATTCCGGCAGCGACGTACCGAGCGCAATGAGGCTAAGCCCAATCACGGCTTCAGACACGCCCCAGGAGCCGGCGAGGCCAATCGCACCTTCTACCGCAAGACTGGCCCCGGTTGGCAACATGACGCCGCCCAGCAGAATGAAGAGTCCGATGGCCCAGCGCCGGTCGGGCAAACCGAGCCCACGTTCAAGTTCCTCGACCGGGTCATCCATCGGTATGACAGCCGCACCGCGCATCGTCAGGATCAAAAAACACATCAGTAGCGACAGAAGGAAGATGCCCGACCCACGGCCAATCGGACTCAGAAAACACAGAACGATAAAGAGCAGTGACACTCCGATCATGAACCCCGTCTGTTTCAGCAGGCTCTCTTCATTGCAGACGATTGGATGGATGAGCACCGGCACACCGAGGACAAGCAGCACATTAGCGATATTGCTGCCGACGACATTGCCAACGGCGATGCTCGGGTATCCCGACAGCGCCGAGAAGGATGACACCATAAGTTCCGGGGCAGAGGTGCCCATGGCAACAACCGTCAGGCCGACGATTGCGGGGGGGATATTGCTCCTTTTAGACAGCCCGAGTGCGCCTCGGACCAACAGATCGCCTCCGAGGAGGAGATAAACGAAGCCGCCGAACAGGCGCAGCAGGTCAAGTATTTCAGCGATCGACACGTTCGTCGTCAATCGTGGCCTGGTCAATCCTGGCCTGGTTAGTCGTGGTTTGGTCAGTCGCGGCCTGGTCAGTTCTCTCAGCCAGCGTGTCGAGGAATGCGTTCAATGACTGGGCGAGGTACGCCACCTCATCCTGGCCATCGGCATCCGCGCGCAAGTTGGTCTCGCCATCACGGACCCGATGGACCAGGTCAGCGAGTTCCTGGATGGGCTTAGCAAGCCAGAAGCCAAGCAGCGTTCCACCGATGATTGCAAAAGCAGAGAGTGCGATGCCGAGGTCGAAAATGGAATCACGCAATGCTTCTGACCGGATTTCCTCTTCCGCCTTGTCTACCTTGACGATCACACCCCACTCGAGGCCTTCGACAAATCGGCCCGCTGACCACACCAGGATGTTGCGATAATCAAGGTGCTCGGGAAATACCTGATCGGCACCGCCAAGCACCGCTTTGACGTCGTCCGACATACTTGAGACCGGCCGCACGACCGGCACGCTGTCGTCGTGCCGGAGACGATTGAGGACCATGACCGAGTCCCTAGCGGCGCGCCTGACGAGGAACGTCTCACCGGTCTCGCCGAGGCCCGTGTAGTCCGCAGTAACAGACTCGAGATCGCTGGCATCCATCACGACCTCCATCGTGCCGATGCCGACCCCGTCCATTGTCAGCCATGTGTGAAAGGCAACCTTCACCTCGTGCGCAGGAGTCACCGACGTGGATGTCAGTTCAACGACCTCCATACCGACATCGACGAACTTCACTGGAATCGATGATCGACCCACGCTGATCAGTTCCGCGCCGGCTGTGCTGAAGAGCGTGATACGTTCGGTGCTGCTGACCGCTGCGCGCCATGCATCGAGGGTCGCGCTAAGTTGCATTCGCGCATCGGCGTCCACGCCCCCTTCCAGGGCGACGACGCTCTCCCCAAGCTCCCTCGCGGCTCGCATCAGCCGCACCTGATCCTTCCAGCCATCGAAGACCTTCAGCAGGTCAGAACGTTTGGATTCTGCGAGCGCGTCGAGTTGTCTGAGTGCGATCTCTTTATATAGATCAGCGGAGGTGCGATAGGCAAAGGTACCCAGCAAAATCATGCTGGCGAGCGACACTGACACCAGCGCCAAGGCTAATTTAGTTCGTATGTCCACGCCGCGTGACTAGCTCAGATTTCGCCAGTATTTGGCACTATTTACGGTGCTTTTACAATGCTTCCCCACGGACTGCGGCACCCTTAGCGTTGGGTATCACGAAGCTGAATCTTCGCACTGTCACACGGGCCCGCGTATGAGCCGGAGCCATCATTGGCACAAAGTCCACTCAGCGCCTGGGTGCTCCTTGCGAGCCGCGCCTGTTTCGCCATTAGCTGTCGCATCGGTTCCGAGCGACAAATCGCGGGGCCGCTATCACCCCTTTGCCGACAATACGCGCCGTAGTCCACGCCATCCGGGATTGACTCTTCGACCGTGGGCACCACACCGTCAGCACGAACCCAGGCGTTTCGTGAACCAACACGTGATGGCGGTCCAGCGACCGCCTCCCGGTCCAACAAACTGACTGAGGTTCGCGAGGGCACCCGGTCGTTCAGGTCGTCCTCCACATAGGCAACATCTTCAGCCGCTTCATCATCACGTGGGTCCGGCACATCCGGCTCGTCTGGCGTCCGTCGAGCGCCGACCTTCTCCAGCGTGGCCCGGTCGAGGGTAGCAATCACCGTCACCGGTTCAGCCTCGGTTTCGTCTGCGCCAGTTTCTTCAACGTTCAGGATTTCAATGTTCGGGATTTCAACGAGGGTGTTTTCAAAGATGGGGTCTTCGAGGGCGGTCGGCACAGGCTCAACCCTCTCCTGAGCCGGCTCGACGAGCAGTTCCTGAGGGAGGGGGTCTTCGAGGGGGATACTCGCAACGACAGGGGTTTACTGCGCGACGCGCGTTGGCGCTTCCATAGGCGAGGGTTCTTCGATGGGTGCGACTTCGATTGTCGACGCCAACGCCCGTTGGCGGGCTGCGTCTCTTTCAGAAGCCGACGACGCGAACCAAAAAGGCGCTCTGACGCCGGTGGCGAGCGCACGAGCGCGCTCCCGGGGCACCTTGGTCTCGAACGGTCCGCGCGCAATCATGAACCACGGATCGTCCGAACCGTCCGTGACCACTTTGAGGCCGGACATCTTCTCTTCGAGTTCGTTGCGGTTGCTCGCCGCCTGCTCCTCGCCCCGATAGCGGTCAATAACCAGAAAATAATCGACGTCGTCAGCCACGCCTTCAAAGCTCGACGCGGCAATCGACATGCGCCAGGTGTCGATCCCGTGGGCGCTTAGTCGTTCACCCACACCATCATCATCGGCAACAACAACCCTGAACAGCGTTCCGCCATCGGACTCATGCCTCGAAATCTCGATTGCCTCACCCAGTGTATTGCTCAGCCGTTCACGCTCAGAAACTGCGCGGGCCTGATCGGTGTAACTGCCCAACACCCAATAGGAGTCTCCCGATGTGCTGTCACCAGACTCGCCAAGGGCGGCAAACGGTGCGATCAGCGCAATGAAGCCAAAGAGACGAATGTATGTCAGCAAAGGGTCCACCGTATGCAGCGTCAGGTCGAAGGACGAAGTCTAACCTAACCGGCCCCCTCACTTGACCCGCGACCTGCGGCCGGTTCGGACAGATCATCGACGCTTCATGGAGATCATGAAGCCAGGGCCAACCGGGGCAAGTTCGTAAAATACTTGCGGGCACTTTTGATGGCCGCGTTCATGACGCGCAACACGAAGGCTAATTTCAGGGGTCGGCGCGGCCGACGGCCTTTCAGCAGCCGCTTAGACGGTCTGCACGACGGCAATGAGATCAGGTGCGGCCCGTCTGCCAATACGGCGCAAGCAAAGCACCGCGACAAACACGCTGCCGAGTGCTCCGGCTATCCACGCCGCAGACCTGAGCGGCACATCGGCAATGGACCCAAGCTGAAAGCACAAGGTCGCCGCGGCATAGCCGAGTCCGGTACTCCAGAAAAAAACGAGCGCCATCCACCGAAAGCCGGACTCCTTGACCATCGTGCCGAGCACAGCCACGCAAGGGGCGTAGAGGAGAATGAAGACAAGATAGGAAAACGCAGCAAGGTCGCTGCCAAAGAGTGCCGCCATGTTCCCGAGCGTGGTCGCCTTGACCGGATCTGCACCGCCGCCATCGCCGGCACTGTCAATACCGAGCGGGTCGGTCAGGGTCGCGGTGAGGCCAAGCAGTCCGGTCGCCACCGAATCCAGTGCTGATGACACGGCCTCCATCAGATCAGGCGGCCCCGATGCGGGGGGCTGATTCGGCGAGTAAAGCGCATCCAGCGTCCCGACGACGGCTTCCTTGGCAAAGACGCCGGTAAAGAGGCCGACCGTCGCCGGCCAGTTGTCCTCAGTGATGCCGATCGGCGCGAAAGCGGGCGTGATGGCCTTGCCGACGGTTGCCAGGACAGATGACTCAGTGTCTTCATGCCCGAAACTGCCATCGGTAGAAAAAGAATTGAGGAAGCTGAGGCCAATCACCACGAGCACAATCGTCTTGCCGGCCCGGAACACGAAATCTCGCAGCCGATACCACGTGGTCAGGCCAATGTTGCGGGGCACAGGCACGTGGTAAGCGGGCATTTCCTGGACTGACGGTGCACGGCTCTCACCGAAGATCTGACGCCGAAAGATCCAGCCGGTGAAAACCGCCATGCCAATACCCAGCAGATAAAGGGCAAAGACCACGTTCTGTCCGTTGTTCGGAAAAAACGCGACGGCAAAGAGTGCGTAGACGGTCAAACGCGCACCGCAGGACATGAACGGCGCCATTGCGATCGTCAGCAAGCGATCACTCTGGCGCCCCAGCGTCCGGGTCGCCATCACCGAGGGCACATTGCAGCCAAAGCCGACAATCAGCGGTACAAATGCGCTGCCCGGTAACCCGACACCATGCATCAACCGATCGACGACGAACGCGGCGCGCGCCATGTAACCGGAGTCTTCGAGAATTGAGAGACACAGAAAGAGGAAACCAATCACCGGTATGAACGTCGCAACCAGCGTGATGCCGCCGCCGACACCATCGGCAAGCAGCACGGTCACCCACATGGGCGCGCCCGTCTGCACCAACAAATAACGGACCCCGTCGCCGAGAACCGCACCAAACAGGATGTCGAAGAAGTCGATGAAGACTGCGCCCACGTTGATCGCGACTGTGAACGTCAGGTACATCATCGCAAGAAAAATTGGCACGCCAAGCCAACGGTTAAGTACGATGCGATCGATCCGCTCACTCACGGGCGCAGCGGTCGCAGACACTTCCATGACCCCGCTGACCAGTTGCTGTGTTCGATGGTAGCGTCGCAACATCCGGGCGTTATCCGCGACACCCCCCACTCCATCGACCGCTCCATCGATTGATGCCGTCGCAACAGGGGGGTCGACGGGTCTGGGCTGACGACAGCGCTCGCCGAGGATGCGCAACAACTCACTGACGCCGTCACCTCGGGAGGCGATCACCGGCAACACGGGCACTTCAAGTCGTGCAGCCAACTTCACTGCGTCGATCACGATGCCCTCGCCTTGTGCAACGTCCAGCATGTTGAGCACGACAACGAGGGGCAACCCTCGATCGCGCAACTGCTCTGTCAGTACCAGGTTCCTGGCGAGGTTGGTCGCATCGACGATGTTGATCACAAGGTCGAAAGGCTCTGTTGCGAGGCAATCGGCTGCGACCGCCTCGTCTTCGGCCATATGGGCCTGTTCAAGGGAGTAGACCCCTGGCAAATCGACCAGATTCGCAGTGAGCCTGTCCCCCAGATCCAGTACACCCTCCTTTCGTTCAACGGTCACGCCGGCCCAATTGCCGACACGCTGATGGGCACCCGTGAGCCGATTAAAGAGCGTTGTCTTGCCGCAGTTGGGATTACCAACCAGAGCGATTTGGCGCGGGCCGTTGTTCTTTCCTCTCTGCACAATAGTGACCTGCTACAGATCGTTGATAGGTTCCTATGCCTTCCTGGCCATCAGCAATCCCCTCCGCCCCAACTACTCAGTCTCTCGGGGGTGGACCCATACGTTCGCGGCTAAGCCGGCTGCAGGACAACGGCAGCCGCATCCATCCGCCTTATGCTGATCAATGCGTGACCGACTCTCACCTGCATGGGGTCCCCGAACGGCGCGAACCTCAACACCGACAACGTCGCCCCCGGGATCAGCCCGAGCGCATAGAGCTTGCTCTGCAAACGAGGGTCCTCAGGTGCAGCGGCGCGAATGGCCATGGGGGTGTTCGGTTTCAGATCAGCAAGTGTCATCACATCCTCTCTCAAATGCGAATTATTCTCATTTGCATCCAGAATGCAAACCGGTGTCGTTGACGGACGAGAATTCGCCTCACAAGCTGCCTCGAAAGTGCCCCTTCCGCACTATTTGGAATTTGGAGAGTCGCTTCAGGGTCGCGAGGGCACCGCTTGCAAACCAACCGCATCATAAGACGCCGTGATTCAGAGCTCTGCGCAGATATGCCCACCGTCAACCACGATGACTGACCCGGTCATGTAGGACGACGCTGGCGAGGCCAGCAGCAGAAAGGGGCCCGTCAGGTCTTCAAATTCGCCATACCGACGCATTGGGATGCCCTTCATGAAGGTCTCCGATCGTTCGCTCTCAAGCAGCAGACGACTAACGTCGGTGAGAATATACCCTGGGGCAAGCGCATTGATTCGCACCCCATAGCGCGCGGCTTCGAGGGCCATGACCTCGGTTGCCTTGACCATGGCCGCTTTTGAGACGGCGTACGGAAACTGCCCCTTGATCGTTCGGTATGCCGATATCGAGGCAATATTGATGATATTACCCTGTCGGTCGGAATCCGCGGCGATGCGTTCCGTGTACATTTTCGACAGGCGCCACGCGGCCTTCAGATTGGTGTCAAGGACGTAATCCCAGTCATCTTCATCGATGGTCGTGAAGGTCTTGGCTCCAGCCTGCACGCCGGCATTGTTGACGAGAACATCGACCGGTCCCAGCGCTGACTCGGCGGCCTCCAGAAACGCCGCGCAGCTGTCGGGATCGCGCACATCAAGGTCAAATCCTGCGACTTGCCCACCATCAGAGCTCAACTCCTGGCGTCGCGCTTCTATCTTGTCCGCGCGGCGCGCGCCCAGGCTCGCCCGACCGCCGGCTTGCGTCACAACAGCAGCGAAGTGATGACCGAAGCCTGACGATGCGCCGGTGATGGCGACATGCAGACCCGTGAGATCGAAATGATTCAAGCACGTCCCTTTTATTGGCAGACTTTCATGGAACTAAAGCAAATAGGCTGCCTTGAGGTCTCTGCGCGACAGCGCGGTAATCCGGCGGCGTGAGATGCTGCTAGGCGACGGTGAAAGTCACTATGCCAAGACCGTGGTACTCCGCCTCGTAGCTGCCAGGCGTCCCTGGTTCCGGGCCGCCGAGCGCGCCCGTGATCAACACCTGGCCCGGTTCGATGACGTAGCCCTGCGCGACCGTCTGATTGATCAGGAAACGAAGCGCGTCGTATTGCGAACCGAGCGAGTCGGTGCCCACCCCAACGTGAAGCTCGCTGCCGTTGTGGCGCAACGTGACCTGAACCTCATCGAGGTTGACCGTCTTGTCGATTTCCGGTCCTTTGAGATACATAGCCTGGCCAGAATTGCCGGCAACCAGGTCATAAACGTTCATCGCCGCCTTGTCTGCAAATCCGAGATCCGCAAATTCGATCATCATCCGAACTTTTCCAATCGGTAAATCATCATCGGCCCCGAGCGGCGAACTGACCGTCCGCGAGACCTCGTAGCCAAGTTCGGTTTCCATCGCCATCTGTGTGAATCCGACGGGATCCACCGTGGCGCCGTCACTGACCTCACCCGATGCCAGTAAGACCCCGGTCAACGCATGGTCGATGCCAAAGTTCTTTTGACCGCCCGCGGCAGTCAGGGCACCCTTATATCCGGAGACACTGTCGCCCCCATCGCAGCGTAGCGAAAGATAGTCCTTCTGCACCGCATAGGCGAAATCAAGGGTGACGCCTTCATGGTCACCCGATAAGACCGGCTTGTCTTTGCCGGCGCTCACTGCATCGAACAGCGCCTTCGCCCAGGGTCCTCGTTCACTCATCTTCGCGTCCTCTTTAGTCATTTGGTTCGTTGCGCACCGCCCACCACCCCTGGTGGCATTTTCCGTAAAAGCTGTTCTCCGGTGAAGGCGGTTCCTCCAGTGAACAACTATTTTGACAGTGAAGCTATTTTCCTTTGAAAGCGGGGGGACGCTTTTCCAGAAAGGCGCGCACACCTTCCGCATTATCGCCGGACCGTCCAGCCTGTGACTGAAGCCTCGACTCAAGTTGTAGTTGCTCGTTGAAACTATTGTTGAAGGTCTCCCAGTACGCGCGCCGAATCAAGCCCAGCGACATGGGCCCGGACGCAAGCTTCTCTGCGACGCCGCGCGCCTCTACCATCAAATCAGCATCATCGACAACTCTTGTGACAAGCCCCCAGGACAACGCCTGGTCCGCTGGCAGTCGCTCAGCGAGTAGCGACAACTCCATGGCACGCCGCCAGCCGATGATGCGCGGCAGGTAATAAGTCGCGCCGCCGTCAGGGACTAGGCCAATGTTGGCGAACGCCTGCAGAAAGTACGCGCTCTTCGCGGCAATCACGATGTCGGCCATCACCGCAAAACTCATGCCGACACCGACGGCCGGGCCATTGACGGCAGTGACAAACGGAATCGTCAGATCCCTCAGTTTGTTCAGGAGTGGGTGATAGTGCGTATCGAGGACCGATGCCGTTGGCGGACCATCCGCGTGCTCGCCCCGCTCCTGCAGGTTGGCGCCGGCACAAAACGCCCGGCCCGCGCCGGTCAGCAACAAACATCGAGCTCCGGCATCGGCACTGGTTGCCGCAGAAACCGCATGGGACACTTCGGCCACCATCGGTGCTGTCAGTGCATTGAGCACCTGCGGCTGGTTCAGCGTTATGGTTGCAACACGGCCAGAGATATCAAAGTCAATAAATTCGTAGTCCATAGGCTCCTCAGTTCCAGCCCCGGCGGACCCTTTGCATGGGCCACTACTGGGCATATCTCATGTCTGTTAACGATCGCGCGCCGGACCAGACCCTGACCCCGCCCCAACCCCGCAAAAGGCGACGCTGAATTCGACTACCGGCATACAATCACACCTCGGCTTGTGGCCGCAATTCTTCCTCGCGAAGCGACGCAGAAGAGGCATCCAACAGTAAGGACTTGCAGTCGTCTTCAAACCGCAACTTCAAACGCCTGACGTCCCGGTAGCTTCCCCCTATAATATCAATTTGATATTGGAACTCGGTCTTCCAGACCGCATCGAAGTCTGTGTCTGTCGTTTGCGCGATGCGTTTTCCGGCACTCATCGCCGTGTTCAACAGCGACCGGGCGTCCTCGGTTAACGCGTCAAGGTCAGCGCCCGTCCTTCGGGATCGAGACATGAGGGACGCCGCGACGATGCGGTAGAAGACGCCGCACGTCACCCACTCAGACAGCCCCGCGCCTTGCTCGCCCTCACCGGTGGTGGCCCCATACATGGGCACGGAAACAACCAGCATCGCGGCGACGCCTGTCAGGAGGCGGGTGGTCCCGGACCAGGTTCGTCTGAGGTTCTGCAAGGGCGACTCCGAGCTTGGAGGGCCGATTGTATAACCAATTCAGGATGGTTAGCATGAACTGGATTTTGAAGGACCGCCGATGCTATCCGATTCACCCCAGGGAATTGGCAGGATTCTTGACGATGGTGTCCGCCTTTACCTTCGAAGTTTCCTTCGGATGCTCCCGATCATCTCCATCATCGCTGTCGCTGGTCTGGTTGGCTACCTGGCATCCATTGTGCTAGTGCAATCGGGCCGCGACGGGTTGGGCATCGCCAGCAACCTGCTGCCCGGTCTGATCGGTATCTACGGCTACACGATGATGGTGTTCGTTGTCTGGGGCGTAGCGAACGATGATCCGTACACGACCCGAGAGGCCCTCGGCGCCACCCTGCCGTGCTACCTGCCGGTCCTTGGTTATTTCCTTTGCTACACGCTCGCGGTCGCTGGCGGCGTTTTGCTCCTGCTGGTGCCTGGCGTCATCCTGATGATCACCCTGGTGTTAGGCAATTATCTGATCGTGCTCGACGGCGACGGGGTCTTCGACGCGCTGCGAAAAAGCCACGCGCTCGTCTGGGGCAACTGGTGGCGCTCCTCGATCATCATTACCATCGCCGGGATGCTCTTCACGGGCGTCTATCTCGTGATCGGCATCCTCGCCGGTGCCGTTGGCACTATCCTCGGGGCAGAAATGATTGATCTGATTCGTCTAACGACGATGATGAGCGTTCTGCTTGGACCCCTGGTTCAGCCCCTTTTGATCTGCGTGGGTCTCGCCCTCATGCATGATCTGCGAATGCGGCGCGAGGGCGAAGACCTCGAGGATGCAATCGACAACCTTTAACCCTAATGGCAAACAATTCCCCCGACATTCCAACTCCCGATCCCGTGCTGCTCGCGGCCGCGCGCCTGAGCGAAACGGTGGACGCAAATCTCGGTCGCTATGAGCTTGACGCGTCTGAACTGCTCCACATAACCACCGGACTGGACACCGAACCCGAAGTACCTGGTCTGCTTGAACGCTTCTTCCAATGGGCCCAGCAACAATTAGGTGATGCGGACCCGGGTTCAGAGGTTTTGCGCCCACTCGTTCGATGGTTGCTCGACAACCCGGAAATCGTCAAGGCCTTCGCCTGGGGAAGCCTTGCATTACTCGGATCAGTCGCCGCCTTCTACGCCCTCGGCTTCATCCTCGGTAGGCGGCGCGCGCCACCAATTGCAAACCCTTCTGCGGCGGCAGTACCCGGCATCCGGGAGTCGTCATTGCCGACGCACTTCATCGCGCTCTACCGGTTGTGGCTGGATGGACTCGAGCAGCAGGGCGTGGTCCACCGCGTCCGGACCCTGACCAGTGCCGAGATCGCGCGGGCCCTTGCCCAATCCCCAGGAACCCTGACGCAAGCCTTCGCCCGCCTCTCGCATGGCGTTGACACTTCGCTCTATGGCCGCGAAGCGCCAGACACGGCGCAACGCCAGACGCTGACCGAAGAACTGACCGCCCTCGTCTCCGACGACCCCGGCACCCGACAAACATGAGTGATCGACTGATCAACCTCGCGGGCGCTCTTGGCGCCTTAGTCGTGGTTTACCTCTTGCTTGTGCCACCAGAAAGGCAGGCGATCGAATCGCGGCCAACCACTGCCGACAGGGGCGAATCCGGGCTCTTTGCTGTCTGGACCTGGCTGCGCCAGGCCGGATTACAGACCCGGTCGCTTCGCACCAGATTATCCACAATCGACGATCTGACACCCGAAACAGGCAATGTTCTGGTGATGGTTTGGCCTTTTCAGACAGAGGTCTCAGCCTCCGAATTCGACCATTTGCGTGCCTGGTTGGCCAGGGGTAATACGCTCCTCCTGCTTGCAGCGCTGCATGACACACCGATCTGGTCGCAGGTGCGCCCCGCCAACTTCGATGTGATGCTCGCAGCACTGACCTTGCATGCGCCGCCGGATGCGGGTGCCGACGCGCCCGGCCGTACACGAGGGAGTATCGCGTCCGGCGACGCCAGGGCAACAAGGGAGTTCCTACGCAGATTTCAAGACGACGCTCCGGCACCGGCGCGCTATGCGCCGACCGCTGTGCACGCGCTGACCAGAGACACGGGCACGATTACGCTGCCGGTCACGAATTCGCGTTTCATCCATATTGACCACCCGGATGCCTCGGCTGTCACTCTGATAGAGGATGGCGACCGCCCCCTGCTCGTGTATGCGGCATCCCCTGCAATCCCGAATGGCGTCTTCATCGTCACCCACAGCGGGTTTATGAGCAACGGCCAGATCGCCCAGCCCGGTCATGGCAACCTCATCAACAACTTGCTGGACGTCTACCTTCAACCACGGGGCAAAGTGGTATTCGATGACTTTCATCAGGGTTTGTCAGCGCTTTATGATCCGTCCGCGTTCTTGAGCGATCCGCGCCTGAAGTTGAGCATTGCCGCGCTGCTCTTTCTCTGGCTGGTCTACATGGTCGCGTTTGCAGCCCGCCTGGGGCCGCTCTCACCCCGCGTCCCGAATGTCGACACAGCGCGCTTCATTCGCCAGACCGGTCAGTTTTTCGCGCGCCACACCCGGGTCCCGGAAATCAATGCCGAGCTCCTGCGAGGTTTCAACAATCGCTACCGTCAATCAACCAATCTACCTATCACCGGCGAAACCGTCATCGACCTCGTTCAGGATGATCCCAGACTGTCGGCAGCAGACCGTGAAGACTATGCGCTCCTGGTCAGCGACATCGCCCGGCAACATAAGGTCCGACCTCTTGAGGTGCATCGCCGGATTGTCAATCTTGAGACTCGTCTATGAGCGTTCAGCAACTGCAATCACAGTTAAGAGTGGCCTTGTCATCCACGGTGTTTGGCATGGACAAAATTCTCCCTCTCGTCACGATCGCTGTGGTTGCGCGCGGTCATATTCTGCTCGAAGCGTACCCCGGACTTGGTAAGACGCTCTTCGCCCGCGCGCTCGCCAAAGCCCTCGGAGGCAGCTTCGGCCGAATCCAGTGCACGGCCGATCTGATGCCATCGGACATGACTGGCGTCCACGTTTTTAATGACGAGTCACACCGCTTCGAATTGATCGAGGGACCTCTCTTTGCCGACGTCGTGCTCGTCGACGAGATCAACCGCACGGGCCCCAAGACCCAGTCCGCGATGCTCCAGGCGATGGAAGAGCGCGCGATCACGATTGACCGTGAGCACTATCTGCTCGCTCCCGACTTCCTGGTGATCGCGACCCAAAACCCACACGACTTCGAAGGCACCTATCCGCTGCCGGAATCCCAAATCGATCGCTTTCTTATGAAAATCCAGCTCGACTACCCGGAGGCTGACGACGAAATCGAGGTGCTGCGGTCGTACGACCGGGCGAGCAGCCGTTACGAGGACAAGGTGTCGGGGATCTCCTCGATCGACAACACGCTCATCACCGCCGCACGGGCGGAAGCTGACCAGGTACACGTCGCCCCGGCAATTTACGAATTTGCCCGCAGCATCGCGGTCGCGACCCGCCAGAGCAGGGACGTCGACCTCGGGCTCTCAACCCGCGGTCTGCTGGCACTTATGACCTCGGCCCGCGTCGCCGCCGCCATGGACCGCAAAGACCACGTAACACCCGATCACGTGAAGACGATCGCGCCGTTTGTGATCGCCCACCGGTTGTTGCCCGCAGCGGACGCGCTGCTCGCAGGCGAGGACCCAATGACCCTGACCATGCGCCTCCTGCGCGACGTTCCAGTTCCCCGCACGGAACCTGAGGCCGGGTAGCATTGAGGACTGCCCCATGTCCCGACTGCATCTGACCCGTTTCGGCCTTGTCGTTGTCGCAACGGGCACATTGCTCTACGTTGCCTCGCTATGGTCGCCGCGCCACCTCGAGACACCATTTGATCTCTACGCAGCGCTTGTCGTCATCCTCATCTTTCTCGAATGGCGACATGACCGAATATTTGCCCCCTCATGCCAGTTCGAACTGCCAGCGGCCGTCGCGCTCGGGCAGGGCCACGCGGTCAGGTGTTTCGTGTCGAATCCATCGTCCGCCCGCAGACGCTTTGAATGGCGTTGGATCGAAGGTCCGCACCTTGCCCTCGACGACTCCCCGCAGCCTGGAATGCTGGTTCCTGACCAGGGATCAACTGTACGCAACCAGGTGACCGGGCTCGCACTGGGGGCCCAGAGGACGGGTGATCTCCATCTTCGGGTCAGGGGCCCTTTCGGCTTGATCGACTGGGAACGTCGATTTGCACCACCGAAAGACATCGACGTCATTCCAGGCCGACTGCACGACCGAACCGACGTCCCCGCCGATCACGAGCGCGGAGACCGTGAGGGTGATGCCGCCGGACACGGGCAGGAGTTCCACTCACTGCGCGAATACGAGCGGGGTGACCCTCCACGCACCATCGACTGGAAGGCGACTGCGCGCAGTGGCCGACGCATGATTCGGCGCTTCACAGACGAGCAGCAACTGAACATGTTCCTGCTCATCGACGTTTCCTTTCCCGGTGCCTTCGATGCGGGTGGACTCTCCCGCATCGCACGTTTCGTGAACGCGGCGGCGCGACTCGCCGAACTCGCGGCGCTGCGCCGCGATACGGTCGGTCTGCTGTGTTACGGCCACGAACCGGGCACGCTGCTCCGTGCCGGAGCCTCGGTTCCACACCTTGCGCAAATTCGCGATCTGCTCGCCGCTCAACGGGTACTGCCTGAACAACCGAATCATGTCGCGGCGTTTCTCGCCGCCCAGCGCCACATCGGCCAACACAGCCTCCTCATTTTCATGACCCACCTCGATCAGGAAGACCAGGACGGCCAGTTGATTCGCGCTGTCCGTGAAGCCCGCGGCCGGCATCTGCCCCTGGTTGCATCCTTGCGCGACCCGGTCGTAGCAGCCCTTGCACGCAACCAAGCCGATGAGTGGCTGGACCCATACACGCGTGTCGCCAGTCAGCAGCAGCAATTGCAGACGGATCGCAATGTCCTCAAACTTCGCCGCCTGGGCGCGAGCGTGCTGCATACCGACGCTGGCGCGTTTGAGACCGCGCTCTTGCACACTTATCGACAGATCCGCCAGCGGCATCGAATCTCGTGAGGACGCCGTGACCCATCCTGACCACATTCGCCTCATTTCGAACACCGGGCACGACACCGACCCGACTACCTCGCAACGCAATCATGCGATCGTGAGTGACGCGTTGGCTGACGGAACCGACCGGGACGCGGGCGAATTCGGTCCCTGGCTCGACCGCACCGATAGTGTTCTGCGCGACAAGCAACCGGCAAGCGTGCCCTGCGGGCGATGTACCGGTTGCTGCCGCGGCAGCTTCTTCATCGAGATCGCGCCACACGAAACCGCTACGCTCGCACGCATTCCCGCCCCTTTGCTGTTTGGCGCGCCGGGCCTGCCGGACGGCCACAAGGTCATGGGTTTCGACAAAAATGGCCACTGCCCGATGCTGGTCGATGACGCCTGTTCAATCTACGCGGACCGGCCCGCGACGTGTCGCCAGTTTGACTGCCGGACGCAGGTCGCCGCGGGCATCGTGGATACGGATCAGGCTAAATCCCCGGTCGCCCAACAGGTCCTGCGCTGGCACTTCGCGGTCGGTTCAGACGAGGCGCGGGCCTCGCTCGCAGCGATCCGTCGCGCCGCCCGGTTCATGCTGCGACACCCGGATGTCATCCCTGGCTGCGATCACAGCGCATCCCGGCTCGCGGGCGAGGCCATCGTCTGGCGGGAGGTCTTTCTCGATGGGCCGTTGTCAGACGAGGCCTTGCGAGCCGCACTCCTGCGCCGCGTCCGCCCCGGGCGACATCAGGCGGACTGAGCGAGCCGCAGGCTCTGCTCGAAGCTGGCGTCCTGCGCCTCGAGCATCATCTGTTTGGTCCGGCGGTAAGCGGCACCGTCGAGCCTCGAAAGGGCCGTCAGAAAGTCCGCAGCACTTTCTCGCAAATCGACGCCGTCCTCATAGATTCGATGCACGAGGCCCACGTCGAAGGCCTCCTGCCCGGACATTGTCTGGCCAAGGTAGGCGATTGGCGTCACCGCCGATTGGTGCACCTGCCTCGGCAGCTTCCAGGACCAGCCTTCGGCCGCCCATAACGCAAGATTCATCCGCGGGTCCCCATAGTTCACGCCGTGGGTTGCGAGACGAAAATCACAGGACAAGCTGTAGTCGTAGCCTGAACCGAGCGCATGGCCGTGCATGAGCACAACGGTCGGTTTGCTCAAACGTCGCAGCACCGCACAGCTTTCAAGTAGCAACGCCGGACCAATGCCTACGTCCAGATCCACCCGCCGGCCATCGAGGAAAGCGGGCTTGGTGTCGGGCCGACCGCCAAGATCATCGCCTGCACAATACGCGCGGCCCTCACCCGACAACGCCACCACACGCACCGTCGGGTCAGCGTCCGCGTCGATCAATGCGGACATGATTCGATCATGCTGATCAAGGTCCAACGCGTTCAGCTTGTCGGGACGATTAAAGCGCAAGTGTCGTATTGGCCCGTCATCGTCGATCATCAGTGCGGACTCGTCACTCATCGTCAAATCCTCCCAGGCAACACTGTCGCCCGCTTGTCATGTGCCTGCCAAATGCTCGACTCACCTATCAAAAGCTCGACTCATCTATCGGCCCTTGAACACAGGTTTGCGTTTTTCGCGTCGCGCGAGTGCTCCTTCGGCCCGGTCCTCGATGACATGAGTCTGACGGACCCCCAGGCAATGGGTCATGGCCGCATCAAAACCGAGATCAAGCTGTGGCAACACCTGTTTTTTGTGGACTTCCCACGCGCGCGTCGGTAGCGCGGCAACGTTGGCCACGCGTGCACTCGCCTGGTGCTCAAAGTTGCCGGAATCGATCACTTCGTGAACGAGTCCGATTCGCTCGCACTCATCCATCGCAAGCTGTTCGCCCAGCAGGAGGACACGCGTCGCCTGAGACTGACCGATCAACCTCGGCAGCACGTAGCTGATTCCGGTCGACGCGGCACGGCCTTCATGAATCCGCGTGTCGCCCACGACCGCGTCACTCGCACCAAGCCTGAGGTCACAGACACAAGCGAGGTCCATCGCGAGGCCCAGTGCACGCCCTTCAAGGAGGGCGATGGTGGGCTTCATCACACTGCGTAGCGCGACGAGGGCTGCCTGCTGGGGCAGTGGTGCCGGACCGTGGCTGCCCGCCGGTGCGCGGGAACCGAAGCGCTCCGGCCATGCGCCCATCTCGTTCGGGTCATCACCATCGGAGAACGTGCCGCCAGCACCACGCAGAACGACGACCCGCACGTTGGGATCCGTCGCTGCACGATCACAGAGATCGACGATGGCACCCAGCATGGCGTAATCAAGATAATTTCTCGGTGGTCGGGGCATGGTCAGGATAAGACAATCGCCATCGAACTCTGCTTGCAAACTGTCGCTGTCGCTTCGGTACATTCAGATCGACCCTCTTTTTACTTTGGACGGCAATGTTCTCTTCGCTCGACCAGGGTCGGTAGTGGCGACCCCTGATGTTCCAATCGCCGATGCGTGCGGCAACCACCGCGTCCACCATCCGGTGAGGCAAACGAGGAACACGATCTCGTAGACGAGCCCGAATGAAAATTTCGCTGCGTACGGCAAACCCGATGGCGATACGTAGCTCTCGATGACCCCAGCCACCACCAGAAACGGCAGACAAAATAGACAGACCGACCAGCCACCGATTGCCGCACGGCGGAACGCTTCCGTGCGTGTGAGCAGGCCGGGCTTCGCAATCGCCTCGCCAAGCCTCAACCCTGCTGCCGCGCCAATGATAATGACACTGATCTCGACAATGCCGTGGGCCGTAACGAAATCAAGCAATTCATCCGCGAGCCCGAACTGTCGTGTGAACGTCACCGCGGCACCCAGCAGCAAGCCGTTCATGCAGACGATATAGAGCGTGCCAAGACCATAGAAAACGCCGAGCGCGAACGCAGTCATAGTGACAACGATATTGTTGCTCATGATGCCGAGCGCAAGCACTGACGGCGGGGCAAGACCAAAGACCTGCTCGGTCCAAAGTTGCCCTGACTCCACCGAGCGGATCATGCCCGCACTCAGAAACAGGGTTCTGAGCTCCGGAAAGATACCGACTAGCCAGCCGCCAATAAACATACTGAAGAGAAACAGCGCGGCAAGGGCCAGTATCCGGGATCTCAGGATTTGAGCTTGTTCAGGCACCGTCGTGGTTAAGAATTCGAAAAGTGCCGCACGATGATTGACCGCCGGCCGGGTAAGTTCGCGGGCAACCTCAACGAGCAGGCCGTGGAGTTGCCTCGTGACTGCCGCGTCCGGCAGTTCACTGCGAGCGAGTGCCAGGTCGCCCTGCGCGCGCTTGTACCGATTGACGAGATCAACGCTCTCGCCAAACGTCAGATCTCGGCGTTGCCGGTGCCGCGCCAGAGACTCCTTGAGTTGCTGCCAGTCACCTGCACGACGACCCAACCACGCCTCAACCAACCTTTGCCTCACCGCGCGCGCGTCCAGCGTGCGCGCGTCCCGAACGTGCGAGATCTCGGCAGCAACGGAGTGCCGGCGCATGTGGGCACAACCGCGACGCCACCCACAGCCTTTGAAACTGGCGAAATCAAGGCACGAGTCCCTCGATGCGCACGAGCAAGTCCTCGGGGCGGTTAGGCAGGTCCGTCTGGCCCATCTTGGCCAGGAGTTTCCGCGCCAGCGTGATTCTGCTTGCATCCTCAAGCTGACGCCACCGGGCAACGAGTGTGCGCGCGAGATTGAGCGCCTCGACGGAATGTTCACTGCCGACAAGGAAGGTTGCCTCCAATATGTCGTCCCCATCTTCAGCCGCGTAAACAAGCAGGGTTCCCGCTGCCACATCACCGACGCGACGCTCAAGGTCAGTAGCCATACAACTCGCGATCCCGAACACGTAAAGCATTGGCGCGCTGTCGACAAGGCGCAGGACATTACGCACCATGATCGCTCCCCTAGTTGGGACGTGGCCACTGGTAGTGACGACACGGATGCCTGCCTGCTGCTTGCCAGGCGTGTTGCCATCCATGAGCAATTCCAGCACTGGATGATAAAGAAAGTACACAAGCACCGCCGGAACTGGAGCCAATAGCGACGCAAGCGGCTCCGGTAGAACGAGACCGGGGAAGGCAAGCCGCATGAGCACGATGAGCGCAAACCAGCTGATCGCCGCGAGGAAGCGGATATGCCAGTCGATGATGAATGCAAACGCTCTTGCACCGAGCCCAGCGATACGAAGCTCAAAGCCGATGCCCTGCCCCGAATCGACCTCGATGGTGTAGCGCTTGCTAGTCAAAAGGAGTCATACCGTCAAAATCGTCACCGTCGGCGTGTTCAGCATCGCGTCTTCGTGAAATCCCCGGACCAACAGGACGTATTCACCGGGCGCTGCGAGATCAAGATCTCTCGCCATGGTTCTCGCCAGCAGATTGGGATTGCGCCTTCCTGCGTCCGTCTGATGTACGGGAATGACGCCCCAGAGAAGTGTCATTCGCCGTTGAACCCGTTCAGTGGGCATGAGCGCGACGATCGGTGCGGCGGGGCGCGCAGCACTGACCGTTGCCGCCGTCATACCGGAGCGC
>Ga0115002_10000389_pt1 | contig 63400 bp, 51 predicted proteins | sample ArcticOcean_MG_C_8_FD_89576 | JGI IMG/M metagenome (GOLD analysis project Ga0115002, IMG submission 89576) | Marine microbial communities from western Arctic Ocean - ArcticOcean_MG_CB11_86 | ecosystem: Environmental > Aquatic > Marine > Oceanic | place: Arctic Ocean: Canada Basin | collected... | reverse complement strand
CTTCAGGACAAGACCAGTCACCCAGCTCGTATATTGAATGTGGAGGGGGCGGTCCAACCCCATTTGCTTTCGAAGCGCCTGACGTGTTTTTTCAATGTCCATCCGTCGATCAGCAGAGAGACCTTCCCCACCTGCTGCACCGCCCAGGAATAGATCAACTGGATCACCCGGGGCCAGATGCATAATGAAAAATGAGATAATCGTGATTCCGATGAGGGTCGGAATCATAAGCAGGGTACGATGGACAATATAATTTAGCATAGGCTTAGAGCGGCAGGTAGGCAAGTGGGCAGGTTAAGATAATATCCTGTTTTTGCCCACTTATCTACCTGGAATTTCGTTTATTAATATTGCCGGTCGGTAGGTTCTACCCACCATTCCTGCGTGACCGGGCCGACCGGATACCAGTTTACGCCTTGATATCGACGGCTGTAAGCTTTGGCCACCCGTTGTTTCCAGAGGAAGGTATAGGGCTGTTCTTCGTGAAGAATTTCCTGAAAACGCCGGTACATCTCAATGCGCTTATCCTGATCGAATTCCTGGCGATAAGCGACGAGGATCTTATCCACCTCTTCATTTTTGTAACTGATAAAATTAGACCCGTTGCCTTCAGCCATTGATGAATGCCAGATCTGATAGGCATCCGGCGGAAAAGCCACACCGGTTCCGCCGCTCCAGCCCAGCGTCACCGCCGCAAAATCTTTATTTTTCACCCGTTCCAGAAAGATCGACCAGTCCAACTCCCTGACCTGGCAATCGATCCCCACATCTTCAAGGGTGCTTTGAAGCGTCAGGGCAATGTCCTTTCGAAGTAAATTGCCGGTATTAACCAGAAACTCAAATCGGAACGGAACCTTTTCACCCTCAATTTCTTTGTCAAGGAGGCCGTCATTATCCGTATCCGCCCACCCGGCTTCTTTGAGCAAGGCCAAGCCTTCTTCCGCATTAAATTCATAGGCAGCCAGATCATGGTTATATTCTGGTCGAAATTTGTGAATAGGGCCTTCGACGGTTTCCGCAAGGCCGAAAAGCAGATTCTTTACCAGGCCTTCCCGATCCGTAAACTGTGTCATCGCCTGCCGGACGCGTTTATCCTTAAAGATGGGATGGGTATTGTTCCACCCTATATAGTTATAGCCGCCGGCATATTGAATCCCCTTCATGAAACGATTCATAAAATCTGGCGACCAGCTTTTCTCTTTGAACTCGAGGGCTTGCATACTGTGTATATCGAGATTTCCATTGATCAGTTCGATAAAAGCCGCATCCGGATTGAGGATGATTTTGAATACAATCTTATCCATATGACCGGTTGGAGGTAGACCATCCAAGCCTTTACCCCAGTAAGCATCATTCCGGGAAAGTACGATCTTCTCCCCGGTTACGACATCGCTGTCCCAATCTTTGACCATATAGGGTCCGGAACCCATCATATTACGATTGAAGTTCTGATTGAACTGTTCACCAAATCGATTCACCCGGTCGGCATGGCGACTTTTATCCCAGGAGTTATCGATCAAATTACTCACCGGTACCGGATCAAGCAAGCCATCCGAATCATAAAAATGTTTGGGAAGGACCTGAATCCCCCCGAGAAAAAGATCATTCAATATATAAGGCTCTTTGCAGATAAAGCTGACCTCATAATCGCCGTTCTGCTTCACATCAACCACTGCGGAATAATAATTGCGAAGATGGGGGGCCATGACCGCCGAACACTGGATAGCCTTCATGGAAAATATGACATCGGCTGCCGTAAGTGGCTTCCCATCGGCAAAACGGACGTTTTCACGTAACTGGAAGGTATAGGTTAGTTTATCTTCTGAAACAACGGGGTAGTCTTTGGCGATGTAGCCTCTCTGCGTGTAAGGCGGATCGTTCTCTGGATAGAGTAAGGGCTCAAACACATAATTATGGATCGCTGTCGCGCCCTGGTCACTGGATGTATACGGGTTGAAATTTTCCGGATCGGAGAGCAGGTGTTGGACCATCCAGTCCCCATAATCTGCGACTTCTGTACCAGCGTATTTGTTGGGCGCTTGTTCAATGCCGTCCAGCACAACAATATCTTTGGTCTCTGCAAGGACCTTTTGCACGATTGGCCAGGGATCATCTGCGGTCACGCTGTCACCACCGCATGCCAAAAGTGGCAATCCACATATCCACCCTGCCAACCATTTTATCTTTAATCTATGTCTCATATTTTCGCTCCTGCCACTGTGGGATAAAATGCTAAACCGCTAAGTATACCCGGCATTGAAGCAACGGTGCAACGGTTTGACGCCGTCACCTGTTCACGCCCTTTTCTTCAAAATCGACTACGATCTTGATACACTCTCCTTTACGTTTTGTCGCCAATTCGAACGCTTCCTGGGCATGGGCGAAAGGAAGTTTGTGAGAGATCATCGGGGCCAGATCGACCCGTTTCTCGGCGATCATCTGCATGGCGCTTTTGAAATCGATGTGAATATCTGGACCGACAGACGTCGTCAATTGAAGATTTCTACGGAACAGCTCATACATATCGGCTGTATATTGTGCTTTACGCGGCACACCGAAATTGATGAAATGTCCTCTACGGCGTGCCAATTGTATACAAAGATTAAAGGCATCCTCTTCACCAACGACTTCTATAACCAAGTCCGCCATTCGTCCTTCGGTAATCTCAGCGACCGCCGCCACAGGATCTGTATCTGCAATATTTACCGTATGTGTTGCCCCCATTTGTCTGGCAGCTTCCAGCCGATTATTATGCTGGTCAATACCGATAATCAACGAGGCACCCATATTACGCATCATGGTGGTGAACAGAAGGCCCATGGGCCCTTGTCCAACGATGGCCACTTCGGCATTGAACCAGTGGCCCAATCGCTTTAGACAGTATATCACCGTACCGAGGGGCTGCGCCATCAGCAGCTCTTCTTGGGGCACGCCATCAGGCAGAGGTACTACGGATGGACCTAAACCGAGAAAATACTCCGCCATGGCGTTCGATGAGGTGGGCAATGCGAGGACCAGGTCGCCTTCCTTACATCCATCTGTCCATGATCTTTCTATAATGCCGATGCTCTCGTGCAGGGACATACCAACCGGGGCTGGATACGTGCCGTTTCCCATGAACAACAGATGATCACTGCCGCATACCGCTGCATTGATGGTACGCACCAATACTTTGTCTTTGAGCGCACTCGGATCGTTTCTTTCCAGCACCAGGTCAGGCCGTTCCGCTTCGACGATCTCGATCTGCTCGGGCGCTATAATTTGGCCAGCCTTCATAGTGGATCCTTTCAGATGGTGTCGTTTTGTTTTAGAGACAACTTTTAAGGTTCAGGATATCACCTTTATGTCATGGAATGTACCATGGTTTCAGGGATTGTCAATTCCAAATTCAGTCTTATGATATGAACCGTCCCTGACAAAATCTCACCATGCAACATACTGAAAATATTATTGACTTACCCGTTACAGCCATATAAACTTATGGCCGTATTATTCCCACCGGAACAAAACAGATGAGATCGATATCCAGAAATGAAAAGGATCGTTGTTGTACGTGATATATTCTGATGGATGTCTTGACGGCAGATAACGAAGGAGGAGAACGTGGCGAAAAAGGCCAAAAGGAAAGAGACTAAACCCCATAGGCCTCGTAAAAAGCCGCTCCAGCCAGTAACGATAGCCTTTTCCCATTTAAAAGGTGGCGTTGGTAAAACGACAGCCGCGATCAACGTTTCCAACTGCCTTGCTCGCATGGGCTATAAAACGCTGCTGGTTGATATGGACCCACAAAGTTCGGCCAGTGAAATGTTCCTGGATCAAAATCAGCTGGCGAAGAACCTTTACCATGTGCTAAACGACGAAGTACCAATCAATGAGGTGATTCAAAATATATCGGAGAACATGGACATTGCTCCGGCCTCTATCGAAATGGCTATGCTGGAGAACAGGCTGCGGGAAAGGGTAGACGGATATCATTCGCTCCAGATCGCCCTGGAAAAAAATGAATATGATTGTGTTATCATCGACACGCCACCCTCCATTGGGGTATTGACCTCTAACGCTTTGATCGCCTCCACTCATCTGGTCATTCCCGTGCAGGTCAGTTATTTCGCACTGAAGGGGATCGAAAATATCATTCAGACTTACCAGACGATACGCCAACGGGCGAACCCGAAACTCTCTCTACTGGGTGTTTTAATCACCATGATCGACGATCGTCTGACCTTTGCAAAGGACATCAAAGGTGATGTCTTAGACCTTTTCGGCGAAACCATGTTTGAGACGGTTATTCATCGCTCCGTGCGCCTGGAAGAGAGTCCTGCCTATCGCAAAAACATCTTCGACCACGCACCACGATCACGGGGCAGTGAAGAGTTTACCCACCTCACACAGGAGATCATTGAGCGATGCCTAAATTCGTCTCCAACAAATTCCTAGATCATATCGTCCCTGGGGCCGCAGTCGGCCAGATGGTACTGACAAAACGGGTCACGCCCAACCCTGACCAGCCGCGTAAAAGATATAGCCAGGAAGATATCGAAGATCTGGCCAACAGCATCCGTGCACACGGTCTGATTAACCCGATTACGGTAGATGAACAATATCAGATTATCGCGGGCGAACGACGCTGGACGGCCTGTAATCTGATCAAATTGGAAGAAATTCCTGTGATCGTCCGCGAGCGCAGCTACGAAGTATCTCTGGTCGAAAATCTCCAGCGGCGGGATCTCCATCCTATTGATGAGGCAGAAGGGTATCAGCGCCTGGCTGATTTTGGCCATACTCAAATTGAAATCGCCAAACGGGTAGGCAAGGACCAATCCATCATTTCTAAAACATTGTCTTTGCTTAAACTACCCATGGCCATAAAAGACGACTACGAGATCATCCAGGATATCTCGCGTGACCTGCTTCTTCAGGTGCTTAACGAACCGACCCTTGAACGGCAAATGGCCTTGTGGAACCGGATTAAAAATGAGCGGCTGAGCGCCCGGGCGGTAAAGCGGGAGAAAAAAGGAGAACCTGCCGTCACCCCACGCACCTTCATTCGTAATGTACAAGCCCTGCATAAACGTGTCGAGAGACTCGATATCAAAATTTTGAAGCCTAAGGAACGGGATACGCTTCGTACCCATGTAGAACAAACAATAGACGAACTGTCCAGGGTATTAAAACAGTTGAAAGGTAGTTAAAAGAAAAAGAAGTAGTGAACACGAGGTCAATGAAGCTGATGTGCAAGCAAATTAGGGGCAAGGGATCCATTCCTGCCCCATTTCTTTTCGTTACTTAATTTCATGTTCTGACCGCACAGTACTCGATAAAAATGTCGTCATCCCGGCTTTCGCCGGGATGACAATGGTCAAACATCGGATTTTTGTCTTGTACTATATTCTGACCGGTTATTATTTTTATTAGCAAAGGCCTCCACTGTCTTCACATACCCCTCCGGCACGCCAATATCATAATGCTCGCCGGAAACCTCCAGAGCGTAATAAGGTCGTTGTGCGGCCAACATAGCCTGGGCATCCGTAAATTGAAGTTCTCCGCCGTCGCTTAACCCTCTATCTTTCAATGCCCTTAAACAATCAAAGATATCCGGTGTCATGGCATGCAGACCGAACCAGCATAAATAGGTCTCTTCCGGCAGCCCGTTGATACACAAGTGTTTTCGCGCATACCATTTGTCTGGTTTTTCCACAATACGATCTACCGCATAAAGATGGTTCTCACCTGGTGCCAGTACGCCGGAAACAGTCCCGAATAAATGAAGATCCATCGCCGGTTTTCGAATGACGCCAGAGAGAGGGGCTTGCTGATTTGTAAACGCCTCCATCACCTGACGGGCACACCGACGGGTCTCGTTGCTCAGATAGACATGATCCCCCAGCATAACCAACACGGGAGCCCCATCTGCCCAATTCTGGGCACATAAAACCGCATCGCCATAGCCATCCTGAGTGGTCTGTGTGACATAGGTCAACCGGTTCCCCAATTGTGCAACTTGTTCGGCGGCGGCTTCCAACGCGGGTTTGCCGCGCAGCGCCGAACGTAACAGGTTGGATAGGCCCGAAAAGTATTCCCGGAAAACTCGATCTCCACCAGGCGCAACGACCAAACAGACCTCTTCTATCCCGGACGCCAGCGCTTCTTCTATAATCAACTGAATAGCGGGTTTTACCAGACCATCCTGGTCCACAATAGGAAATAACTCTTTCCGGACTGCCTTTGTCGCAGGAAACATGCGTGTGCCGTAACCTGCGGCAGGGATAATCGCACGGCGGATACTGGGGGATGGGGCGATGGGGCGGCGTCCTTTGGTGTGGTATGATTTAAATCTGAGAACCTGAGAAGCTGAGAACCTGAGAAGCTCTACCCCCGGCGATACACGACGTGACCGAATTCCACCGCGCCGGGCGAAGTGCCGGTGAAGAGTTCGCCTTTTATACCGGTTTTATTGACATACCGTACGAGTAAATGCTCCAGATGATCAAACATCCGCTCATCGCCGGCGACGGCGACCGTACCACCTGAACCCCCGCCGGTAATTTTGGCGCCATAGAAACCAGCTTTAGGTCCCATATTTTTAATTTCTCTTACCAGCCAGGACGTTTCGGGCGACCCCAGGCCACAACGATGGATATAACTCCAATCGGATGCAAACATGAACCGACCGGCTGATTCTAAAAAAGCCTTTTGTCCCGTACGGCTGGCCGCTTTGAGGTGTGCTATAAATGATTCTACCCGTTCATGTTCATAGACTGGATGTTCAACACGGCTGCGCACTTTATAAGTAAAGTTAGGATCTACAGAGGTTACCGGGTCCGGGGTATCGGTGAAAGTCTTTATATAGGTCCGCCCACGGATCTTCTTCGGTATGAAAGATCGATAAGCGGTTTCAAACTCAAATGACGGAATATTGCATAGATAGTCCGGCACAGGATGCTGCGAACGGCCGGTCGTACGCCGAATGTGCGCTTGAATCATCGCCAACCCCATAAAGGCACCAACGCGTGTACTTGTATACTGCACACCGCCGACATGATGTCTTACATTGGAATTAATACCGATCAAATGAAGCTGCTCAGGAAGCTCTAATTGCATTTGGATGGTATGAGGCTGACAGTGAAGACAAAGCAGTCGGCCTTCCAGGCCCAGTGCGGAAGTCACCTGATCCATTATGCCGCAAGGGGCGCCTACGATCCGGTTCTCAACCTTTTGTGCCAGAGAGGCCAGCACCATGTCCTCCAGTTGAATTTCGTATAACAGGCAGAGGCCACGCAGCGCGGCTACTTCCAACGCGGCAGAGGAAGATATCCCGGCTCCCAAGGGAATGTTGCTTACCAGGACAATCGTCGCACCGTGAGGAAAACGTTTGATATAGCCCTCACCACGTAGAATAGAAAAGGCACCCGCTACATATCCGGCCCAGGCCGTGGCCGGCGTTTCAGCAAAGCGTGCCCGCAAGGTGTCGTAATTAACGCCACGACCGGAGGCAATTTCACTCAAAGGGAGCTCTACATCAGTGATCAGACCATCTACGTCCACCCCTTCACTATGAATAACCACTTTACGATCATCTCGAGCCTGAATACCGAGGACCACCGCCCGGTCCAGCGGCATTTCACATACCATCGCCCCACTATAGTCCGCAATGCCACCCATACAGTCCAATCGAGCCGGTGCGCGGACGACAAAAATAGGTGCTTTTGTTTTGAAATAAATGCCGAAGGGCCCATGTTTGCTGTCACGGGCATCTGCCAGTGCTCTTTCAAATTCAACCAGATCTTCTAATTCATATTTGCAATCGGTCACACGATTCAGAGTCATTCGGGACATCCTGAGCATCAAAGGGGGAAAGCATGCTTTTATCTAAGTATTAATATATAGTCCCCATATCAAATTTCAATATTTGAAAAGCCAATGGACTGATTTAATTTTCCAGGGCAATAGCTGTCCGTCACATCAGTTCAACCCCAATTCACGCTCTGACAACAACTTGACAGTCTTTTGCAACAAAGTGTATCTTGTGTCGTTCTAAGGGTATAATTCTATTTATCGAAATCATGAGGTTTTCTCAAAGGATTTTTGTTATGTCAACACATGCTTTACTACGTTTTATCACCTGTATAGGTCTGCTATGCATACAAACGTCCATCGGCTTTGCCCAGACAAATTACAAAGGACATGCCTTATCTTTACATGGCGATATAAAATATGATGCCAATTTCAAACACTTTGACTATGTCAATCCAAATGCCCCCAAAGGCGGTGAAGCCAAAATGGCCGGGCTCGGTACGTTCGACAACCTGAACCCATTTATTTTAAAAGGTGTACCAGCCATCGGATTGGGGTTGATATACAATACCCTGCTCGCCGCGTCGCTGGATGAGCCGGGGACCGAATATGGCGATCTGGCAGAATCCGTAGAAATACCACCTGATTTTTCCTGGGTGGCGTTTACGTTGCGGGCCAATGCAAGGTGGCATGATGGAAAACCGGTGACCGTGGAAGATGTGATTTTTACCATGGAAGCCTTGAAGGCCAAAGGGCATCCTTTCTATCGATCCTACTATGCCAATGTGACGACTGTAGAGAAAACCGGTCCTCGAACGGTTAAATTCTCGTTCAGTGGCGGTGAGAACCGGGAATTACCCCTTATATTGGGCCAATTGGCCATTGTCCCTAAACATTATTGGGAAAACCGGAATTTTGATGAGACTACCGCAAAACCACCACTCGGCAGCGGGCCCTATAAAATAGAATCACTGGAAATAGGCCGATACATCACCTACAGCCGGGTGGCCGATTATTGGGGTGAGGACTTGCCGGTCCATGTCGGCCAGAACAACTTTGATGTCATCCGTTACGATTATTATCGAGATGCTACCGTCGCCGTGGAGGCATTAAAAGCCGGTGAGTATGAATTCCGAGCGGAAAATAGTTCAAAAGACTGGGCGACCGCCTATGAGGTCCCGGCGTTAAAGGATGGCCGACTCATCAAAGAACTGGTGGCAGATAAAAATGGCAGCGGCATGCAGGCCTTCTGGTTCAATACCCGGCGAAGCAAATTTTCCGATCCTAAAGTCCGTCAAGCCCTTAATTATACCTTTGATTTTGCCTGGACAAATACAAACCTGTTTTTTGGCCAATATACGCGCACGACGAGCTTTTTCTCCAACAGCGACCTATCGGCGACCGGTATGCCCCAAGGACAGGAGTTGGACATTTTGACGCCTTATCGGGGTCGCGTGCCTGAAGAGGTGTTTACCAGCCCTTTCAAACTGCCTGAAACGGACGGCTCCGGTAATTTACGTGAGAATCTGCGGGCGGCACGAACCCTTCTTGCCCAGGCTGGTTGGGAGGTAAAGGATCAAAAGCTGGTCCATAACCAAACCGGCGAGGTCATGACGATCGAGTTTCTGCTGGATTCACCCAACTTCGAACGTATTGCCGGTCCGCTTGTTCAGAATATGAAGCGCCTGGGCATCGCTGCCACCCTGCGTACCGTAGATAGAGCCCAATATCAGAATCGGCTGGATACCTTTGATTTTGATATGACCGTCGGCTGGATCCGACAATCCCTCAGTCCTGGTAACGAACAACGGGATTTCTGGTCAGCTAAGGAAGCAGACACGAAGGGGTCCCGTAATCTGGCTGGCATTAAAGATCCGGTGGTCGACGAACTCATCGACAAGGTCATTAGCGCCCCCGATCGTAAGACCTTAGTTGCCACGACACAGGCCCTGGACCGGGTCCTCCTCTGGGGCCATTATGTCATCCCACAGTGGCACATGCAGGCCCATCGCCTTGTCTACTGGAATAAATTCGGAAAACCAGCCAATCTGCCACCGTATCAACACGGCTTTCCCACGATCTGGTGGCAGAAATAAAAATAAAATGAAGGGGTGGCAGGATGGAAAGGAAGAGTTTGCCTTCCATCCTGCCACCTTCCACGCCGTTTTACCCCCGGAGTTCCTCTATTGGTTGCCTATATTATCCGTCGTCTGCTCCTGGTCATCCCGACACTTTTCGGCATCATGCTCATCAACTTCCTGATCATTCAGGCCGCACCGGGCGGCCCGGTGGAGCAAGCGGTTGCGACGCTGAGAGGTCACGAGATCAATGCGACGGCAAGGTTCAGTGGCACCGGGCAGGGGGAGAGTCTTGGCGGAAGCGGCAACAGCCAATCGTCCGCCCGGACCTATCGTGGTGCCCAGGGCCTGGACCCGGACCTTGTTGCTGATCTGGAACGTATGTACGGATTTGATAAACCACTGCCCGAGCGCTTCCTCACTATGCTCTCGAATTACGCCCGGTTAGATTTTGGTGAAAGCTTTTACCGGGATGAAACGGTGGTTGATATCGTCCTGGAAAAAATGCCCGTATCGATCTCCCTTGGCCTATGGACCACCCTCCTGGTGTATTTTATTTCCATTCCGCTGGGTATTTATAAAGCGGTAAAAGACGGATCGAAATTCGATGTCTGGACTTCCGGGGCCGTTGTGGTCGGCAATGCGGTGCCTAGCTTTCTGTTTGCTATCCTCCTCATTGTACTCTTTGCAGGGGGGCGATTTTTTGACTGGTTTCCCCTCCGTGGATTGACCTCACCAGATTGGAAAGATCTGGGCTGGTTCGCCCAGACCACCGACTATTTCTGGCATATCACCCTACCGGTCCTGTCGATGGTCGTTGGCGGATTTGCCGGATTAACGCTACTGACCAAGAATTCATTTCTTGAAGAAATCAATAAGCAATACGTCATCACGGCCCGTGCGAAGGGACTCAGGGAAGGGCGGGTGCTTTATGGACATATATTCCGTAATGCGATGTTGATCGTCATCGCCGGTTTTCCAGGGGCCTTCATCGGTATTTTGTTTACAGGATCTTTACTGACAGAGGTTATATTCTCCCTGGACGGGATCGGTTTGTTGGGCTATGAATCTGCCATAAACCGGGATTATCCTGTGATGTTCGCCACTCTGTTTTTCTTTTCATTGCTTGGCCTGTTGATGAATCTAATCGGTGACCTGACTTATACACTCGTAGATCCCCGTATCGACTTCGAAAGTCAGGAGGTCTGATGAGCGGTGTCACGCCCCCGCAGGCACCACGGTATCCCGGAGACCGCTTTATGGGATTACCTATCTCCCGATTGATGCGCCGTCGTCTGGATAATTTCAAAGCCAATCGGCGGGGCTATTGGAGTTGGTGGTTATTCCTTCTTTTATTTCTGGGCACCCTGCCCGCCGAATTCATCGCCAATGACAGTCCCCTTCTGATAAAATACGACGGCTCGTTTTATATGCCGGTCATATTCAGCTACCCGGAAACGACCTTCGGCGGCGACTTCGAGACCGAAGCAGATTATCGGGAAGCATTCATCCAGGATATGATCAAGGAAAAAGGGTGGATCGTATGGCCACTTGTTAGATACGGCTATCAAACCATAAACTATAATTTGCCGGTCCCGGCACCGGCACCGCCTTCCCAAGAAAACTGGCTGGGCACGGACGATCAGGGGCGGGATGTAGTGGCTCGTCTTCTGTATGGTTTTCGAATATCGATTCTGTTCGGTTTAATCTTAACCCTTTTCAGTTCGATTACAGGCATTATTGCTGGAGCGGCGCAGGGGTATTTCGGCGGATGGATAGACCTGGTATTTCAACGTATTGTCGAAATATGGTCCGGCCTGCCGACCTTGTTTCTGCTCATTATTCTGGCCAGTCTGGTCGAACCTACTTTCTGGCGACTCCTGGGCTTGTTGTTACTTTTCAGCTGGATCGGCCTGGTAGGGGTTGTCCGCGCAGAGGTGCTACGAGCCAGAAGCTTGGATTTTGTACGTGCTGCCCGTGCCCTCGGGGTCAGCGAACTACAGATCATCCGACGGCATGTCCTGCCAAACGCAATGGTATCGACCTTCACTTTTTTACCTTTTATTTTAACCGGCTCAGTAACAGCCCTGACCTCGCTGGATTTCCTTGGTCTCGGTTTACCACCCGGTTCTCCGTCCCTGGGTGAATTACTGAACCAGGGCAAACAGAACCTGCAAGCCCCCTGGCTGGGCTTTACGACCTTCATCTCACTTGCGGTCCTCCTGTCCCTGCTGGTCTTCATTGGCGAAGCCGTCCGGGACGCATTCGACGCTAGAAAAACAACAGGATGATGGGAATTATGAATGATAAATTTTGATTTTTGATTAAAAACCACACACCGACCATTCACAACTCAACAATCATCATTTGCCATGCCCTTACTTCATATCCAAAACCTATCCACGTACTTCCGTGTTGAGGACCAGATCGTCGAAGCTGTCCGTGGGGTCGACCTGACCATCGAGCATGGTGAGACGGTGGCCCTTGTCGGCGAGTCCGGATCGGGAAAGTCGGTCACGGCGTTGTCGATCCTTCAACTCCTGCCATACCCCCGTGCTTTTCATCCGCAAGGCAAAATATTCTTCGATGGGGATGACCTGATCGTGGCACCGCCAGATCAACTTCATGCCATGCGTGGTGGTCGTATTGCTATGATCTTCCAGGAGCCGATGACGTCCCTTAATCCACTCCATACGATAGAAAAACAAATCAGCGAAACCTTGATTCTGCATAAAGGGATGAGCAAAGGACAAGCCAGAGCGAGAGCGATTGAATTGTTAACCGTCGTCCAATTGCCCGATGCGGCCAATCGACTCGACGACTGGCCGCATCAGTTATCCGGCGGACAGCGACAGCGGGTCATGATTGCGATGGCCCTGGCTAATGAACCAGATCTGCTTATCGCTGATGAACCGACCACCGCATTGGATGTGACGATCCAGGCCCAGATCCTCTCATTACTCAAAGACCTTCAAGATCAGTTTGGCATGGCCATTCTACTCATTACCCATGACCTGAACATTGTACAACATATGGCGGAACGGGTCTATGTCATGACCCAGGGAAATCTGGTCGAAGAAGGCCCCATAGCACAGATTTTCCAGGCCCCGAAGCATCCGTACACCCAACAATTGCTGGCCGCCCAGCCAAAACCCTATGAGGTCACACCAGATCCATCAGCGCCTACGATTTTAACGACAGAACAGCTCAAGGTCTGGTTCCCGATACGACGTGGGATTCTCCGCCGCACGGTCGGCCATATCAAAGCTGTAGATGGCGTCAGTTTGAAAGTACAGGCTGGCCACACGATCGGCGTTGTCGGCGAGTCCGGCTCTGGAAAAACCACATTGGGACTGGCTATTTTACGGTTGATATCGAGCACTGGATCGATCCGCTTTGAAAATCAGGATATCGACCTGCTCCGTACAGCGGACATGCGGCCTATACGACGGCGGATGCAGATGGTCTTTCAGGACCCCTTCAGCTCCCTCAGTCCCCGAATGTCCGTATTCCAAATCATCGAGGAGGGGTTACTCGTTCATAAAATCGGTACGGACAGAGAAGCACGTCGACAACGGATTGCCGATATCCTGGACGAAGTCGGTCTTGATCCGGAGACCATGTACCGATATCCGCACGAATTTTCTGGTGGCCAGCGACAGCGTATTGCCGTTGCACGGGCGATGGTATTAAAACCCCGATTAGTTATACTGGACGAGCCAACCAGCGCGCTGGATATGACCGTTCAGGCCCAGATTATCGACCTGCTGCATGACCTGCAACGCCAATATCAACTTGCGTATCTATTCATCAGCCATGATCTCCGTGTCGTCCGGGCTTTAGCCGACGAAGTCCTGGTCATGAAGGATGGAAAAGTGATCGAGCAAGGTCCGGTAAACACCATTTTCGACCACCCTGAAACCCCATATACCCGCACTTTAATCACCTCTGCATTCTACCAGAACAAACCAGATAGTCAGGCACAAAAATGACGGGAAGAATTCGTTGACAGAAACGCCCCCGCCGATGTATACTATAACACCTTCAGAGGACTGAACCCTGGTCCAGAAAATGAAGATGCCGTTCTATGGTTCTTCACACCCAGCGGCCTTCAGTTTCCGTCCTCTGAAATTTCCCATCACCCGATCTATACCCTTCACTTTGCACTTTGTACTCAGGATGTCTAATGAACCTTTCCGAAGTATTGAACCCTGCCCAGGCCGAAGCAGCCGCACATGTCGACGGTCCTATTCTGGTACTGGCTGGCGCAGGGAGTGGTAAAACCCGTGTATTGACCTATCGTATTGCCCATATGATAGAACAGATCGGGATCGACCCGCATCATATTTTAGCGGTAACCTTTACGAACAAAGCAGCCAAAGAGATGAAAAAACGGATCGAGGAACTTTTGGGGCCCGGCCGTTCACCTGAATGGGTAGGGACGTTTCACTCGCTCTCATCCCGTATTCTACGCCGCGAAGCAGATAACCTCGGATTTCGGCGGGACTTTGTGATCTATGACAGCGATGACCAGCTGGCGCTGATTAAAAAGATGATGAAAGAGTTGAACATTAATGAAAAGCAATTCGCGCCGGAAGCCATTCGCAGTAATATCAGCGGCGCTAAAGACCAGCTGATGGCCGCGGAAGAATATGCCGAGCGGGGAAATAATTTCTTCGAGCAACGGGTAGCCAGGGTGTATACGGCCTACCAGAAGGCCTTGGAAAACAGCAACGCCATGGATTTTGATGACCTGATTATGAAGCTCGCAGTAGGCTATGCCGAAGTTCCGTCCATGTTAGAACGCTTCCAGGAGCGGTTCCAGTACATTATGGTCGACGAATACCAGGATACGAACCATGCCCAGTACGAATGGGTCAACCGTCTGGCGAAGAAAAAACGGAATCTCTGTGTCGTAGGTGATGACGATCAATCGATCTACGCCTGGCGCGGGGCGGACATAGGGAACATCCTGGATTTTGAGAAGGATTACCCGGAAACGCGGATCGTTCGTCTGGAACAGAACTACCGATCGACCAAACTCATCCTGGATGCCAGCAATGCCGTAATAAAGATTAACAAAGGACGTAAGGGAAAGGAACTCTGGACCGAGAATCCTCCCGGCGATAAAATCGGCCTGGCCGAAACAACGGACGAACGGGATGAGGCCAGTTGGATCGCTCGAAAAATTCGGGATACACAAGCAGAAGCGGGCCGCCCCCTCCGGGATTTTACAATCCTCTATCGAACGAATGCCCAATCGCGTGCGCTGGAAGACAAACTGCGACGAGCCAATATGCCGTATGTCATCGTCGGTGGTCTTCGGTTTTACGAACGAAAAGAGGTTAAAGATGTCCTGGCCTATCTTAAGGTGATCGCCAACCCACGGGACAGCATCAGTTTCCGCCGGATGATCAATACCCCACCGCGAGGTCTCGGTAACGTAAGTGTAGAGCGCATTGAACGATTTGCCCTATCTGAAGGTCTGGATCTTCTGACAGCGACCAACCGTTCAGATGAAGCGGGCCTGATGCCGGCTGCCGCCCGGTCTGCAAAAACCATCGGCCAGCTTCTAACCGCACTGAATGCCCAGTTAGAAGACCTGTCCGGCGGCGAAATTGCCAGACGGGTGATCGAGGGCACGGGTTATCTCCGTGACCTCGAAATAGAAGCAGCCAAAAATGTTGAGGCCGAAACCCGGGCGCAGAACGTGAAAGAACTCATGGCAGCTATAGAAGAGGCCACCGAGCGGAACCCTGAAGAACAAAAAGGCCCCGGCCTACAGGCCTTTCTGGAGGAAGTAGCCCTGGTCGCAGATATTGACAAATGGGATGGGACGGTGGACCGAATTACGATGATGACCCTGCACAACGCCAAAGGGCTGGAATTTCCGATTGTTTTTATTGCCGGCATGGAAGACGGCCTCTTTCCCATCGCCCGAGCCATGGAAAATCCGACGGATCTGGAGGAAGAACGCCGCCTGTTTTATGTGGGTATCACTCGTGCCGAAGATTGTTTGTATTTAACCCATGCCAATAGGCGAAGCCGGTTCGGCAACACCTTGCCGGCTTTAAGGTCCCGTTTTATCAGCGAGGTCCCGGAGGAATTTATCGAGCAGGAAATTGCCGTGCGGCGACCCATCACGTCCTGGTCCGGAAAGGGCTCGCCGCCGGAGCAGACCTTCGCCTCACCTTTCGACAACATGCCTGCTTCACCTGAGACCGTACAAACGTCAAGCGGGAAAATACGCATCGCCCAGGGTCAACGGGTCAAACATCCGATTTGGGGCGAGGGCCGTATTCTTCAGGTCAACGGCAGCGGGGACAACATGCAAGCCTCGATCCAGTTTTCCAGTGCCACAAAAAAAGTCATGCTCAAATACGCCGCCCTGGAAATGATTTAATCGGCAGATCAACAAATAGAGGAACTATCCCATGCCACCCTCCGACGAACAAATTATTTTTGCTGACCCTTTCAATGGCGAATTAGACCTTGATTGGTCCTGGCTGAGAGAAAACCCATCCTGCCGCCGCATCCAGGACAGTGGCCTGGAAATCCAGGTGGAACCTGGCGTAGCCGATACGGTAAAAAATGCCCTGTTGCGCCCGGCCCCTGATCGCACCGATGGCAAATATGCGATCGAAGTGACCGTGCGAAATCATACCCACCCGACGCAACAGTACGAGCAAGCTGGCATCACCTGGTATCATGATGGCAAACCGATCTTCAAAGAAGTCAAAGAACTGATCGACGGCGATCTATATATCATCCCAGGCCAAAAGCCTATGCCCACGAAAAGTGTGCGCCTTCGCCTCATCGTCACCGCCGATACCTGGGAAGCACAGTACCGGCCCGAAGGAGAAACCGACTTCAAGACCGCCGACACGGGTAACCTTCCACAGCCAGGTCAAGACCAGGTCAGTATCCAATGCTACAACGGTCCTGAGGATGAGGCCCACTGGATACGCTTTGAGGATTTTTGTATCAAAAAAATCTCATAACCCTATTTTCAATATTCAATTTCCCATGCTCAAATACCCATTGAGGTCTCCCATGTCCGTAACCCTGAAAGATGTAGACTATGTCGCCGCCTTATCCCATTTACGATTTTCTGATGAGGAGCGGGAGCAAATGGTCGATCAGATGAACACTATTTTGACCTATATGGAAAAACTTAAAACGCTGGAAACATCCGATGTCCCGCCGACCACGCATGTGCTGAAATTAAAAAATGTATTCCGCGAAGACGTGGTCGAAGAAGCCCTGACGCAGGAAGAGGCGCTACAAAATGCCCCGGCACCTGACAAAGGCCACTTTACCGTACCCAAAGTGTTATAAATTTTGACTCTTGAATGAAATATGCTCAATCATATACTCATAATGGCTGATCAATAATCATCATTCACCAGCCGGTCTTAAAATCTTCAATGTCTCTTAAAATCATCGCCCTTATCCCTGCTCGTTACGCATCTACCCGGTTTCCCGGCAAACCGCTCGCGGATCTGATGGGCAAGCCGATGTTACAGCATACCTACGAACGGGCTGGACAGGCCCGTGGACTGACGGATATTCTGGTGGCGACCGATGATGACCGAATCGCCGAGGCTGTGAGAAATTTTGGCGGGCGGGTCGTGATGACCTCTGCCGACCACCTGAGCGGAACGGATCGGATCGCCGAAGCCGTCGAGTCTTTAGATGGGGATATTATTGTTAACATCCAGGGAGACGAACCCCTGATCACCTCGAAGGCGGTTGAAACTGTTATTCAACCATTACTGGATGATCCGGGCATTCCAATGACGACTTTAGCACATCGCATCCGTCGATTGGAAGACCTGCTCAACCCACACATGGGCAAAGTGGTTTTAGATGCGCAGGGATTCGCCCTGTATTTTTCCCGTTCGCCACTTCCATATCCCGGCTTGGAACCGACCGATATTTCTATACTCACAGACACGGCTTACTACAATACGGTAGGTCTGTATGGATACCGGCGCGATTTTTTGACCACATTTGCTGAGTTACCACCTACACCCCTGGAACAAACAGAACGCCTGGAGCAACTGCGTGCCCTTGAACATGGATATCGTATCAAAGTCATGGAAACAGACTATACCCCCCTTGGTGTTGATATCCCAGCAGACCTGGTCAAGGCAACAAAAAGATTAATGGAGGAGGCGCAATGATGAAAACCGTACGTATTGGTGATCTCACTGTCGGTGCCGGCTGCCCGCTCGTTCTTATCGCTGGCCCCTGTGTAATTGAGGGTGAAGCCGTCGTTCTCGAAACCATGGAACGATTGCAGGATATCACATCACGGCTCGACATCCCCTTTATTTTCAAATCATCCTATGCCAAAGCCAACCGGTCGTCTGTTGATTATTATTCAGGACCTGGCCTGGCCGAGGGCCTTCGGATTCTTCAAAAAGTGCGGGAACAAGGCATTCCAGTGCTGTCCGATGTCCATGCCCTTTCCGAAGTGGATGACGCTGCGGAGGTCCTCGATGTGCTTCAGCTGCCCGCTCATCTATCCATGCAAACAGATTTAACTGTAGCTCTTGCTCGGATTGGAAAACCGATCAACGTCAAAAAAGGGCAATTCCTGGCGCCAGGTGATATTCAGGCCATAGTCAACAAAATCGAAAGCGCAGGGAGTCAACAGATCCTCTTAACCGAGCGGGGCGTCTGTTTCGGCTATCACGACCTCGTGGCCGACATGCGATCCCTACCGGAAATGCGAAAAACCGGCTACCCGGTGATCTTCGACGCCACCCACGTGGTCCGTTTGTACGGTAGACCAAGCAGCGAGGCGCAGGGCGGCACCCCCGAATTCATCGCACCACTCGCCCGCGCCGCCGTAGCCACCGGATGCGACGCCGTGTTCATAGAGACTCACCCGAGAGTATCCGAGGCCCGTTGTGACGCCGCCAGCATGCTCCCCCTTGATCAGCTTGAACCCTTGCTCGAACAACTGATCGAAATCAGCCAGGTCGTCCGCCGTCATGGCGTGGTGTAAAAGCAGTTGAAAAGTTAAAAAGTTAAAAGTTGGGAAGTTGGTATAATGAATAGACCATTCTTTTAACTTTCTAACTTTTCAACCTTCTAACTTTCTAACTATGAGCCTTCCCAAACGCCTTAAGAATACCCTTATTTACCACTGCGTCCGTCTCCTGATCGCCATCATGAATCTGATTCCCCGCCGCCTGGCGCTGACACTTTGTGACGCTCTGGGGCTCGTGGCCTACCTTTGCGCCGCAGGGACCAGACACCAAACCTTGAATAACCTGTCCCTGGCTTTTGGGGAGGAGAAGACGCTCCGAGAGAGAAAACGCATGACCCGGCAAGTATTCCAAAATCTCGGCCGTAATGCAGTAGACGCTATTCGGCTCCCGAAGATCAATGCCGAAAATGTAGATGATCTGGTTGAAGTAGAAGGGATCCATTATCTGGAAGACGCCTACAAAGCAGGTAAAGGGGTTGTTGCTGCAAGTGGTCATATTGGAAATTTCGAACTATTGGGGGCCTATCTGGCGTTGAAAGGCTATGAGGTCACGGTCGTTGCGGCCACCTTATATGATCCCCGACTTGACGTGCTGCTTCGTAACAACCGTATGAAAGGCGGCCTTCATATCGAAAAGCGTGAATACGCCACGAGTGCCGTCCTACGGGCCCTCCGCAAAGGTCACATTGTCGGGCTACTCATCGACCAGGATACCCGTGTCCACGGCACTTTTGTCCAATTTTTCCGTCGTCCTGCCCATACCCCTGTCGGTCCGGCTATTCTCGCCGACCGTACCGGGGCTCCGATTATTCCTATGGCCATCCATCGACGGGACGACGATACCCACCTGATCACGATCCGCTCTCCGATCCCATCGGCCGGACATTCGAAAGATGCCATCCAGATCACCACCCAGGCCTACACCACCGAAATTGAAAATTTTATCCGCCATGCCCCCACGCAATGGGTCTGGATGCATGACCGCTGGAAAACCCCTTCTCTCCAGGTGGCGTCGCCTTCCACATGAACATGATCGTGGTCACCGTCTCGCACCACTGGGGTCTATCATTGTAAGTGAATACAATTCTCGACAAATATGCGCCGTGCTATTTTGCACGCATCCGCAAGGCATCATGCATGATCCTGTTGCGCTGATTGAGAAAAACAACTACACTTACATCCCATACCCTCTGACAAAACATGTAAGATCAATGAAAATGGGTTCAGAGACTGATGGCTGGCTTTTCGATAGATCACCATCCTATCTCATTATCTCTGAAAAACTATTCTCAACCAATAAAAACAAGCCGAGATCTATTTAATTGAGTGAGCAACCGCCCAAAAGCCATTTTTCGATGTTCCGCGTGTACAGCGTGTCTGATATTTTTACATTGACGAATGCGGCGTGCGGGACCCTCTGCATTTTTCTCTGCCTGGAATTTATGACGACTAGAGCGCCCTATCTGATCTGGCTCGCTTTCGGGTTCCTACCGGTTGCCTTGATCTGCGATATCATGGACGGATACGTCGCCCGATGGCGCAAAAGCGCCTCCCGCCTGGGGGCCGATCTGGATTCATTAGCAGATGCGGTGTCGTTCGGAGTGGCACCGGCCGTGATGGGCTATACCCTTGGCCTGCGCGGTTTCTGGGATATGGCTATCTTGATATATTTCGTCTCTTGCGGGATCAGTCGACTGGCTCGTTTTAACGTCACCCGCCTTGACCTCGCCGATGAAGCCGGTAAGGTCCGCTACTTCGAAGGCACGCCCATTCCGTCCAGCCTCGCGATTGTGACCTTACTCGCCTGCGTGTATACGACCAATGCGATAGACGGAACAGGCTGGCTTTACAAAATAAAAATCTGGCCGGGCGTGATCCATCTGTTTACGCTTCTTTATGCCATCAACGGCACGACCATGATCAGTGAGAAGCTCAGGATTCCAAAGTGGTGAGGGGGAAGCTACGTCCCTTCGTCAGTGCCTCTATCCAAAATACCGCCTCAAAAATGGCCAGGCCCCATCCTTGTAATACCGATGGCCGCCATCGCCTATATACAATGCACAATCGTCCGGTGCATCGGCCACCGTATAGATCTCTTTCAATTTTCCGTAAGCGAATTTCACCTGCTCAATCGGAAAGATAGGGTCGTCTCTCCCGGCAATGGCATTGAAGGGACGTGGCGCGATCAGACCGGCGACGTCGTACATCTCACCAAGACGTAATATGCCGGGGACATAGTTACAATCGCAGTGATTGATCGAACCGATACTCCCTTCAAACGTACAGAAATAACAACCCGGCATAGCGACGGATATTCGAGGCTCGCACGCAGCAGCGAAGACGGTAATCGTCCCGCCGCCAGAATTACCGGTCATGGCAATTTTGTCGGGATTCACGTCCAGATTAGCCAAGGCCCAATCGATCAACCGGGACATGTCCCACACCCGTTCTCCGATAGGTGTTCTACCGGCGAGCAGTCCATGGCGGAGTTGAACCTGGCAGGAATGGATCTTGTTCTTTTCTTTATCTTGCGCCGTCCTTGTTTCACCGAAAGCCCGTGTGGTCGGCGCGATGGCAATATACCCTTCGCGGGCAGCCTGAATAGCCATGTCCCGTTCGCCTTCGAGCATATGTTGTTTTTCTTCTTCACTATGCGAAATACCCGAGTAGATATGTGGGTGATTATGACCATGGGGGGTCAGGACCAGAGGCCTTGGCCCCGACAGTTGCTTCTGTCGAATCAAATAAAATGGCAACGGTACCGTTGGTTCCGTCTGCAGATGCCAGTGTTCCCGCGTTATATCACCGAGATCGTCAACCTGATGGCAGACCGCCGTTGGGACATGGTTTTTCAGATCGGCTTCCAGATTATCCATCCCCAGGATCGTCCGGAGACGGGGCCGAAAAGCAGCCTGCCATTGTTGTAGTTCCTCAGGTGTTTTCGCCTGGCACCGGAATTCGGGCGTAAAAGCATGATAGGTCGCTTGAAAGTGTTCGGTAGCGTTGTACATGAAGAGCTCCTGATGGTTAAAAAGTAATTTGTCGGGTGAAAGCATCCCATTCCAGATCTGATTCGTACCAGTATTCCCGCCAGTGACTGATTTTCCCCTGTTCGTTTTTTATGACCGTTACACCGTGAGCCTTGGATCCATATTCGAAGGTGAACTCCCCCATGCCTTTCTGTTCAGATTCATCGAAGACCAGGTGGTGCCAGGTCATTTTCATTTGGCCGGCTCGCCCTTCGTCCCCACCAAAATATTCATACAACGCCTTATGACCTTTATTAATCTGTTTTTCAGGTGGATCGACATAGATTGCATCCGCTGTAAAACAATCGACCGCCTTCTGCGCATTTCCCGCCTGCCATTCGTCTGCCAATGTCTGTAAAAGGATTTGAAAATCTTCGCGGGTGATTCCGTCTTCAGGAACGGCTGAAGGCGTATTGCAAGCCGTCAGTAAAAAGATCAACACCGCCAGCGCGGGTTTAAAATATATCCTTTGGGTCCGAATCATCGGTGTATAATCCCTCCGTTAGTACGCAAGTCTTCGGAAATCCTGTATGGTATGAAAGGTAATCATATTACCATCATGAGCATTGGCTGCCCGATCATCGCCGGAGCGGCTGAGGATATGCAAGGCATTGCCATCGATAATCATCGAAGCATAATGCCTGGCTTGCCGTGGCGAGGGGCCCATGGTTACCAATCCTGCAAAACACCAATCAATCATATTGGTAGAAAAATGGAGTTGCAGACGGTGCCGCTCGTTGTTAGGCAAATTAAACCGGTCTTTCGGCAGACGATCGGCGCGGGTCATGCTGTCGGTCGCCTGAGAACTGAGGAGCCAGTACAAACGGGATTGATCGTCGTACAGCACATGAAATTTCATCTGGCCGCCAGGGCACGGGACATACAACATCTGTTTACCGGAGGGCGCTTGTTCAAGCATCGTCGTCATGCTGCCATCTGATTGCTCAACAACTTTAGCCAGCGCCGCATAGCCCGTACCGCCGGTATGTGCACGCATCCACAGATGAAATGTATGGCCGGCGGGATCATGCCAGTAATGATCGGGATCCAGGAATTGAACGACATTGGTCTCCAGCCAGCCGATCGGCGCGCAGTTCCGGCCGGGTGAGGGCATGGTGCCCCCTGGATAGGGGCATTCGTAAAACGGGACCCCAAAATAATCGATTGCAGGATCGGTCTCCACCTGGGGCATCCCGTCCCGAAAAGACAGCTCTGAAGCAAACGTCCAGTTAGCCCGCACCCGCAAATCGGCATCTATAGCCCCACGCATGAGTACGGGCGCTAGTTCACCGACATACCAGGTCTCGACGTCGAACGTATACCTCCGCTCCATAACCAGATACACACATCCGTTGGCATAGTGGACATTGCACGGGGCCTGATGCCAAAATTGATTTTGGGTCAGGGCCACCGGATCCGACCAGGTTACCCCCCAATCATCGGACCGGATAATCATCAGGTCCCCCGCATGACCGAGGACATAGACGGCATTTCCAGCAAGAAAGGGCCGCGCATGCATAAAGGGAAAGTCCGCACGCTGGCCCCATGTTTTACCTCCATCATCCGAGGTATACACCTGACCTTGCCAGGCCCAGCCCCGTTCTCCTCGATCATATTTTGATCCAGGAAGATCAGCAACGGTGGTCCCGCCAAGATCGCAGGTAGCCACAAGTCGACCATCTGGACAACGTGCCAGCCCTGGACTATAGCAATGGACACCCTCATTATCCGGTGAAGCGTAAACAAGGGTGTGGTTTTGTGCAAGAGGAGATATCATGAGTTTTATTGGGTGAGTGGGTGAGTGGGAGGCGCATGGCGTGCCGTGCGCGTAAAGGTGAGCAGGCATTTCGCCGGTTCGCTATTTATATGCTTTGTGGGTTACAACCGGTTGTTCAACCAGCCGGGGGCTGTCGGCACCCGCCAGAATACGCGCGAATCGAGCGAGCCAATTGGCTGTAGAAACCATACAGTAGATGGGGAGGCGCGCCTTCATGGTCAGATCTTTATTAGGGCGTCGGGGTTGGTTTATACCGGAACCTCATCACCAAAAACCTGTGTGCGTTTCATGATTCGCCGTTCGGTGTCAGGAAAAGGGGCCCGGCGATGCATCGTGGGTCGGTTGTCCCAGATGACCAGATCATCTACGCGCCATTCATGCGTCCAGATGAACCGGGGTTGCATCACATGAGCATACAGTATCTCTAACAATTTGGCGCTTTCCTCTTCTGGCAAGCCGACGATATATTTGGTCAGGTGAGGGCCGACGTAAAGAGATTGGCGCCCTGTTTCCGGATGGGTGCGTACTACGGGATGGGCCACCTGCTCCGGTGGGTTCTGGTTTTCTACATAATGACGGTGCACCGCACGTAAACCGGCCACCCGGATTTTCATGGTTTCATCAAGCGTCTCATAAGCCGTATAACAGTTGATCCACTGCGTCTCTCCACCTGTTCGGGGCAGTTCAATGGCGTACAGGGTTGACAGTGTACCCGGCTTGGGCATATAGGAAAGGTCCGAATGAAAGGAAATATCTGCATTGCCGAGTGCCCCTATGGATTCCCCGTTTTCCTTTACGTTGGAAATAATGAAAATCTCCTTCACACGCCGATCCTGTTGTTTACGCACATGCGGAATCGGCTCACCAAAATACCGGGTGAAGCGGACTTGATCTTCGTCGGAGATCTGTTGATCCCGAAAATAGAGCACCCCATGATCCATCAGTCCCCGCCGGATAGCCATGGATACGTCCGGTGGAAAAGGCTGTGATACATCAACCCCCTTAATTTCGGCACCGAGGGCACCACCGGTCGGAATAATCTGCAAATGCTGTAATGAGTTTGGCATTGGAGGGGTCAAGTTAAAGGCGGACACGCAGGTCTGCCCTACGGTTTATTCGTAGGTTAATTTAGGTTCGTGATGATGGGCTTTTGTACCACTAACCATCAGATTATTGTTCGGCTCCTCAGGGGGTTTACCTATCGGACGTGTTTCCGGCGTGTGATAGCCAATGCGTACAGATTTGCGCCATTGATCCGTGCGGTTGACATCGGACCAATGGATGGTGTAATAGCTGAAGAAGATGACGTCACCGGGGTTGGCAGGGATCGGCACACTATCTGTTATATCCGGATGGTAGATTTCCGGAGGCAGATAGGGCCTGGTATGTTCCCCTGTAATATGCTCTATCGGGCCTGCCTTGTGGCTGCCGGGCACCACACGCAACGCACCGCTTTCCAGCGGTGTTTCATCCAGATGAACGAGGCAATCCACGAAATCCGGGCCGTCATGGGGATAAAACGGAAAGTCCTGATGCATGGGAAACGGCGTGCCTTTTTCTGGAGGTTTGGCGTGCAGAACCGTATGATGCCATTGAATGTTCCGGCCAATCAGATGCTGCAAGGCACCGACGATACCGGTATGAAAAAGGATGCGACTCCACGTGGCCGAATACGTGTGCGGATTGGAGATAAAGACCGCTTTCGTCGTCTCTTGTTCGTCTTCATCCAGATAGGCCTTTCGCCACGGTCCCCGCCACCCGATGGAATCTTCTCCCCACCATTCATCGATAAGCCATCGCATCTCCTGGTTCAGTTCGTCAACTTCAGCGGATGAGAGCAGCTTTTCGACCTTTAGATAGCCGTCGTGGTGATAGGTGTCTATCTGGCTTTGCGTGAGCATTATTCATACCTCATTTGAAAGTAAGGGTCCATGCAGAAATAATTTGCTTATGTTTGCACGGACCCCAGGGCTCGCTATTCCGCAATAACCGGATTGCTTAACGTGCCAACGTCTTCGATTTCGATTTCGATGGTATCCCCCGGCATAAACGGCCCCACACCAGCGGGTGTGCCGGTCATGATTACATCACCGGGCAGCATGGTAATTGCATCGGAGATATAGGCTATCAGATCAGCGACCGGAAAAATAAGGTCGGAGGTATTGGAATGCTGCTTGACCTCGCCGTTCAGACGTGTTTCAAGTTCCAGGTTCGTCGGGTCTACGCCGGTGGCGATATAAGGGCCCATCGGTTTGAAGGTATCAAATCCTTTGCCGATGAGCATGCATCCTTGTGCCATCTCGGCGCTTTGAATCACCCGCTCACTGACATCATTGCCGCAGGTATATCCAAACACATGATCGAGGGCTTTTTCTTTGGATACATCCTTTGTTTCTTTCCCGATAATGACCGCCAGCTCGCCTTCAAAGTGAATGTTCTTTCCCTGTTTAGGATACACAATGTCGTCACCGGGACTAATGACCGCCGTCCAGGGTAGCATGAACAGCATGGGTTGCGGTGGCGGCTCTTTTCCGCCTTCAGCCGCGTGGGCGGCATAGTTCAACCCGACGCCAAAAATACGTGGCTGAGCAATCGGGGCCAATACCCGGACCTGGTCCAATTTTGTAGATACGCCATTGGTGTCCAGGCTGTCAAACGGTGAACCGGCCAGTTGTGAAATATCTCCGAATCCGTCTATAATACCATAATGTATGGTGCCGTTTTCTTCGTATCGTAATATTTTCATGGTTTTGGTTCCTTTGTTGGTTGTGTGATATCATATTATTTGGATGGTGTCGAATTGAGCGTATTAGATGTTAACCGGCTGGCCGGTTTCGCCGGATTCATAGGCAGCGCGGACAATGGCCAGGACATCGCGGGATGCTTCCGGTGGTACAGGAACCGGGCTATCATCTTCTATGGCGGTAATAAAGGCTTCGGCCAGGGGTGGAAAACCGACTTCATCATGGCCTTCTGCACCGACTTTGGTCTCGGACCAGGCCTCTGCACCCTCTTGCCATACAGATAGGGGATAGGGACTTCCCAGACGAATCTGACCGCCCTTGCCGAAGATCTCTTCCACATGTATGCCACCCGTCGTGGCACACCAGCCGACTTGTAGTGAAGTGGTCGCACCGTTGTCGTGTTCGATGAACAGCATCGCCAGGTCTTCTGTGTCGATGTCCCGGACGTAGCGCCCTATCCGCGCATACACCCGAACGGCAGGGGACTGGACATACTTAAGGGCACAGTAGATTTGATGGTAGCCGTTATCGATCAGCGGTCCACCGCCCCCTGAGGCAACAGAGGCCCGCCAGTGCTGCCCGTCGCCACGGCCCACCACGTGGTGTTTGCTCAGTCCTTCCGTACGGACGAGAAACACCTCACCAATATCCCCCTGCTGAAGATGGTTCATCACCGCCTGATGTAACGGGCGAAATAATTGATTATGGCTGATGGTCAGTTTTTTGCCTGCATAATCGGCCGCTGAGATAATACGATTCGCCTCTTCTACAGACGTGGCAATAGGCTTTTCCATAAGCACATGGGCACCAGCCTGAAGCGCCGCGACAGCCTGTGGTTCATGAAGATGATGCGGCGTACAGATATGGACCAGATCGAGGGACCCGCTTTGCAGCATGGTCTCATAATCTGTATATCGATGGTCCGGTGGCACGCCATATTGATCACCGATAAACGCAAGCCGTGCTTCCGATACGTCTGACAATGCCGCCAGTTCGACTCGGCCCTTCAATGAAGACAGCACCGGTGCGTGCCGCCGTTCGGTGATGCCTCCGCAACCTATAATACCTGCTCTTAACATAATGAGCTCAGTGCGTTAGTGGGTTTATTATCCTCTTGGAATATCAGCTTTTTGAAAGGCATTATGCAACGTCTCATAAGATTGTTTTGCAGCCTGAACTGGATCGTAATCATCACGGGTCCATATCTGGGCGCTGACCTCAAGAGTGATGTAGCTGTTCCATCCGGCTTCGTCCATGGCCTGTACATATTTGACGGTATCGAGATTCCCGTCGCCTAATAGCAGCAGATTGAACGACCCGTCGTCGTGCTTTCGGGCATCTGTGATATGGGTGTGCGCGGTGATGGGAAATAGGCGTTGTACGGCTTCAGCTTCATCTTCACCGGACAGGTAAAAATGAACGATATCGAAATGTAACCTGACATGGGGACTATCTACCGTGTTAATCACCCATAATGCGCGCTCGGAACGATCGACCGCAGCACCGCAATGGGCTTCTCCGGCCAGGATAAACCCTTCCTTTTGCCCCAGGTCCGCATAATCGCCCAACCGCTCGACGATTTGGTTTTTTACATGCGCCCACTGAGCTGATTTACCACCAATGCCCATCGATAGCACCGGTGTCCCCTCTTGGCCAAGGTCACGGGCGAGTTGAAGGGATCGGCGAACATGTTCCAGATTGTCTGTATGCCCTTTAGCGTCGTCCTGCAAAAGATGGCCGGTCAAAAATAAGGCGGGTATACCCAGGCCGTGTTCATTCAACAGCCCATGGATAGTGGACCGACGGGCTGCGTCGAAGGCATCCGGCATGGATGCAATATGTTTGGGGCTGACACAAATCTCTATCCCATCGTAGCCCATCCCTGCCAGCAGAGGGATGGCTTTTTCCAGCGGTATCGTGGGCATAGCATAAGTCCCATATGCTATTTCCATAGGGCCACCTCGGCTCTGGCGCGATCCACATGCGCCTTCATGTAAGCGATGGAATAGGCATAACCAATACGGCCATCACCGGCCATCTCAGGGATATGATCCGGGATCATGACGCCGTTATAGCCGACCTCTTCAAGGACTCTGGTGGCCTGGTACATGTCGAAATAACCATCGTCTATAAACGTCTCTACAAAGTGAGGTAAGGGCTTGTCCACATTGCGATAATGGATTTTAAAGAGTTTGCCCATGTCCCCGAAATGTTTTAAGGCATCACCCACCTCTTTGCCCATGATCGGACCGCCTTCAAGCCAGCAGCCGATGCAGAAGCAAATTCCGACATTAGGGCTGTCTGCGATTTCCATGGCACGATGATAGCCATCGAAGCTACTGAAAATACAACGTGGCACCCCACCCAGTTCCGGTTGCGGTGGATCATCCGGATGGATACCAATACGGACGCCTGCTTCTTCAGCCACGGGCGACACCTCATGGATAAAAACCGCGAAATTGTCCCATATTTCATCTTTACTGTATGTACGTCCGTGGGTCAGCGGCATCTCAAATTCCCGACCGCCCCAATGTCCTACGGTCGCCTTTGTAAGATCAAATCCTCTGGCAGAAGCCCCACCGCGGGTGGTTTCGCGATCCGTGCTCCAGATCCCATTCCCCATGTGGGCATAGGTGGTATAAGGAATACCCGCTTTGCCCAGGTCACGGATATAGCGTTTATACTGCTCTACTTTGGCATCCCGGTTCGGCAGATTCAGAACGATAGCATCCTGGTTATGGACATCGCTGTTGCCGAAGCCGTAAATTTTAATACCGGCATTTTCATATGTTTCCCGAACTTTCATGAAATAGTCGTAATGGGCATGTTCACCGTCCGTCCATAGGGTTACGTACTCAATACCCAGCTGCTGGGCGAAGGCCAGATCTTCCTGTGTCGGCTCGGGTGACATCTGACCGGCGATTTTTATACCGGGTTCAATATCCATGAGGGCCATGGCAAGGCTCCTTGGGTGAAAAGAACAAATGAGAGAGGGTGTCGTTCAACAGGGTAACCTGTGTGAAAATAGTCTGTGGGATACCTACGTCAAGAGGTATCTTATCGGTGGGTTGATGGATGGTTCCCCAACGTCTGTTTATATTTAGCGAACAGATGATGGTACAGGATATATAAGAAATTTCTAATATAGAAGTACCTGTCTATCTCCTTAATGGGAATATGGGCAAATTCAAGCAGGTCAGCGGCACCATCATGGGCTTTCATCACCTTTGGCACATGGAGACTTGGAGTCGGATAAGCACCATAATCCCGAGTTGTACCCCATACGCCTGGAAGATATTGGTGGAGATTAACGGAATAAATCCCCACACGCCCATTAAGTTAGAGTGTATCATACTCACCCAACTTGTGCAGCAGCATACCATAGGCTGTTTGCCCGCGATCAAAGGAAGTTAGCCGGAAATGTTCATTGGGGGCATGTATACGTTCGTCTTCCAGACAGAACCCGAACATAATCGTATACGCCCCCAGGATATCCCGAAAATGAGAACAAATCGGCAGGGTACCGCCTAATCGCACATAATAGGGTGCTTTACCATACAGCGTTTCCAGAACCTCATGCACCGCCTGATTTCCGGGGTAATCTGAAGGCATCACATAGGGATAGGCAAAGCTGGACAGGCGTTGCGTGGTCATGGCCACCCCGATCGGCGTGTGGCATTTGATATGCGTTTCAAGCAGCGCTAAAATGTCGGCCGGATCCTGATCAGCGACCAGACGACAGGTAATCTTACCATGGGCCTCTGATGGAATAACCGCTTTGACCCCTTCTTCTTGAAAACCACCCCAGACTCCATTGATTTCAAGTGTTGGCCGTGCCCAGGCACGTTCGTGCGTATTATATCCAACCTCACCAAAAATATCCGATATGCCTAATGCCTCTTTATATTCAGACTCGTCAAACGGTACGGCCGAAATTTGCCTGCGATCTGAATCAGATAAGGGTTTTACGGTATCATAAAACCCCTCCACCAGCACGCGGCCATCGCCATCGTGCATCGAATCAAGCAGGTGGACCAGGGCATGCAGTGGATTCTGCACGGCACCGCCATAGATTCCTGAGTGCAGGTCGTGACCTGGACCTTTGACGTCAACCTGCAGGGCACACATGCCTTTAAACCCGAGAAAAATGGCGGGCTGATCTTCCCGCCATTGTAACCCATCGGCACTGATAACCAGATCACAGGCGAATGCATCTTTATGTTCTTCAACAAGAAGCGGAATATCTGGACTCCCAATCTCCTCTTGTCCCTCAAAGAAACATTTAACGTTTACCGGCAAAACCCCTTCCGATGCCAGCAGGGCTTCTATCGCCAGAATCGGAATCAGCATATTGCCCTTGTCATCTGAAGCCCCTCGAGCATACACACGCCCATTCCGTATCACTGGCTTAAATGGCGAGGTTTCCCATTTATCCAGTGGATCAACCGGCTGGGTGTCGAAATGCCCGTAGATCATAATCGTCGGCTTATCTGGTGCATGCAGCCATTCTCCATATACGACCGGATGCCCCTCTGTCGGCATAATCTGCACCTCTTCTATGCCGGCCTTTTTCATTCTACTGGCGACCCATTTCGCGGCTTGCTGTATATCCTCTGCATGTTCCGGCAGGCTCGATATACTGGGGATACGCAAAAAGTCGAGCAATTCGGTTAAAAATTGATCCCGATGGGAGGCCAGATAGTCGGTCCACTCAGCCATAAGGTGATCCTTTTCCTGGGATGATTTATGCAATCAGGCGATATTTAGCTACGGTAAATTGGATTGATGATCCATCCATTCATAAATCATATTCCATAAATTAACAATAAAAAACCGCGGGGTTGACGAGAGGCTTGAATCATTTATATTGAAGAGGATTTTAATCCCCGTCAAATCCATGTATACAAGGATATAAGGAGGCTATTGTGAAACTTGCATTTTATAATGATTATACCTTAGGCGTCATTGAAGGGGATATGGTAAAAGATGCCTCAGCGGCCGTGTCAGACCTTAATCCATATAGTTCGCAGGTTCTGTTGGAAATAATCATTAAGGATTGGGCCTTATACAGCCCGCGGATTCAAGCAGCCATACAGAATCAAACCGGCACACCCGTCGAAGAGGTTGTGTTTAATCCGCCCGTACCTCGACCTGGGCAATTGGTCTGTCTGGCCGGTAATTATATTGAGCCAGACCATCCGACCAAAGAAACATTTAATGCCTTTATCAAATCTAATACGTCCGTTATGGGCCGGAATGCCGTCGTGGAACTACCACCAACGGATGCCTCGGTGTTTCATTTCGAACCGGAGATTGCCATTGTGATTGGAAAGCAGGCCCATAAGCTGACCGAAGCGGACGCATTGGATCATGTCTTCGGATATACTCAGTTTATTGACGTTTCCGCTCGCGGGTTACCCGGTGGTTTTTTCCTGGGAAAAAGCTGGCATACCTTCGGACCGATGGGCCCGGCTTTGGTTACGGCGGATGAGGTGGGCCATGCCAATGAACTCCCGGCAAAGATGTGGATCAATGATGTCGTTAAGCACGATTTTTCTACGAATGAAATGGCCCGGCAGATCCCGGAACTGCTTGTCGAAGTCACCAAGGTCCTGACGTTGGAACCGGGAGATGTCGTGTCAACCGGGACGCATCACTACGCCCTCAGTCCCGTACAGGACGGCGATCATTTGAAGCTGTCCATTGATACGTTAGGACCAGCCTTGACCATTACATGCCGGGATGATCAAAATCGGTCCTGGGAACGGTAGATGGATGGCTTTAGGCCGTTGGTAGTTAAACTAAGATTAGAGCCACTGCGTCGGTTTACTGAAAACAAGGAGAACGTTAATGAGCAAGGCCGCTGTATTTACCTTTCGTGAAATTATAAATACGAATGACGAATTGCAGGACGAATTGCGGGCTGGCGCCAGCTTGATCGATATTGCTGCCCGATATCGGATAACCATCACTGCAGAAGATGTAAAAGGGGCCCTTGAGGAGATGCGTGGTGAATTAGAAGAAGAGGAAATCTCTTGGTTCGAGGCGGCAAGCGAGGGTTGAGGTCATTTATAAGTTTTGAGTTGAACCTTAATTGAATATTTTGTCAGCGTACACTGGTTGCCCACTTACTCTGTACCCTGGTCCTTAGTGCCTTGTTGGTAGGCGCCTTGAAGCGTTTCTATGACCGCTTCAAGTGATGCCCATTTATCCTCTGGTGCGTTATGTTCAACAGATTTATGTACATGCCGTCCGGCGCCCTGTATCAGATTAAGCGCTAAGGTCGGAGGATGCCATTCAAGGCTCGTTAAATCCGAGTGAAATGCTTCAAAGGGAATCTGTTTTTCATTGATGAAAAGAACATGGGCGGTAAGGATTACACACTGATCCTCATCTTCCCATTCGATAAGAAACGGAATATTAAGTAAATGAGCAAAGCGTATGGTCCAAGCTTTATATTTACGCTTTGCTCATTTACTTATTGCCTATTTTTTCGCCTCAATCACATGATCCCTTACCATAGAAAGGGCCCCCTCTGGACCAAAAGTGCGGGGTTCCAAATCGATGTCCTCACCGGCAATCATCTTCCGGAGTAATTCGGCTACCCCATCTACAGCAATCGGCGCCAGGGCCTCACCCTTTTCCTTTGTGCCGTATTTAGATGAACTTTCCTGTTCCATGTATTCGGCGTGAACGCGATGGGGAAATAACGCCATCGCCATCGAAGTTTCGTATTCATCAGCATGGCCCGGCAGCCGTTCTTTTTCCATATATTGATATACCGCGTCGATCGGATACGTATCCCAATAGGAGTTGAACCGGACATTTACACCGAGTTGTTTTTTAAAGGTTTCCATCCGGCTCATCATCGGGCGTACATTCCCGCCATGACCATTTAAAATGAGGATGTTCTCCACCCCACCCCTTTTGAGTGCATCGCACACATCATATACATATTCTGTAAAAATCTCCGGCCGAACGGTCAGGGTGCCTTTGTATTTCATCCAGTGCTCGGATACACCGATCGGGATCGTGGTCGCTACCACGACATCGGGATATAATTTCAATGCCGCCTGCTCTGCCATATACGACACACTGGCGGTATCATGAATCATCTCCAGATGTTCCAGGTGCTGCTCTGTTGCTGCGGTCGGTACAATGGCAGCTTTAATCGTCCCGTCCTCCATATTCTCACGGAATTCCTTCCGTGTTAAATCGCCGATAAAGACCCGTTGCTTGCCCATGGTTATACTCCTATGGAATGGTAAAGGTTGTTTTATTCGCTGATTCGCTGATTCGTCTACAATATCTGCTTTATCGCTTCCATTATCCTGGCTTCATTGCCCTTTCCCACTTCCGTCCAGGCTGGATTTACTTCATAGCCTCCCTGGTTGAAGGCCTCGTCTGTAGCAATATAATTCAAGAAACTGTCGCCATAAGCTGCGACTGCCAGTTCCCCCCTGCATTGCGCCTTTGCAAATAACTGATACGGAATGCACATTTCTGCAGGCAAAAACAGGATATGTTTATCATCAAGAGACAAGCGGGACAGACGATAGGGATAGGTGTCCATCTGTTCTTTCAGTTTATGGTATTTAATCGCTGCTTTGTATTTGACATTGGACGTGGCCTCAGCATCATCAAGAATAGCCCTGTAATGCTCGATCTCGTACTGTGTTTCACATAAAGGCATATCAAATTGATGGTCCCGCCAATCAATCCGGTGTAAGGGTTCAGGCCTTGCTTTTTCAAACGCGGCTGCCATCCCATCAAATAACCGGAGTCCCAAAAGCAAACGGTTCCTGGGGCGGTTGAGGGTTGTGTATTTACCTGCAGTGATATCTCCAGCGCAACCCGTAAAATAAATCGGAAATACATCCGGATAGGTCTGCTCGAACAGATCAAGGGCGACACCTACGGTATCTCCTGACCAGAGGCGTCTACCGTCCGACACCTGTGGATGGCAGGCGTAGAAACTGAGACAGGTAAAGGGTTCACCGGCGGTATCGTAGAAGATGATCTGATCTAACAGTGGATCTATCACCCCTTCAGGCGCATTGCGTACCGCCGGGTCACGACATACACTCCACCGGACCTGGCATTGATCATTCTCATCGAGGATGCGCCGCGAACTCGCAAATTTCTGTACGGCAGCGCTGGCGAAACAGGTCCCTCCTACTTCGGTACCTTTCTTCTGAAGCTCCTTATCTATGGCCTCCCCGGTGCGTTTCAATACATCCGAAAAATAGGCTTCGTTATGCACACCCGGCACGGTCTTTTCGACATAGGTGTGTGCTTCTTCATTGATTAAGGGGGCGTCATGTGTATGCACGGCGTGCAGCGTCACGCAATCAGGTGAAGTCTGACCTGCGGTGCTCAGCGTGTTGATCATACGGGCATATGATCGTCCCACCAGATAGGTGTATTCAATAGAAGCCAGAATATATCGGCGATTATTCTGGTCCAGAATAAGTCCGCGTAGGCTCAACCACGATTCTACACCGATAGCTGGTTCGGTATGCAGTCCGCCGCACATATATCCGCCAATAGGCGGCGTTACATCGACTGAAAATGTTCGTGCGACAACAGAAGCCATACCCTCTATCTCCTCAATGCCTTTTTTCTTCCCTCTGCAAGATATGAACCCAACCGAACCCTTTACGGGGATAAAAAGCTTTCATCCAGCATGGTGTTCTACTGCGCCAATTTTAACGGGTCTGTTATCGCCTCGCCTGTGAAATTATCGTTCGTTTCTAACTGATCGCCTGCATTTCGATCAGGCTCTAAGACAGGGCTTGATCAAGATCCTTAATAATATCTTCCGTATCTTCGAGACCAACAGACATACGAATGCGATTGCCGCCGCCCTGATGAACGACAAGAGAACCCACATCTCCAAGACTCACCCAGGGTTTGCATAATTTAATCCGTTCAAAGAATCTGGTCATCACGGATTCATCTTCCATTTCAAAACTTACCATACCACTGTATCCACGCCATTGTGCCCGGGCGATTTCGTAACCAGGTGAGGAAGGCAGACCGGGATAATACGTCCGATTTACCCTGGGATGGGTGTCCAGAAATTCGGCCACAGCCTGGGCGTTCAGGCCATGTCGATCCATGCGCATAGGCAGGGTTTTGATCCCGCGGAGGAGTAAAAATGCATTCATCGGGCTTAAAATACCCCCGTAGGTGTTCCGGGTCGTAACAATATCCCTGCCCAGCGATTCATCCTGCGTGGTAATGATGCCCGCTAAGGCATCGCCGTGACCACAAAGATATTTGGTTGCACTGTGCAAAACGACATCTGCACCATGCTCAAGGGGGGAAAACAAATAGGGCGACAGGTAGGAATTGTCAACCACCACACGGGCCCCTGCCTCGTGCGCCATACGAATAATCGTAGGGGCGTCAATAATATCAAGCGTAGGATTGGCAAGAGGTTCGAAGTAGACCACATCCGTTTTTTTAGTCAGGGCAGCCTCTACCTGCCTGGTATCCCTCAAGTCAATCATTTGCACATCCACACCTAAGCCGGGCAGTTCCTCCATCATAAAATGCTTGGTCCAATAATAAACCGTGTGATGGCACACCACCCGTCCACCTGTACGGATAAGGGTCATCATGGTCTGGGTAACGGCAGCCATCCCGCATGCCGTCGAAATACTATGTGCGCCACCTTCCAGCGTCCGCATTTTTTCTTCAAACGCATCGAGCGTAGGGTTCTTCCCCCCGCGAAGATAACCACCGCCCACGGTAGCAGCCTGATATATAGGCGTTGCAGACGCCTCCTCCGAATCTCCTGCATGAATGGTATTCGTGATGAATCCATGCTCATCTGACATAATTTATCCTTTATTTTTCTGGGGTATTTTTACGCCGGGTACACGACACGTCCAGCACCCGAACATATCCCTGATACCCGGTGCTAAAGCGCCGGGCAAAAGGCCTGTCTGCTGTAAATCACAACCGCCGTTCAATCTCACGAATCATCCGATCGATATCATCGCGGCTATTATAAAAATGGGTGGAGATACGGAAGACCGGAATATCCTTAACGGAAAATGCCGAAGTTTCTATTTTCTCGTCATCCCAAAGCTCCTGGCGGATTTTATACAGATCGGCCCCATCGATGGTAAACGTGGTTATGAATCCGGACATCTCCGGGTCGGTGGGCGTCAGGACGCGTCCGCCTCTGATGCGCTTGATCCGTTCCTTCAGATAACCGGCTAATCCCTGGCAGTATGTGCGAATATGCTCCCATCCGATCTCAGCCTGAAAGTCAAGCGCTGTCCCCAGACCAATAAATGGGGTCTGATCACGGGTGCCCATCATATCGAATTTGCTCGCGTCTTGCGGTGCGTCAGGCCGTGCGTTACCCCCTAGAATGAGCGGTTCCACATGAGATTGGGCGTCGTCTGACACATATAGAAAGCCAGTACCTTTCGGGGCCAGCGTCCATTTATGAAGACTGGAGGTGTAGAAATGGGGATTCCAATCATCAAGATGCAGAGGAACCATACTGGTCGCATGGGCACCGTCTACAATCACCCAAGCCCCCTGGTTTCGGCCAAGTTCGGTCAGTTCCTTAACGGGGGTAGCCAGACCGGTGGACCAGTACACATGCCCAAAAACCATCGCCTGTGTTTTGTTGTTCAAGCCCGCCTTAAATGTATCTATGATCTGATCTTTATGCCTGATTTCCAAAGGCAATTCCACCCGACGTACCGTCAAACCGTACCGCTCGGCGATATAATCCCAACAAGCATTGACCGCCCCGTACTCCTGGTCGGTCATGAGAATTTCACCACCGGCCTTCCAGGTCAATCCCTGTGCCGGCACACTCATCCCCATGGTCGTATTTTGAACCAATGCGACACGTTCCGGTCGCGTGCCGATGAATGCCGCAAGTTTCTCCCGGGCTTCACTGACCATGGGCCCATACAGAGGCTGGTGTTTTAACGGATCACTATCAAAGGCTTTTATCGATTCGGTGACTTTGTCGACCACAGGCTTGGGAGATGGGCCGACCGACCCCCCTTGCAGGAATGTGGTATCGGGGTCGAGATAAAACTGGTCGCGGCGGATGGCTGCCCAGAATTGATCAGTGTGGGGTTGCAGGTCGGATGGTGTGTCGGTATCGTCCATTCAGGCCTCCTGTGGTAGGGTCGAAAGATCTTCGATCCTACCTGGTTGTATGACGGTAAACATTATCCAATATATCCTTCGCTACTTTGCGGAATGCACGGATGACGTCGTTGATATCCTCATTGGTCAACAGGGGGGGCAACGATAGCATCCGGGCCTGGTCCAATAATTGATTGCTCCGAGGCAACATATTCGCCTTATATTCCATAGGGCTTTCTGCGTTAAAAGGACAAGACCAGGGACAACCTTCAGTGGTCACCGGGGCCTTGCTTAACAAATTAGACATATGACGATATTGATGGATACCGCCATGTGGCTGAGAGACCGGAATACCTTCAGCCTGCATAGCAGCCATAAATCTGTCAGCCAGGTCTAACGTGTCATGAATCCAGACAAAGTATGAGCCACTGTCTCCGACCGGGTCGACCAGACGACGTAAACGGATGCCCGGCGTTTTACCCAGGGCCTCGCGCAAGCGCAATTGATGCCCTCGCATGGCACCCACAATCGCCGGTAGTTTACCCAGTTGGACCAGCCCTATAGCCCCTCGCAGTTCGTCCATACGTGCCCCCATGCCCCAGCTCTCAAATGGAGACTCCTGAGGGACGGAAACGCCCTGCATATCGCGTTCAAAGCCCATGTCATGAAAACAGATCGCCCGACGAAAAATCTCTTCATCGCTGGTGGTGAGGAGCCCACCTTCGCCCGTGGTAATATTTTTATTATATTGTAAACTCAAGATACCGACAGCCCCCATGGAACCAACCATCCGGCCATCGATAGTGGCACCGGCGGCCTGCGAGCAATCTTCCAGGACGGGGATGCCATGCTGATCTGCAACAGCAAGAATCGCCGGCATATCTGCCGCTGTACCGGCCATATGAATAGCGATGATCGCTTTGGTCCGCGGGGAGATGCGTTGCACCAGGTCCTTGGGATCCAGATTAAACGTCTCGTCTATTTCCGCCAGCACCGGGATCGCCCGAAGGTGAACAATCGCATTGACATCTGCAATCCACATAAAAGCAGGTACGATGACTTCTGTTCCGGGCCCTACGCCCAGCGCGGCCAGGGCGACCGATAAAGCCGTACTTCCGCTATGGGTCGCCAGAGCAAACCGGGAGCCTACATATTTGGCATAAGCCTCTTCCAGCTTGTCTACTTTTCCAAGTGGCTTTTCACCGTAATACCGAAAGGGGGACTGAGACTCGATCACTTCAATCGCCGCTTGTTTTTCTTCTTCTCCATATGCGGTAGCACCGGGAAAAAGTCCCGGCCAGGCTGCCGTCCGAACAGGGTCACCACCGTTAATAGCTAATGGATCGGGCATACACGCTCCAGGGATTTTTTATTTGTAGGCTTGATGATTGAAATGACAAAAACTCATCAGACCCATCAGTGGGCTAATTTAAATATCCGCATGGCATTACCGCCGAAGATTTTTTGCACATCTTCCTTTGAGACATTCAGGTCCTGCAGAATCGTCGCCTGAGCTTCAAATATCTCCTGACGCCATCCTTTGGGAAAGGCGGTGGAGTCGGACCCGAACAGCATACGATCTGCACCGAGGACCTTCAGTGTCTTGTTAAAGACCTCTTTCAAGGTTAATGGGTAGGGCATCAAATCTATCCATGAATTGGAACTGGAGGTGTCGACGCACACATTGGGGCATTGGGCTGCCACCATCAGCATTTCCTGAAAATAACCGCAACCAAAGTGCGGGACAATAAACGTCGTATCCGGAAAATCCTTGGCCACAGGCAGTAAATCAAGAGGGTTCGACAAACGCAAATCAAATTTACTGACCAGCCCAAGCTTATCCCGAATCCCCACCTTAAGCAATCCGAAGTGAACAAATATGGGAACCCCAGCCTCCGCAGCTGCCTCATGCACAGGATAGACCTGCGGATCATCTACATGATAACCATGCATAGCCGGAAACAACGTCACACCCTTCAAGGCCAATTCATTGACGGCACGCCGGGTACGTGCCTCTGCAATGTCCTGCATCGGGTTAATCATGGCATAACCGCTCAGTCGATCGGGATAAGCCATCACAGCCTCGGCGGTTGCCTCTTCATCCCAGAGCCAGCTCGTCACCAGCATCATATGGTTAATGCGCCGCTCATCCATTTCCTGTACCCAGCGGGTGGCCAGCGCCACTGGATTTGTAAAACCCATGTCCCAGCCCATAAGCTGTAATAAACCGCCAACGGGATCATCTGAGGGAAACTGTCCTTTACCGAGTGCCGCGTATTCAGCAATGAATTTAGGGGAAAACAAGTGTACATGGGCATCAACGACGGGCACATATGATAGAGCACGTGGCATAGGGACTTCTCCGTTTTTTTCAGAATGAGTAGTGGGTGAGGGCTTGGCACTCTTCCGTAAAGACTATAACGTGCGATCTCCTTCATTTCAAGTTGTTTTTACTTGACAAACTTAGTGTGTTTATGATCTTAGATTGAATAGATTTATTCTCCTGCAACAGCGGGATACCGAACATCCGTGGCACCAAACTCCCGTTCTGGACGTCTATATTTTTCCAGCGCCTGATCGAGGAAAGCAATCATGGAACACATCCGCTCATTCACAGCTAAGTCCAGGCACGTATGGGTTATAAGAGCTATTTTTATTGCAGGCTTTATACAACCCTCCCGGGCCCAGGAGATGAGTAAATTAGATCCGACCCTGAAAACACTCCTCGCCCAACCCGCATTAGTGACGACACCGATATATAAACCTTTTGCCAGAATCTCACAATCCGATACCACGATTGATATCCTCATACGAACAACAAACGGTGTGGGAAATTGGGCAGTACCGGGGATGACCATTAAATCTATAACCGGGAATATTGTGGTGGCCAGCGTCCCCCTCAATCAATTGCAAGGGGTCGACCAACTTCAACACAATAATATCCTTTCCATTCATGCCCCGAAGGTCTGGCGTCCCACGCTGAATATTAGTGCGCCCACCGTGCAGGGCATAACAACCCGCAATGCCTATAATATCAAAGGAAACAATGTTATTGTCGGCATTATCGACACGGGTATTGATCCACTGCATATGGATTTTCGTGTGCCTGGCGAGAATAATCGCACCCGGATTCTATCTTATTGGGACATGACCGAAAGTAGTGCTGATTTCTTACCGCCTGAAGGCTTTGAGTCTTCCAACGGTACGGAAATGGATTCGACGGATATAAACCTGATCTTACGGACGACGGAAGCCTTTTTGACGAATAAAGATGAAAATGGCCATGGCACCCATGTGAGTGGCATGGCCGCTGGTAATGGGGGCGAGACGCCCTTCATCGGGATCGCACCGGAAGCGGATTTAATTGTGGTAAATGCCACGCGGGATAATGTATCCTTCTCATCTGCCGACGTGATCACGGCGATGAATTATATCGATGCCCGTGCCAGAGCCCTGGGGAAACCGTATGTTATCAATTTGAGTTTGGGGGCTATCGGTGGCCCTACAGATGGTACAGATGTGGTGGGGCAGGCCATTGATGCCCTCGTGGGCACAGGCAAGCCTGGTAAAGCAGTGGTTGTTGCTGCTGGCAATGACGGCGGAAGACGTCTTCATGCCAGAGGCGTGCTCAGCGAGGACCCCACTATTCCTATCGTCAAACGGTTTAGTGCAAGTGCCGGGGATATTGTTATTGTTGATCTATGGAGTAGCATCAAACCGAACGATATAGATAAAATATTCATAACCGTTACCGGACCGGATGGCACTTTCTTCGGCCCGGCAACTGGATTTCCGGGTCTGGCAAAGGACACACGAGACGGTACGATAAGAATTACAAGTAGCGCTCATCCTCATGTTTTAACGGGATCGGACATCAACTCCACCATCGGCATCACGGTTAAAAACACCGGGACATGGACGCTGAGCATACGAGGTGAAAAAGGAGAGGGATCAGGTACTATTGACATGTGGACCCGTGGCACTGGGCGGAGTGGATTATCAATTTTCGTTCCATTTTTTGAGGGAGAAGGGGATGATGCTTTCATGGTCGGCCATCCAGGCTCCACGAAAAATGCTATTACCGTTGGGTCATTCGTAACCAGGGACGGCTACGAGAGTGTGGTAGGTTTTGTTCAGCCCACCGGTCTTACGCTAAATGCCATCTCCGGCTTCTCCAGCCCAGGTCCGAATCGAGACGGCACACAAAAACCGGATATTTCTGCTCCCGGCGAGAAAATAGGTGCCGCCCTTTCTGCCGACAGCCCGGTGTCGAGCCTTAGTATTCTACCGGGCGGCAGCCATACTGTGAAATCAGGGACCAGTATGGCTGCACCACATGTCACCGGTGCTGTCGCACTCGCCTTCGCAGAAGCAACCAAACGCGGGTTGTTCATAGACGCCCAACAAATCAAAGATGCCATGACCAAGTCGGCCGCAGCTGATTTTCTTACCGGGTCCGTGCCGAATGTTAAGTGGGGCGCTGGCAGGCTGGATATGGATGGATTCTTCAAGGAACTCTTCGGGGACCCGCTCTCGGTACAGATTTCCACCATTGCCATTCAGGCTGAAGGCAGACGTATCCGCTTGAACTGGAACGTTTTTGACAATAAAAAGCATACTGGGTTCCATATATTTCGCTCCAGGACAGCTCAATCTACAGACCGAGTACGGATTACCGAAGAGCTGTTGGTTGGAGGGCCCGCATTATCTTTTATCGATACGCCCCCCTCAGGAGACACGCTCTACTATTGGGTTGCTGATGTGGATGCCAACGGACGGTCGACCTTCCACGGGCCTGTTCCAGTAACTATAGCTATGGCACCTTCAGCATTTCAACTCATTCAAAATAAACCCAACCCGTTCAATCCCACGACAACCATCGAATACGATCTACCTCGTAGAGCGCATGTGACCATTCGTGTTTACGACACATTAGGTCGTGAGGTGCGGACCCTGCTCGATGCAACTCAACCCGCTGGCTTTCATCAAATTGCCTGGAATGGGCGGGATCTTCATGGGAAAGCGGTAAGCAGCGGGGTGTACTTGTATACTATGACGGCCGGTTCCTTCGTAGAATCAAAGAAAATGCTGCTGCTGAAATGACAGTTTATCTGCATGTGAGACCCCTCATACGCACACAGGCTGCCTAAAAATGGAGTGTGAGCATGATCATCGTGCCCGCTCGCTGGGCTTTGTATATTTTGTTGATGACCGGAATTATCGCCGGTTGTCGTGAGGAGGATCCTGAGGTGATTAATAAACTGGATCCACAACTAAAGATGCAGGTCGACAAAATACAAAATGCGCCTTTGTCGGTCGTTTTACGCACCACCGCCGAACTGACGGACGCTCAGCGGAAAACACTGGAATCTTACCTTGTGGTTATCCAATCACACGTGGGTTCCATCTATGTGTGCCAGATTCCCTTTCAATCTGTCCTGGACGTGGCCAGAGAGAAGTTCGTTGTTCGTCTGGAAGCACCTAAAACACTGAACCCGCTGTGAAACGACGAATCTGAGAATCTGAGAATCTGAGAATCTGAGAAACATTATTCAAATCATGGCGTTGAAGGGATCAGGAAACTATGTTGTGAATCCTCCGGGCCTCGCTGATTCGTAGATTCACATCTCCCTTGGAGTTTATTTGCATGCCTCGTACTATTCTACTGATCCTTATCCTCTTTTTTATTCCAGGTGTATCTTCCAGTCAGCCTTCAGATAAATTAGACCCGATATTAAAACATCTTGTCATGAGACAGGAAACGGCTTTACCGCCTACGCTCAAGCCGATCCTTACACAATCTGGCGATATGCCGCGGGTAGATGTATTTATCCAAACGAATGGCGGGACCACCTTTTCAACACCGGGTATCATTGTAAAGTCAGCCATTGGAGATATTATCGTCGCCTCCGTGCCGCTCGCAAGGCTTGAAGAATTGGCACGAGAATCTCATATCCAGTCTTTACACGCGCCGAAAGTATGGGCGCCTACGTTAGATAAAAGTGTCAATGAAACCATTGCCGATACCGTGCGGACCCATTACAGCGTCAAAGGAAAGGATATCATAATCGGGGTCATTGATACAGGCATTGACTGGCAGCACCCTGATTTTCGAATGGCTTCCGATGCGACCAAAACCCGTATTAAGTTTCTCTGGGATCTGAGTGATAACACCGGTCCACCGCCCACAGGGTTTGGAAGCTCTGGAGGAACAGAGTACGATGAAACCCAAATTAATGCCGCACTCGCCGGCTCAGGCGCGGTTAATGCGCAGGACCCCGTCGGACACGGCACCCATGTGGCGGGGATTGCGGGTGGGTTAAATGGGATGGCTCCCGATGCAGATCTGATTATCGTCAAGGCCACACGATCCGGGTCACAAAGTTTTACATCCACAGATGTCGTAACCGCTCTGGATTATGTAGACAAAAAGGCCGCAGCCTTAGGCAAACCCTATGTCCTTAATCTGAGCCTGGGTGGTCAGCAGGGACCTCATGATGGTCGTAGTGCAGAGGCCGCGGCGATTGACAATCTGGTAGGGCCCGGCATTATGGATAAAGTGGCGGTCGTTGCTGCCGGAAATGACGGGAATAACCGTATCCATGCCAAGGGCACCTTGAATTCAAATTCTGTGCTATATGAATCCCGCAGCTTCACGGCCAACTTAGGTGCCCAGGTATCTATCGACTTGTGGACGCAAGTGTCTCCCAACACGCCCAATACGGTGTTCGTGCAGATCACAGGGCCTGACTCCCTATCGTTTGAATCATCGGGATTTCCACCTGTACCCACTGAGGCCAGTAACTCTGACGGGGATATCAAGATATTCAGCAGTCCTTTTCCCATAATCCAAACGGGCACCGATATCAATAGCAATATTCAGATTACGGTCAAAAAAATGGGCACGTGGACCGTCAGTGTACGTGGCAGCAAGGGAGACGGCACCGGTGAATTTAACATGTGGATTTACAGTAATAATGCCGCATGGCTTGCGACAGACGGGGACTTTTCTTATCTCGTTGGATCTCCCGGTGCCTCCGTTCATGCCATTACGGTCGGTGCGTACGTGACCAAAGCCTCCTGGACAGACGCCGATGGAACGCTCCATACCGCAGCAGCGAATGACGTGGCGGTGGTTCCCGGTAATCGGTCTTCCTTTTCGAGCCCAGGGCCTACACGCGATGGACGGCGTAAACCGGAGATTTCTGCGCCCGGCCAGTTGATCGCTTCCTCCTTATCAAGAGATGCGACATCCGGTGGAGTATCCATTTTCAATTCCGGTAACATTTTACCCGGTACTCTAACGGCTATTGCGCAGGGCACAAGTCAGGCCACCCCCCATGTCACTGGCGCGGTGGCGTTATTGATGGAACAGGCGAAACGGGATTCCGTGGTCCTTGATGCCAAAATAGTTCGGGATGCGTTGCAGATTTCTGCGCGTTCCGATGCCAGTACCGGTACCGTACCCAATGACCAGTGGGGATTTGGCAAGATGAACGTGGACTCCTTATTCCGCCATCTGTTAGGCCTGCCCAAACCCTCCGAACCTACGGCTATTAGCCTTACGACTTTTACGGCAGAAACAATCGGCCGTCGGATAGAGTTGCACTGGACAATTGCGGATGTATTCAACCATGCCGGGTTCCATATTTTTCGTTCGGTAACCCCTTTTGCAGAAAATCGGCAACAGATCAGCGGCACTCTGATTACTGGTAAGTCAGGGTTGCAGTTTACGGATACACCACCCAAGCCCGGTACGTATTATTATTGGTTGTCAGATCTGGATCTTGCCGGCCAGTCCACCTTTCACGGGCCGATTGTCGTCACCTATAAAAATATCCCCGCCTCTTTTCGGCTCGCACCAAGTCGGCCGAATCCATTCAATCCCGACACGACCATTGAATATGACCTTCCACGCGGTGAGCCGGTGGTCATCCGCATATACGATATTCTGGGCCGTGAAGTCCGTACCCTGGTTAATGAACGACAGGCCGCTGGTTTCTATGAAGTAATCTGGAATGGACGCAATCAGCAAGGCCAGGCGGTTGGCAGCGGTGTCTATCTGTACACGCTCACAGCCGGTAATTTTGCCCAATCCAGAAAGATGACCCTCCTGAAGTGACCCCTATCCAACGGGATACCTTTACTTAGCACAGCGTTGTATTTCTTCTGACTCAATCTACCTTATGCGACCTACGCGACAATCTATTCTTAGCTTTATGAAACAAGACACCTATCGGCCGATGCGTATTCGGGAACTGGCACGGGCGATGAAGGTCCGTCAGGATGTCTACCGTGATTTCCGCCATCTTGTACAGGAGATGACAGCCGAGGGCGAACTTGTCGAATTACGGCGTAAACGCTATGGGCTTCCTGGTAAGGGTGGTTTTGTGACCGGTCAGGTTATCGGGCATCAGGGTGGCTTTGGTTTCGTAACACTTGAATCCGATGAACCTGATATCTATGTTTCCGAAAAAGCCATGGCACGAGCTATGCACGGAGATACCGTGATGGTGCGGGTGTTCGGCCGGCGCCGTGGATTGAATCCAGAAGGGGAAATTGCCAAGGTCATAGCGCGTAACAAGGCACCCATTATCGGTATCTTTCACCATCGAGGAAAAACCCGCTATGTCATCCCCGATAACAGCCGTATTCATCATAACCTGCTGATCGAGCCAGGCAACCATGCTGCCGAAGCCGGCCAGAAAGTTGTTGTAGGGCATATCTCATGGCCGTCAAACCAACGCGCGCCTGTGGGTAAGATTATCGAAGTACTTGGGTACCCTGATGACCCTGATCTGGACATACTGTCCCTGATCCGCCAGTATGATCTCCCGTTGGATTTCCCCGCCCCAGTCTTAGCAGAAGCAGCACTTATTTCTGAGTCGATTCCTGATGAAAAGATCACCGATCGTCTGGATCTCCGCACCCACCGCTGTGTGACCATTGATCCCGTCAATGCCCGTGATTTCGATGACGCCGTTTCTATCGATCCGCTACCGGATGGGGGATATCGCCTGGGCGTGCACATCGCTGACGTCTCCGCCTATATTCCAGAAGGCGGTCTTATCGACCGGGAGGCCCTCTATCGGGGTACAAGCGTATATCTGGTGGACCGCGTTCTGCCCATGTTACCCCATCGCCTGACCAACGAGATCTGTTCGTTAAATCCCGATGTGGACCGTTTAACCCTATCTGTGATCATGGAAATTAACGCTAACGGGGACGTGGCCTCCTATATCATTCGGGAGAGCATCATCCATAGCCAACGGCGTCTGACCTATGAGGAAGCCCATGGGATGATAGCGGATGGGTCTTTGGATGATCCGGTCGTCGGGGATCTCCGTTTTCTGAAGAGCTTAAGCCAGGTCCTTCTGAAAAAACGCCTGGCCGACGGGGGCATTGATTTCGATCTGCCTGAAGCCCAAGTGGTTCTTGATGAAAAAGGCAAACCAACGGATATACATCTCTCTGAGCGCCTGGACAGTCATCGATTGGTAGAGGAGTCTATGCTGATGGCCAACCAGGTCGTCGCTCGTCACCTGACCCATCTGGATGTACCAGCCGTCTTTCGCATCCACCCCAAACCGACCGGGGAGAAATTGACGAACTTGCTGACGACCCTCACCGGGTTCGGCTATACGCTCACGCCCGATGATGTGACCCATCCCAAACGGCTCCAGAAGTTTCTTGCCTCTATTCAGGGGCACGCCGATTATCGGATTATAAACACGCTGGTTGTTCGCGCCATGCAAAAGGCGCAGTATGCCGTAGAAGATATCGGGCATTACGGGCTGGCTTTCGAGACATACACCCATTTCACCTCACCCATCAGGCGGTACCCGGATCTTCTAATTCATAGATTGCTGAAGACCTATGCCGCTGGCATTCCAGATACGGATCAACTCAATCAGATGGAACACTCGCTTCAAAAGGCGGCTGATATTTCTTCTCGACGGGAAAAAATATCAGAAGAAGTTGAACGGGAATCCATTAAGATCAAGCAGGCGGAGTATATGGAGGATAAAATCGGTCAGGAATTTGACGGGGTTGTATCCGGCGTTATTTCAGCTGGGGTGTTTGTTGAGTTGACAGAGACCTTGACCGACGGGCTGGTTCCGGTTGCTGCGATGGAAGATGATTACTATATTTTTGATCCGGAGCGAAAACAGCTCGTGGGAAAACGAACCCGACGGGTTCTGGTCCTGGGAGCCAGCGTTCGAGTACGGGTATTGCGTGCTGACCGAAGGTTGCGCCAGATCGATTTTGCTCTGGTTGACGCTGCATGGCGTACGCAATCAGCCGAAGAAACAAGAGAAATGAAAAATAGAAATTCGGGCACGAAAAAAAGTAGGTTCAAACCAAAACAAGTGTACGGCAAGCGGAGAAAGAGAAGGTAGAACGTGGACCTTTTTTCTCTTGACACCAGACTATATTTTGGGTATTTTAATCCGTCCTTTGGGGCTGTAGCTCAGTTGGGAGAGCGCTTGAATGGCATTCAAGAGGTCAGCGGTTCGATCCCGCTCAGCTCCATTTCCTGCAACACGTTCGACCCGTTTAGATTTGTTTTGATCGACGATTAACTGCGCGTGTCGGCCAGCACACACTGTTATTTACTGTTAGCGCATCATGTCTTGTATCCTTGGCGCTCATGAAAACGTGGCCTCTACCTGTGAAGATTCCCCCTAGCAATAAACAGGAAGATCGGTTACCTAAAACACCGAAAGCGATCTCAAAAGTCTGGCCCCTCCTCTTTCGCGAGGCATTTTCTGGAAGTGCTTTGCTGCTCTTTTTATTCACACCTGGAAATGCCCTGAGACGCATACGGTGCCCATGGCCTCGGTTGCTCATTTGTCTGTTATGTATCTTTTGCGTCCCCTCTGCCCTTTTCTCCCAATCTGAATACCCCGTTGTCCTTCCTGACTCCGGTTACCCCTACGGTTTACTCTTGGCAGAAACGCATTATCTGGCCAGCCGTCAAGCTATTGACATCGAAGATTGGCAGCAGGCGCAAGCTGAATTGAAAAAAGCATCAGATCTGTTATGGCGGGCCGATCTACAAACCATGCCCAGAGGGTATATGGGCGAGTGGCGTGCCCTGCGTAAGGATATTGAGCGTGCGGTCATAGAAATAGAGCGACGCCGGTTACCCCTATCACCGACCGCTTCGGCATCCGATATCGCCTATCCAGAAGAGCAGAATCATGCCTCCGGATTCTCCCTGTTAATCCCTCTAGTATCGGAGAAAAATCCACAACCAGAATATGATTTGCCCCTGCCAGATTTTAGCCAGTTTGATCTGCCGATGGTGATCAATACAAACGTAAAACAGGCGATCTTCCTCCTTCAAAATGATGCGTCTTCAATATTTGAAGACTGGTTGAATCGGACCAACCGTTACATTCCGATGATTAAATCCATGCTCTCCAGAGAGGGCTTGCCCAATGATTTAATCTATGTAGCCATGGTTGAATCCGGTTTTCAGCCCCGAGGTTATTCGGCAGACGGTGCTGCGGGTTTGTGGCAATTAATGTGGCCGGAAAGCGAGCAATATGGTTTAATTCGTACCGAATTTATCGATGAGCGGTATGATCCTGAGAAATCTACGCGAGCGGTTATCACCCATTTTAAGACCTTGTATCACGAGTTCGGTAGCTGGGAACTTGTTCTTGCGGCACATCACGCTGGCTTGGCCCCCATCCGGGCAGGCGGTGCAGGCAACCTGTGGCAGATGGATCTACCGCGGCAGACAAAATCATTTGTGGCCTTTGTTATGGCCGCTGCAATTATATCAAAAAATCCGATGGACTTTGGTTTTAAAGTAAAGGCCCAGTTGCCTTTAGCATACGAAACAGTGCCGGTCCAACAGGAAAGCGATATAGACAGTGTCGCCCTGGGCATGCAGTTGGCTATTGAACAGTTGAGACGCCTGAATCCTGAACTGCGGCAGTGGCGAGCATCTGCAGGATACACCTTGAAAATCCCGATCGGTTCACAAAAACAATATTACGCATGGTCAGGTATGGCACCCGCCGTGCCAGAGCCATCGGATATGACCGTTTATCGCGTGCGTCGCGGGGATTCCATTCTGCGTATAGCCCAGCGTTTCGGCATCCGTTCCGATGATATTATCGTAGAAAATGAAATTACACGCCCCGATAGACTTAGAATCGGCCAGGTCTTATATATACCCACTTACGGTACGACGAGAAGAATCACGACCAGGCGAACATCTTCCACTCAGAAAACACCGACCCGGCCTGTCACCCCACCTGATCCAAATACACACACCAAGCTGAGCTACCGGGTACGACGAGGGGACACCTTGGCCAGAATCTCTGCGCGGCACCGTGTTTCCATTGCAGAAATACAGGCATGGAATGCTATACGTAACCCGGGAGATATCCTTGCGGGACAAAAACTGGATATCTGGATATCCAGTTCACAAGCCTCCTCTACCAGACAAAATGATACGTCGGTTGCTGATGGTACAACGATCTTATACACCGTTCGGAGCGGAGATACGCTTTGGGATATTGCCCGCCAACATCATGTAACCGTTAGCGCCTTACGGGTCGCTAACCGATTAAGTCGACGAGGCGCCATTCATCCAGGTGACAAGCTAAAGATTAACGTACCCAAATGAAATTAGCCGGAATCATACCAAAAGCCCCATGAGATGATAGAAGGTTGCCCTGCTGAATTTAATTTTGAACTTCCTTTTTTCTATACCACGTTATAATTAAAAGTCATTGACATTCTTAGGATTCCGTGATATTATGTGCAGGCCTTTTGCCGAAATTATGGCGACACTTTCTACCGTATAAGGCTCGCTAATAGAGCACGTTGTTTAGGAGAAGCGCCATGTCCCGTAAATCAGATTGGATTATTGGCGGGGTGCTGATCGTAGGCGTTTTTGTGTTTCTATTATTTTTCGGGTTGGTGTTATTTGGCGTCCTGCTCAATAGCGAGGGCTCATTTTCATATACCGGTCAACGTATTGCTCTTATAGAGATTAACGGACCGATTACTAATGCAAGAGGTACCGTTAAACAGATCATCAAGTACCGGGAAGATGATTCAGTCTCAGCTATTGTTCTTCGTGTAGATAGTCCAGGGGGGGTTGTTGCCCCCACCCAGGAAATATTCGAAGAGCTACGTAAGACGCGGGAAACAGGTAAAATTATTGTGGCTTCGATGGGCAGCATAGCGGCTTCTGGCGGTTATTACATTGCGTGTGCTGCAGATTCCATCGTCGCTAATCCAGGCACATTAACCGGTAGTATCGGGGTTATTTTTGAGTTACCAAACGCCGAAGGGTTGATGGAAAAGCTCGGTGTCAATTGGGAAGTGATTAAAAGCGGGCGGCATAAAGATATCGGTTCTCTGGCCCGAAGTATGACGGATGAAGAAGTTCGGCTGATGCAAACCGTGGTCGACGACGTATATAATCAGTTCGTTGATGTGGTCACTGCTTATCGCCCTCTGTCCCGAACGAAAGTTATTGAGTTGGCTGATGGTCGCATCTATACAGGTAATCAGGCCCAACCGCTTCACCTTGTAGACCGGTTGGGTACGTATGAAGACGCCATTGCCCTGGCTGCTGAAATGGCGGGAATCACGGGAAAACCAAATATTGTCAGCGAACGGGCGAAGACGTTTATTGAATTGTTGATGGAAAATTTGGATTCGAAAGCCGGCGTGCGTTCTTCAGGCATTATAGAGTATCGATATCAATAGGGGTGATACCGATTGCACCTTAATCGCTAACCCAGAGCAAGTAAAAAGGTAGCACATCGCTGTTCTGTTCAATATTTTCATGATAAGGAGATTAACATGACAAAGGCCGATATCGTGGCCCGTATTGCACAAAATACGGGAATGACGAAAGCGGATACAGGAGAGGTCCTGGATGCCCTGCTCGAAGCGATTTCGTCAGCATTGGGACGGGGTGAAAAAATTGAGATGCGCGGATTTGGCATCTTCAAGGTTGAACAACGGAAAGCCCGTGTAGCCCGCAATCCAAAGACCGGAACGGAAATTAGAATTCCGCCACGCATCGTGCCTGTTTTCAAGCCGTCTGACCATCTTAAGGATCGAGTGCAACAGAAAGGTTAGTGTATACTGAGCAAATCAGGAGGTTAATATGCCAAGTGGAAAAAAGAGAAAACGTACAAAAATCGCGACTCATAAACGCAAAAAACGTTTAAGGGCGGATCGTCACAAGAAGAAGAAGTAAGATAAAAAAGGCTATCAAATAATTGATAGCCTTTTTTATTCATACAAAAATATAAGCAAACAGCGATGTGGGTTGAAGACCTTCCCCACTTGTGGATCTACCTACTTCAATTCCAGATATTCCTGCCCAATATATACATCTGTAAAACTGAATGTCTTTCCACCAAATTTATTGGTTTTAAGGCCTTTTATCCAAGGTTTGTACAACCCGTTTGTCACCGGGTGATATATAAAAACCCCACCAGCTTCCGAGACTAATATACGCTCAGCCTGTCGGTAGATTTCTGTCCGTTTACCGGGATCCGTTTCCTCATCTGCTTTCTGGAGTAAACGTCCAAAGGCCTTGTTGCCATAATCGTGACGACTGCGTCCCCGTTCGCCAGGCCGCCAGATCATATCGAGCATATTTTTTGGATCACGATAATCCGCAAAAAAAGGCACCAGCCCCAGATTGATATTCCAGTTAAACATATTGCTGGTGAACATCGGATAGTCCGCACTACGAAAGGTGATCCGGATACCAAGATGCTCCAGTAGCATACTCTGAATGACCTCTGCAACCAGACGGTTCTCCGGGTTGGCCTGGCGGAGCCACATTTCCATAACTGGAAACCCACGCCCATCTGAATATCCCGCTTCCGATAGCAGGCTACGGGCCAACAGAGGATCAAACCGCTGGACATAACTATAGTTATCGGCCGCATCAAAGGTGCTGGGTAACATGGAATACGCTGGGGTTGCAGCACCACGCAGAATCACATTACTGATGGTATCCCGGTCAATGACATGCGCGATAGCTTGACGCACTTTCATATTATTAAAGGGTGGTTCATGGGTGTTAAAAAAAATATACCAGGTGCCGTCTGCCGGTGTGGAGACCATTTCTGAACTTAAGACAGGGTCCCGTTGAATACGTGCCAATTCGTTGGCCTGCACATTAGCGAAACCGACTTCATTATTTTCATAGGGCAGCAGATTCGCTGCGGAAGGATGGCGGAATGTACGATGTAGTTTCTCAACATACCCTTTCAGAGGGCCATCGTAGTAAGGGTTAAGTGTGAAGTCCATGTGACTGCCGGTCTGCCATTCCGTCAATTGGTAACTTGAATTGGATATACAATTCCCCACCTCGGTCCACCTCGAGCCATATTTCTCTATCTGCCAGCGCGGGACAGGCATTGAGGTCGGAGAAGTTAAAATCAAACCGAGATAAGGCGCCGGATGCTCGGTCTCGATTTCCAGGGTATACGCATCTACCACCCGAACGCCCAGGTTATTCGGGTCGGCATCTTTATTCTGATTATAGAATTTCGTCCCTTTAATATCATAATAGAAGGCCGCGTAGGGATTGGCGGTTTCATAAGATAACGATCGGCGATAGGTATATAGAAAATCATGGGCGGTCACCGGGCGGCCATCGCTCCACTTTCCTGTCTTGCGTAGATAAAAGGTCCACGTCTTTCCATCCGCCGAGATTTCCCACCGTTCTGCAGCGGCTGGAATCACCTCTCCATTTTCGTCTCGGGTGACCAGCGTTTCGAATAAAAACTCATTCCATTCACCGACATACAGGTTGACACTGACGTCCAGGCTGGCTGGCTCATCCCGCATAAAATGGTAAACCTGATCCACTAAAGGGGCGGCGTCCAGCGGTAACACCTTGCCAATGGAATTAACCAACTGCGGAAGGGCTGAAGATGACAGGACGACAAACGCCGTACCTGCCGTGGCTGCCCAGATGACCAACAGAAATTTCCAAAGGCCCATTTTATATATCATCTTCTCGCTCCTCATGAAGACGCAATCCATGACGTCTCTACGTTGCCATTGTTATGCTTTTACAGACCAACGGTCACCGACAAGGCGAACGGCCAGGCGAATGGCTGCCCCCAGGTTCTCCTCATTGGCGATGCCCTGGCCAGCGATATCAAATGCGGTGCCGTGGTCTACAGACGTTCGTATGATGGGCATACCAAGGGAAACATTGACGGTCCGATCAAAAGCAATCGCCTTCACAGGGATATGCCCTTGATCATGATACATGCCTACAATACCGTCGAACTCTTTGCGTTGCGCCCGCAGAAAGACCGTGTCGGGAGGCAGTGGTCCCAGAATATGCCAACCTGATGCCCTGGCTTTTTCAAGGGCTGGATGTATAATACGAATCTCTTCATCCCCGAACATCCCCCCCTCACCGGCATGTGGATTGAGGCCACAGACCGCGATCCGCGGCGTTGGAATACCCATCCGTTGTAACGCCTGACCGATGATCTCGATTGTGGCCAGAATCTCTGTTTCCGACAGCAGGTCAATGGCCTGCCGGAGAGAGACATGGGTCGTTACATGAGACACCAACATGTTATCGAAAGCCAGCGTCAGCCGATAGTGTTCGGTGCCGGTCAATTCAGCCAATAATTCCGTATGGCCAGCATATCGGTAACCCGCGAGGTTCATCGCTTCTTTGTTAAGTGGCGCGGTGACCACGGCCTGAATTGCTTCTTCCATCGCCAGGTGGGTGGCCCGGATGACCGATTCTACCGCCAGGCGACCGGCAGCCTCCTGGACCTGGCCATGGACCAGATCAGTGGTATCGATATCCAGGGCCTCTAATACATCTATGGTCCCCACTTTGAAATGCCCTTCCGCTGGATGCCGCACGATGTGAATATCCAGTGGGATAGATGCAAATTTGAGATGCTGCCGTATCACCTCAGCGTGGCCGATGACCAGCGGACGACTGATGTCGTAGATGTCTTGATATGACAGGGCCTTGGCAATAACTTCGGGACCGACACCATTTGGATCGCCGATGGTAATCCCTAAAATCGGGCGGCCGGTAGCGGGCAAGCTGATTTTAGTTTCTGTCTCTATCCGACGAATAGCCTGCAATAACGCTTGTCCATCACCGAAAGCCCCAGGCTTCGTAATCACCTGCATCCCTTCATATGGACCACCGAGCATGGAGGTCCGCGCCACGCCCTTATGCACCGCATCGATAATATGAGTGCCATAGCCGCCCAGATGCTGAATGACCTGAGCCGCTGTTTCACCGCCAGTGAGGACCAGGCCGCCGGGTTCGATTTCATTTAATATACGTTTTGTGATGGTGCCTATTGCAGTAGCCAGGGTTTTTGTAATTTGATGAGCCTGGGTTTGCACTTTCAGTTCCGTTTTCCAGGCCTGAAGATCGGCGTCATCCTCCGGTGCCAGGGCAACAATCATCGGGTGACCGGAAGATAAGGCAGCTTCAGCAATGTTTACCACCCGGTTGATTTCCTCATCACGGGCTTGATCTGTAAGCAGATGGTAAGGATCTATCCGACAAACCCGCACGTCGGGTTGTTGGCCGGCCACCTTGATTTGTTCCATCGTCACAGGATGAATGCCACCGGCAATGACCAGCGCTGATCCAGAAAAAATACGACCAGAAGGGGGCTGCGGCTTGGAAGGCTTATGCGACGTTGCAAATCGTTCTGCAAGTGGATAAGCCATACCAGCAGAACCGCATAATAAAGGCGGCTTCTGCATCCTATCAGCCGCATCCAGAATGATGGACCAATCCTTCGCCGCGGCCATGTCTGCAACCACGACCGTTTTATCGGTCTCCGTCGGTTCATCCATAAACCTTTGGGCCGTCCTCGAGCCATTGAAAAGCGTTTTCAACTCCAGGGTTTTAACGGTCTGTTCCGATTGATCGCGAATCACATCCGGCAAATAGGCACTACGAACCCCTGCATATGAACCATCGAAAATGGACTCGTTCTCGACTGGCCTACCATTCAGCAGGTGATAGCCACCAATAGTGGTCCGGCCAATTTCCGGAAAGGCCGGCGCGCAAATCGTCCGCCTGTGTCCAAATATCTCTCCGACTACATCAATTTCACGACCGATATGCCCACGTATGGTTGAATCTATTTTTTTGTATAATAAGGTGCCCTGCACCTCGCGTATCGCCTGACAGCATATCCGGACCCGGCGCTCTGCCTCATCTACACCACAGTCTCGGCTATCGGTGTTGACCACGACAACATCTGCTTTGATGTCCTTCAATACGTGGATATCAGATACAACGACCGTCTGAAAGCCCTGCAACATAAAAGGGATACCGACATCATTGGCACCGGTAAAATCATCAGCCAGAATGAATTGGGGGGTATTGATCATATAGGTCGGCGTATGTGTAGCGTGAATTGAAGATCAGGAAATCATCAGACCAAGCCGACCTGAGATTTTATGTCTTCCCAGGTGGGTTCGATGGAGGCGGGTTTTTCGACCAGGGAGGCGATGACCTCGGGCCATTTGGCACCGGAACCGGTGACCAGACAGACAATCGTCTCATCTTTGGACAGGCGGCCTTCACGGGCGGCTTTGATCGCACCAGCTACAGAAGCGGCAGATGAGGTTTCGACCAGATAGCCACTCCGGGCAAGAAGCCTGACGGCTTCAATAATTTCTTCTTCTGAAACATCGGTGGCATCACCCGCAGAATCATATATGGCCTGGAGGGCTGGTTTACCGCCGGTTTCATCCCGTATCGACAGCGCGATGGACTGTGGATCCGGATGGATCATGACATCCTTTCGTCCCTGCTGAAAAGACTGCACATACGGGTTACAGCCTGTTGGTTGAACCCCGTGCATAATTGGAGGCCGCTCGCTTATATGAAGTTTTTGTAATTCGGTAAATCCTTTCCATGGACCGAAAAGCGAATCACCAGCCGCAATCGGACAGAACATATGGTCCGGTACTTGACGATCCAACTGAAGATAGATTTCAAAGGCTATCGTTTTGTACCCTTCAATCCCGTAAGGTGTGCTGTTGGGCATCGGTTCCATGGTTGTCGAAGGGTAAAATCCATACTCATTGATCAAGGTTTCAAGGTACTGAAACCGATCCTCCAGGACAATAGGATGGCCACCATACATGCGGATCATGTTTCTTTGGAGTTCAGATGATTCCGGATGGCACAGGATGACACAGGTATCTATGCCTGCCGCAGCTGCATAGGCTGCCGTCGAGGCCCCATGGTTTCCCGTGGTGCTCGAAGTTACCCTGTTGTAACCCATCGAACGGGCCATGGAAATGGAACTCGCATGAAACCGGTCTTTAAAAGCCCAGGTTGGATTGGTGGTTTCGTTTTTAATATACAGATTCTGAAGGCCCGTCGTCTCACAGACCACCCTTGGTTGTACGAGCGCCGTATTACCCTCACCAAGCGATATCCGATGTTCAGGGTCTTTCACAGGCAGAACATCTGAAAAGCGCCAGATGCCATGGCCCGGTTTCGCCCAGGTTTCTATATCGAAGGTTTTCGCGATGGCTTCATAATCATAGGCGACCGTGAGGGCAGAGGTGGCCCCCTTCTCAAGACAGGTCGGGCAGCCGTGGAACATTGGACCTAACGGATATTGCGCCGCACATTGCGTACAGATGAGACCGAGAATGGACATGGGAACCCATTGTTGAATTTTGAATGTTGAAGGAAAAACAGTATCCACCAGACTAGGGACAACGTGATAAATTGTCAAGTGATTTTGCGGCACCTATCCGCGTGTTTTAAGGTGGAAACTGGGGTTGCTATTTTTTACGTTATCAAGCGTCAAATGAATAAATCATCAATTGACAACCCCCCCTTTGTCTCCCTACATTACGGGACCTTTATTTCCTTAGATCCGGAGAGTTTTATGAACGTTCGTTATGATGGACGCGAGTTACAGGTGGTTTTCGAGGGACGCACCAATCGTTCCAAGCCTCGCAGCGTTCGCAATGAATCCATGCAGGCCAGATTGAGAGAAGCGCTTGAGCAGGTGGCGCCGGATATGGAGCCATATGACATGGTGGTCAGTTCCTGGCTGCCGGGGGATCATCCGCCGGGACATGAGGGGGGATATTGCCAGTATTCTGACCGTACCCTCCATCTGGAGGATGTAAACGAACCAGACGATCCCATCGTCTGGAACCGGCTGATAGAAACAGCCCTCCACGAGTTGGCGCATCTGATCCACGGTCCATCTAACGATCCCCATGGACCGGCCTGGGTGCAGGTTTGTGCGCGGTTGCTCGCTATAGCCCATCAATGCCGGGTATATGACTACCAACTGGCACAACAACACAGTATGGCCGGGTCTGATGCGTATCGATCAGATCTTATCGAACAAGTAGAATGTCTGGTCTCCAATGCCTCATTATCAGACCATCCCTAAGCTCATTATATTAATCCTACGCTTGTCGGCCTGTTAATTCTCGGAATGATTATCTTAATATTCGGGGCTGAACTATTCGTGCGTGGTGCCTCGAAAATGGCCGATATTCTGGGCATCTCACCTCTGGTCGTTGGCCTGACGGTGGTAGCCTTCGGAACCAGTTCCCCGGAATTAGCCGTCGGACTTCAGGCCACTCTATCCGGCAACAGCGGGGTTTCGATCGGCAATATCATCGGTATCAATATCACCAATGTCCTGCTAATCCTGGGCCTATCAGCCGTAATTATGCCATTAAATGTGGCGTCACAATTAATTCGGTTTGATGTCCTGATCATGATCGATGAATTGTTCAGCACATCTTTCTTGAGTCGGAGTACATTGTACGCCGCCTGCGGTTCGACCATATCGCGATGCCGGACACGGAGAGAATCCGATACGAAAGCAAATTCCTTTGCGGTCACGGAGGAGACAAATCCGACCGTCACACCGTTCTGCGTACGTCCTGTAAGTTTGGCCGCCCCGAGAATATCTCCGCAGGTGGTCTCTCCAACAAAGTTCCCCCTCTCAAATCTGCTGAACGGCTTGGGGTTCGACCGATACGCCGCGAGTAGAAGAGATCGAGCGGGGTATCAAATATCTGCGCCCCTTCCAGGAAAAACGGTCGCTTTTCAGTAAAGAACTGTTCGAAGGTAGACAGATTCAATTGGGCCCCATCCGCTTCCACTTGTCCGAAATCCGGGTTGGCCGTCAGATCCAACGTCATATTGCTCGTCAGACCATATTTTATGTTCCCGCCAAGACTCTGATTCAGATCGTTACCTTTCGGGGTTTGCGGAGCAATGGGGGCAAGCTGTCCTCTGGACACTGTGTAGGGAACCATTTGCAGTCGCATCGGAGGGGTGATGTTCTCAATACCCTCAAGATGACCGAATCGGGAGACCCAACCACTCTCTCCACGCCGGACGGTCGCCCAGAAATCACGCTCTTTGGTCCGGTAGGTATCCCGAATAAAATTGACGCCCCAGACATAAGAATCCTGCCGGGTAAACCGGATGGTGTGGTAAGGAATTTTCATTTCCAGAACCCAACCGTAATTGGTAATCTTTACATTCGAATCCCAAACCCCATCCCAGTCCGTGTCTTCATTACCGTCATCGAATAACAAACCATCTCCCTCAACACCCGCCGCATTAACCACGAAGAAATAGCCTGTACGATGATCGTGATACGAATCGATATTGACAGAAACACGATCCCCATCCCATGGACGGTCTCTACGGTCTAACCGGCGTTCAATCTTGTCCGGTTGGGAGTCAAACAGGGTAATCCCGAAGTAAACGGCTTCGTCATCACATACAATCTGGACTACGGTCGAGTCCGTCGGGGCTTCATCCTGATTCGGATACCGCTGAATAAAGCCCCCATTTCTGCTGGCATAGGCCCAGGCCGCATCATCCAGAATGCCATCGATCCGGATCTCATCCTGGGCCCGTACCGCATGCATCACCTTATCTGAATTCGCATGCTTTTCTTCCTGGCTCCAGGCAGGCTGCATCCCATATAACAGCAAAACCAGAAGCCCGCCGATATACCTACTTATTTTCTTTCTCATGAGATCATAACCCCCGATGTCGGCGTATGATTGGTCGTCTGTTACACTTATCCTGCCTGTTGAAATCAACATCTATATAACCCACGTTACCCGTGAATTAAAATGAGAGTTATCCCGGCTTTCGCCGAGGAGATGACCTATCCATGCTTATTCTGTATACATACTTTAGCGGATGCACCGCAAAGCTGCGTAAAGGCCTTTCTCATACCGACACCTGGCGCAACGTGTTGATGAACGCTTCATTTTCTTCCCTGGTGCCGATGGATACGCGAATATGGTTTTTCACACCCCAGTTTCGATCTGCGTTGCGCACAAATACCTTCTGTTTTGCCAGTTTATCCGCGATCTGCTTCGCATCACCGACCTGGACAACCATGAAGTTGGACTGGCTTGGCGTATATGTAAGGCCCAGTTTATCTAATTCACTGTAGAGATATTCTCGTCCTTCCTGAATGGCGTTCTGGGTCGCGAAAATATGGTCCTTGTCGTCCAGGGCAGCCGTAGCACCATGGATGGCGACGGGGGATGGAAAGCTTGTATATACCCAAAAGTTTTTCACGGTTTCCGGCATACAAATTGCATAACCCACCCGCAAGCCGGGCAGACCATATACCTTAGATAGCGTCCGGGTGACCAGTACACGCGGCCGGGCAATCGCGATATCGGCCATGCTCTGGTATCCCGGTTCCGTGACAAAATCGATATACGCCTCATCGATCAAAACAGTCACATGGTCCGGCATGCTATCAACAAATTGTTCCAGATCGGCTCGAGGTACGATGGTGCCGGTCGGATTATTCGGATTGGTGATGACCACCAGGCGGGTTTCCTCTGTGACGGCTTTCCGCATCGCCTCCAGATCATGTTTCATGCCTGAAGACAATGGCACCCGCGTAACCTTCACATTTTTACCGAGTTCCTTTTTCAAAAAATCTCCATATTCACTGACCTCACTATATCCCGGCTCCGCTTCGATCACTTCACCGCCATCCATCAGATATTCCATGGCCGCCGCTTTGAGCAGGTTACCTGAACCGTCACTCATATGAATACGGTTCCGTTTCTCCCAGAAGGTCCGCTGGTCTGCTCGTTTAGACATATCCAGGTCGTCCGTATTTACGCCCGCCATAGCATTGAGTTTTGAAAATATGGGCGAAGCATCGGAGCCATACCGGTTCGTTTCATGCAAATGATCACGAATGGCTTTCAGAGCCATCGGTGAGGGGCCCAATGGATTTTCATTGAAGTTTAGTCGGACCAGCCCTTTGGCGACGCCTGCACCCTGAACATCTGCCGGCGCCGTGCCCTGAGCCATCACCCGGGCCAGAACATCCGGGGTATTGGAAAGGGCCATCACACCCATCCCACCGGCAACAGCCTGTTGTAAAAATCGACGACGGGAAACACCGCGGGGGGCAGAGGGGTGAAACGATTTCATTTTAGACTCCTATCCTATAAGAATGATGAACTGTTATATATATAGACCTACAATCTGGAAAAAATTTGGAAGAAAAGTTAAATAATATAGATAACTGCGAAACGGTAACTATATTACTTTTCTTTCGACGATTGGGCGGTTCTTCAGTTTTTAAACATCTCCTCGAAAAAACGTACGGCCTCCGGGTCATTACTTTTCCCCAACCAGTAGGTCGCCTTTTTTCTCATTTTATCAGACGTCGTCCTCCTGGAAATGTCTATCAGTTTAGTGGTGGCCTCGGTATGGTGCGATGCACCCAGGATATCCAAAATGGTGAATTGGACATCGGAAGATAGTTCCGAATCATAGAGCGAGGCCATTAATAATATGGATTCCTCATCATGATGATCCAGGCTTCGGATCGCTCTTTTGCGTTGATCTGTATCGGGAGACTCACGGGCGATATGGATGAGCTTTTCTCTGGCGGATAGCAGGTCCATTTGCGTCAGAGCACTAAGTATTCTGGACCTGATCTTCCTGTCTACTTCCTGATCATATAGATCAATCAAATCCAGCCGATTCGCTGTATTTCCGCTCTGTGTCAGTCTACTTATGGCCTGTTTTCTTACTTCGCGATTTTCACTGGCATCACGAGCCACATCCCGGTAAAAGGTACCGACCGCATCACCAAAACGATCATAGGACAAGACGGAAATAATTCGTTTTCTTACCTCTGTGTTTTCTACCTTTTTATATATGGCCTGTAACTGGATCAGCGTCTCGTTATCACCCTGCCGTGCCATGGCTGAAACGGCGTTCTTCCGGATGTGCCCTGCTTCTCGTTCGTTTTCGACCAGGCTGGCAAAGAACGCCGACCCCTCGCCTCGATGGCCCAGCCAGGATACCGCCGATGCCCGCCGACCATTCGCCATATCCGATTGAACAACCTGGCGTAGTTGGCGACCGGCCGTCGGATCATCATGCAAGGCCATCCCCATAATAATCCGGTTATCCATACGGGTCTCAAATTCAACCAGTGCATGCTCGACTCCTAAAGTTAGTCTGAGAGAAGATATTGCAAATCGTGTGCCAGATTAAAATATGGTCCGATGGACCGGCATTGATGAGGATCAGACCTCAGGACACACAACGATCCTGTTCGGTTTTGGGATATATGATCCCGGATATGGAATCGTGAGGGATGAACAATACCAATTGTTTATTTATGATGTAAAGATTATATTTTCAACCTGTTACATCCATAAACATGGTCTTTCACCTGGCCATTGATATTACTTCAAAAGTTCTTCCAGGAATTTTTGGGCTTCGGGGGATTTGCTGCGGCCAAGGAACGTGACCGCTTCCATGCGTAGTTTCATATCGTTATCCATTTTGGCAATGGTCATCAATTTCTCGAGTCCAATGAGATGCTTCGATTGACTGAAGGTGCTGATCATCATCCGTTTCATCTCCTGTTCGACTTCAGCATCGTATAATTCGGTAAGCATCTGCATCGAATCCATGTTTCCTCGGGTACCGATAATGTAAATCGCCCGACGGCGGAGGTCTTTCGAATGGCCAGATCGTGCAAATTTGAAAATAAATTTATGAGCCGCCTGCGTTTTCATCTTAGATATAACAGACAGAATGTGTGTTTTTGTATTTTCGTCTTGATTGCTATCCATGATAGAAATCATGTGCGTCAATATCGGTTGTAAGTCTACACCACTTCCTTCTGTTTTTTCGGCCACCTGACCCAATTCGTTAATGGCTCTCTGCCTGACTTTCTCACTTGGCGCAGACTGAGCGATCATAACCAGGGCAGGTAAAAGGCCCGGATCGGCGACATGATTTTCGATATGGGCGATCGCCTCGATCGCTGCATCAGCTACACCGAAATTGTCGGCTTGCATCGCCAGATCTGCGAGGGTGGGTACGATTTTGTCGTCCCCATCGAAGGAAAACTTGGCTTCGCTCCATTCCCCTCTACCGAGATGATAGATGGCTTTCTGACGTAATTTTTCATTCGGCTCCTGCTGCGCCATCATCAGTAATATTTTGGTCGCCTTAGGTCCCTGATCATAATCTTTAAAACGACCAAGCAAGGTCAACGCGCCTTCCTTTACCAGATAACCAGCCGTAGACGCCGGCGCCAGGATGTCCTGGGTGAATTGCATAGCCCGATCCGGATTAGCCTGAAACAAGCTTTGCAGGGCGACCACTTTGATTTCATCATTCTGTGCATTTCGGGCCTCAGCGGCTACATCCTCTCCACGTCCCAATTGCGGAGCCATTTCCATACGCATGGATTTGGCATCGTTAATCCAGGACGACCGGGGATGGCTGGCGGCCAATTTGATCAGCATATTATCCGCGTCTT